>Ga0070731_10003264_pt1 | contig 14757 bp, 14 predicted proteins | sample Coa_R1_2_FD_66448 | JGI IMG/M metagenome (GOLD analysis project Ga0070731, IMG submission 66448) | Surface soil microbial communities from Centralia Pennsylvania, which are recovering from an underground coalmine fire - Coalmine... | ecosystem: Environmental > Terrestrial > Soil > Unclassified ... | reverse complement strand
AGCTCGACGAATCCGAGCATCGTCCAGACGAGCGAGAAGCTCGCGATCTCGGCCTCGACCCGCACGGGACCCGCATGCCCGCGCCGCGCCGAGGCGAGGATCGCCTCGAGCCAGAGCAGCGCGCCGAGTGCGAAGAGCGTGAAGAAGGCGGTCCAGCCGAGGTAGACGCTCGCGTAGCCGCCGTCGCCCGGACCGAAGCCGAGCGCCGCGTACTGCCAGCACTGGACGCCGACCGCCGCGAGCCCGAGCGCGAGCGCGCCCCAGCCCGCCGCGAGCGCCGTCCCCGCGCGCCGGGCGAGCGCGACACTCGCCAGCACGCAGACGAGGATCACGATCCCCGCCGTCGAGGCCGGATGGACGTGATGGCCGCGCTTGCCGCCGCCCCAGAGCCCGTTGTTGTCCAGCGCGCGCAGATAGAAAAACGCGAACAGGAAGGCGACGAAGAAGAACGCGACTGCCGCCGACAGCAGGTACGAGCCGACGCGGAGTACGCGCGCCTCGAGCTCGGGCGGCTCGACCGGGATAGGAACGGACGTCATGCGGTCGCGGCGGCGGCGGCTGCGTCGAACGTCGCGACCGGAGCGGCGCCCTCGACGCCGTAGTCGTAGGGGCTGCCGGTGATGACGGGGATGCGGTCGAAGTTGTGCACCGGCACGGGCGTCGGCAGCTGCCACTCGAGCCCGCGCGAGCGCCACGGGTTCTCGGCCGCCGGCACGCGCGCGAACGCGAGTGACCAGATCAGGTTGCCCAGGAAAAGCAGCATCGAACCGCCGAGTGCGAACGCCGATGCCGAGACGAAGTCGTTCAGCGTCTGCAAGCTCGGCGCGTAGGTCGAGACGCGGCGCGGCATGTCGAGGAAGCCGGCGGCGAAGAGCGGGAAGAACGTCAAGTTGAAGAAGACGAAGGCCGTCCAGAACTGGATCCGCGCGAGCCGCTCGTTCAGCGCGATCCCGGTCATCTTCGGCAGCCAGTAGTAGGTCGCCGCGAAGAACGCGAACACGAGCCCGCCCATGATCGTGTAGTGGAAGTGCGCGATCACGAAGAACGAGCCGTGCGTCGTCACGTCGCTCGGCACGTCCGAGAGGAAGATCCCGGACAGGCCGCCGATCAGAAAGTTGAAGAAGAACGCGAGCGCGAACAGCATCGGCACGGTGAAGCGAATGCGCCCCTGCCAGAGCGTGCCGATCGCGTTCAGGAAGATGAAGCCGGTCGGGATCGAGATCAGCTCGGTCGTCAGCATGTAGAACGGGCGCAGCGTCGAGTTGATCCCGCTCACGAACAGGTGGTGCTGCCAGACGAAGAAGCTGAGGAAGGTGACGCCGAGCATCCCAGCCACGGCGAGCCGGTAGCCCCACAGGGGCTTGCGCGCGAACACGGGCAGGATCTCGAGCACGATCCCGAAGCCGGGCAGCGCGAGGATGTAGACCTCCGGGTGCCCGAAGAACCAGAAGAGGTTCTCGTACAGATACGGGCTGCCGCCGCCGCTTGCGAGGTAGAAGGAGGTGTTGGCACTGCGGTCGGTCAGCTCCATGAGAAGCGTCGCGATCAACACCGGCGCCGCGAGCACCATCAGAACCGAGGTCGAGAGCGCGCCCCAGACGAAGATCGGCAGCCGCCCCCACGTCAGACCGGGCGCGCGCATCGTCAGGATCGTCGTCAGCAGGTTGAGGCCGTTGAGCGTGATCGAGAGGCCGATCAGCATGAACGACCAGATGTAGGCGTCCATCCCGGCGCGCGCCTCGTCGGCGAGCGGGGCATACCCGGTCCAGCCGGTCGGGAAGCCGTTCCACGCGATCGCCGACAGCAGCACGAGCCCGGCGAGCGGCGTCAGCCAAAACGTCAGCGACTCGACGCGCGGGAAGGCCATCCGCCGCGAGCCGATCATGAGAGGGACGAGGTAGTTGCCGAACGGCCCCAGGATGAAGGCCGACGTCATCATGATCATCATCGTCCCGTGCAGGCCGACGAGCGACAGGTACTGTCCCGCCGGCACGAAGCGCTCGTTCGGCGTCAAGAGCTCGGTCCGGATCAGCATCGCGTTCAGCCCGCCGACCAGGAAGAACGCACCGACGCCGAAGAAGTACTGGATGCCGACCACCTTGTGGTCGGTCGAGAGGCGGAAGAAGCGCGAGACGCCGGTGGATTCCTCGAGCGGCAGCGATGCCGGCCGGCCGGCGAGCCGCCTGACCGGGTAGTTGAAGAACCCGAGCCCCGCGAGCCAGCCGACTGTTGCGAACAGGAAGCCCATGAAGACGCCGATGTCGTTCTGGTCGGTGCCCACCAGGTAGTCCTTGCCCGCGGCGAGCACGCCGCCGATGTACGCGCCGAGGAAGAAGCCGCCGATGCCGAGGGCGATCGCCGTCAGGAGGTTGAAGCCGATCCAGCCGCCCAGGCGGCGGCGGCTCGCGGCCGGCAGCGCGGTCGCCGTCACTAGCCCGCCCTCCGCAGCGGCTGCGGGTAGTAGACCTTCTCGTACGGCGGCAAGTAGCGCTCGTTGCCCTGCTCCGCGCGCGCCTGCTGCGCGATCCAGGTTGCGAACGCCTTCGGTGTGACGACGTCGCCGGTCTGGTACATGTGACCGTGCCAGAGGCCGCAGAGCTCCGCGCAGCGGATCGAGAACGTGCCGAGCTTGCGCGGATGCACGAAGACGACGTTGTCCGCACCCGGCACTGCGTCCGCCTTCACGCCGAGCTGGTAGGCCCAGAAGGAGTGCACCACGTCGAGCGAGGTCACATGCAGCTCGACGGCCGCTCCCGCCGGCAGGTCGAGGTGTGCGGTCTCGAGGCCGCCGTAAGAGGGGAAGCGATAGGTCCAGTTCCACTGCTGGCCGATCACCTGCACCTGCAGCGCCTGCTTGGAGCCTTTCGGCAACAGGATCGGGTTCGGGCCCTGCCCGCCGCCGGCGCCGTCGGAGCTGACGACGAGCGTGTAGCTGCCCCAGGCGGCGAGGGTGAGGACGACCGTGCTCGTGGCGACAAGCCACGCCGTCTGTGAGGGTCCGTGGCCGAAGATCGGCGGGCCGTCGCCCGTCGCCCCGCGCGACCGGAAGACGACGAGCGAGTAGACGAAGGATGTGCAGACGAGGAGCGCGATCGGTCCGAGCAGCGCTGTCAGGACGACGTTCGCATCCACTTGTGCGCCTGCCTCGGAGCTCATGCGCCCCGGAGGCAGGTGCGGCCCGAGCACGAGCACGATCAGCGGCACCGCGACCGCCGTCTCGACGAGCCAGATCGCGCCGATGCGCCGCGCATGCCGCCCTTGGGGGGTTCGCATCGCGCTCATACGACGTGCAGGTAGCCATCCATGTAGCCCAGGCTCTGCATCGGGCCGCCGAAACCGAGCACGAAGCCGGCGGCGCACGGGACGAAGCACTGCCAGCGGAACGTACCCGGCTTCCCGGTCCGGAAGACGAACTTGACGGTCGTGTGGGCCTGCGCGAGCGAGCACGGCGCGACGCTGCACTGGTTCTTCGCGTCGTCGGGCACGCCCTCGAGCGGCACGCTGAGACCGAGGTCCGGAATCGCGAACGTGTGCGAGGCGAGGTCGGGGTCGAGGGTCGGCGTCGGCTTGCCGTCGACCGCCATCTCCCCAACGATCCCGCGCGGTCCGCCCCAGTACGGATTCCGCAGCCCGGTCGCGGTGTCGAACTGGTAGATCGTCACGGCGACGAGCGAATGGGAGGGGACGGTCAGGACGGTGCTGTGCTCCCAGACGCCTCGCGGATTGCGGGCGAGGTAGGACACCCAGTCCGGGTGGGGGCCGAAGCCGAGCGATGCGACCGTCTGCAGCGTCAGGCTCGCCCGAAGTGCGGCGCCGGGAGCCGGAACCTCCGGCGGCCGCACCATCAGGAACGAGAGGACGTAGTACGCGACGAGGCCCGCGGCGAGCGCGATCCCGGTTGTCACAGCCGCCACACGCGCACGCGTGCCCGTCGCTCCATCCCCTTCTCGCCGGTTGCAAGGGGGACCTTACAAGTTCCTTCGAAAACGTGTCGGCCTTGGTTCCGGACCCGCCGCGGGCGGGAACAATCGGGCCGTGAGAACGAGAAGCTGTCTGCTGGTCCTCGTGCTGGCCGCAGCGTCCGCGGCAGGAGGAGCCGTCAGCCCGCCGGTGCTGCGGATCGTCACGATGCGACCGCTCGTCGTCAGCGGCACGCACTTCCGGGGCGCCGAACGCGTCACGGTCGAAGGCGGCGGAGCGACGACCGTCCTCCGCACGACGCGCTTCGGGACGTTCCTCGCGAACCTCGGCAACGTCCTCGCCGACCGCTGCTCGGTCGGCGTTGTCGCGGTCGGGGCCGGCGGGGACCGCGCGACGCTCCCGTTGCGGACGATGTGCGCGCCGGCGCAGGCGGGGAAGAGCGGCGCCCCGCCCACGCAGAGTGAGAAGTCGGGAGGGGCCGCCGGCTAGCGGCCCCTCCCTGGTCGCCTTACCGCGTCGGGATGCCCTGTACGGCGGCGTAGATGTTCTCGTCGTTCGCCTGAATCGAGCCGGTCGAGGTTGTGTACGAGCCCGTGCACACCTGCGGGGGCGCGGTCGGCGTGCCGGTGTTCGGGCAGAGGAAGAGCTCCGGGTCGCGCGTGTCGGCCCAGATCGGGATCGCGTTGTCCTGCGCGTCCATGCCGATGTAGTCGCCGAAGAACTGCCCGGCGAACTGGGTCGGGGGCGGCATCGACGACGTCGTCACGCGCCTCGTCGCCCACTTGACGAGGTCCTTCGTGCCCGAGAGCGTGATGTCGGAGTTGCCGTTCCACTCGTCCGAAGGCGTCGCCGGCGACCCGGTCGGGCTTCCGTACTGGCGGTCGTAGTAATCGACGCCGAGGTTGCCGTGGCGGTCGAACGCCATCCACTGCCAGAACTGATCTGTCGTGTTCTGCGCCGGGTCGTTGTTCACCGTCGGGAGTGTCCGCACGTTCGCGGTCGTGCCGGTGAACGTGGCCCCGGCGTTGTTCGAGACGCTGATCAGGATGTCGTTGTTGCACGACCCGGGCGCCTTGACGCCCGTGTAGAGCGGCTGGCCGTCGTCGGGGCTGAAGCCGGCCGGCGTGCAGCCGTTCGACTCGTTCGAGTTCTTGTTGATGTAGGAGCCGAAGGAGACGACGACCTGCTGCGGATTCGTCGGATTCACTGCCCCGACCGGGTAGTTCGTCGCCCGGAAGACGGAGTTCGAGGACGGGCCTTTCTCCGGCACACACTCACGGAACGGGTCGGAGCCCTGGTAGGTCTCGCAGTCCGGTAGGTCGTAGTAGTCGCTCACCTTCACCGGGTTCGAGAACGTCTGGCCGCCGTCCGTCGACTTCACGAGCAGCATCTGGTAGGCGTTGTCGACGCTCGGCGACGCGGCCGTCGCGGAGTTGTAGTTCGCCCATACGACGTAGAGCGCGCCGTCAGGGCCCACGAACGGATCCGAGAACTGGTTCTCGTTGCAGTGGCTCTGACTCGTCGGCAATCCGTAGGTCTGCGTGCAGAGCGGGCTGTCCTTGCTGACGAGGACGCGCGGCGAGAAGCTCTCGCCGTAGTTGTTCGAGTGCACTTCGTAGATGTAGGCCGTCCCGTCGGCGGCGAACTCCGTCCACGTGACGTAGATCCGGTCCTGGAACGGGCTGCCTACGTGGTCGTCGATCGTCATGTACGCCTTGTCTTCGAGCACCGAGCCCGTGCCTGCGGTGTCGTTGAACTCGGTGGTCGGCCGGGCGGGGAAGTTCCACGACGCGCCGTCGTTGCCCGTCGAGCGGAAGACGTAGAACGCACTCGATTGGTCGGGGTCCGGCGACACGCCCGAGCCGCGGTTGAACATCTGGCAGCTGAGGTAGGCGTTTCCCTTCGTGTCCCACGCGACCGACGTGTCGCCGCCCGCCTGCCAGTACTCGCGCGATGTGCCCCAGGTCGGAGAGCCGCGGGTGAACCCCATCGGGGCGGTCGAGTCCTGCCAGTGGTTGCCGCCGTCGAGCGAGTAGGCGGCGTAGCAGTTGCCGTCGCCGCGCCGGTAGTCGTTCTGGCTTGCAACGACGAAGTTGTGGTTCATCGGGTCGATCGCGACCGCCGATTCGTTCTGCGCCTGCCCGCGACCGGCGAGGTCGGGGTCGCTGACGTTCTCGCAGCTCTGGTTCACCTTGACGTTGTTGCCCCGGTTTTCCGCGCAGCCGTTCTGTCCGGCCGGCACGTAGTTCGGGTCGTTCGGTGCGCCGTTTCCAGACGGAGCCGCGAAGGTGTCCGGCGGGCATTCGTCGTCGGCCTCGTCGGGCTCGTCGCCGCCGCTGACCGGATTCACGCACGCCGGCGTCGCATTCGGTCGCACCGCCCCCGCCGGTGTGGTGGGCCCGAGTGTCTGCGCGAGCGCGCCGGAGACGAGCTTCTTTTGGATCGGTTTCAGGCTCGCGTAGCTCAGCCCGCGGGCATGGCCCGCAGGGGCAGTTGCCCCGGCGACGATCGCCAGGGCGATCCCCACCACGAGTACGCACGCAAGCACGACATGGCGCTTCACATCCGCTCCTTTCATTGTCCTGCCGGCGAGCGGCCGGTGCGCACCGCAGCAGACGAAAACCCTTTCAAACCGGCAGCGGGCGGTGCTGCGGTTAGGCTCGTGCGCGTGCGCAAGCTGGTCGTCTTCGTGCCGCCCGGGGCGCTCGACGCCGTCCGAGACGCCGTGTTCGCCGCCGGGGCGGGGCGGATCGGCGGCTACGAGCGCTGCTCGTGGTACGCCGAGGGGACCGGCACCTTCCTCGGCGGCGAGAGCACGAACCCGACCGTCGGCGAGCGCGGGCTGGAGGAGCGCGTGCCGGAGCTCCGACTCGAGACGGTGTTTCCGGACGAGCGCCAGAGTGAGGTAATCGCGGCGCTGCGGCGCGCGCACCCGTACGAGGAGCCGGCATTCGACGTCTACGCGCTGCTGTGAGGGCGACGCTCTACACAGACGGCGGCGCCCGCGGCAACCCGGGGCCGGCTGCGTTCGCCTACGTGCTCGAGGCTGAGGACGGGACCGTGCTCGACTCGCGCGGCGAACGGATCGGCGTCGCCACGAACAACGTCGCGGAGTACCGCGCGCTCGTCGCCGGGCTCGAGCGGGCGCTCGAGCTCGCGATTCCGGAGGTCGAGGTCGTGTCCGACTCCCAGCTGCTCGTGAAGCAGATGCGCGGCGAGTACCGCGTCAAGAACGAGGCGCTGCGCGATCTTTCGTCGCAGGCGTCGCGGCTCGCGCGCAGGTTTGGCAAGGTCGAGTACCGGCACGTCACGCGTGAGCACAACGAGCTCGCCGACCGGCTCGTGAACGAAGCTCTCGACGAATGATCGTCCTCCTGCCGGCGCTCGCGATCGCGGCGGCCGCGTTCGCGGCCGCGAGCCTGCGCCTGCGGAGTGTCGTGTCGACGCTGCTCGCGCTCTATGTGCTGCTCGCGGCGAACCTCGGGCTGACGACGTGGGTGCTCTCGCCGTTCCACGCCGTCACGCGTGGCGGCTTGCTGGGAGCAGAGCTCGTCCTCCTCGGCGGCGCCGTGGCGGCGTGGTGGTGGCGCGGCCGCCCGGCGATCGCGCTCGAAAGCGTGCGCGGCGCGCTGCGCGAGGTGGCGCGCGATCCGCTCACGCTCGTGTTCCTCGCAGGGCTGGCCGTCCTGCTCGGCTACGAGCTGACGCTGGCGCTTGTCGTGCCGCCCAACAACTGGGATTCGCTCTCGTATCACCTGGCGCGAGCCGCAGACTGGAAGCAGCACGGCGGGATCCACTGGATCGCAAACGCACCGAGCGGCCGCGACAACGAGTTCCAGCCGCTCGCCGAGCAGGAGATCCTGTTCCTGTTCGTTGCCGCCGGCAGCGGCGTCCTCTTCGCGCTGCCGCAGTATGCCGCGGAGCTCGCGATCCTGGTTGCCGTGTACGGCGCATCGCGCCGGCTCGGCTTCGACCGCCGCGTGGCGGCACGCGGGACTGCGCTGCTCGCGACGTTCTCCGCCGTCGCCCTGCAGTCGACGACCGCGCAGAACGATCTCGTCGCGGCGTCGTTCCCCGCGGCGGCGGCGTGCCTGTTGCTCGGCGGGGGCGAGATCGAGGCGGTGCTCGCCGGACTGGCCCTCGGGCTTGGCGTCGGCACCAAGCTGACGACCGTGCTCGCGTGGCCGGTGCTCGCGTGGCTCGCGCTGCTGGGCGGACGCCATGTCGCCAAGCGGGCCGTCGCGGGCGTCGTGGGAGGCCTGCTCACGGTGGGGATCTGGAGCTTCGTCCTCAATCTCGTGCACACCGGTCATCTGCTCGGGCATGGGCAGGGGCGCGTCGAGGAGGCGGTCTCGCCCTCGGCGGTCACCGTGTTGCACACATTCGCGCGCGTGACGTACCGCATGCTCGACCTCGGCCTGCTCTCGAACGAGCAGATCTGGGGCCTCGCGGCGGCGGGTCTCGCGGCAGGCGCCGTCTGCCTGCTGGTTACGCGGCGCGCGCGCCAGTCCGGGCTCGTCGCTGTTGTACTTGCATCGCCGCTGCTCGTGCTCGGCGCCGCACCGGTCGTCGCCTGGATCGCGCACGGCATCCACCTGCCGGTCAAGGATCCGGTCTACGGGTTCAGTATCAACCGCGCCGCGAACGAGGACTTCTCGGCATTCGGCGCCATCGGCGCGCTCGCCGTGCTCTGCGTCCCGATCTTCACGCTCCTCAGGGAACGCGGCGACCGCCGCCGCGTTGCGCTCGCGCTGGCATTCCCGAGCTACCTGCTGCTGCTCGGGCTGTATGCGAAGTACAACATCTGGCTCACCCGGTTCATGATCGTGCCGCTCGTGCTCGCCGCGCCGCTCTTCTGCGTGCTCGTGCGGAGCCGGCTCGTCGCGCTGGCCGTGCTCGTCGTGGCGGGGTGGACCGGCTTCTACGCGCTCGAGTACGACGCGTCGAAGCCGCTTGTCGGCGGCGCGATCGGCCGGCCGTGGCAGCTCGACCACGCGAGCGTCCTCGCGGAGAGCCCGGGCGAGCCGACAGGCCGCCGCGCCGCTGCGGGCGTGCGCGCCTACGAGCGCGCCGTCCCCGCGCACGCCTGCGTCGGCGCCGTGCTCGACCCCGACGACTGGGCGTACCTCCTCTGGGGCCCCAAGCTCGAACGGCACGTGTCGTTCCTGCCCTCGCTGACCGCGCTTGCGACGGCCTACCGCGACAACGTCGCATACGTCGTCGTCAGCACCGGCGTCAACGCGCCGGTCGCAAACCAGTTCAAGCCACCGCGATGGACGCGCAAGCCGCTCGCGACGTACTGGACGCTCGAGATTGCAGCGCACGTGCGACCCGGTGGCTGCAGCGGCTGACGTTCGCGCCCGGCGTCACGGCGATTCGACGCGATCGACGTTCGCTCCGGTGCAGCCGCCTCGCGGCTTCGGCGGCCCGGAGGCAGGGAACCGCCGCCGGAGCCATTCGGGCGCGATCGTGTCCGGGGCGACCGCATACGGCAGGGCGCCGGGAAACGTGAGCCAGCGACCGACCGCCTTCCGCGTGCGCTGCTCCCGCGAGCAGACCCAGTCCCACTCGGTCGCCCTCACCGTCGATCTGGTGACGATGCCGACGTCCCAGTACATCCCGTCGCCATGGATGTCCCAGGCGAACGTGCCGACCGGCGGCCGGTACGTGAGCGTGACGACCCGCGCCTGCCCGGGAACGAGCCGCAGCCTCGGCTTCGCTGCGTAGTAGCCGAAGGCGGATACCTTCAGGCTGTAGACACCGGGCCGGAGTCCGCTGAGGCGCGTGGAGCCCTGCACGCCGGTGGTGGCGCGGACACTCGTGCCTGCCACCGTCACCAGGGCGTGCAACACGGGATAACGGTCCTGCGAGACGACCGAGACGACGGTCGTCCCCTGCGCCCCGCACCCGGTCAGCACGAAAACGGCGAACGCAATCGAGCAATACGGTCCGAGCCGAACCAGTCCACCGCTCACGGTCACTCTCCGAGGAGCGTACGCCCGCGGACGACTCCCGGGGCCGAGGCCGCGTCGAACTCCCCAAACGGCCGAGCAGGCCCGCTCGGCGATAGAAAGGCAGAGAAGTGGCTAGGATGGGGGCACGCGGATGTAGCTCAGTTGGCTAGAGCGTCTGCTTGCCATGCAGAAGGTCGTGGGTTCGAGTCCCATCATCCGCTCTCGCGAAAGCCCCGGAAACGGGGCTTTTTTGCGCTCTTAGACGGTCGCGTGCTCCTCAGCGGGAACCGTCAGAGGCTCGCTGCTGCCCATTGCTGCCCAATCAATCGCCCGGTCGTACTGCTTCCGGTGCGCCGCGGTCATCCGATCCCGCCGCTTTGTCGCTTGCGCGTACACCTTCAGGGTGAACCGGGGGTCCTCGTGGCCGAGCTGGTCGGCGGTGTAGCGGAGGTCATCGCCGCAGGCGCACCGCAGGCTGGCGTACGTCCTGCGGAGGCTGTGGAACGTCACCCGCTCCAATGGGGCGATGCCGAGCTCTGCGAGCGTGTCGTTGGCTTCCCCAACCGCGGGCATCAGCACGTCACGGCGGAGGTTCGACGGGTTGTGCTTCCCTCCCGTCGCGGTGGCGATGACGTAGGCGCCCGGTTGCGGGTCGGCTGACGCCTTCGCGAGCGTGAGCTCCTCGCGGAGCGCGGGGGAGAGGTGAACTTCCCGGACGCCTTTCGGGGTCTTGGCGTCGACGACGTGCAGCGTGCCGGTGCCGAGGTCGACGTGCTGCCACTTGAGCGCGAGCGCCTCGCCGATGCGGAGGCCCGCGCCGGCGAGGACGCCGAGCAGCAACCTGCCGGTGCCCGAGCTCGCGTCGAGGAACGACGGCAGCTGCTCCGGCTCGACCCACGGCCTGGCCGGCTTCGACGCCTTCAACCTGCGACGCCGCCCGGTCGCCGGGTTCGACGCGAGAAGCCCGTACTCGCACGCCGTCTCGAGGATCTGCGACAGATGCCGCAGCGTGTGGTTGATCGACCCGTTCGACAGCCCACGCTCAGTGAACTTCGCTGCCTTCTTTGCGGCCTCCGCGCGGCGCCGTTCGATGTCCTCGCGCTCCTTTGCCTTTGCGACCTTGTATCGGTCGATCTCCTGCGCCGTGATTTCGCTCAGCCGGTGCCGTGAGAAGTGGGGGAGCAGATGGACGGTGAGCGACCAGCGGAGGTCGGTGACGGTCTTGGCTGCGAGTCCCTCCGCTTCCCGCGCGGCGACCCACTCGGACGCGAACGCGTGGAACGTCGGTTCCTCGGCGGGGAGCTCGACGACCGGCTCGGGCTCGGGCGGTTTCCACAGGCCGAGGCGGACGCGGTCGAGCGTGTCTCTCAAGGCCTGGTCGGCCTGCTCGCGGGTGACGCCTTCGTCGAGCGTTTCGTACCATCGTCGGCCGCCTGCGCGGTATCGGATCGCGAACCGCCCGGGGCCATCCTTTCGTGTTCTGACGACGACTTGTCCTGACGGTGGTCTAGGCATCGTTCTGTTCCTCCTGTCGTTGGCGTCCTCGCCGCTCAAGCTCGAGGACTGATTCCTTTCGGCGTCCGCCGAAGACGCCGCCGATGTCCGGGAGCGTCGCGCCAAGGTCGCGGAGCTCCATCACGATCCGCGCCCGGGCATCCTTCTCGGCGTCGCTTGCGCGGGACCGCTTTCCCTGCGACTTAGCCCAGATCGCCCAAGGCGAGAAGCCGAGCGCGACCGCGCGTTTGGCTGAGTACTCGACGATCTGCGGGTGCGTCATCCGCGCCCGCGGCAACAGCCGCTGCGCGGCATCCCCGCTTGGCGGGGTTGGGTAGGCCGGCTTACCCGTTCGCTTCTCTGCCGTCTGCAACTTACGCTCGACGCGCAGATACATCTCCGAGGCTTTGCCGGCGTCGGCGCCGAAAGCCGCCTTGAGCGTTCGGGGTCGCGGGTCGCTATCGGGGTTCCCCTGCCGGGCGTAGACCAGTTGGACGGCGAGCCATAGCTCGTAGTCCTCGGCCGTTACGTCGACTGCAACGGACTCCTGCGGCTCAACCAGCAGGCCAGCGTCCCCGAGAAGTAGCCGCGCTGCCCGTTGAGCTGACGGAAGCGCAGCGAGCGCACGCTCGAGCCGGCGCTCCTCTCTCCATGACTTCCTAACTAACTTCTCATCCATCATCTCTAACGAACATACTACCGGAGATGCAGACCCGCAACCCCCATACCGCGACCTGGAGGCCGAATGACAGTCACTGAGACGATGAGCCCGAGCGAAGCGGCAAGGGTGCTGGGCTTGTCGAAGACCCATGTACTGCGGCTCGCTGATACCGGCGCGCTACCCGCGATGCGCACACCCCTCGGACGTCTCCTCGACTCTGCGGCAGTCCACAAGCTGGCCGAGCGGCGCGAAGAGGCGAAGGCAGCCGCGTGAGCGACCCGATCAAGCCCGCCATCACTCAGGCGATCGAGGGTGCGTACGCCGACGCTTCCGCTGCCCACGGTGCGGCGTGCCGAACCGCAGCCCGGTGGGTTGAGCAAACAGGCTGGAGGCTCGGCGACGAGCATTTCGAGCAAGAGCTTCTGACGTATTCACGGCTCGATGACGGCGACCACGCGGAGTTGCGCGCGTTCAGGAGTCGGCTGATCGAGGAGCGCGCGGCGTGACGATGCCGACGACGGAGGAGCTCGCCGAGTTGCTGCGGCAGACGGCACCGAAGGCGCTGAACGGCAACGGGGCCGAGGCCGCGCCGACCGCGTTCCATCTGACCGACCTTGGCAACGCGGAGCGTCTCGTCTCCGCGCACGGGCGTGACCTTCGGTTCGCGCCTGGGATCGGGTGGTTCGCGTGGGACGGCCGGCGCTGGAAGCGGGACACGAACGGCGAGGCGATGCGTCGGATGAAAGCGACAATCCGCGGCCTGTACGTCGAGGCCGCAACACTCGACGACCCCGCCGAGCGGAAGCGGCTCGTCGCGTGGGCCGGCTCGAGCGAGGCCGAGAACAGACTTCGCGGCGCGCTCGCGCTCGCCGAGACGGAGAGCGGCGTCGTTGTCGACGCTTCTTTACTCGACGCGAACCCTTGGCTTTTGAATGTCGCGAACGGCACGGTTGATCTGCGGACGGGGAAGTTGCGTGGGCACCGCCGCGACGACCTGCTGACGAAGCTCGCGCCGGTCACGTACATGGCGGACGTGCGGTCGATTCACTGGGACCGGTTCCTCAAGACCGTGACACAGGGTGACGAGGAGCTCGCCGCGTTCCTGCAACGCGCCGCCGGCTACAGCCTCACGGGCGACACGTCCGAGGAGGTGTTGTTCTTCGCGCACGGCCCAACCGCCACGGGGAAGAGCACCTACCTCGAAGCGAAGCGAGCCGCGCTCGGCGAGTACGCGACAACCGCGGACTTCGAGTCGTTCCTGAAGCGCCGCGGCGACAGCGGCGTCCGCAACGACGTCGCCCGGATGCGCGGCGCCCGCCTCGTCGTCTCGCTCGAGGTCGACGAAGGCAAAGCCCTCGCCGAAGGACTACTCAAAGCGTTGACGGGTGGCGACACCGTGACCGCGCGGTTCCTGTATCGCGAGCTGTTCGAGTTCAAGCCGGCGTTCACGATCTGGCTCGCCGCGAACGCGAGGCCGCGCGTGAACTCCGACGACGAAGCGATGTGGCGTCGCATCCTGCAAGTCCCGTTCGTCGCGGTCATCCCCGAACAGGAACGCGACCCCGAAGTGAAACGCCGCCTGACGACCGGCGAGCCCGAACGCTCAGCGATCCTCGCCTGGGCCGTCCAGGGCTGCCTCGCGTGGCAGAAGCAAGGGCTTGCGGTCCCCGAACGGGTCCGCGCCTACACGCGCGAGTACCGCGAAGAGAACGACCCGCTACGCGGCTGGCTCACCGACGCATGCACCCTCAACGCAACGGCGTCGACCGCGTCAGCGCAGCTCCGCCACAGCTACGAGCAATGGTGCAACGACAACGGCGAAAAGCCGATCGGCGCGAAGACCTTCAACGCATCAATGCGTGCCAAAGGCTGCCAGCCCGACAAGCAAGCAGGCGGCGTCCGAGTCTGGAACGGAATCACCCTTGACTGACCATCTGGGCACTACGGGCAGTACGGGCACCAGATTCAGAGAACTTCCTCTACGCGCGCACGCGAGGGGGTTTACTGAAACAGCCGCCCATACCGCCCGTACTGCCCAGCACCCGCCCGCACACCAAAAACACGCCACACGCAGCACAAACACCCCACACAACCCCAAAACCCAGCCCACAACCAACACCCCCAGCGACCCAGCCTGCCCAAACCCCGCGACGAAGCGGGAAACGGCCTCGGTTTCCCTCATTGACGCTCTAACGCTGGCGAATCACCTCGGCGTGACACGGGATTGGGTGTACGCGAACGCTGCTCGCTTGGGCGGCCGGCGCCTGGGCGCGGGTCCGCGAGCTCGGCTGCGCTTCGACCTGACTGAGGCGCTCGCGAGCCTGAGCGCCTGCTCGGCAGGCAGAGAGTCAGGCGAGCCGGAAACCCGCTCCGCACCTACGCGCAGACGGTCGCGCACTACCCACGGTTTGGGCAGCGGCGTCGAGCTGCTGCCCATTCGCCGCCCAATCGTCGACCGTCAGGCAGCAGCGTGACCGTTTGCGCATCAGTCTGGCTTGCCTTGCGGTCGCAGGTTGCTGCTGTTGCGCGCACCACAAACCTGCCACACGACCAAGCCGAAGCCGGGGCTTTAAACCCAGCCTGCTCGTCGGGCGCGCTATCCAGCCCGTCGTTTTTGCGGGGCGTTTTTGTTTTTGGTCTTCTCGGCGCGCTCGGCCGCCCTCCCGGCTTTGAGCGTGTGGGCGCCCCGCGGCTTTCTGCTGAGCCCCGCGGGGCGTCCCCGCCGGG
>Ga0070731_10003263_pt1 | contig 14759 bp, 18 predicted proteins | sample Coa_R1_2_FD_66448 | JGI IMG/M metagenome (GOLD analysis project Ga0070731, IMG submission 66448) | Surface soil microbial communities from Centralia Pennsylvania, which are recovering from an underground coalmine fire - Coalmine... | ecosystem: Environmental > Terrestrial > Soil > Unclassified ... | reverse complement strand
TGCCCTCGTGACCGCCGCCGTGACGACCGACGAGATCTTCGACCGCTACCTGAAGAAGGCGATCACCGAGGTCAATCGCCTCTCGGACGAGATCGCGCAAGCCGCTGCCGGACGGGTGCCGGTGCTCCCGAGCGGTCATCCGCTCGCGTCGATCTTCCTGCTCAAGTACGCGCCGCAGCAGCAGGAGGTCCAGGAAGGAATCGCGTTCCACGGTCGCGCCGGGAACGCACTCATCAAGTCGCTCCAGCGACTGCGCGTCGACCCGCTCGAGGTGTACGGGACGACCTGCCTCAAGTTCGCGAGCGGCGACGAGAGCGAGTCCGCGCCGTGGCTCGCGCGCGAGTTGCGCATCGTGCAGCCGAAGCTCGTCGTCGTCATGGGCGAAAACGCGCTGCACTTCTTGAACGAGCTCGCGTTCCCGCTCTCGCAGCCCGTCGAGGCTACGCTTGGCGAGCTGCAGCGCTTCACGCCGACGATCGAGGCGCTGTACGTCCCGGACATCGACAGATCGCTCGACGAGCAAGCCGCGAAGACCCGCTTTTGGAACGCCTTCAAGCCCGTCGGGCCCTGGTGGGCCGAGCTGCCGCCTTACTAGTCCTGGCGACGGTCGTCGGCGTCTACTACGGCGTCGTCGCCGATCTGCCGACCACGGGGCTCTGGTGGGAGATCGCCTGGCTCGCGGTCGGGGTGATTCCGGCCGTGTGCCTGTTCGCGCTGCTGCTGTTGCCGCTCGCGCGCCTGCCGGCTGCCGTCGACGCAGCGGTCGGCATCGGCTTCCTCGGGCTTGCGCTCGTGTTCGGCCTCTCCGGGCTGCACGTGCTTGCGAACTTCGCGAAGCTCGGGGCGATGACGTTCCTCGCCTGGGCGTTCCTTTGGCTCTTCGAGGAGGTCTCGTGGGTCGTGCTCGTGGCGTTCATCGTGCCGTGGGTCGATGCCTACTCGGTGTGGCGCGGGCCGACGAAGTCGATCGTCAACCACCATGCGACCGTCTTCTCCGCATTCTCGTTCGCGTTTCCGGTTCCGGACGGAGCGACACATCTCGGGCTCCCCGACCTCTTCTTCTTCTCGCTCTTCCTCGCCGCCGCCGCGCGCTTCGGGCTGCGCGTGCGCCTGACGTGGCTGGCGCTCTCCCTGTCCTTCGGCGCGACGATGGCGATCGCAATCTGGCAGGACGTCGGCGGCCTGCCGGCGCTGCCGCTGCTCTCGCTCGGCTTCCTCGCGCCGAACGCCGACCTGCTCTGGCGGCGCCTGCGCAAGCAACCCCAGTCTCTGACACGGCTCAGAGATGTGTCAGACACAGATGCGAGAGCGTAACGCCCCGGCGTTCCGCTCTTGTGACAGGTCGCCGGGCGAATTCGGGGCGGCGCCTGGGTTTGCGCGCCGGCATGTCCGACACGGCTCAGAGAAGTGTCAGAGACGGTTGTGAAAGTGTGACGGCTCAGCGTTCCAGAGTTGCGACGGTCTCGACGTGCGGCGTGTGCGGGAACATGTCGACCGGACGGGCTTGCACGAACCGGTAGCCGTAGTCCTCGCGCAGCTTCTTCGCGTCGCCCGCGAGCGTGGTCGGATTGCACGAGATGTAAACGACCCGGGGCGCTGCGAGCTCGCCGAGCCGCCGCAGCGCCTTGCCGGCAAGACCGGCGCGTGGCGGATCGACGACGACCACGTCCGGATCGCCGGCGCGGTTTCGCAACTCGCGCAGAACCTCGCCGACGTTGCCCGCGAAGAACGCCGCGTTCGTGATCCCGTTGAGCTCCGCGTTCTCGAGCGCGCACGCGACCGCCTCCTCCGAGATCTCGACGCCCCAGACCGTCAGCGCGTCGCGCGCGAGTAGGAGGGCGACGGTGCCGATCCCGGAGTAGAGGTCGTACACGGTCTCGCTGCCGGTCAGCCCGGCGGCCGCGCGCGCGAGCTCGTACAGCCGCTCCGCCATCCGCGTGTTCGTCTGCAAGAACGCGTTCGGCCGGACGCGAAAACGCAGCCCGCCGAGCTCCTCCTCGATTGCCTCGTCGCCCCACAGGAGCTCGCTCGGCAGGTTCGTCACCTCGGCGGGGGACTCGTTCACCGACCAGTGGACCGAGCGCACCGCGGGAATCGCGGTCAGCACCTCGATCAGCCGCTCGCGGTCGAATCGCTCGCGCGCGTGGCTGACGAGCTGGACGAGCGCCTGGCCGGTGCGAAGGCCCTCGCGCACGACGAGATGCCGGAGGTAGCCGTCGCCGCTCGCCTGGTCGTAGGCCGGCAGCCGCTCCTCGCGCGCCCAGTCGCGCACCGCATTCCTGATCGCGTTGCCGGTCTCGGTCGTCAGCCAGCAGCGCTCGATCGGAAGAACGTCGTCCCAGCGCCCCGCACGGTGCAGGCCGAGCTCGGCCCCGTCCGGGCCGGGCGCGAACGAGTACTCCATCTTGTTGCGGTAGTGGAAGAGCTCGTCGGCGCCGACGATCGGCTCGAGCGCCGGCTCCTCGATGCCGCCGATGCGCCGCAGCGAGTCGTCGACCCAGCCGTGCTTCGCCTCCAGCTGCGCCGCGTACGCGAGGTCCTGGAAGCGGCAGCCGCCGCACATCGGGTAGTGCGCGCACGGCCACTCGACGCGCGCCGGACCCGCCGCGAGCACCTCGGTCACGACCGCCTCGGCATGCCGCCGCTGCACCTTCGTGACGCGCGCCCGCACCGTGTCGCCCGGGAGGCCGCGTCGCACGAAGACGACGAAGCCGTTGAGGCGCGCGACGCCGTTCCCGCCGTACGCGAGCGAGTCGATCCGGAGCTCGAGCTCCTGGTCGCGGACGACAGGGGCGGCCACCGGCTGAGACTACCCAAGTGGAGTCGTCACTCCGCTTCTGCTACGGTAAGCGGAATGAGCACTCCGGTTTCCGACCGGCCGCTCCGCCAGGACGCCGAGCGTAACCGCGAGCGCATCGTCGCCGCCGCGCGCGACGCCTTCGCCCAAGGGGGACTCGACGTGTCGATGGACGAGGTCGCGCGCCGCGCCGGCGTCGGCATCGGCACCGTCTACCGCCGCTTCCCGGACAAGGAGGCGCTCATCGACGCCGTCTTCGAGGACGCGCTCCGCGAACTCGTCGCGATCGCCCGCGAGACCCTCGCCGACCCGGACGCCTGGCGCGGGTTCGCCAGCTACCTCGAGCGCGTGATGGTTTTGAACGCGGAGAACCGCGGACTCCACGCGGTCATGGGCTCCCGCGAGCACGGGCGCGACCGGCTCGACGCCGTTCGCGCGCGGATGCGCCCGCTGGTCGGCAAGCTCGTCGAGCGTGCGCAGGAGGAAGGAACGCTGCGCTCCGACTTCAGTCCACTCGACCTGCCGCTCGTGTTCGCGGCGGCCGGCCGGATCGCCGAATTGACGGGCGACGTCGACCCAGAGCTGTGGCGGCGATTCCTCGGGGTGCTCCTGGACGGGCTGCGGGCCGGAAGCGCCACGCCCCTGCCTCACCCGCCGCTGCGCGCCTCGCAGCTCGCTCGGCTCGGCCACCGCGCCGCACGGAGGCCGTCGTGACCGAGGAACGGCTCCGCGGCCGCGCGCTCTGGGTCGTCTTCGGCGCGCTGATGCTCGGGATGTTCCTGGCGGCGCTCGACCAGACGATCGTCTCGACCGCGCTGCCGACGATCGTGGGCGACCTCGGCGGACTCGACCACCTGTCGTGGGTGGTCACGTCGTACCTCCTCGCGTCGACGGTCTCGACGCCGCTCTACGGGAAGCTCGGCGACATGCTCGGCCGCAAGCCGGTCTTCCTCGCCGCGATCCTGATCTTCCTCGCCGGCTCGATGCTCGCCGGCCTTTCGCAGACGATGGGCGAGCTGATCGGCTTCCGCGCGCTCCAGGGCATCGGCGCCGGCGGCCTGATGGTCGGGGCCCAGGCGATCATCGCCGACATCGTGCCGCCGCGCGAGCGCGGCCGCTACATGGGCCTGATCGGCTCCGTGTTCGCCGTCGCCTCGGTCGCAGGGCCGCTGCTCGGCGGCTTCTTCGTCGACAACCTCTCCTGGCGCTGGGTGTTCTACGTGAACGTGCCCGTCGGGGCGCTCGCGATCGTGATCGTCGTCACGCGGCTCCACCTACATACGCCCCACGTTCGGCACAGCGTCGACTACCTCGGCACCGCGCTCCTCGCCGCAGGCGTCAGCGCCCTGATCCTGGTCGCCACGTGGGGCGGCAACGAATACGCCTGGGGCTCGCCCGTCATCCTCGCGCTCGCGATCGGCGGCGCGCTGCTCCTCGCGGTCTTCATCTGGTGGGAGCGGCGGGCGACCGAGCCGATCCTCCCGTTGACCCTCTTCCACTCGCGCGTCTTCGACGTCGCGAACGCCATGGGCTTCATGATCGGCTTTGCGATGTTCGGCGCGATCGTGTTCATCCCGCTCTTCCTGCAGATCGTCTACGGCGCGTCGCCGACCAGCTCGGGGCTACGGATGCTGCCGCTGATGGCGGGGCTGCTCACGGCCGCGATCCTGTCCGGCCGGGCGATCTCGCGCCTCGGTCGGTACAAGGCCTTCCCGATCGCAGGCACGGCGACGCTCGCGGCCGGCATGTATCTCCTCTCACGGCTCGGCGTGGGCACCGCACCGTGGGTCGCGTCGGTCTACATGCTCGTCGTCGGGGTCGGCATCGGACTCGTGATGCAGGTGCTCGTCCTCGCCGTGCAGAACGATGCACAGCCGCAGAACATCGGCGTCGCTACCTCTGCGGCGACCTTCTTCCGCTCGTTCGGCGGCGCGTTCGGCGTCGCGATCTTCGGTGCGATCTTTGCCGCACGGCTCAAGCTGCCCGCCGTCGTGAAGGCGCGCGTCGGCGGCGGCGCGCAGATCAATCCCGCTCGGGCGAAGTTGCTCCCGCCCCACGTTCACGAGCTCTTCCTGCGCGCGTTCGCGCACGCGCTGCACGGCGTCTTCCTCTACGGCGTGGTGCTCACGCTCCTCCCGTTCGCGCTCGCGTGGTTCCTCGACGAGGTGCCGCTGCGCGAAACCCTCCAGCGCCAGGCGCCGGCCCCGGCTACTGCAGCACGCTGAGGAAGACGGACCGCGTGCGCGGCCCGTCGAACTCGCAGAAGAAGATCCCCTGGTAGGTCCCGAGCCCGAGCTTGCCGTCCCGCAGCGGCACGAGCACCTGTGGCCCGACGACCGAGGCTCGGCCGTGCGACGGGCCGTTCGGACCGTCGACATCGTCGTGCGTCCAGTTCCAATCGCTGCCGACGACCCGCTCGAACGCCGCCTCCAGGTCCTGAACGAGGGCGGGGTCGATCTTCTCGTTGATCGTCACGGCAGCGGTCGTGTGCGGCACGTAGACGAGGAGCGCCGAGCCGCCACCGTTCACCGCCGCGCGGACCTGGTCGGTGATGTCGAGCAACTGTGTCTTCCGCTCGGTCTGCAGCCTGATCTCCTCCACGAGCCGTATCCTACGGCCCGGTGGTCGCCGATACCCTGACGAATAGCGAGCTCGACGCCTTCCGGGCCGACGCAGACCGCTTCATCGCCGAGCTCGACGAGGAGTACTTCCTCCACTTCGCCGGACACAAGGAGGCGCTCGAGGTCGAGCAGATCTACGAGCGCCACGAGGAACTGACGCGACTCGAGACGGCAAAACGCCTCTCGGGCGCGCCGGTCGAGCTGTGGCGATTTGCCTGCGAGGGCTACCTCGGCAACCTGACCCGCGCGCACCAGGAGAAGATCGCGACGGTCGAGGCCGAGCTCGAGGCGACCGTCGACGGCGAGAGGATCCCGTTCCGGATGCTGCGCGTCGCCCTTTCGAACGAGCCCGACCGCGACCGACGCGAGCGGCTCGAAGCCGAGCGACTGACGCTCACCGAACAGCACCTAAACCCCGTCTACCTCGAGGCCGCACGCATCGACCGGGAAGCGGTGCGTGCGCTTGACGTCCCCAACTACTACGAGCTCTACAAGCAGTTCGGGTTTCGGCTCGACGAGCTCGCGGCCGAGTGTACGGAGCTACTGGACGCGACCGAGCGGACGTGGGAGGAGGTCGGCGACCGCATGTTCCGCGAGCGGCTCGGGATCGGTCTCTACGAGGCCCGCTCGTGGGACGTCGCCCGCCTTTTCCGCGCACCGGAGTGGGACACCGCGTACCGGCCGGACGCGATGGTTCCGGCCCTCGAGGCGACGCTGAACGAGCTCGGGATCGACCTGCGGGCGCAGGAGAACGTCCACCTCGACCTGGAATCGCGCCCGGCGAAGAGCCCGCGCGCGTTCTGCGCCCCGATCGAGGTGCCGGAACGGATCATGCTCGTCATCCAGCCCATCGGCGGCCGCGACGACTGGGAGGCGCTCTTCCACGAGGCCGGCCACACCGAGCACTACGCGCACACGTCTGCCGACCTGCCGATGGAGGCGAAGCGGCTCGGGGACATGGCTGTCACCGAGGGCTGGGCGATGCTGCTCCAGCACCTGACGACGGAGCCCGCCTGGCTCAACCGCCGACTCGACGTGCCGCGCGTCAACGAGCTCGCGAACGAGGGCGCGGCGACGCTCCTCTACTACGTGCGGCGCTACTGCGCGAAGCTCCTGTACGAGATCGAGTTCTTCCAGGCCGACGACCCGGCGACGATGCGGCCGCGCTACGCAGAACTGTTGACGGAGGCGCTGAAGCTCCCCGCGCGCGCTGAGAACTATCTCGCCGACATCGACGGCTCCTTCTACGTCACCGGCTACCTGCGCTCGTGGGCGTTCGAGGCGCAGCTGCGCGAGTTCCTGCGCGGCGAGTTCGGGAACGAGTGGTTTGCGCGGCGCGCGGCGGGCGAGCTGCTGCGCGAGCTCTGGTCGCTCGGGCAAGGGCCGACGGCGGACGAGCTGCTCCGCGACGTCACCGGCGCGACGCTCGAGATGGGGGCGGTGGCCGACCGGATCCGCGAGGGCCTACTTCGGTAGCAGGGCGATCGCGACCGCGTAGACCGCGATCAGCGCGAGCGAGTCGATCCCGAGCCAGAGATAGGTGCGCTGGGGACGCGCGACGATCGCCATCGCGGCGATCCCCGTCATCAGGATCCCGGCCGCGCCGAGCCAGACGTCCGAGTGGTGCGCAGCGACGATCACGGGCGTGCCGGCGATCAGGTCGGCAACGAGGAGCAGGGTGATCTGGAAGGCGTTGCCGCCGAAGATGTCGCTGACGGCGAGCTGCATGTCGCCGAGCTGCACAGCGCGGACCCCGCTCGAGATCTCGGGCAGCGAGGTCGCCACGGCGAGCACGGTCGCCCCGAAGACGGCGCCGCCGATGTGCGCGCGTGAGGCGAGCAGGCTGCCTGAGGCCTGCAGCGCAACACCGGCGACGAGCGTCACGACCGCGGCCGCGAGGAAGATCGCGAGCACGCGCACCTTCGACGCGCCGGCGTACGGATGCACGTCGCCCTGACGGCGGTACCGGCGGCCGGGCGTCGCGCCGGGCGGCGCCTCGACGTGGTACTCCGGATGCATCCGCGCGCGGTTGACGATCCAGAGGCCGAGGAGCCAGAGGACGACGACCGCGATCGAGGTCGGGCTCGCGCCGAACACGTTCTTCGAAGGGGACAGGGCGGCACCGCCGAGGGCGGTACCGAGGACGACGATCACGATCAACGCCTCGATCACGGGCAGCAGCGAGCCGACCAGGTAGCTGAGCGGCCGCTCTGGGCCGCTGACGGCGTCCAGGATCACGAGCACGAGCGTCTGCACGGCGACGCCGCCGATCAGGTCGCCGACGGCGAGGTCGAGGTGCCCGGCACGCGCAGCCGAGACCGTGATCGCAATCTCGGGCAGCGTCCCCGTGATCGCGAGCAGGACGAGGCCGCCGAAGGCATCGCCGAGCCCGAAGCGGTCGTCGAGCGCGTCGGTCGTGTTGGAGAGAAAGACGCCGGCGGCCCAGGTGGCGGCTCCGCCCGCCACGAACACGAGGACGAGGAGCGGCGTCGAAAGCGCGCCCACCGCCGAACGATGCTAGTGGTGCGCCCGGACGGCCTCTCGACCCCAGCAGGCGCCGAGTGGCAATCCGCTTAGGATGCCGCCATCCTCCCGCTCCGCGACAACGTCCCGACGCGGCGATTCCCGGTCGTCACCGTCGGCCTGATCGCGGCCTGCTTCCTAGTCTGGTTCTGGGAGCTCCACGCCAGGACGACCCGGATCGACCACTACTCCTACTATCCGTGCGCCGTCTCCGGGCCGTGCGTGGGGACCGATGCCCAGCATCACCTGCCCTGGTTCGAGGGCGCGTTCACGGCGATGTTCCTGCACGCAAGCTGGACGCACATCCTCGGCAACATGCTCTTTCTCTGGATCTTCGGCAACAACGTCGAGGACGCGCTTGGCCGGCTCCGCTACCTCCTCTTCTACCTCGCCTCCGGTCTCGCCGCGACGCTCGGCCAGACGATCGTCACCCTCCACTGGGCCGGTCCGGCAGCTGCGAGCGTCCCGAACCTCGGGGCGAGCGGGGCGATCGCCGGGGTCCTCGGGGCCTACTTCGTCCTGCTCCCGCGAGCAAGCGTGCTCACGCTCATCTTCTTCTTCTTCGTGCCGCTGCCCGCCTTCGTCTTCCTCGGTATCTGGTTCGTGTTCGAGCTCTGGGAGGGCGGCTTTTCGCTCACGCAGCCGAACGCGGGCGGCGGTGTCGCGTTCTTCGCCCACATCACCGGTTTCGTCTTCGGCGTCCTGCTCGTCCGGCCGCTGACCGTCCGCCAGCCCCTCCAGCCGAGCTGGTGAGCCCGCGGCTGCCCTTCGACGAGCACGTCCGGCGAGCGCTCGACACGCTCCCGCCCGACCTCGCCCGAGCGCTCGAGAACGTCGCCGTCGTCGTTGCCGAGCAGGACCCGGAGGACCCCGACCTGTTCGGGCTCTGGGAGTCGGCCCCGTACATGCCCGACAAGATCACGATCTTCCGCCGCCCACTCGTCGAGTCGTTCCCCGACCCGGCCGAGCTCGAGCGCGAGATCGGGATTACGGTGCTCCACGAGCTCGCCCACTACTTCGGGATCGACGAGGATCGACTCGAGGAGCTCGGCTACGAGTAAGAGGTTTGGCCGCAGGAATGCCGGGTACCGCTCGGTCGTTATCCGAGCCATGCGAACGCTAGAAGAGATCAGGCAAGAGATCGACCGGCTGTCCGACCGGCGGGCGGATGTCCTGCATGAGCTCGCAGACGGCCACGACGAAAAGCTCGCGGCCGAGCACCAGCGGCTCGAGGACGACATCGCGGCCCTCTGGGAGGAGCAGCGCATAGCGCGGGCCACGATCCGCTTCGGGAACCGTGACGAGATCATCCAGCGAGCCCGGCACGACGAGCGGCTGTCGCGCGCGGCGTAGAACCAGGAACGGCTCCGGGCACGGGCGCTCGCCCGGCTCGGAGCTCACCGACGGTGGAAGGTCCTCGTCTCCGCATTTGGCTCGAGCGCGGTGAGCTCGAGCGCGGCCGGGGCTATTGGCTACGCGACGCCGCCTCGGGCGAAGCGCTCCGCTGGGATGACCCCCGGCTCGCCCCCGCCGGCGTCCGCGTGCTGGCGGTGGCCGGCGCCTCGCACCGGCTCGAGGCGCTGCAGGCCGACGGGTTCGCCCCCGGCTCGGCGCTTGCGCTCGTCCCGGAGCCGGACAACGAGCACGACCGGCACGCGATCGGGATCTGGGACGCCGACCGCCGGATTCAGGCCGGCTACGTCCCCGCTGCCGATGCGAAGGAGCTCAGCCTGCCGCTCGAGGCGCTCGCGCTCTGGGAGTGGCGCGATGACGATCGCCGCGTCGGCCTGCGCGTGATCGTCGCGCCGCCGAGCGTGTGGCTCGGCCGGCCGCGCCGCTAGGCGGACTGGCAGACGCCGAGGCCGATCGACTGGACGCCGGCCTGGTTCGAGTTGGGGCTCGTCCAGTTGTTCCGCGTCGCTTCGACGACGTAGTACTGCGTCTGCAGCTGGCCGATCGTGTCGGTGTAGGTCGTCGTCGTCCGGCCGTTGACCGTCGCGATCCGCGAATCAGGGCCCCCGTTCGTCGTTCCGCGGAGAACGACGTAGCCGGTGGCCGCGACAGACGTGGTCGCGGTCCATGTGAGCGTGACGTTGGAGGTGCCGAGCACGCAACTCGCCGACAGGCCGGTCGGCGCCGCGAGGCTCGTCGTCGAGATGGTCTGCACGACCGGCGTGGTCGTCGAGCTGAAGCCGGCGACCGCGGTCGCAGCGAGGCCGCCGGCACCCGTCAGCGCGGCGAGCAGCGCGAAGGCGCGGCTGCGTTCACGCCTGCAGGCCCGCACTGCGGTCGCCTCCGAGGGCCGGTCTGCGTTCGGGCCGCCGCCAGATCACCCGCAGCGCCAGTGGCACGCCGACGACCACGAGAACCAGCGCCGCAACGAGTGGCTCGAAGCTTCTCGCGAAGATGCTGGCGTAGCCGAGCAGCGGAACCTTCGCCCCGACGATCCAGCCTGGTGACCCGTCGAGGCGCGCCCGCCACGGGTCGGGCGATCGGTTGGCGTCCCCTTTCGTGACGACGATCGGGTGCGCGCCGCCGCGGACGATCCGGACGATCCGGTGCGCGATCAGCCGGTGGTCGCCGACCGGAATCCGGTAGACGAGGACGTCGCCGATCTTGAGACGCTCGAGCGGAACAGGAGTCGCGACGGCGAGCGAGCCGGTAGGGAACGACGGCGACATGCTCCCGGACCGGATGGGGACGAAACGCCAGCGGCCGCTCGCGATGCCCATCGCCGGCACGGCCAGCACGAGGAGCGCGAGCACGAGGAGCAGCGAGAACGCGGCGCCAAGCACGTTGCCGGCCCGCACCCTCCTGACTGGACGCAACCTGAGCGTGTGCGCGGCGCTCGTCATCCCGACAGCGCTAGTGCGCGCCGGTGAACGTGTACTGCACGACCGAGGTCAGGTTCTGGAACGTGTTGTCGGCCGTCGCCGGAAGGGTCAGCGTCGAGCGCAGGTGGTCGGTGTTGCCCGCAGTGAGCGACCCGAGGCCGGCGAGGGGGATGTTCGAGCCGATCACCGCACGCGTCGAGAGCACGGTGCTCGTCGAGCCGCCGCAGGTGTAGCTGAAGGCGGGGCTCGTGCCAGACTCCGTCCACGCAGTCGAGCAGCGGTCGATCGCGATCTGCAGCCCGTTCGTGGCGTCCGTGTCGAGTAGCGAGCTCGTCGTCGCCGCCGTCGTGAGCGTGATCGACGCGAGGTTCAGCGACCCGGTGTTGCTGAGGTCGAAGCTGCGTTGCACGGAGTCGCCGGGAGCGAGCCCGGACGCGTTCACGGTCAGCCGGTTCGTCTGCGCCCCAGTTGCGCCGAGCGCGATCGTGACGGTGCCGGTAGACAGCGTCTGCGCTGCGCTCGTGCTGCTCGTGAAGCTCGCAAAGGCACCGAGACCGACGAGCGCCAGCGCGAGCAGGACGACGAGGACCGAGAGCGCGAGCTTGCGGAGGTGTTTGTCAGCCTCTGTTGCCATTTGACGAATAGATCGACACAAAAGGCACTGGCAGCCGACCCCCGGAAGGGTGAACAGGCCCGCACCGGCGGGTTCCCCGAGCGCGTTTGCCGCTAAAGTGCGCTTCGAGGGGCGTTAGCTCAGCTGGGAGAGCGCCAGCTTTGCAAGCTGGAGGTCATCGGTTCGATCCCGATACGCTCCATCCGTCGTCGAAATGACAACCCTTCCCTGCTCAGTGGCACACTCGATGACCCGGAGTGACAGGTGCGAACCTTCGGGTTTGGTGCAATCAGGCCGGCTGCTGGAGTTCGAGCAGGAGGGTGCGGAGTAGGTCGAACCGTTTCGGGCCGAGCCGCTGTGCCCACGCGGCCTCCATCTCGGCGACCGCGTCGCGGATCACGCCGACCGCGGCGATGCCCCGTTGAGTGAGAACGATGCGTTTCGAACGGAGGTCATCCGGGTGCGGCTCGCGTTCGAGGTACCCGAGGCGCTCGAGCTCGCGGAGGAGGTAGTTGAGCGCTTGCTTGCTGATCCCCACTTGGGCCGCGACGTCGGTTGGCCGCGCGCCCTGCGGGCCTGGGTACCGGAACACGGCGAAATAGGCGCGGTCGAAGTCGTGGAAGCCGTGCTCGTGCAGCCGCTCGAGCATGTGCTGCTGGACCGCCTCCCAGGGGATGCGGAGGAGCGCGCCGATCAGCGGCGGCCCGAACGGCACCGTGTCGATCTCCGACGATTTTATAAAGTGACTTGACAACCCACCCCGATCCGTCTAAAGTCAAGCCACTTTACCACCTTGGCGCGAAGGAGGAGAGACGATGGCAGCAAGCACGAGCGACGAGATCAAAGTCGGGGGAGGAGGGATCCGTTTCCTGCTCGAGGGCGCCGACTCGGCGGGGTCGGTCGCAGTGTTCGAGTTCGACGTTCGCGCCGGCTCCAAGGTCGCGGCGGCACACAGCCATGACGGCTTCGAGGAGACCATCTACGGGCTCGAAGGCATCCTGACCTGGACGGTCGAGGGCATTCCGACCGACGTCGGCCCCGGCGAGGCGCTCTTCATTCCGCGCGGCGCGGTGCACCAGTTCGAAAACACCGGCGACCTCGACGCCAAGGCGCTCGCGATCGTCACGCCTGGCATCCTGGGGCCCGACTACTTCCGCGACGTCGCGGCCGTCCTCGACGGATCCGCCGGCGGCCCACCCGACCTGGCCGCGATCGCGGGGGTGATGCGCCGCCACGGCCTCACCCCCGCACCCTGACGCGCGGCGGGCCCGCCAGCCTCGACGGTCTCGCACCGGCGACGAAACGCGCAGCTCCCCATCCGGCCGGCCTGGAGACCGCGGTAACGCTCTCGTTCCTCGACGATGGTGACGAATGACCATCGTTCTCGCTTGCCTGCGGGACTGATCGCGCGGACGCGGCGTGCTGTTCTCCTTGCTCGCTGAGTCTGGCGGGCGTGGCTTGGCAGGCGTTTCGGGCGATCGAGCGAGTCGAGCAGGAACTGAACGGGCACGTTGGTGCGGACAGCGCGTTCATGTAGTCGAGGAGTGCGCCGACGTCCTCGCCGGGCTCGAACACCACCGTGCTCGGTCCGGCGAGGATCCGTGCAGTGCTCGTGAGGGCGCGGATGTGCGTGCGCCTTGCTCAGAGCGTGTGGTCGGGCGTGCTGTAGCCGTCGTGCGGTGTTCCGACGTACGGGAACGTCGAAAGGTAGCGGTTCGGCCCCGGCCCCACGCCCTGGTCGACCTTCGACGCCGCGCCGTCCGGCGTGAACGTCTTGTCGACGAGTGGGTAGGTGACTCCGGCGAACGCCCGCAGCTCGACCGTGGTCGTATCGTCGAAGACGCGGCGGCCGTTCGGGAAGCCGGCAGCGTCACCCGCGATCAGCCCGATCGGGTTCGGCTTCTTCGCGGGCGGCACCGCGACGTTCAGCCGCAGCATGTCGGCGTACTTCTTCCCCGTGTAGTTCTGGAACTCGGGGACGACGCCCGCCGGCAGGCCGGTGAGGAGGATCGCCACCAGGTCGGCACGTGCCGCAGTGAGCGCCTTCAGGTTCGGGAACACACCCGGGTACAGCACGGGTAGCAGCCCCGACAGCTCGGGGTGCTGCACGTTCGGGAGATACTCGGCGTCGGCGGCCGGTGTCTGACCGTTCCACTCGTCCTTCTTGCCGAGCGGGACGACCACCTCGTTGAAGAGCGGGTTGCCGAGACGCGACACCTGCACCCATGGGCCCGACTCCGCCTTCTCGTCGTTGGCGGCGTCGGCCATCCGCACCTTGCGGCGGCTGGCCGAGCTCCAGATGCCGAGCACCGACGTGGACGACATCACGTCCTTCGGAACGGAGCCGTCCTTCGTCAGCTTCCTGATTGGAACCTGGATCGCGATCGAGTGGATGTTGAGCGTGCGCGTGTCGTCGACGCCCGCAGTCGCAGCCGAGTGGATCAGGTGCAGCTGCTGGAAGGGCCGCAGGTCGGCAAGATCGAAGATCGCACCGAGGTCGACGAAGAACGGGTCGTTCCGTTGTCCGGCGAACACCCTCTCGCCGCCCGGGAGCGTGTGCACCGCCGCGGCCGCGAGAGCCTCGTACTTCGGCGTCGAGCGCGGGCCGATGTTGCACGGCGGGCACGCGAGTCCGGAGGCGATCATGGTCGACTTGCCCTTGTCGACTCGTGCGATCGAGTAGAACTGGCGCTTGTTCCAGTTCGGGCTGTCGAGTGACGTGATCGGACCGGTGTTGTAGAGGAACGTGTTCGGGTTGCGGAGCTTCGACTGGAAACGGAACTGGTACTCGATTTCGGGCTCTGAGTCCGCGTCGTTGTCGATGTGGATCGAGTACAGGACGTCGTCGCCGAACTCGAAGAAGTTCGGCCCGCCGGGCGGAGCCTGCAGCGGCACGAAGTTGGAGATGATGGTGACGGTGTCCGGCTTGTCGGGGCTGACGAACGCGTAGACGTCGGCGTTGTCGGCGACCGGGTCCTTGCTGATCTCGGGGGCTTCGCGATGCGACGACACCTATCCCACCTCCCCCACGTTCACGCCGTGGTTATTCGCAGCCGCCTTCAAGAGCCGCTTGACGAGCGTCCGATCCTTGTACGTCTTCTCCGTCGTGCCTGCCATCACGGTGACCTCGCCGAGACCGGGGTCGCGAACGATTGCGACGACGGGCTCTCTCGCCAACGGGCCGGACGGCTTCGTCTCGACGGCACCCGGGTCGATCGCCGCGGCGAGCGCCGGCGACGAGGTCGCCGCGGCCACGCCCGCCGCCGCGCCTGCCGACTTCAGGAACGAGAGTCGACTGAACCTGGTCATGCGAACTCCTCTCGGGAACCCTGCTTGGAGTAGGACGCCCTACGTTCGCCTCGCGGCTCGAT
>Ga0070731_10003262_pt1 | contig 14763 bp, 13 predicted proteins | sample Coa_R1_2_FD_66448 | JGI IMG/M metagenome (GOLD analysis project Ga0070731, IMG submission 66448) | Surface soil microbial communities from Centralia Pennsylvania, which are recovering from an underground coalmine fire - Coalmine... | ecosystem: Environmental > Terrestrial > Soil > Unclassified ... | reverse complement strand
CGGCAACACGCCCAGCAACGACCTGACACCCGCGGCGCTTGGCGACTACGCCGAAGAGCTGGCGGGGCGCCACCCTGGACTGAGCATCACGGTGCTCGACGGCGAGGCGATCCGTCAGCGCGGGATGGGCGCCTTTGCGGCGGTCGCGCAGGGATCAGCCCAGAGCGCCCGGCTGATCCACCTCGAATACGAGGGCCCGAACGCCCAGCCCTCGGACCCGCGCCTGGCCCTGATCGGCAAAGGCATCACCTTCGACTCAGGCGGGCTCTCGCTCAAGGCGGCCGCCTCGATGCACGAGATGAAGTTCGACATGTGTGGCGGGGCCGCGGTGATCGAGGCGATCGGCGCGCTGGCCGAGCTGAGGGCACCGGTCCGCGTCCTCGGCGTGATCGGAGCCAGTGAGAACCTGCCTGATGGCAGGGCGGTCAAGCCCGGGGACATCGTCCGGGCGCTCGACGGCACGACGATCGAGGTCAACAACACCGACGCCGAGGGGCGGCTCGTCCTGGCCGACTGCCTGTGTTATGCCCGTGAGCAAGGCTGCGAGCGCATCGTCGACGTGGCCACGCTCACAGGGGCGGTTCAAGTGGCGCTGGGCTCGACCTACGCGGGTGTCATGGCCAACGACGACGCGTGGGCGGCGCAGGTCGAGGCGGCGGCAGCCCGGGCCGGCGAGCCGGTGTGGCGCCTGCCTCTCCACGCCGACTACGCCGAGATGGTGAAGGGCCGCTACGCCCGTCTCACGAACCGCAGCGAACGCCGTGAGGCGATGGCGATCACCGCCGCCGAGCTCCTGCACCATTTCGTGGGCGAGCTGCCGTGGGCCCACATCGACATCGCGGGGACGGCCTGGGACGTCCCGCGGCCGTATTTCGTCGGCAAGGGCGCCACCGGCTTCGGCGTCCGGCTCCTGGTCGAGCTGGCGCGCTCGGCGTTCGCCTAGATCCTGATGACGGAGAGAAATCGCCGCAGTAGCGGCAGCCGGCCCTCGACCTTCACCCTGCGCAGGGCGACCAGCCCCAGCGCGGCTCGCCCCCTGGAAGCCATCGGGTTGGGGACGCCCCCCACGAGCGGCGCCACCATCAGGCTCACCAGGTCGGGCAGCGTGCCGCTGACCCTGAGGTCGGGGGCCTCGGCCGAGCCGTCCTCGACCCGGACGGCCTCCTCCTCGAACACGATCCGGACGGGCGGGTAGCGGTCCTCGATGTTGAGCTCGATCTCTGCCCTCAGCCCCTCGGCCAGCTCGGGGTGCCGCAGCACGCCGCGGTCGACGATGGCCAGGATCGCCGGCGCCACACCGCCGTCCTCGACCGCGCCCAGCGTCACCTGAACCGCTTCCGGAGCCACCGCTTCCCTTTACCCTCAGCCCGTGGACTTCGATCTCCCCGAAGATCACCGTCTGCTGCGGGAGACGGTGCGGGAGTTCGCCGAGCAGGAGGTCGCGCCGGTGGCCGAGGAGCTCGACCGAACCCACTCCTTCCCGTACGACATCGTCCGGCGCCTGGGCGAGCTCGACCTCATGGGGATCCCGTTTCCCGAGGAGTACGGCGGAGCCGGCGGCGATTCGCTGGCCTACGCGCTGGTCGTCGAGGAGCTGACCCGGGTCGACTCGTCGGTGGCGATCACGCTCTGCGCCCACACGTCGCTCGGAACCCAGCCGATCTACCTGTTCGGCTCGGAGGAGCAAAAGCAGGAGTGGCTGCCCCAGCTCTGCACCGGCGAGCGCCTCGGCGCGTTCGGCTTGACCGAGCCCGAGGCCGGATCGGACGCGGGCAACACCCAGACCCGGGCCACCCTCGAGGACGGCGAGTGGGTGATCAACGGCTCAAAGCAGTTCATCACCAACGCCGGGACCGACATCTCGGCCGTGGTCGTGATCACCGCGGTCACCGGCGCCACCAACGACGGCGATCGCCGAGGGCGGGAGATCTCAAACCTGCTCGTCCCCAACGGCACGCCTGGGTATGAGCCGGGACCTCCGTATCGGAAGATGGGCTGGAACGCTTCCGACACCCGGCCGCTCTCCTTCAGCGATTGCCGCGTGCCTGAGGGGAACCTCGTCGGGCAACGCGGCGCCGGCCTGCGCCAGTTCCTGAGGGTGCTCGACATCGGACGGATCGGCGTGGCGGCCATGGGCGTGGGGGTGGCCCAGGGCGCACTCGAGCAGGCGCTGGCCTATGCCAAGGAGCGCCAGGCCTTCGGACGCCCGATCTCGAAGTTCCAGACCATCCAGGCCAAGCTCGCCGACCTCTCAGCCGAGGTCGAAGCGGCGCGCCTGCTCGTCCACAAGGCGGCCTACCTCAAGGACAACGACCGGGACTTCACCCTCGTCGCCGCCCAGGCCAAGCTGAAGAGCGGCCGCCTCGCCGTGCGCGCCACCGACGAGGCGGTGCAGATTCACGGCGGCTACGGATACATCGAGGAGTACCCCGTGTGCCGCTTCTACCGTGACGCCAAGATCCTCACCATCGGCGAGGGCACCGACGAGGTCCAGCAGCTGGTCATAGCCAGAGCGCTCGGCGCGTAGCGCGACGAACAACCACGGCGATCCGGCGCGCGCAGTCGCTTCCGCCACCGCGACGAAACCCCGCAACGTGGGTCAGCTTTGTCGCACTTGCATTTGACATCTCTAATCGGTTATGTTCGCGCCTGGGGCCGGTAGAGGATTACCTAACGGCCCCGGGCTACGAGGAACGGACCGAGGGGGTCTCGATGACTGTCAGGAAGACTTGTGGGGTTGCCGTCATCCATGGGACGGGGCGGATGTCTCGGCTCAGGCTGATCGGCTATGGAGCCACGGTCGTCGCGCTGTGTTGCGCGTTCACGCTGGCCAAGGCCGCCGCCGCCCATGCGGCCGGCGAGGCGACGACATACACCGCGACGGAGACAGTGCCGGTGCCGCCGGCGTCGAACTTCGCCGGAAGCGGCGGAGGCGACGGCTGGGCGGTCGCGCTGTCGAACACGCAGGTGTTCAACGTGTTCCACCACGAACCGACGCTGACCGTCGCCTGCCACAACCAGTCTGACGCGAGCCCGTGCTGGACGCCCCGGACGATCACCGACCAACTCGGACACGACTTCGCCACCTCAGGGCATCCGGGCATGTATTTCGATCCCAACACAAACAAGCTCTACGTCTATGCCACGCGCTCGTTTGACAGCACGGCGGGGGTGGTGTGCATCGATACGGTTGCCGCAGCGACGAACCCGAACCCGTTCTGTGGCTACACGCCGCTGACGCCGGTCGGCCAGGGCCCGATCGACGACGGCGGCATCAGCGGAACCAGCGTCCCGATGCAGGTGGGGAACAAGTTCTACTCGTTCAACTACGTCGCCAACGCCACGGCAACCGGAGCCGAGAACCACATGCTCTGCTTCGACCTGAGCACCGACACCGCTTGTGCCGGGCAGCCCTATGCCGTGGCGCTGCCGGCCGGCGCGGTTTTCCAGACGCCCGCCTTCGACCACGGCGATGGCTTCCCGGTCCCGGCCACGGCAGCGATCGGCTCGGAGCTGATCGTCCCGGTCAACGGGGCCGTCGGGCAGAACAACGTCAACGCGCTGGGCTGCATGGACGCCAACACCGACGCGCCGTGCGGCGGGGCGTGGCCGGTCACGCTGAACTTCAGCTACGTCGGGTACGCCGGCTCGCCGTTCCCCATGCTCAACCAAGGGAATCCAAGCGGAGTCTGCACCCCGAGCGCGGGTTTGCCCTCGACGCCGGATGACCACTGCTTCGACCTCAACGGGAACGCGGTGGCGACGCCGGCGAACATGTCGAGCGCCATTCCAGCCACCGACTCGTGGAACGGGCCCGCGGTCGTCGTCGGCGACCGGGTCTACGTCGCCGGCGGGACCGATTGGACCGGCAAGGACGCGGTCTACTGCTACGACTTCAACACGAGTGCATCGTGCGCGAACTTCCCGAAGTCGTTCCAGAACCTTTCCTACATCTATACGACGAACGCCGATCCTCAGCGTCCTACGTGCATCTGGGTAAACGCCGATGAGGGAACGGCACAGATCCAGAACTTCGACGCCTTCACGGGCGGCGCATGCGGTCAGGGACCGATCCGGGCGCTGGCCTCACAGTTCGTGGCCTCGGGCTCGAATTGCGTCCCGGCCTCGTACAACTCCCTGCAGATCGTCTCGCCCGCGCGAAATACCTACAGCGGCGGGTCGGTTCACTTCGAGGACGGGGACGGAAACCCGATTCCCGGCGTAGCGGACCGGCCGATCGACAGTAACGGCAACGTCGATCTGACGGGTCTGAACCTCAATACGTCGTCAGGGCTACCTCAGTTCCTGATCACGTTGGACGGGGCAAGCGCGACGAACGTCGTGTTGAAGCTGTCCTGGAATGGACCCTATGACGCCAGCTGCGTGGCCGATTCGGATGGCGACACCTCGGCGTCCAATCCGGCGATCACCGCGAGTGGCAGCTCGGTGAGTGCCACCGAGGGCCAGGCGTTCAGCGGGGCGGTGGCAACGTTCTCCGATCCCGATGTGACCGCCAAGGCGAGTGACTACTCGGCCTCGATCAACTGGGGTGACGGCAAGACGTCCTCCGGCACGATCAGCGGCACGCCATCCAAGTTCACCGTCAACGGCACCCACACGTACGCCGAGGAGGGATCGTTCCACGCGACGGTGACGATCACCGACAACGACGGCTCAGGCAACAACGCCACCGTCACCGACACGGCGAAGGTTGCCGATGCCGCGCTGCACGCCAGCGGTGTGGCCCCGACGCTGTCCGGCACGACCGCCAGTGGAAAGGTGGCGACGTTCACCGACAGCGATTCGGGCGGAACCGTGTCCGACTACACGGCGACGATCAACTGGGGTGACGGCAGCACGACGACCGGCACCGTGTCAAAGGCCACAAGCGGCTTTGCGGTGAGCGGAAGTCACACCTACGCAAACGCCGGCTCGTACACGATCACCACGACGATCAAGGACAAGGGCGGCGCCAGCGCCAAGGCGACGGTGAAGATCTCGGCGCAGGTGAAGGCCGCCAAGGTCAAGCGCGGCAGCGCTCACGTGGCCGCCGTCCCGACCGCGTGCGTGCGTAGCTCGTTCACAATGCAGGTCCGGGGGACGCAGATCGCCTCCGTACGGGTCACGCTCGACGGCAGGGCCGAGCACACCCGGGCCGTGCACCGCGGCAAGCTCTACACGACGCGGATGGCCGTGTCGCCGGGCCGGCACGCGATGACGGTCCACGTGAAGTTCAAGTCGGCAAGCAAGACGAAGGCGCGCACCATCCACAGAACCGTGTCCGGGTGCACGCCACCGTCGTTCACCGGCTAGGCCTCAAAGCCGCGTGGCGGGCCGCCATGATGGCGGCCCGCCTTCGCAGCAGCATCCGCTACTCGCCGCTCCGACCCTCGAGGATCCGTGTCGCCGCGCTCGCGGGATCCAACTCGCGCGAGACCACCCTCTCGAGCAGTGCCTTGACCTCCTGATCGTCACTCACGGCTGCCTCGAGGTCACGCCGGATGCGTGAGGCGGCGATCGCCAGCACCTCGTTCATGAGGTTGCGCCGCCGGCGCTCGGACAGCGTCCCCTCGGACTCGATATAGGCGCGGTGCGCCTGAAGCTTGTCGGCGAGCTCCTCGATGCCAGTTCCGCGCACCGCCTCGGTGCGGACGATCGGCACCTCCCACCCCTCGCGCGGCCCGAGTGCGAGCACGCCCCTGATCTCCCTGACCATCGTGTCGGTGAGCGGATGGTCGGCCTTGTTGACCACGATCACATCGGGGATCTCCATCACCCCGGCCTTCAGGGCCTGGATCGAGTCGCCGGAGCCCGGCATCAGCACCAGCACCACGGTGTCCGCGTGATCGATGACGTCGACCTCGGCCTGCCCCACCCCGACCGTCTCGAGCAGGACGACATCGCGGCCCGAGGCGTCCATCAGCAGCGCCGCCTGCAGCGCCGCCTCGCTCAGGCCGCCGAGCGCCCCGCGGGTCGCCATCGAGCGGATGAACACCCCGGGATCGAGGAAGTGGTCGGCCAGCCGGATCCGGTCGCCCAGGAGCGCGCCCCGAGTGAACGGAGACGACGGATCGATCGAGAGCACAGCCACGGTCCGCTCGCGCTCGCGTTCGAGCTTGGTCAGCGCCCCCAGGAGCGTCGACTTGCCGACGCCGGGGGGTCCCGTGAAGCCCACGACGGCCGCCTTGCCCGTCCGCGGATAGATCTCGCGCACGAGCTCCCAGCCTTCGGGGTCGTCGTTTTCCACCAGCGAGATGGCCCGCGCCAGCGCGCGCTTGTCGCCGGCCAGCAGCCGCTCGGCGAGGCTCTGATCGGTCGTCGACATAGGCGGATCATCATGCCAGGGCGCCGGCACGGAGCCGGCGCACGCCGTTACGATCCCGCCGTGTCCGTCGCCCCCATCCGGCCGCGAGCCGAGCCGGCAAAGCCGGCGCCGTCGCCCGTGCCGCCGCCCATCGTTCGCGCCGGGCCGCCCCCGCTCCGCGGCGGGCCGCTGACCTTCCTGCGCTTCGCTCGCCGCCACCACATGCTGACTCCCGGCTACGCGCTCCTGGCCGCGCGGTGGCTGTGGCTGAAGCTCCGCTGGCGGGGCCGCCTTCAGACCGACGGGATGTGCTTCGTCTGCCCCGGCGTGAAGTTCGAGATCGGCCCCGACGCCAAGGTTGTGCTCGGACGCTGGTCGTGGATCGGCCACCGGTGCAAGATTCGCGCCCACGAGGGCAAGGTCGAGATCGGAGCCAAGTCAGTCCTCGGCCAGGAGTGCACGATCTCCGCCTTCCAGCACGTCTCGATCGGGCGTGAGTGCATCATCGCCGACCGCGTGATGATGATCGACTTCGACCACGGGATGGTCGAGGTCGAGCGACCGATCCGGGTCCAGGGCATCTACAAGCGCGACGTCAGCGTCGGCCACAACGTCTGGATCGGCTACGCCGCGTGCGTGCTCCGCGGTGTCACGGTGGGCCACAACGCGGTGGTCGGGACCAACTCCGTCCTCACCGCAGACGTCCCGGAGAACGCGGTCGTGGGTGGGGTTCCGGCGCGGGTGATCCGCATGCGCCCCGCGCCCAAGACCTTCCGCTGGGGATAGGGGCGCCTCCTCACCCTGCCCAGCCGGTGAGGTCGGCCGCCAGGTTGCGCAGCTCAGCCTCATCCGGATGCGCGAGTGCATGCGTGAACGCCTCGGCATGACCCCGCGCCCGCTCACGCGGGTACTCGCCCGCGGTGCCGGAGGCAGCCAGGAACGCCCAGTCGCTCGCCTGTAGGGCCAGCAGCTCCCGCAGCGCCCGCGGTCCGGGCCGAGCTCCGCGCGCCAGCGCGCGGAGCTCGGCTGAGCGCGCGAGCCACGCGAGCTCAGCCGCCGCCGGCCCGCTCCAAGTCCTCAGATCCCCGCCCTCTCCCCAGCTCGTAACGCCTAGGTCGTGGGGCGCCGGGATCGGATCGTGGCGTTCGAGCGCGTCATCGAGCGTCGTCAGTCTCAGCCCCTGCCGATCGGCCTCAGTGATCACCGCCGCCAGCCAATCGACACCCTCATACCACCAGTGCCCGAGCAGCTCCGTGTCGAGGGCGAACACACAGACTCGACCGCCGGCCACGCGCCCGGCGACGCGAGCGACGAACTCACCGGCGTGGCGGCTGGCCAACGACGCCGCCGCCTCGGGGTCGTAGGGACGCCCGTCGTTTCGCCACGGACGATGGTGATGGGGCGAGAGGGCGTGGTAGTCGCGATAGCCAGGGCTCGACGGGTATCCACGCTCGCTCCACACGAGCGACACGGTCTCGCGGTCGATGGGCCAGAGGACCGGACCGGCCTCGCTTTGCAGCGGCCGGAGGTGGCGGTCATCGCCCGCACCGAGCCGGGGGGTCAGCTCGACGCATGTCGAGCTGACCCCCGCCTGCTCGAGCACCTCATCCAGCCACGGCGCGTGCGCGCACTCAGGCAGCCAGAAGCCGCCGCGCCAATCCCCGAAGCGGCGCCGGTGAGACGCAATCCCGGTCTGCACCTGGAGCTGGATGCCGGCGTCGCTGGCCAGCAGCGGCAGGACGGCGTGGGTGGCCGCGGAGGTCCAGCTCACGTGCTCGCCGAGCGCCCGCAGGAGCCCGTCGCCGCCGAGGGCGCCCAGCCGCTCGGCGGCCGCCGCATACTCTCGCGCCGAGCGCTCGAGCTCGGCGGCCACCTCGGGCTGGCCCGCGCCGGTGAAGGCATCGATATCGCGCCGATGCGACTCAGGCCGAATCTCGGTCAGGAACCGCACGCAGCGCTCGATCGCTCCCGGCGCCTCGAGCTGGTCGCAGAGCACGGGCGTGAGCGACAGCGTCAGCGGCGCCCGGCCCAAGACGTCGAGCAGCGGCAGGTAGCAGGTGGCGACCGCCTCCCACAGCCACTCCTCGCCGAAGGGCCAGGTCCCGAAGCCCTCGACGTAGGGCATGTGGGTGTGAAGCACGATCGCGAGCTCGCCGGGTCGCTGTCGAGACATTGGCGCATGGTGCCTGACCAACGGCACCTGGACTCAGCTGAAGCTCGCCGTCATCCCGGTTGGCGACTCAGGCCGCGCCGGCGCGGGTGCCAGCGTGATCTCCCGATCGGCCGTCTTGCCTCCCTCCACGGTCGCGCTGGCCCGCACCCTCACGGTGCGCTCGGCTAGCAGCGCCTTCGCCCGGTGGCCCAGGTTCAGCGTGACCGGCAGGCTGGCACCGGTCGCGACTACGTAGCGGGCCTGAGCGAGCACGACCGTCTCCGAGGCGGTCACTCGTCCTCGCCGAGCGTCTACCGCACGTTTGACGCGAATGGTCAGCTCAAGCCTCCCGGTGCATGCTGCCCCTGCGGGCCCGGCACACGCCAGACGCACCGCGGTCCTTCCGTGGCTGTAGCGCGCGCGGCGCGTGGTTATCGAGACGGTCACGGCGACCACCGTGTAGGTGATGCTGGCCGTGCCCGTCTCCCCGTCCTTGGAGGTTGCGGCGACGGTGTAGGTATGCGGCCCGAGCGTGGCCGTGTTCAGGTGGCCGCTGCCGCCGCTGACCGTGCTCGTCCCGTTGCTGTCGTCGCAGGAGGCGAGGCCGGGACCGCCGACGGCCTCCGAGCACGTGAAACTCGTCGCCACCGACTGGTTGAGCGCGTAGGTAACCCCGCTCGGGGGCGTGGAGATCGTGGCCTGCGGCGCCGGCTGCTGGGTCACTGTCGCGGGGACATACGTGTAGGAGATCTGGACCATCGGAGTTCCGCTCGTGTCGACGGTCTGGAACCCTCCCGGAGGCACCAGGTTCGAGCCGCCACCCCCGCCGCCGGCGCCGCTTTCACCACCGCCGCCCCCACCGCCGCCAAACCAGCCCCCGCCCCCACCGCCACCGGCGCCCCCCGGGTCGTTGAAGGAGCCGCCGATGTTCGTGACCATGAAGCCGCCCGGGGCGCCCCCGGCGCCGCCTGACCCACTCACGCCCGAGGCACCGGCGCCACCGGGATAGGGACAGAACTGCGAGGCGTCGGGGGGGATGCGGAAGCATCCCAGCGCGCTGGCGCCAGCTCCTCCAGCTCCCCCCGCGCTGCTGGTGGCCCCGCCTCCACCGCCCTGCCCGAAGGTCGGGTCGCCGGCGGCGCCGGCCTGACCTCCCCCCGATCCGCCTGCCCCCGGAGCGGCAAACGGCGCGCTCCCGTCACCGCCGCCACCTCCGCCACCGGCGGCGACCAGGAGCCGGCTGGTCAGGTCCGTCGCCGCGGCACGCACGTCGGAGGCGCCGCCGCCGGCGCCGCCGGGTGAGCCGGTTGTGGGTCCTCCACCGTTGGCGCCCGGAGTCTGGCCCTCGGCGTTCGAGCCGACCACGGCGTAGAGCGTGGTTCCAGGCGTCACGGGGAGATTGCCGGTGACCTCCGCGCCGAAGCCGCCGGGCGCGGCTGTGCCCGCGGAGGTCCCGCCCTCGCCGCCGATGGCCACGACGTGGACCGAGAACACGCCCGCGGGGACGGTGAACGGGTTCGAACCCGAGGTGAAGGTCTGCGTGCACGCCACCGCCGCGCCTGACTGGCTGCATCCGCTGGGCAGAGCCGTCGCGGACGCCTCAGCCGGGCATCCGAACGCCGCGACCAACGACGCGAACGCCACCAACGACCACTGACCACGGCACGGCAAGACGGACTCCTAACCCGGCGATTTACGGTGGGCTGCCCCCGGATGCCGGAGCCCGATCTATCACAGCGCGTCTGGAGGATCAAGCCTTCCGAGCGCGGCGGACGGCGGCACGGACGCGGGTCCGGGCGAGTTCGCCCGGACCCGCTTCACGGCTTGAGTCCTCAGCCGACGACCATCAGGCTGTTGCCCTCGGGGTCGCGCAGCCAGAACATCGGGGGGACCGGGTCGCCCATCCGGCTCACCTCGGCATCCACGTCGACGCCGGCGGCCTTGAGCTCCGCGTGATAGGCGTCGATGTCGTCGGAGTGGAAGCTGATGCCGGTCTCCCGGTTGCCCGTCTGGGTGCCGCCGGGAGGGGGCGGAGCCAGGGCGATCGTCGTCTCGGCGCCGCTCGGGCCGACCTCGACCCAGCGGTACTGGCCGCCGAAGGGAATGTCGACGCGCTTCTCGAGCCCGAGCTTGCTCGTGTAGAACTCGATCTGCGCGTCCTGGTCCGCGACCGGAATGATGACCGTGGCGATCTTCCCGACGCGAGTCTGGGTACTGGTCACGACTGCCTCCTGGGTGGTTGGGATCACACCGGCTTAGACGCTCGGGAGCTCATAAAATCATCGCGGCTCGATCAGCTCGCGGGAAGCCCTCCTCACGGCCGGCACACGGCGAGGAAGTCAAGTGCGGCATCGATCCCGCCCGCCCCGGCCTCCGCCGCCGAGCGCAACCTGAAGTCACGCGAGTCGATCGAGGGCGTGAACCGGTCGTAGAACGCCTTGGTGATCCGGAGACCCGCGTGGAGGCGGTCCCACCCCGCCCGCAGGGCAACTCCGTGCAGCCAGAGCTTGCGCGCGTGAAAGAGGCCGAGCAGCTCGACGTGCGCGAACGCCGAGCGGCACAGCGCCTCGAACTCCTCGGCCCGGTACTCGCGCACGTGCCACGGGTTGCCCGAGCGGGCCTGACCCGCTGGCGCCAGCGTGAGGACATTGGGCGTCGAGATGTACGCGGTACCGCCGCCCGCCAGCAGCCCACGGACATGGGCCAGCACGGCGGCCGGGTCCTGCACGTGCTCGATCGTCTGCAGAAACACGACCGCGTCGTAGGCGCCGGGTTCCCCGAAGGTCTCCACCATCCCGCGCAGGAAGGACAGGTTCTGGCGCCGGTAGCGCAGACGCGCGTGATCGTGGGCCTCGGGATTGGCATCCACGCCGACGACGTCGGCCGCCCCCCGCGACAGGACCTCCGACCCGTAGCCCTCTCCGCAGGCGAGATCCAGAACCCGGAGCCCGACCACCCGAGCGCCGATCCACTCGTACACCGCCAGGTGGCGCTGGAACCAGTAGTTCTCGGCCGGGACATCGGGCAGGGTCCGCTCACCCGTCAGTTCGAGCGGGGGCACCCCAGGCGGCTGATTCTGCTGCACATACGCGTTCACCGACCGGCGAGAGGGTAATGTCCGCCCGCCATGCAGGCGGTGCGGAGCCCAGACGAGATCAGGGAGGTCAACACCCGCTACCACGACGTCGCCGCTGACGGCTACGACTCGAAGTGGGGCATCGACTTCGGCGAGGTCGGCCAGGGACAGGTCCTCGGGAAGCTGCGCAAGGTGCTCGGCCGCGAGCTCGAGCGCGGGTATCCCCGCGCGCTCGAGATCGGGGCCGGGACCGGATACTTCTCGCTCAACCTGCTGCAGGCCGGGGTCGTCGGAGAGGCGACGTGCACCGACATCTCGCCCGGGATGGTGCGGACCCTGGCCGCCAACGCAGCTCGGCTCGGACTCAGCGTGAGAACGGCCCGAGCCGACGCGGAGTCGCTCCCCTTCCCGGATGAGAGCTTCGACCTCGTCCTCGGGCACGCCGTCCTTCACCACCTCCCGGACCTCGACCAGGCGTTCTCCGAGTTTCACCGCGTGCTGAGGCCCGGTGGCCGGATTGTTTTCGCCGGCGAGCCGTCGCGAACCGGCGACCGCCTGGCGTCGATCCCCAAGCGCGGCGCTCAGGCCATCGCGCCGATCTGGCGAGCGCTGATCAGGGCGCGACCAACCCCGCCCGCAGCGCCATCCGAGCCGGCGTCCGCAGACGCTCACGACCACGGCCTCGAGCGGCTGGTCGACATTCACGCGTTCTCGCCCCGGGACCTCACGGTGCTGGCCGGGCGCGCCGGCTTCGTCGATGTTCACGTCCGGGGAGAGGAGCTCGTGGCCAACTGGTTCGGCTGGTTCAACCGGGCGCTGGAGGCGAGTGCTGACCCGGCGCAGGTCCCCATGCTCTGGCGCCAATACGCGTTTCACGGCTACCTCGCCCTCCAGCAGCTCGACCAGCATGTGCTCGAGCCGCTGCTTCCGCCGGCCGTCTTCTACAACCTGCTGCTGGCCGCGCGCAAGCCATAGGGCGAGCCCCGTGCCGCCATAGACTTGACCCGGGATGTCCGAACGGCGCAGTGAAGAGTTCCCTCTGTTCCCGCTCGGCATCGTGGCGCTGCCCGGCGAGCTCATCCCCCTGCACATCTTCGAGGAGCGCTACAAGACGATGATGAACGAATGCCTCGAGGGTGAGAAGGAGTTCGGGATCGTGTGGCTGTCCGACGACGGTCTGCGAGACAACGGTTGCGCGTGCGAGATCGACCGCGTCCTGGAGCGCACCGACGATGGCAGGCTGAATCTGCTGACCCGAGGTACCCGGCCCTTCCGGGTGCTCGAGCGCCAGGCGCATCTCGCCTATCCGGCCGGGATCATCGAGTTTCTCGAGGACCGTCAGGAAACGATCGACCCCGAGCTCCTGGGCAAGGCCCACGAAGCGTACGCCGAGCTCGTGCGCCGGGCCACCGACTCAGAACCCGAAACGGCTGAGCTGGCCGAGATGGGCGCCTACGCGATGGCCGCGACCGTCGACTTCGGGCCCGACGCCAAGCAGGGCCTGCTCGACCTCCGCTCCGAGAACGCCCGGCTGCGCCTCGTCACCCGCCTCTTCCACGCCGCCGTCGAGCGTCTCGAGCTGATCGACCGCGCCCAGGAACGCGCCCGCTCGAACGGCAAGATCCGGTTCGGGGGCTCCTAAGCCGGGCAGGATGCCCGGCCACCTAACTGCCCGGAGCGCGCGGAGCGGTTACCGCTACCCAGGAGCGGAGCGCGCGAGGGCCAAGAGCCGGATGCGTTCACACCCGCGAGGGCGAGAAGCCGGACGCGGTTGCTAAGCGTTGTAGCCGATCATCGCCGCCCCGAACAGCACGCAGTAGATCCCAAACGGGATCAGGTTGCCGCGACGCAGGTAGCGGGAGAGGAAGTGGACGGTGATGATGGCGAACACGGCCGCTGTCACCGCCGCGATCACGGCGGCTCCGCGGAGGCCTGCGCCCAGGGGGCCGGTCAGGTCACTGAACTTGAAGATGCCGGCCGCGAGGATGATCGGGGTGGCGAGGAGGAAGGAGTAATAGCCGGCGTCGGAGTTGTCGAGGCCGCGGGCGAGACCGCCTGACATGACCACGCCGTCCCGGCTGATCCCGGCGATCAGCCCGCCTGACTGAACGACGCCCAACCCGGCCGCCTCGCGATAGCTGAGCGAGGTCAGCTCGCGACCTTCCTCGCCCCGCCCCTCTTGGCGGGCCAGCGCGCGCACCTCGGCCCGGCGCCGCAATCGCTCGGCCCCGAGCAGGATGAAGCCGTTGACGACGAGGAAGATGGCGGCGATCAGGGGCTTGGCCGTGGCGGTGCGAGCCTGGTGCTCCAGCGCCAGCCCAAGGATCCCCGTGGGGATGCTCGAGCATACGATCAGCCACGCGAGTCGCTCCGCCTGGGTTTCGATCGACCACCGCCGCAGGCGGATCATGCGCCCCAGCGAGACGAAGAAGGCGGCGATCAGCTCGACCCAGGTACGCCAGAAATAGATCAGCAGCCCGACCGCGCTGCCGACGTGGAGCATGACGATGAAGGCCAGCCATGGCGACTCCGGCTGCGACTGCCACTTCACGATGTTGTCCCAGCCGAACAGGTGCGGGAAGAGCACCGTATGGCCGAGGCTCGAGATCGGGAAGAGCTCGGTGACGCCCTGCAGAGCGCCGAGGACGATGGCCTGGAACGTGGTGATGAGGCTGCTGGCGAACGCGAGCACGAGGCGGCAGAGTAGCGATGCGGCTGGCCCGACTCCAGGCTCGAGCCGTTCAGCCGGAGAGCCCGCACGCCTGCTGGGCGGCCTTGAGGGCGAACTGCTCCGCCTGGGCCAGGCGGGGGTAGTTTCCGCTTGCAGCAGCGGTATCGGGAAACGAGATGGTCCCCTGCTCGAGGCGGATCGTGTACCGGTAGACGCTGTTGGTGGGTGAGGGAATTCTCAGCTTCTCCTGAGCGTCGCCCCCCAGCGAGCTCGCCAGGTCACGGGCTTGGAGCAGCAGTGGATCGGCGAGCTGCCGGGCCCGGCCGCCGTCGCACCTGATGGTTCCCCCGTCGTTGACCAGCAGGGTCAGCCGCTGCCCCTGACCGGTCCGGGTGAGCAGGAAGAGGTCAGGTGCCTGGACGCCGAGTCCGCAGCCGCAGAGCAGCGCGACGAGAACGCCCGTGAGCAGCCATCTCATGCCTCCACGGTAATCGCCGCCCCGCCCCGCCGAGGATCGCCGCCCCCCCAGAATCCCCCCTGGCGATCACGCTCCACCGCCT
>Ga0070731_10003260_pt1 | contig 14768 bp, 12 predicted proteins | sample Coa_R1_2_FD_66448 | JGI IMG/M metagenome (GOLD analysis project Ga0070731, IMG submission 66448) | Surface soil microbial communities from Centralia Pennsylvania, which are recovering from an underground coalmine fire - Coalmine... | ecosystem: Environmental > Terrestrial > Soil > Unclassified ... | reverse complement strand
GCGATCTCGTGTCGGGCGCGCGCCCTCGCGCGCCAAAAGCGGCTGGTTCGAATCTGCCGCAAACTTTCGTCGATCTTGTTCGCGCAATCCTGGCCGAAACCCAACTCGAAAAGCTCCGCATTTCCTCGGTCGAACCCATGGATTGGACCGACGCCCTTATCACCCTCGTCAGCCAATCGCCACGCATCGCCAAGCACGCGCACCTCCCGCTGCAATCTGCCAGCGACGCCGTTCTCCGCCGAATGCACCGCAAATATCGCCCCTGGCATTATCGCGAGAAGATCGAGAAAATCCGCGCCGCCATGCCCACGGCTGCTATCGGCGCTGACGTCATGGTCGGATTCCCCGGCGAATCTGCCGCCGAATTCGACTGCACCCGCTCTATGATCGAAGAGTTGCCCTTTACCTACCTTCACGTCTTCACCTATTCGGCGCGCCCCGGCACGCCCGCTGCCGCCATGCCAAATCAGGTTCCGGTTCAAGTTGCCCGCGAGCGTAACAAAATCCTGCGCGACCTCGCCGCCGAAAAAAAGCAAGCCTTCATGCGCAACTTCATCGGAAAAAAGATCGAAGCCATCACCCTAAGAGCAAGCGGAGCGACCTCGTGTGCCGTGAGGTTTCCCTTCGACGGGCTCGGCACAGGCTATGCGCGCGAAGGCTCCACCGAATGCCTGACCGACAACTACCAAAAGCTCTTCTTAATGGGGCGCCATGCTCCCAATCAATGGCTGATGGTCGATGTCAACGCCATAGCCGAAGGCGCACTAATTGGATTTGCAAACTGAAGTCAAGAAGCGTTAGCCTGCGAGCGATTCTGTCCTCTGCCGGTAAGATTTGCTGATTTTCTTCTGGCCTTAGCTTCCAGCAAAGCCCGCGTCAACTTACAGCGAACACCTGAGAAAATCGCAACCCCAACCCTGCTAGTCTTCCCGACGTTTGGAATAGAATTCGTTCATCCGAAAACTCACCAGCCGTCCCCAGACCCGCAACAATTTCAGCTTTACCGGGTTATCAAAGACGACCGGTCAAAGAGGAACTCACATGCGTATGACGATGACACGCTCCATTCGTACGATGTTGTTCGCCTTCGCAGTCATGGTTATGTCAATCGCGGCCTCGGCCCAGGTCCGCATTACCGTGGGCTTCGGTCCGCCCGCGATCCCGGTTTACGAACAGCCCGTCTGCCCCGGCGACGGTTATCTCTGGACTCCCGGCTACTGGGCTTGGGACCCTGACGCAGAAGATTATTACTGGGTTCCTGGCACCTGGGTCGAAGCACCCGAGGTCGGCTATCTCTGGACCCCACCCTGGTGGGGTTGGGACGGCGGCGTTTTCTTATTCCATGAAGGTTTCTGGGGTCCGCATATCGGTTTCTACGGGGGCATCAACTACGGCTTTGGCTACTTCGGAGAAGGATTTGTCGGCGGTCGCTGGCAGGATGGCCATTTCTTCTATAACCGCGAAGTGCTCAACGTCAACGTGGTCAACATCCACAATGTCTATAACGAACACGTCACCATCGTGAATAACAGCCATGTCGCCTATAACGGAGGCGAAGGCGGCATCACCGCGCGACCCAGGCCCGAGGAAGAAGCGGCTGAGCATGATCGCCACCTCGGCGCCGTAGCCGCACAGACCGAACACATCCAGCAGGCCCGCAGCAATCCGCAGTTGCGCGCCTCAGCCAATCAAGGACGTCCGCCGATCGCCGCCACAGCGCGTCCTGCGGACTTCCACAATGCGGTGCCGGCCCGCGAAGCCGGAGCGCCCTATCATCCACCGGTGAACCGCGGCGCAGAAGCGCGCCCCGGCAATGCTGCTCGAGGGGAAAGCCGGGCTGCGGTTCACCCTAACGATCTGCCCGCAGTCGAGCGTCCGGCTCCCCCCAATACCGGCAACCCTAAACTCGACCAGAAATACCAGAAGCAGCAGCAAAAGCTGGCAGACCAGCAAAATAAAGAACGTCAGAAGCTGCAAGCCCAGCAAGACAAAGAGCACCAGCAACTAGCCCAACGCAACGCGAGCGCTGCAGAAAAACAACAAGTGGAGCAGAAGCACGCTCAGCAAACCCAACAATTGCAACAGCGCCACCAGACCCAACGCCAGAACATGCAAGCCCATCAAGCCCCGCACAAGCGATAGTCTCGAGGGCATCACCGAGGGCATCCCACGAAAATGGGGTGCCCATTTTTCATTGTTCGCGAGGATTGGGGTTTTTTACATGCCACTTCTGCAAATCTGATTCGGCAGAACCGGCCAGGCCTGAACACAGGCCAACCGATTCGCTCGCTTGCGAAGTCGAAGGGTTTTCTTATAGGGGTTTCTGCTGCGAGCCCGCATAGGCTTTCACGGGAAAAAGGCAGCGCTAAGAGCCTGTCAAATCTGCTCGGGCTCCTCCGGATCAGGCTCCCGCACCGGAGCATCCGGATTCTCCTCTGGCGAAGGCGGTTCCTTGATGGGAGGCGGCATCGGCTCGGCGGGTGTGCGCAAGCGATACTGCGTTGGCAAAGTAGTCTCGACTCGCATCACGAGTTGCATTCCACTCTGATGCCAGAAACTTTTAAATGGAAGCCAGCAGCCCGAGCCTAGAATGTCATCTAAGTCTGCGGAAAGATCTGGCGAGTGCGCGTTAGAACGCACCATCCAGGTCTAGCTTGGACCAATCGAAGACGAACAGTGTCAGAGAACCGGCGAGGATCTTAGGCGGAGAACTTCGGATTTTTACTGTTTCTCCGAACGGAGCCGAAAATGACCTACGCCGGTTCACGGTCCTGGGTTTTAGCGTTTCCCTTCGTTGGCGTCATCGCGAAATGCGGCGTTCTTTCGCCGCGGGAGGCATCTTGCGTGAGACCTTCTGGACCCCGAGGACAGACCGTGAATGACAACGTTCAAAAAGTAGACGACGAAAAAACCGTACGCGACACTACAAACACCAACGGCAACCGGCAGAAAGAAACGCAATTCGACTGGATCAAGCAGCGCTCCGAATGTTCCCTTCCAAAAGTCTTCGCAACCCTGCGCTCGCAAATCGAGCAGGACGTAAACACGCGCAACTCATTGCGCCCGAAAACCGCGCCCTACGAATTTTCGGTGAGGGAGAATCTCAACGAAATCACCGTCCGCCTGCAGGCCGATGGCTTGCAAGGGGAGCTGCAAAAATCCGTGATCTTCAACCTGCATGGTCACGCAATCTCGGTAAGGGACGACGTCGGCAATCGCCTGTTCGAAGTGACCGTCACCTTCGACGACACCGGTAAGTGCCGCCTGAACGTAAACGGCGAGGAGCGGGACTTCTGGCAAGTCCGCCGCATGGCCCTGGAAGACTTAATGTTCCACGGCTTGTGAGGTCGAATCATGAACGAATCGTAAACCGCAACGAAGTGAAAGCGATAACCCGAAGGTAGATTGCGCGCCATCGTGCGCTAGCGTACCGCCAAATTAATCTCGCGGAACTAACATCACGGATCAAAGGTCAATTCACCGTGAAAAGCAAAGACAACGAATTGTGGTGGCAACTCTGCGAACTAGCTGCCAGTGAGGAAGATCCAGAGAAAGTGATTGCCATCGCCAAAGCCATCAACCACCTGCTGGACGAGCAGGCAGACCGCCCCAGGAAGTCTAAAACGCGGAGCTGGAATGTGGCCGCCTAGCATGCCCGAAACCATTCAATGCCCCTTTTGCATCGAGGGCGAGAACAAGAGAATGATGAAGGCTCGCGCCGATGGAGGGTGGTTCCTTTGTACCGGATGCGGCCACGTTACCATGCCTGGGCATGAATCCTATCGGTGCAATTGCCCGAAGTGCGGTGAAGCCAGCAGCCGCGCAAAAAGCGCCATCAGAGCCCAGAGAGCCAATCTCCCCAACGTTCATTGAGCCTGAACAAAGCGAAGAACCGGTCCCCACCAGCCTTCAGTGGGAGTCCGGTAAAGAGCATTGTGTGGAAAGCCGTGCAGAACTGCACGTTCTTTCGGTTCCGCTGCCGATTCGAAGATGCGCTGGCCCATGGCGGGAGGGTTCACGGTATCGGCATCGCTGTATGCGATCAGCAGCGGGAGATGCAGCCGCTTAACATTTTCGACGTTGTCCCATGCATCCGGGATCATGTAAAGCAAGATGGGTGATGATCCGTGTTTTCGACCAGCGTCGCGAAGAGATGAAAATGCGTTGGCGATCACCACGCACGCAGGTGGGGGAGCAAAGTGGTCGACCGATTCAAGCATCGGTCCATTGCCCATCGAGTGACCGAGAACGCATAGCCGCTCGCCGCGGAAGTGCGAGGCGAATGCGGCATAGGCGGGAATGGCATCCTGATTGAGATGGCTGATGGTTCCCGGGCGCGAACTGTCACCGTGGCCTGAATAGTCGAACACTAAAGAGGAAACACAGTGCTCGTATAGAAATTTCTGCGCGGGGACCCATTCGGAAATCGTCTCCATGACGCCGTGAAAGATCAGGATGGCGACGCGCGCTTTGCATGTGGCAGGCGCACGCACCAGATATGCGTCGAGAATGCGGTCTTCGCTCCGAATCTTCATGCGATCGAAGGCGAGCCCAACTGTAGCTGGCGTCTGCGGTCCGTTGGCGGCCGTGTTCAGAAACGTTTTGGAAGAGAGATCGAGGATCAGCGGACGGGACGCACCGGCGGCAGCCACTAAGCACAGTGCTCCGAGCGCGAACTTTGTGCCACGCGTCATCCCGGGATTGTCCCTCTAATCGACTTATACGTGAAGCGTCGCCCAAAATTCTTAATTATCGTCTCGTTGCCGAAGCAGTTTCGCGAGTGTGTGACTCGACCGGCCAACTTGCCGCCACAAACGACATCCCATATACGCAGGCGAGGATGGCGAAGGCAGCCACCAGGCTGATGTTGTGGGCCACGGCTCCGACCGCGAGAGCCAACACAAGCTGCAGAAAAGTTCCTGCAAAATAGAATGTGTTCTGCACCCGCCCCATCAAATGAGGCGGGACCATCTCCATCAGGCTGGTATTCATGGCGACGCCACCGACGCCGCGAGCTGACCCCATGAGGAAATAAAATCCGATCGCCAGCGCAAGCCAGTGCGATACTGGCGCGCAAATTACGCATGCCGACAGCACCGCCATCGAGAATGCAACCGAGCGCCGGCCGCCGAGAGCGGCGATGATTGCGGGAACGCACAATGCACCGAGAAACGCCCCAGTGCCCCAGCCTGCATTCAGCCAGCCGTAGCCCACCGCGCCCGCGTGGAAGACGCGTTCACTCAATGAGGGGGTGACCACGATTCCCATGGTCATGGCTCCGAGAAATAAAGCCCAACTGATGCCGAGCAGGACAACCGGGCGGTGATCGCGCAAAAAGTTGAGGCCTTCGCGCATCTCGCGCCAGAAACGTTGGAACTGTGATTCGGCGGCGATAATGTCGGCGCGCAATTCCTCGGTCCGCAGCACAACATGGCGGCCTTTGCGTACCGCGAAATAACACAGGAACGACACTACATACGTAGAAACGTCGATCAGCAGTACGCCGCCGAGGCCGATGTGGTTGTACATAAATCCGACAATAGAACCGGCGATAAGCCATCCTCCCTGCACTCCTGCCATAAGAAACGTATTCGACTGTACGAATTGGCCTTCAGGAGTCAGTTCCTGAATCAAGGCGGTGATTGTCGGCCAGAACATCCAGAAGCCGGCAGCAACGAGCGTGTTCATCAGGTACAGTTCCCAGACCCGCACGCGATGGCGAAAGGCCAGAATCGCTACCGTGACGATGATCGCGGCGCGCACCGCATCAAGCCACATCACGAGGATTCGGCGGTCTTCGCGATCGATAATGACTCCGGTGAAGGGAAGCATCAGCATCGCCGGAAGCGTCTGCAGCACCGCGAAGGTGCCAAGCGCCATTTCCGAATGTGTGGCCTCGAGAATGTACCAGGCGACCGCGGCCGAGTTCATCCCGCTGCCCAACATGGAAATCACGTTGGCTGCGAAGACAAATCGCAGAGGACGCCGGCCGAGGATTGTGCGCATTGATTTACTTTAGCTGAATTACTTCATCTGAAAAGGACCTCCGACGGGACGCCTCTCTGCCGTACCAGCCATGAGTGACCTGCGCGCTTGCGCGGCGCCGCGTTCGGCGCTACGATTCGCCTGCTGGAGCAAATTGGCTGATCCTCCCGTCCGCCGCGGAGATGACTTATGCACCGCTACACAAGGGTTCTGCCGGTAGTCGTTTCTTCCTGGTTTTTCCTGTTAACTATTCAGGCTGTCGCGCAAATGGACAAGATCGTAATTCCCGCAGGCACGCCCGAAGATCACGATCTGCAAGCCATATCGAATGAGTCCGATTCCGCGAAGAAGCTTGCCATGTATCAGGATTTTGCGCAGAAGTATCTGTCCAATCCGGCGGCAGTTGCATATGGCAACTGGCAGATTTCGCAAAGCTATCAAGCTTCTGGCGATTTGAATAAGGCGCTTGACTATGGAGACAAGGCACTCGCCGGCTCGCCTCGGAATCTCGACATTCTGGTTTCGCAAGCCAGCATCGCGCAGCAGGCGAAAAACAGCGCAAAGCTGATTGATTATGTGGCCCGGGGAGGCGCCGTCTGCAGTTCGATCGGCAAACAACCAAAGCCGGAAGGCATGAGCGACGAAGATTTCAACCGGCAGGTCGCTGCGGATAAAAGTGCGGTTGCTAACTCCTGCGATTTTCTCGAATCCGCGGGTTTCAATGTGATTGCAACGGAGACTGACGCCAAGAGCCGCATGGCCTACATCGAAAGATATTCAGAGGTTTTTCCTGAGTCGAAGTTTCAGGATCAGGTTTCAAGTTACGCCATGTACACGCTGGGTCCGGGCCAGTTGAACGATCAGGCTCGCCTGTTCTCGTATGGGGAAAAGATTCTCGTGGCAAATCCGAACTCGCTGCCGGCGTTGCTCCTGCTGGCCGGGGCGAACGTAGACGATCCCAAGCCCGGCGGCGTCGCGAAGGCGATCACTTTTTCGCAGAAGGCGATCACTGTGGCCCAAGCGGACCAACCCGACGCCGATAAACCCCGCAAGCTTTCAGCGGGCGTTGCGCATTCGATTCTGGGATACGCCTACATCAAGCAAGACAAGACGGCGGCGGCAATTCCGGAGTTGAAGTCGGCGGCGGAACTGCTTAAGGGTCAGGACGAGGTGCAATACTCGATCACGCTTTATCGCCTCGGTTTTGCATATGCCAAGCTGAACCGGGTGAGCGAGGCGCGAGATGTGCTCACCGAAGCCGCCAAGATCCAAGGCCCGGTGCAGGCGATGTCGCAGGAGTTGCTGGCCAAAGTGAACGTGGCGCGGGCGAAAGGGAAATGAGGGTCGAGGAATTAGTTATAAATGTCTCGCCACAGCCTAAGGCTTGATCAACTCATCGGAGAGCAGTTTGGCCTTGAGCGCGAGGTTGCGGCCGCGATCTGGAGATCCTGAAGTGATCGCCTCCTTCGATTGCTGCATGAACTGCTTGATCTGATTCACCGTCTCCTGCTCTTCCGAATTCAACTGACGGCCTGCAAGTTTCTTCAAATTTTCTTCGGTCGCGGCAGTGATCTCTTCCGTGGAGCGCTCATTCGAAGCTTGTTGCGCCGGAGTGCCGCCGAGAAGTTCGATCTTCGGATCGTCCGATCCACCGTTCCGGACCACTTTCTTCGGCGGTGGGCAGGGTCTCAAAGACGCGGTCTTACTTTTGGCTGAGGAACCCGAATTCGAATTTCCAGGGGCATTCGAAGAGCTTGCTCCGGCAACGTTGTTGGTTTGCTTAGCGCCGGATTGGGCGCCGTCGGGATTTCTCTTTGGATATTTCGGATTCGCCGAAATAGGGTTCAGTGGAGTCGGAGAAGTAGTGCAATCGGGATAAATAGCCTTCTTTGGAGCAGCGCGCCGCTTTACAACCGGCTTGCCTTGGCTTGGGGTAGTTGCTGCCGGCTGCGCCGCAGGCGGCAGAGCTTGGGATTGCGCTTCTCCTGGCTGCGATGGGGACGTCGAGGCTCCCTGCGTCTGCGAAGCGCTGGAATCCGCGAAGGTCGAGACCGAGAGTCCAGCGTTCATCGACAACAATGTGAAAAGGTACAGTCCGAGGATTGCGGCCAGTTTCATATTCAATCCCGTTCTGTTGTTAATCAAATCTTACACCGGAGAGACATTGCGCAGCCGGGTTGCTTCTTCATTATTCAGAGAGGCTACTTCCGCCCGAGAGTTCGAATTCGATACAGCGACCGGAAGCCGGAAACGAAATACTGTGCCTTCTCCTTCAACTGATTCGAAGTCGACCGAACCGAAATGCCAGTCGAGAATCTGATAAGTCTGTGCCAGTCCGATGCCGTTGCCGTCTTTTTTGGTGGTGAAGTAAAGCTCGAAGATTTTGTTCTGCACATCACGTGGAATGCCGGTGCCCTGGTCGCGGACCTCGGCAATTACACGGTCTTCGTCGCGGCGCGCGCTTAGTGAAAGGTGTCCGCCCTGAGGCATCGCCTGAATTCCATTCAAAACTACGTTGAGCAGGGCTTGCTTCATGAAGTCGAGATCGACCTTGACCGGCAGCGGCTCGGGCCATCTCGCGCGATCGATTACCACTCCGTGCTGTTCGGCGTCGGGTGTGGCCAGCAGGGCAGCATCGTCGAGCAGTCGGCGAAAGTCGACCTCGACCATATGCAGTTCGCGCGCCCGCATGAAATCCACCAGAGTCTGCACTACACGATCGAGGCGGTGAATCTCGCTGCCGATGATATCCATGTGGCGGCGAGTGTCAGGATCCAGTTGTGACAATTTATTCTGCAGAAGCTGCAAGTGCAGAACGATGGCATTGATGGGATTCTTGACTTCATGGGCGACGCCGCCGGTGACGCGTCCACTCGCCGAGAGCCGCCGCGAGGTTTCGATTTCGTCTCCGATTCGCCGCACCGATTCCGCATCGCGCATGATCAATAGAGCGCCGATCTGCGTGCTTTTCTCCTGAACGAAGTCTATCGAAACCTGCACACGCGTGCCGGAGGCGGCTGCCGCCTCTCGTTGCGCCAGCGGCCGCTTGCGCTCAAAAGCTTCCAGCACCAGCGCGCCGAGATGAGAATCGTTGGAGAAGATTTCGCGAGCCGTGCGACCCAGCAATTCTCCGCGAGGCTTGCCCAGGAATCGCTCGACCGGAGCGCTCACCAGCACGACGCGCGAATCACGGGTGAAAAGCATCAACCCATCCTGCAGCGTCGACATGAGCTGGTCGACGTTGTCCTTGAGCGCCGAAAAAATTTCTCGGCTGTCGCGCATCTGCCGGCCCAGGTTGGCAATCTTCAGTGTGACCAGGCCGAACTCGTCGTGCTCTGCTGCGTCGGAGGCAAAGGATTCCGTCTCCCCCAGGCTCATGCTGTCGAGATTGCGGCTGATCTCTTTCAATGGACCAAGAGCCAAATTGGATATGGCGGCAGCAAGAAATAAAGAAACAAAGATCGACGCGATTGAAAAATAGATGGCGTGCAGCAGCTTGGGCGTAATTTCACTCTTCAAGAAAACCGGCGATACTCCGATATGGATGGTGCCGAATGGCGTTCCGTTCAGCGAAAGCGGAAAGCTAACATCGTAGACCGCGGTGGGCTCGTAGACGAGACGAAGCTGTTCGCGGAAGCGGGCAGCAGTCACCGCATGGAAATCCGGGCGAGCCGGAATCTGAGTGCCAACGAGTTGCTGGTTCGTATCGAGAAGCGCTTTGCCGTGCGCGTCAACGATCGAAACATCGTAGACATACGGCCAAAAATCTCGATCCGATTCCAGATTGTTAAGCAGGTTCGTATCCATCGGCAGATACTCGGCCAGAGCGCGCCGCACAGCGACCGGGTCATCCGTATCGATACGTGTGCTGCTTAGGTCGGGAAGATCGTTTTCGGCGAAGTAGGCGAGCTGCTGGGTGAGCCGGCTGGCGCTCTCATAAGCATTGTTGATGCGGAGGCGAAGGGTCTGCGAGATGTAAAGGTAGGAGAACGCAGTCACCATCACGGTCACCACGAAAGTGATAGTGAGGACGATAATGATTTTACGTCGCATACGAAAACCTATTACCCGCGAGGCCGATTCCCAGGTTAAGCGCAAGAACTCGAATTCGCTTAAACGTCTTCCTTCTCGCTCCCATCCAGCGAGCTACTGCCATACTCCTTGAGCTTATTATGCAGGGTTTTCAGGCTAATCCCGAGGATTTCGGCGGCTCGGGTCTTATTGTTATTTGTGGATTCGAGCGTTTTAAGAATGAGCATCTTCTCCGCTTCGCCCACGGTTGTCCCCACCCCTAGGCGCACGGCATCGGGATCGTTGGCGCTGCTCCGCATCGGTGCGTGGCCAAAGCCAGGGGGCAGATGCTTGGTCTCAATCATGCCGGCATCACAGACAATTACCGCGCGCTCGAGAGTGTTGCGCATCTCGCGCACGTTTCCAGGCCACGAATAGTTGTTAAACAAATTCATCACCGCCTCACTTACGGCAGCCACCTTGCGGGAGTGTTTCTCGCTCATTTCGGCGAGCAGAACGAGCACCAGATCGGGAATGTCTTCTTTGTGTTCGCGCAAGGGCGGCATGTGAATGTTGAAGACATTCAGGCGATAGTATAGGTCGCTGCGCAGTTCGCCGCTGGCTACCGCCTCTTCTGGAACTTTATTCGTCGCTGCCAGCACTCGGACATCGACGGAGGTCTCCACTTTGCTCCCCAACCGGCGCAGCTTGCGGTCCTCCAGCACGCGCAGGAGCTTGGCCTGAGTGCCGACCGGCATTTCCCCGATTTCATCCAGCAGGATAGTGCCACCCTCCGCCAGTTCGAAACATCCGGTGCGCCGTTCGAGTGCGCCCGTGAAAGCGCCTTTCTCGTGGCCGAAGATTTCGCTTTCAATGAGAGTTTCAGGAATCGCGGCGCAGTTGATCGCCACGAATGGCCTTTCACGGCGCGGGCTGAGCTGGTGAATCGTGCGCGCGACCAACTCTTTGCCGGTGCCGCTGGCTCCCGTGATCAACACTGAAGCCGTGCTGGGAGCGACGAGTTCGATCAGCCGGAAAATCTCCTGCATCTTCTTCGAGGCGCCCCGTAGTTGGCCCAGCGACCCGGTATCCCGCAACTTGCGGCGGGCAGTTTCCAGTTCGACCCGCGTTCCGAGCAATTCCGAAGCGTTCTGCAACATAGTGCGCAGCCGGTTGGTATCGATGGGCTTGGTGATGTAGTCATAAGCGCCCATGCGCATGGCCTGCACCGCGCTATCGATTGTGCCCTGGGCGGTGACCAAAATGACCGCCATCTGCTCTGACTGTTGGCCTAAGCGCTCGAGCAGGTCGATTCCCCCCATGCGGGGCATCTTCAGGTCGGTGACGACGATGGCCGGGTTCCATTGCGCGGCCTTCTCCAAGCCGTCAACCCCGTCATAGGCGGTTTCGGCCTTGTAGCCCCACGAGGAAACCAACTCCGCCAATCCAGTGCGTTCGTTCTCTTCGTCTTCGACAATCAGTACTTTTTCGTGGCTCATTGGCTTGCAGTAATCTAAACTTCTCTCCTCCCGAGATCGTCGCGAACCAATGCTGCGCGAATACCCTAATCCGCAACTGCTGGCGACTACTGGCGACTACTAACGATACGCGGCACACTTGGGATGGGGCAAGCGCGGCGGAGCCCTTCGGCCCAGCCGTAATTCGGCACGCATCACCCCGTAGCGGGCACCGTCGCATATCAGTTTGAGACGGTCCATAAACTCGTGTTTCAACGCAAAGAGCAAGATCCGGAAATCCTCCTTTTTATTCGTCGCCACCTTAGGTTAGAATTACGGGTTCCTCGGAGACGTGTCCCAGCAATTTCGCAGTACCCTTTGTGCGCGCCTGCACAAGGAGGTTCACAAATCGGTGCGCCATCATCTTTTTTAGGAGGATTGAATGTCAGGTATTTCTTTCCGTACAAAAGGCCGTTTCGCTGCTGGCCTGCTCGCAGTTCTGTCCATCGCGCTTATATCGCTCCCTGCGTACGCGCAGAGCGATGAGAATCCGAAATGGGATTTGTTTGTAGGGTATCAGTGGCTTCATCCGGGCGGAAGTGTACCCGCTGCTTTCGGCGATCCCAACGCGCCGAGTCCTTTTAAGATTCCCGATATGTCCGCTGGTCTTGGCGGTGCCTTGACCTACAATTTCGATCCGCACTTCGGATTGGAGTTCGATGGTGGGCACAACTGGGGGAGCAGCAACTATGAATCTACGGCCTCGGTCGGCCCGCGAATCATGTTTCGATCCGAATATGTCGATTTCTTCATCCACGGCCTGGTCAGCCTTAACCGCCTGAGCGTCAGCGGCCTCAGCCCCAAGAATGGAGTTGGGGCAATCCTCGGTGGCGGGATGGACCTGCCCATCACCAAGCATCTGGCGTTTCGGCTTTTCGAAGCTGACTACGTCTGGGCCCGACACGATTATCCCGAGGACGCCTCGACTGTATTTGCCGACCTTCGCCGTCCTACCCTGGAAGGCGCACGCCTGCGCACCGGTCTGGTCTTCAGCTGGGGCGGAGCTCCAGCGGTTACCCCGTCTGCTTCCTGCTCGGTGCAGCCAACTGAAGTAATGGTCGGCGAGCCGATCACTGCGACCGTGAGCGCCAGCAACTTCAACAAGAGACACACGGTCAGTTACAGTTGGAGCGCAACCGGAGGCCAAGTCACCGGGAAAGACACAACCGCGCGGATCGAAACTACCAACGCCGCGCCGGGCAACTACACAATCACGGCGCGCGTGACCGATCCGAAAGAGAAGAAAAACAACGAAGCCAGCTGCTCGGCGAACTTTACCATCAAGCCGCTGCCTCCCAAGAATCCTCCGACCGTCTCAATTTCCGCCAGCCCAAGCACCCTTCAGGCGGGTGGAACTGTGAACCTCTCGGCGAACTGCACCAGCCCAGATGGCGTTCCGGTGAATGTCGCGTCCTGGACGTCAACCGGAGGAACGGTTTCCGGCAGCGGAACCTCAGCTACTCTGAATACCGCTGGAGCGTCGCCAGGTTCAATTACCATAACTGCAACCTGCACAGACTCCCGCGGGCTTACAGCCCAAGGCTCGAACGAAGTGATGATCGAGACTCCGCCTCCGGCGAAGAATCCGGAGATCGAAGTCCTTGAAGCACGCCTGTCCCTGCACAGTATTTACTTCGCCACCGCAATACCTCCGGTCCGAAACCCCAATTCAGGTCTGGTTCCTAGCCAGCAGCAGATTCTGATTGGGCTTGCCACTGACTTCAAGAAGTATCTGGAAAGCAAGCCGGATGCTCACTTGATCCTCGAAGGTCACGCCGATCCTCGCGGCCCTGCCGAATACAATCAAAAGCTCTCGGAGCGCCGCTCCAATCGCGTCAAGAGCTTCCTGGTTGAACAGGGAGTGCCCGAAGCCAACATCGACACCAAGGCTTTCGGCGCGCAGCATACACTCACCAATGAAGAGGTGAGGAGTGCGATCGAGAACAATCCCAACCTGACTCAGGAAGAGCGGGAACGGGCTCTGCGGAACATGCGTGTGATCGTTCTGGCAAGCGACCGCCGCGTCGATATCACGCTGAGCACCACCGGCCAATCTTCGGTGCGGCAGTTCCCATTCAACTCCGCCGATGCCTTGACTCTAATTGGAGGCAGGGAAGGCGAGATGAAGAAGAAAACGGCGAGGCCTGCGCCTAAGAATAAAAAGAAGGCGACCAAGCCGTAACGCTTCTGAACTTTAAGTCACTATACGGAGGGCGTTCGCGTCCTCCGTATTTTTTTTGCGGACGTTTTCTTCCAGAAACAGGATTTTCTACACGGGTCAGTATTTTGGCCCTTTGTAAGTTGTTGATTTTATTTGCCTGTTTCTGGTACTTCACTTGCCACTTACTCTCGCTCGGGAAAAAAAGCAACCATGAAGGCGATGGCCAATCCTCGAAGCGGCAGCAATCGCCGATTTGCTGTGGCTGCAACTTGTTTTGTTTTAGGCTTCTGTTTGGGATGTGCCCGCCAGGAACCGGTGCACCCCGCAGGGTCTGCTGGACAAACCTTACCCTTTCATTCATCGCCTGAGTTGGAAAGCGTTGCGGTCCATCCGGAGGCCGGCTCAGGTTCGGGGCCAGTCAGCACTACGCCCTTTCAAGGCGACTCGCAATCAGGCACGGTTCCCGCCGGCACATTGCTGACAGTACAACTCCGCGGAGCACTATCGGTGACGACTCAGGCTGGCGATAGCTTCCTAGCCATCGTCGCCGATCCTTTGATTATTGACGGAAAAACCCTGGTTGATTCAGGCACGCTGGTCACTGGCCGCGTCGAGTCTGCAAAAGTGGAGCCGGATCACTCCTCGCAACTCGGTTATTTGCGTCTGATCCTGAACTCGATGGATGTCAAGGGTAAGAAACTATCACTCGAGACCTCCAGCCTATTTGCGCGAACCAACGCCAACGGGTCAGCTCGCGCTACCAGCGTCCGGCTGCAAAAAGGACACCGTCTCACTTTCCGGCTAACCGCCCCGCTGGTTCTGAACGACCAGTTCCGTCTCGCTTCCGCAGCCCAGGTCCGGCAGTAAACGCAGATTGCTTGCGACGAGCGCCCACGCCTTCGCCATTAGCGTTGCTCTCTAGTACGATTCCGCACAAGCTTCCGCGCCGACCGCACAGAAACAATACATCCCCTGCTTTTTCCACAAGCACTTCCCAATTTGAAGTGACGTGTGCCCTTCGCAGTACGGGATTGGTCCCCATATAGTTGGGGACGCATTTGGGAGGAGTTAGCCAGCTTTAATTTTTGTCTCTC
>Ga0070731_10003259_pt1 | contig 14772 bp, 13 predicted proteins | sample Coa_R1_2_FD_66448 | JGI IMG/M metagenome (GOLD analysis project Ga0070731, IMG submission 66448) | Surface soil microbial communities from Centralia Pennsylvania, which are recovering from an underground coalmine fire - Coalmine... | ecosystem: Environmental > Terrestrial > Soil > Unclassified ... | reverse complement strand
CGGTTCCTCGGCCTCTCCGACCAGATGCCGGCCTTCGGCGACGTCCTCGACGAGGCGGACATCCGCGCCGTCATCGACCACGTGCGCGGCTTCTGCACCACTCCCGGCTATCCACTCGGCGACTTCAACCTGGCGCGGCCCGTCTTCGTCGAGAAGGCGTTCCCGGAGGACGAGGTCGTGCTCGCCCTCGAGTACGCGAAGGCGCGACACGAGCGCAGCGCCACCTGGGAGACCGCGATCGAGAAGCGGCTCGGGCCGCGCGGCCAGGTCGAGGTCGCGCTGCCGGGTGCGGTGGTCGATCCCGACCACGGCGATCGGGTTGCCGGCGTCGGCGACCTCGACGTCAGCTACAAGCATGTGCTCTTCGACGATCCGCGCTGGCACTCGCTGTTGTCCGGCCGCGTGCAGCTCGCGCTGCCGACCGGCAACCGCCGGCACGGCGTCGGCGCGGGCACCACGGTCGTCACGCCGCAGCTCCTCTCCGCGCACGCGCTCGGCCCCGTCAACGTGCACGTCGCGATCGGCCCGGATCTGCCGGCCGATCCGGCGCGCGCCGAGCGCGCGATGCTCTATGGCGTCGCGCTCCAGTACCGCTGGGGTCCGTACAAGAAGGACGTCGTGACGGGTCTCGAGCTGCAGCAGACCCAGGCGCTCGACAGCGCGGTGCACGCGGCGACCGTCCTCGGGCCGACGCTCTACTGGCCGCTCAGCCGCCGCGGCCACGTGGCGGTCGGCGTCGGCGCGCAGCTGCCGGTCGCCGGCACGCGGCCGTACGACTGGCTCGTCGGCTCGTTCCTTCTCTGGGACTTCGCGGACGGACCGTTCTGGGCGTGGTGAGCGACGTCACGCGAGCATGCGCGCGCACGTCGTCGTCGCTCAGCTGCGAGGAATCCGCACGCGACCGCCACCGTCGGCCGTGAGTGCGCGTGCGCTCAGCCGGCGGCCCGCCGTCGAACGTCCCCGCGCGGCGCCGCTTGCAGGCGGGCATCGACGGTCCGCCAATCGACGTTCGCGAAGAACGCCTCGATGTACTTCGGACGGTCCGCCGGCTTGTAGTCCAAGATGAACGCGTGCTCCCAGACGTCCATCACGAGGACGGGTGTGAAGCCGGCGACGTTGCCGATCTCGTGCAGCGTCACCCAGTGGTTCGAGAGCCGGCCGGTCGCAGGATCCTGGTAGCAGATCGCCCAGCCGACGCCGCGCATCTTCCCGACACTCACGAAGTCGGTCTTCCAGAGCTCGTAGCGCCCGAAGCTCTCCTCGGCGGCGCGCCGGAAGGCCGCGTCGCGCGCGGGTTCGCCGTCGCCATGGCGGCGGAGGTTCCCGAAGTAGTACTCGTGCAGGACCATCCCGTTGTACTCGAACCCGAGCCGGCGCGTGAGCTCGGAGTAGGCCGGCATCTCCTCGCGATCGATCTTCCCGTCGGCGAGGAGCTTCGCCAGTTGCTCGGAGAGCACGTTCGTCTGCTCGACGTAGCCCGCGTAGAGCTTGAAGTGGGTCTCGAGCGTCCGATCCGAGATGCCCGTGAGCCCGCTCAGGTCGAACTCCTTCGGTCGATACACTTCATCGTGCGTCATGGCATCCTCCTGCTCCGACGTTGGAAGCGCCGCGTCGAACCGTCAATCCCTCGGCGTCGTCGCGCGGTGCGATCCCGTGCGCATGCCACTTGACCCAACCGTATTCGCGGACCACAGTCCCTCTATGGTTACGGCGCTGAAGTGGGCACTGGCGCTGTCCGTCGTCTTTCTCACCGTCGGCAGCGCGCCGGCCGCCATGGGAGGGGGTGGCCACGGGGGCGGTTTCGGTGGCGGGCACATGGGCGGATCATTCGGTGGCGGGCACTTCGCGGGTGGACACTTCGGCGGTGGACGCTTCGGGACGTTCGGTGGGCCCGCGGGCGGACGGTTCGCGGCTCGCTTTCCGGGCGGCCGTGTGGGCTCGTTCCGTGGCGGCTTCCACGGTGGGTTCCATGGCCGCGGCTTCGGCTTCCGTGGCGGGTTCCGCAACGGGTTCGGCGGCAGGTTCGGCTTCGGGTTCGGCTTCCCGTTCCTGCCGGTGTACGGGTACGGTTACGCACCGTATGGTTATCCGTACTCGTACTACGGGAATCCCTACTGCGATCCGTACTCGCCGTGGTACAACCCGGCGTACTGCTACTATGGCGGATACGGCGGCGGATATTACTAGTCGCTAGTCGTTGTCGGTTCCGTTCCTTCCGCCCTACCCCGACTTCCTGCTCCACGACATGGGCAGCCTCGGCGACGGCATCGTCCAAGGCCAGGCGACCGGGCGCGAGATGCGCACCGCGCCGCTCTGGGGCCTCCGACGTTCCTGCACGACGGGCGCGCGCATTCCATCGAGGAGGCCATCCTCGCGTACGACGGACAGGGCGCCGCGGCCCGCGACCGCTTCGCGCGCCTGCCCGCCGACGCGAGGGTGAGCCTGCTCGCGTATCTCCGGACGTTCTGACGAACGACGCGGATAAACCTTCGGCGGCGACGCTTCAGGCGCTCCCGCCGGAGAACGCGGCCGCGGCGCGCTTCTTCATCTCGCGCGGCGTGACGTCCTCGCGGTGCGTCGCGATCCCCCACTTGTTGCCCGCGGGGTCCGCGATGCGGCCGAAGCGGTCACCCCAGAACATGTCCTGCGGCGCCATGAGGACCGTCGCGCCGGCCTTCACGGCCTTCGCGACCGTCTTGTCGACGTCCGGCACGTAGAGGAACAGCGACGCCGCCTGCGCGGGCTCCTGCATCTCGTCGTTCAGCATGATGATCGAGTCGCCGATCTGGAGCTCGGCGTGCATGATCTTGCCGCCCGGGCCGGGCATGCGCATCCGTTCCTTCGCGCCGAACGCCTTCTTGCAGAAATCGATCGTCTGCGCCGCGTTCGCCTGGGTCAGCGCCGGCGTGACCGCGTGGAATCCCGTTGGGACCGGCTTCACCTTCTTTGGCATTCCGACACCTCCTTCGCAGGGAAGCCGCGGACGCTAGCGAGCCTCCGCGACCCGCGCAAGACGGTTCCCTTCCCGGCGGGCGGCGTGTCTGGCTAAAATCCCGCGCCGTGACCGCCCCGGCGATCGCCGCCCCACCCTCGGCCGACGAGCCGCGCTGGCCGGCGGCCGATGGACGGCGGATCGTCTTTCTCGTCGACGCGTCGAGCGCGCTCGAGCGGCGCGTGCTCGAGCGCTGGATCGCCCGCGCGCGTCCGGACGGCGTCGGCGCCGCGGCGTGCGACGTCGTCGCGATTCCGCCGTCGCGCCGGCGGCGCGGGGCGCGCCTCGACCCGCGCCTCGAGGCGACGCTCGCCGCCGGCGACGATCCGCTCCTCGCCCCCCTGCGCGTCGCCTGGCTACCACCGGGGGAGATCGGCGTCCGCGCTGCCCGCCTCGCGCAGATCCTGACGCTCGGCGATCCGCGCGACCCGGGCCGTCTCCGTCAGGCGCGCATCCTCCGCCGTCACCCCGAGCGCTGCCGCGTCGTCGCCGGCGAGCCGGCGCCGGCCTCCGAGCTGCGCGACCGCTGGCGCCGCGCCGGCGGCGCGGACGTCGCGCACACGGCGGGCCTGCCGGACTTCGTCGCGCGCCAGGCCGCGCTCGCGCTCGAGCGGGCCGAGCGTCGTCTTCGTGGCGCGCGCTACAAGGTCCCGCGCTTCGTCGAGGAGGAGATCGTCGCGCGTCCCGCGTTCCGCGGCGGGGTCGCGCGGCTCGCGCGCCGGCTCGGTCGCGACGAAGCCGGCGTCGCGCGCGAGGCGCGCCGCGACCTGCGCGAGATCGCCGCCAGCCACAGCCCGCACGCGATCGACCTCGCCGCGAACCTGATCCGCTACATGTACACGCGCGGCTACGGCGAAACGCTGCGCTACGACCACGCCGAGCTGGAGACGCTCGCCGGCCTCGGCCAGCGCCATCCGCTCGTGTTCCTGCCGAGCCACAAGTCGTACCTCGACGCGCTCGTGCTCAAGTACGCGCTCTACGAGAACGGCCTGCCCCCGAACCACACCGCGGGCGGCATCAATCTCAACTTCTTCCCGCTCGGCGCGCTCATGCGCCGGAGCGGCATCTTCTTCATCCGGCGGAGCTTCAAGGACGACGAGGTCTACAAGTTCGTCCTGCGGCAGTACATCGACTATCTGATCGAGAAGCGCTTCCCGCTGGAGTGGTACATCGAGGGCACGCGCTCGCGGTCGGGGAAGCTCATGCCGCCGCGCTTCGGGCTCCTCGCCTACGTCGTCGACGCGTACCGGCGCGGGCGCAGCGACGACGTGCTGCTCGTCCCGGTGTCGATCGCGTACGATCAGCTCGGCGACGTCGCCGGGCTCGCGGCCGAGGAGCGTGGCGCGCGCAAGCGCGCCGAGAGCTTCGGCTGGTTCGTGCGCTTCGTGCGCGCGCTGCGCCGCCGCTACGGCAGCATCTACATTCGCTTCGGCGAGCCCGCCTCGCTCGCGCGCGCGCTCGGGCCGCCCGACCCCGGCGCCGAGCCGGCGCCCGACGAGCAGAACCTCGAGCTGCAGAAGGTCGCCTTCGAGGTGTCCGCCCGCATCAACCGCGTCACGCCGATCACGGCGACGTCGCTCGTGACGCTCTCGCTGCTCGGCGCCTCGAACCGGGCGCTCAGCGTCGCGGAGACGATCGCCTCGCTGCGCAACCTCCTCGACTACGTCCGCCGGCGGAACCTCCCCGTCGCGGGCGAGCTCGACCTCGGCACGCCCGCGGGCGTCGAGCGCGTCCTCGGCGCGCTGGTCGAGAACGGCGTCGTGACGTGCTTCGCGGAAGGGCCGGAAGCCGTGTACGCGATCGGGCCCGAGAAGCACCTCATCGCGTCGTACTACCGCAACACGATCATCCACTTCTTCGTGAACGGCGCGATTGCCGAGCTGGCGCTCCTGCGCGCCGCCGAGGACGACGTCGGCGAGCGCACGCAGGAGTTCTGGGACGAGGCGATGCGCCTCCGCGACCTGCTGAAGTTCGAGTTCTTCTTCGCGGAGAAGGACACGTTCCGCGACGAGCTGCGCGCCGAGATCGCGCTCCACGATCCCGACTGGGAGGCACACCTCGCCGAGGGCGCCGACGCCATCCAGGCGCTCCTCCGCCGCTTCCGCCCCTTCAGCGCCCACCGGGTGCTGCGCCCGTTCGTCGAGACCTACCGGCTGGTCGCCGACGCGCTCGGACGCCGTCCCGCCGATGCCGCGTTCGTGGAGGACGAGTTCGTTCGCGCGTCGCTCGGGCTCGGTCAGCAGTACGTGCTGCAGCGCCGCATCCGGAGTCCGGAGTCGGTCTCGCGCGGCCTCGTCGCGACGGCGCTCCGGCTCGCGCGCAATCGCGGGCTCGTCGAGCCGGGTACGCCGCGCCTCGCCGAACGCCGCGCGGCTTTCGCGGACGAGCTCGCACAAGTGATCCGACGGATCGACGCGATCGAGGCGCTCGTCGCCGCACGCCACGCCGGGCTGATCGACTGAGCCGCCGCCGGCGTCGCATCCCGGGTCCACGTCGCGCCATCATCGACGCTGCGGTACACGCCGAGCACCGATAGCCCTGCGTAGAGCGTGCTCGGCCGCGTGCGGACGTCGGCCGCGAGCGCCACGACCTCGCCGAGCGGGGCGAGCCCGCCGCTCGCCGACCGCCACGTGTCACCGCCGTCCGTGCTGCGGAGGACACTCGTGTACGACGTCCCGACGTACACGGCGCCCGGTCGCGTCGACGAGTCGACCACGAGGGACAGGGCGTGGTGGATCGGGACGAGTGGGCGCCACGTCCGACCGCCGTCGTTCGAGCGGAGGACGCCACCGTTGACCACGAAGAGCGTGTGCCGCCGGGTCGGATCGACGACGAGCCGCCGCACCTCGAGCTCGGCGACCTTCGTCCAGCGCGCGCCGCCGTCGACGCTGCGGAAGATCGCACCCGCCGTCGCCGCCCAGACCACGCCGCGGCGCCGACGCGGGTCGACCGCGAGAGCAACGACCGGCTGTCCCTCGAACGCGGCCGTCGTCGTCCAGTGACGGCCCTGATCGCTGCTCGCGCCGACCTCGCCGCGCGACGTGCCGGCGTAGAGGGTCTCGGGCGAGGTCCGCCGGTCGATGGCGAGGCTCACGATCTCGCCGTGCAGCCCTTCCGGCTCCGAGACGGTCTGCCTCGTCACGACGAGCCGGCCGGCGGCGTCGCTCGCGTAGAGCGCGTCGCGCCCGACCACGAGCGCCCGGATCCGTCCCGGCCGCGCGCTGCGCGTCAGCAGACGCCACGTCGCGCCGGCGTCCACGCTCGCGAAGATGCCGCCGTGGTCGGTCGCCGCGTAGACGGCGCGCGGTCGCGTGCGCGAGACGGCGAGCAGGAACGCGATGCCGCCGCCCGGCCCGCCCCAGACGTAGGCGGCGGCGGCCGAAAGGAGCGCGAGCAGGACGCCGAGCGCTGCGCCGACGGGAATCCTCACTCAGGCGTGCGGGCGCTCGACATCCGGCCCTCCTCCGTAGACCGGTGCGGAGCGCGGACGGGCGCCGATGTCCGCGAGATACGCATGCAGCGTGGCGACGACCTGCGCCCCCTCGCCGACCGCGGCCGCCACTCTCTTCGTCGAGCCGGCGCGCACGTCGCCGATCGCGAACACGCCGTCGCGGCTGGTCTCGAGGGGCCGCCGCCCGTCGCCGAGGTCCGCGCCCGTGCGCACGAAACCCTTCGCGTCGACCCCCACGTCCGACGCCGAAAGCCAGTCGGTGTTCGGCTCCGCGCCGATGAAGAGGAAGACGTGCCGCAGCGTCCGCCGGGTCTCCCGGCCGGACGGCACGTGGCGCCAGCGGATCGCGTCGAGCAGACCGCCCTGCCCTTCCAGACCCGACACCTCGGTCTGCAGAAGAACGTCGACGTTCGGCAGCCCCCCGATCCGCTCGACGAGATAGCTCGACATGCTCGCGCCCAGACTCGCGCCGCGTACGAGCAGCGTCACCTTGGCGACCTGGCTCGCGAGGTACACGACCGCCTGGCCCGCGGAGTTCCCGCCACCCACCAGCGCGACCTCCTGCCCCGCGCACAGCTTTCCCTCGGCCGGCGATGCCCAATAGTGAACGGCCGAGCCCTCGTAGACCGCCAGGTTCTCGACGTCGAGACGGCGGTACCGCGCGCCGCTCGCGATCACGACGGCGCGCGCACGGACGTGCTCGCCGTTCGCGAGTCCGACCTGGAACCGCGCCCCGTCGGAATCGTGGTTGCACTGGAGCCGCACCACCTCGTCCGGAATCGCGAACTCCGCGCCGAACTTCGCCGCCTGGTTGTAGGCACGCGCAGTGAGCGCGCGGCCGCTTATCCCGGTCGGGAAACCGAGGTAGTTCTCGATCCGCGCCGACGCGCCCGCCTGTCCACCGTAGGACTGGCTGTCGAGCACGAGCACGGACAGCCCTTCGGACGCTCCGTACACCGCCACCGCGAGCCCGGCCGGGCCGGCGCCGATGACGGCGACGTCGTACACGCGGGTCGGATCGACGGGCCGGAGTAGGCCGATCGCGCGCGCGAGCTCGTCTTCGGCGGGGCTGTGCAGCATTTGCCCGTCCGAAAGCAGCACGATCGGCAGATCGGACATCTCGATGTGGAAGCGGTCGATCAGTGTCTGTGCACACGCATCGGTGTGCGGATCCAGCTGCTGGTATGGCTGGCCGTTGCGCGAAAGGAACGCCACGAGGCGAAGGACGCGGCCATCATCCCCCGCGCCGACGATCACCGGCCCGACGATCCCCGCTTCCAAGAGTCCCACGCGCCGCAGGATCAGCGCGCGCATGATTCGCTCCCCGAGCTCGGCCTCCGCCACCAGCACGTCGGGCAGCCGGCGCGACGGGATGACGAGCGCCTCGGTCGGCGTCGTCGCGTGCGCGTCGACCAGCGACGGGCGGCCGGAGAGCTGCGCCAGCTCGCCCATGAACGAGCCGCGGCGGTGGGTCACGATCGGCTCTCGACGGCCGAGGACGTTGTGCTGGCTCACCGCGACGTCGCCGCTCAGGATGACGAACATTCCGGGGCTCACCTCGCCGGTGGTCAACAGCCGCTCGCCCGCCGTGTACGTCGCCGTCTCGCCGAAGCGCCGCAGCCGGTCGATCTCGGCCGTCTCGAGGGTCGGGAACATCTGCGCGTACCGGGTCTCGATCACGGTCGCCATCGTTGCACTACGCCTCTTCGGCGCGGTCCCTGCAAGCCGGTCGCGCGCGACGACGGCTACTCGCCCGCGTCCGCCGCGGCGAGCGCGCCGATCGCGGACCAGTCGAGCGCGTCGCCGCCGCGCGCCAGCAAGGCGAGGAAGCGATCACGCAGGAGGCTCGCGAGCGGCATCGGGACCCGCAGCGCCTCGGCCGCCGCGAGTGTCAGGCGGACGTCCTTCGCGCCGAGCGGCGCGGCGAACCCGGCCGGCTGGAACTTCCGATCGACGATCATCGCGCCATACCCCTTGTACACCGGCGCGGTGAACAGCGTGGAGGTCAGGAACTCGAGATACGCATGCGGGTCGACCCCCGCCTTCCCGACCAGCGCGAGCGCTTCGCCGAGCGATTCGATCACCGCACCGAGGAGGAAGTTTCCGCTCAGCTTGACGAGATTCGCCGCCGGCGGGCGCTCGCCGACCGCGAACGTCCGCTGACCCATGACGGCGAAGAGCGGCGCGCACGCCTCGACGGCGTCCGGTGCGCCGGCAGCGACGATGAAGAGCTTCCCCGCGGCCGCGGCATCGGGGCGCCCGAAGACCGGTGCGGCGACGAATCGCTGCCGTGCCTGCGCGTGCGCCGCGGCAAGCCGCTCCGACAGCGCAACGCCGATCGTGCTCATTGAGACGTGGATCCCGCTCGCGGGCAGCACGGCCAGCACGCCCGGCGGCCCGAACACGACGCTCTCCAGCGCGGCGTCGTCCGCGAGCATCGTGACGACGACGTCGCCGCGGCATGCGTCCGCGACGCTCGCCGCGGAACACGCCCCCTGCTCGACGAGCGCCCGCGCCCGTTCCGGCGAGCGGTTCCAGACGGTGACTTCGTGACCGGCGGCGACGAGGTTCGCCGCCATGCCGGTGCCCATTCTCCCGAGTCCGAGGAAGCCGACCTTCATGCAGCGGATCTAGCGGGCGGCGGTCGCGGAGGGAAGATCGAGCGCCGCCGCGTCAAGCCGCCTGCTGCCAGGCGGTCACCCCGCCGCGGAGCGCCCACGCGTTCGCGAAGCCCTGGCTGCGATACCTGGCCGCCTGACCGGCGGCCGACGCCTCCGCGGGTCACGCACAGAAGAAGAGGATCTCCTGCCCGCGCCTCGAGCTCCGCGAGCGTGGTGCTGCCTTTCAGGCCGATCTTCCGACCGTTCCCCTCGTCACCGTACGCGCACACGAAGAGCGCCTTGGCGGACGCGACGTAGGGCCGGCCCGCGCGACGCCGATCCGACGTTCGTCTGCCATGTTGCGATCCTCGCGGGCGCTTTCGCGCCGGACAATGCCGCGTCGGGGGGATTGGAGGCGTGCGCGCGAGCGAGCACGGTGTCCGGGATGGAAGCGAAATTGCGCTCCGTGCGCGTCGGCGACCAGGTGTTCCTCGAGGAAGGCGGCGAGGAGTGCGGCGCCGTCCGCGACGTGCGGCCCGAGGGGCGCGACGAGATCGTCGTCTACGTCGAGAACGGCGGCGAGTTCGTCGTCGCCGCGGGCGCGATCCGCAGCGTGCACGACGGGAAGGTCGTCCTGGATCGCGATCGGCTCGATCCGAAGTTGCTCGACGCGATCGCGCATGCCCACGACCGCGAGGTCCCCGGGCTGTGACGACGCGCCGCGATCTCCTTCGGGCGAGCGCGGTTGGGGGCGTGGTGGCGGCGTTCGCCACGGTCGGAAGTCTGCGCGCAGCGGAGGGCGTCATGGAACACGGCCCGACCATCCGGCGCGGCGAGATGCTCTACCGCAAGCTCGGACGGACGGGCATCGAGGTCTCGATCGTCGGCCTCGGCGGCCATCACATCGGCCGGCCAGCCGACGAGCAGGACGCGATCCGCATCGTCCGCACCGGGATCGACCGCGGCATCACGTTCCTCGACAACTCGTGGGACTACCACGCCGGCGCGAGCGAGCTCCGGATGGGGAAGGCGCTGCGCGACGGCTATCGCGACCGCGTCTTTCTCATGACGAAGATCGATGGCCGGACGAAGGACGCGGCGGCGCGCCAGATCGACGAGTCGCTGCGCCGGCTTCAGACGGATCACGTCGACCTGATGCAGCACCACGAGGTGATCCGGCTCGAGGACCCGGACCGCATCTTCGCCGCCGGCGGCGCGCAGGAGGCGATGGTCGACGCCCGGCGCGCGGGAAAGGTCCGCTACATCGGGTTCACCGGGCACAAGGACCCGCTCGTCCATCGCCGCATGCTGCAGCTCGCGGCGGCGCATGGGTTCCGCTTCGACGCCGTGCAGATGCCGCTGAACGCGATGGACGCACACTTCCGCAGCTTCGAGCACGAGGTCGTGCCGCTGCTCGTGAAGGACGGGATCGGCGTGCTCGGCATGAAGTCGATGGGCGACGGCGTCATCCTGGAGAGCGGGGTCGTGAAGCCGATCGAGTGCCTGCACTACGCGATGAACCTGCCGACCTCGGTCGTCATCACCGGGGTCGACAGCATGACGCTCCTCGAGCAGGCGTTCGAGGCGGTACGGACCTTCCGGCCGCTGACGTCGTCGGATGTCGCCGGGCTCCTCGCGCGCACGCGGCCAGCGGCCGCGGATGGCCGCTACGAGCAGTTCAAGACGACGGCGCGCTTCGACTCGACCGCGCTCCACCCCGACTGGCTCGGCTGATCCGCCGTGTGCGGCTAGCGCGGGAGACGCCCCACCCAGAGCGACGGCACCGGTTGATACCACTGCAGGGGAATCTGGGTGTGCTGCGTCGACTGGCTGATGATGTAGAGACGGTCTTCGGGACGCATGCGGTCTACCCACGGCCTATAAGCGCCGAGCTTGCCGTGCTTTGCATGGATCGCGGTGAAGACTTCGTAGTCTTCGGGGCGCATGATCGCCGGCTCGAAACCGAGGACATATTTCCACGGACCCTGCGGATTGCGGAAGAACAACCCGTCGAAAAGGACCATCTCCGTGTCGTACGCGATCCCGCCGGGATCCGGCAGCCACTCTGCCTGGGCGGGGTCGTCGCTCGAGAGCGAGATTGGGCCGGGCGCGTTACTCCAGCGGGCCTGCACGTCGGCGCCGATCACGAGCACGAGAAGAAGGGCCGGCGCCGCCGTGATGAGAACATACGCGGGTACCGTCGCAGGAAGTCGTTCGCGGAGCGCGCGGTCGAAGCCGACGGCGCCTAGCGCGAGGAGCGCGGGCACGGCCCAGTCGAAGTAAAAGCGCTGCGAGAAGAAGCCGAGCGCCCATCCCCCGACGGCCATCGCGACGGCGGGATCGCGCGTCGGCGTGAAAGCATTGCGCTCACGAGTGGCGCGCCACGCGACCAACGCCAAGAATGCGGCGACGGCCTGCGGTCGCCCCTCGAACGGCTCGAGCTCGGCTGCAAGGACGACCATCGGCTTCGGAAGCCCGACTACGAGATACGCGTGGAGCAGCGACTGATAGAGGTAGCCGATCGGATGCCCCGTCAGCAGTGCGCCAATCATGATCCCGAGCGCGAATGCTACGGCGAGCCGTGTGCCGGCACGCCACTCGCGCGCAGCCAGAAGACCGAGCACTGGGAATGCGAGCAAGTAGAAGCCGTGGTGGATCCACGTCGTGAACGCGGCGCACGCGGCGAAGAACGCGACGACGCGGGCCGGTCGCTCTCCTGCCAGTCGTGGCCAGAGGATGTACACGAGCGGCACGACGGCCGAGACGATCAGGTACGGCCGCCCCTCCAGAAGCCGCCAGATGAGGTATGGATCGGCGACGCACATGAGCGCGAGCGCCAGGAGCCATGCCTCGGAACGACCGAGAAGCAGCACGGGACCGAGCGAGTAGAGCACGAAGCAGGCGACGACGGAGAACCACACGAGGTCCACCGTCGACAGGCCGAGTCCCCGGTGGATGACACCGAGAATCGCGTGCCAGCCAGGATGCGGATCTACGGTAATGTCCGGTCGCCGGAGGAGGATCTCGCTCCAGTCTCGACCCGAGACGGCTTTTGCAGCGTGACAGAGCGCGTCGTCCGGCGGAAGAAACCCCTGCCGTAGAACACGAAGTGGGGCGATGACGAGTGCCGCGACGCCGACCAACTTTACGGCGACGGAAACCCAGCCGCCGTCCGGCGGCGATGCGGACGAAGAACGTACCATCAGATGTGCCGACGTTATGTATCGAATCTCGAGCTCTGTGGGCTAGCGCCCGACGCCGAGGAGGAGCGCCACGCCCAGCAACAGGATGACGCTCGAGACGGCGACCCGGAACGTCCGTTCGGGAATCCGGCCGAGCACGCGCTCCCCGACGACCGTCCCGGCCAGCACGCCCGCCGTCGCGTTCGCGAGCAGCGGCCACGCGCGCATCATCTCCTGCCCCTGCGACACGAGGTAGACGGGCAGCCGGACGACGTCCACGACGATCGCGATGGCCGTCGCCGTCGCGACGAAGGCCTCCTTCGGGAGGTCGAAGCCGAGCAGAGCCGCCGATCGGATGCCGCCCTGGTTGCCGACCAGCCCGCCGAACGCACCGGAAAGCGCGCCCGCGAGCCACCCCGTCCGTCGGCCGAAGCGAAGGCGGTTGGACGCGCCGGCGACGCCGAGGGCGCCGGCGAAGACGAGCAGCGCGCCGAGCACGATCGCGAGCGCCGCGTTCGGAGCGAGCCCGTGCGCGATCGAGCCGAGCAGACCCCCGGCCGCGCTCGCGACACCGAATCGGCCGAACACGCGGCGATCGACGTGCGCCCGGAGCCGCCACCATCGCAGCGCGGTCCCCGCGAAATGCGGCACCGCCACGACCGCGACCGCGAGCTGCATGCCGAGCCGGAGCGCGAGGAGCGGCGTCAGCAGGCTGCCGATCCCGAAGCCCGCGATCGACGCCACGCCGCCCGCGACGAAGCCCACGACGACGGCGAATGGTGCGAAGACGGTCATTTCGTGTATTGGCCGCGCGCACCGCCATGCCGCCGCCCGGCGATCTGCGGCTCGTCGCCGCCTACACGATCTTCTTCGCCAGCTACGTCGTCTTCGCGATCGGCAAGTTCCCGGGCATGCAGATCGACCGCCCCGGGGCGGCCGTCATCGGTGCGGTCTTGATGGTCGCCTTCCGGATCGTCGAGCCGGCGGATGCGCTCCGGCACGTCGACTTCAGCACGTGCTGCTCTTCTCGATGATGCTGATCGTCGGCTACCTCCATCTCGCCGGCCTCTTCGAGTGGATCACGCACGTCGTCGTGACGCGGCTCCGGCCGCATCACCTGCTGCCGACGGTGATCTTCACCAGCGGCGTGCTGTCCGCCTTCTTCGTGAACGACGTCGTCTGCCTCGTGATGGTGCCGTTCGTCCTCACGGCGACGCGGCGGATGGGCGTCCGGCCCCTGCCCTACCTCCTCGCCGTCGCGACGGCGTCGAACGTCGGCAGCGTGGCGACGATCACCGGGAACCCGCAGAACATGCTGATCGGCTCGTTTTCGGGGATCGGGTACCGCGACTTCCTGCTCCACCTCGGTCCGGTCGCGGTCGTCGGTCTGCTGCTCGACTGGCTCGTCATCCGGGCGCTCTGCCTGCGTGCGCACGCCCCGGATCCCCCCGTGCCGGCGATGGACGCGCCCGGGTCCGTCGATCGGGCGCGCCTGGTGAAGCCTAGTGTCGTCGCGCTCCTGGTCATCGCCGGGTTCTTCGCGGGCCTCCCTCCCGCGCTCGTGGCGGCGACCGGGGCGGCGATCATGCTGATCACGCGGACCCGCGACCCGCGCCTCGTCTACGAGGAGGTCGACTGGGGGCTGCTCGTCTTCTTCGCCGGCCTCTTCATCATCGTCGGCGGCGCGGACAACGCCGGGGTCACGGCGAACCTCCTCGGCGTGACGCGGCGCTGGAACCTGCACCATGTCGCGCCGTTCACCGTCGTCGTCGCGGTGCTGTCGAACTTGGTGAGCAACGTTCCCGCGGTGATGCTCCTCAAGTCGCTCGTGCCCGGCTTCGCCGATCCGCACACCGGCTGGCTGGTCCTCGCGATGGCGAGCACGCTCGCGGGGAACCTGACGATCACGGGTTCGGTCGCGAACATTATCGTGGCGGAGCGCGCGAAGACCGTCGCGCCGATCGGGTTCGGAGACTACCTGCGCGTCGGGCTGCTGCTCACGGCCGCGACGCTCGCGCTCGGCTCGGGCTGGCTCTGGCTGGTCGGCTGACGGGCGCTCAGTGGCCGGCGCCGTTGCCACCACCGTTGCCGCTGTTGCCCCCGCCGTGATGGTGGCCGTGGTTTCCGTGGCCGTTGGTGCCCTGGTCGATGACGCCGGAGATCGTCGACTCGGCACCGTTCCACAGCAGCCCGACGTGCATCCCCATGGCGAGTGCCGCAGCAACTGCCACGGCACCGACGAGGCCGAGCGCGATCCCGTACTCCGCGAGGTCCTGGCCGCGCTCGTTGCGGGCGATTCTCTTCCAGCGGCCGAGCATCCGTCGTCAATACAGCAAGTGCCGGACCATCTGTTACACCGCGAACCGCTATCGCGCCCGGCTTGCAACGCGACGACACCGCCGCGTCCGTGCACGACCCGGCTCAGCGCTCGTAGGCGAGCTTCGGGTACCAGTCGGTTCCGCGCCCCTCCGGCGTCAGGTCGAAGAGGTTCCAGAGCGGCCACACCGGGTCGATGTGGCGGGGATGCTGCCCGGGCTCGGTGGGCGC
>Ga0070731_10003258_pt1 | contig 14781 bp, 10 predicted proteins | sample Coa_R1_2_FD_66448 | JGI IMG/M metagenome (GOLD analysis project Ga0070731, IMG submission 66448) | Surface soil microbial communities from Centralia Pennsylvania, which are recovering from an underground coalmine fire - Coalmine... | ecosystem: Environmental > Terrestrial > Soil > Unclassified ... | reverse complement strand
CACCAGCGTGTGCCCCAATTCGTGCAACAGCACCGAGGCGAACAGCGCCAGAATATACAGCGCCGTCATGGGGCCCGACTGGCGGTCGCCGATGCCGATGAAAACCAGAAAGATCAGGAGCAGGATGAACGTGAAGTGCAGCCGCACCGGCACGCCGAAGATACGCAGCACGCCCAGCGTGCCGGAACTGGACGCCGGCTTCTGCTTGGGATCGGCTGCCTCGGGCTCCGCCATCGCTACTATTGTCGCAGGTAGGTGCCGCTTCCTAGCTGCCGGCCGTCATTGCCGCGCGGTATTTCTTCATGCGTTCCCGAGCCACAGCTACCTGCTCCCGGCCCCCTGGTGTCGCGTCGATCAGTTTCTCCACGTTGGCGAACCACTGCGCGCCGTACGCTTGCCGCATTTCCTCGAGCAGCGCCGGCTCCAGCTTCGAAAATACCCCGATGTGTTCGCTGTTGGTGTCGGCGAAGAACTCACTGCTGATCGCTCCGTTGTTCACCAGCGCGGCAGCCATATCCCAATAGCTGATCACCATGCGCAGATGGCCGCTATGCTCGCCAAACATCGCTTTGTCCACGTCGGCCCGAGTTTCCGGATTGAATTCGCGAAAGTACCAGCCGCGCGCCTGGCGCATGGTGGCTTCGCGGCGCAATTCATACAGCTTAAGGATCAATTCGGCTTCGGCTTGTTTCGACATGCCTGACAGGATAGCAGGCGCCCCGTGACCATGGCCAGTCCGGTCAGGATCAGGCCGATGGCGCCTGGCTCCGGTGTATGTATGCTTTCCACGCGCGCTACCCGCGCTCCCACGGACTGGCTTCCGCCATCCCTGATCAGCGCAGATCACAAGTCTTGCATCCGCGTATCCTCATGATTCTAATAAACTTCCTGGCCGTTCTCACCAGTCCCCAGCCACCCGCATGCTACCCTGATACCAGTAGGTTCCAAACAGCGCAAGGTCGGCCCCGTCAGACAAAAGATGCCAAAAAAACGAAACGAACCCAATCCTCTCGGAACCGGACACTGTCCGAAAATGGGCAGCACAGCGTGACGAAAATACTACAGGCACGTCGAATCATCTGAAGGGATGGTTGGAAGCTTCAGTAGAGCCGGAACTTATGGCCCAGGACGCACCTGGAGCAGTAGGCGCCAGGTTGAGCCCGAAGATCGATGAAGCCGGCTTGATCCGGGCAGTTCAGCGCGGCGATCAGGACGCTTTCGAGCAATTGGTCCGCGCCTACGACCAGAGTGTGCTCCGGCTGGCGGTGAATCTGCTGCGGTCCCAGGAAGATGCGCGCGATGTCTTTCAGGAGGCTTTCTTACGCGTGTTTCGCAGTATTGACTCGTTCCGGTTCGATTGCAGCTTCCATACCTGGCTCTACAGGATCGTGACCAACATCTGCCTGGACTACCTGAGGAAACGCAAAGTCCGCAAGGAAGAGCCGGCGGTGGTGGACACGCCCGAGGGTCCCCTCGACCGCATGAACGATTTTGAAGAAGAAGCCGCGCACGCCGACCCCCAGCGCAGTCTCTGGAATCGGCAGCTCGGGCGGCGGATCGAAGGCGCCCTCGAGGGGCTCACTCCCCGCGAGCGTATGGTTTTCGAGCTCCGCCATTACCAGGGCCTGCGGCTGCGAAATATCGGCGAAATCCTGGGCACCAGCGAGGAAGCCGCCAAGAATTGTCTGTTCCGCGCCACCCAGAAGATGCGCGTGGAGCTGGGAGATTTTCAATGACCTGCGAATCCGTAACCAAAAACATTCCGCTGTACTTTTACGGCGAATTGCCGCCCGAGGAAGAAGACCGCCTGGAGCAGCACTTGGATTCCTGCGCGGCATGCGCCCGCCAGGCGGATGCGCAAAGATCTGTCCACGCCGCGCTCGACCGGCGCGTGATGCAGCCTTCCCCCGCCCTGCTGGCCGAATGCCGGCATGACCTGATGCGTTCCATCTACCGCGGCGAAGCGCCCGCCGGCCGCTTCCATCCGTCGCGTTTCAGCGCCGCTCACGGCGGGTCCCTCTCCGGAATGCTCGCCGCCTGGCTGCCGTCCCTGGGCCCGTGGCGCATGCCTCTGGGCGCCAGCGCTCTGCTGGCCCTGGGCTTTGCGGCCGCCCGCCTCACCTCCCCCGGCACTGGCGGCCCCCTCACCACCGCGTCTCTCACTCCGGAAGTCATCTCCTCCGTTCGTTCCGTCCAGCCGGCTTCCGATAGCGGCCGTCCCGGCGAAGTGCAGATCGTGCTCGATGAAACCCGCCGCCGGGTGGTTTCCGGACAGATGAACGACAGCAACATCCAGCGCCTGATGCTTGCCGCCGCCCACGACGAAAACAATCCCGGCGTGCGCTGGGAATCCGTGGATCTGCTGAAGAGTCACTCGGATTCTTCACCCGTGCGCGAGCTGCTGCTCAACCGCGTGGTCGAAGATCCCAACCCCGGTGTGCGTCTGAAGGCCCTGGATGGCCTGAAGTCTTACACCGCCGATCCGGAAGTGCGCAAGGTTCTGGCGCAGGTGCTCCTGCGCGACGATAATGCCGGCGTGCGGATTTCCGCCGTGGACGCGCTGACCGCGCATACCGACGACAACATGGTCGGGGTTCTGCAAAGCGTCGTGCAAAAAGAAGACAACACCTACGTGCGGCGCCGCTGCGAAAAAGCGCTGAAAGATATGAATGCCTCGGTCGGGACTTTTTAGGCAATGAATATACTGCGGCCCGCCAGTCTGGTTTCCCTCTGCCTGAACATCGCCCTGGCCGGCGAACCGGCGCTCACCCGCGAAGGAAAATACTGGGTCGAGATGCGGTCCGGCTCGGAGCCGCTGGCCGCGGCCGGCCGCCTGAAAATTTCGTCGCGCGGAGCCGTCACCCTGAATGGCGTGCCCCAAAAGCAGCTGACCTACGCCCTGAAGATCCGCGTGAAAGCCACCAGTGAAGCGGAGGCCCGCCGCCTGGTGAAGGCCTTCAACGTGCGCACATCGAAGCTCGGCGGCGCGTACACTTACCTGCTCGTGCAGCGCGGCAACGGCCTCGCCGACTTGCAGGTGAAAGCTCCCCGCAACGCGGCGGAAACCGCCATCTCCACTTCCGAGGGAGCCGTCGCCTTCTACGATCTGGATGGCGCCGTGCACGCGGAGACCGGCGGCGGAGCCGTCACCGGCGACCGCATCGGCGGCAACGTGATCGTGCGCACCGCGGGGGGCGACATCACGCTGGGCACCGTGGGCGGCACGGCCGATTGCCGGACGGCGGGCGGCAAGATCACCGCCAACCTGGTGCGCGGCGAAGCCACTTTCGAGACCGGCGGCGGCGATATCTCCGCGCAGGAAATCGGCGGGCTGGTGCATGCCGTCACCATGGCCGGCAGCGTCCGCATCCACACCGCCGGTTCGGCGGTCATCGCCAGCACCGGAGGCGGCCCCATCGACGTGGGTCAAGCCCATGGCTTGGTCACCGCCAAGAATTCCGCCGGGCCCGTCAAAGTCGGCTCCGCTGAGGGAGTGCGCTGCGAAAGCGCCGGCGGCGGCGTGAAGCTCGACAACGTCTCCGGCAGCGTCCGCGTCAGCACGGCCGTCGGCAGCATCATCGCCAGCCTGCTGGCCGGCAAGCCCATGGCCGATTCCTTCCTCTCCACCGGCAGCGGTGACATTACCGTGATCATTCCGTCTAACCTCGGTGTGACGATCCGGGCGCAGAACGAGCTGGCCGGCAATATCCGCAGAATCGTATCTGATTTTCCGGGAATCTCCGTGCGCGTGGAAGGTGGACAGGTGGTCGCCGAAGGACCGGTCAACGGCGGCGGCCCCATCCTGCGCATCTCCGGCACCGGCGGCACTATCTTTATCAAACGACAACCTTGAGAGGGTTTATGAATCGCATCGTCTTTCCATCCCTGTGCTTCGCTTTTGTGGGCGTGACGGCGGCATCCGGCCTGTTGGCGCAGGATACCGCGCCCCGCGCGCGCTCGGCTACCAACCGGGCTATCGTCATCCGCAACGCGCGCAGCAGCTATCTCGGCATCGGCGTGGCCGAGATCGACGCCGAGCGCGCCAAGGCGCTCAACCTGAAAGAGGTGCACGGCGTCGAAGTGAAGAGCGTGGATTCCGACAGCCCCGCCGCCAAAGCGGGCCTGAAGGAAGGCGACGTGGTCCTGGAGTATAACGGCCAGCGCATCGAGGGCACCGAACAGTTCGTGCGCCTGGTGCACGAGACCCCCGTCGACCGCCAGGTGCGCCTGCAGGTCTGGCACAACGGTGCCAGCGAGACATTGACCGCTGCCATCGGCCACCGCAACGATCGCTACTCGTTCAACACCGATTGGAACAATCAGGACTTCACCGTCGAGATGCCGCCCATGCCACCCATGCCCGAGGTTCCTCCTCTGCCCGACGCCCCCCCCATGCCCGACTGGCCGCGCGCCATGACCATGGCTCGCACCGGCATGCTGGGCATCGAGTGCGAAGCAGTCGGATCGCAACTCGCCGGCTACTTCGGCGTGAAGGAAGGTGTGCTGGTGCGTTCCGTGGCCAAGGAATCCGTGGCCGAGAAAGCCGGCATACGCGCGGGCGACGTGATCGTCAAAGTGGACGGCGAGGCCGTGACCAGCGTGCATGAAGTGACCAGCCTGGTGCGCGCCGCGCGCACCAAACATTCCTTCCCGGTAGTCGTGGTGCGCGACAAGAAAGAGACCACCCTCACCATCACCGTGGAATCCGGCAGCCGCGGCATGCGGCCCGTATCGCAGACGGGCCGCTGGTGCTGAAATAAAGACGGGCTGGTACAATAAGGACATCCCTCCAGATGTCCGATGAAGCTGGCCTCCGTACTCTCGTCCGACTTTGATAGTGACGTGCGCGCGCGCGGCGCCAGCTACTACCGGCTGGGCGCCGTGCGCATCAAGCGGGGAAACGCCTCCGAAGTGCTCGCAGGGGTTCGCGGCTCGCGCGTCTACGAAGTGGACATCACCTGGGACGGCCGCCGCCTGACACTCTTCTGCGACTGCCCCTACTTCGAAACCGCCGGCGCGTGCAAGCATCTCTGGGCCACCATTTTGGCCTCGGACGCCCAGAATTACTTCACCGCCATCACCCGGCTCAGCCCGCGCGATATTGTCTTTGATGAGTTGCCCGAATGGGTGGATCCGGGGGAAGAAGCTCCGCATTACGCGCCGCTCCCGGTAGCGCCGCCCGTCTGGCGGCAGTTCCTCGATGAGATCGTCCCGGCCGGCTCCCCGGCGCCCGCTGCCTGGCCCGCGCAGCGCGAATTGCTCTACATCGTGGATGCCCCCTCGAGCGCGGTGCGCGGCGCCCTGGTGCTGGATCTCAAGACGCGCGAACCGAAACTCAAAGGCGGATGGAAGAAGATGGCGTCCCCGCAGATCACACGCGCGGCCCTTTCGGCATTGCCCGACCCGGTCGATCGCCACCTCTTGGGCCTGCTCACCGGCACCGCCATACACTCGGAGTGGATGGGGGCCCTTGCCTATGAATCGATCTCCGGCTTCCGCCTGCGGCAGCCCTTTGCCGCCACCGTGATGCCGGAGATCGTGCGCACCGGGCGCTGCCTGCTCCAGCTCGGTTCCGCCGAGCATGACCTATTGCCGCTGGCTTGGGACGATGGCGGGCCCTGGCAATTTTTACTCCGCCTCAGCCGCCCCGAAGGCCGGCATTGGTCGCTCGCCGGTTACCTCCGCCGCGGACAAGAGGAGATGGATGTGACCGTCCCCGCCCTGGCCGCCGAGGGGCTGGTCATCACCCGGGAGCGCGTCGCCCTGCTGGAGAATGGCGCGCCGATCGCATGGATCAACTCCCTGCGCCGCGTGCGCCGCATCGATGCGCCCGCGGGCGACGCCGGCCGGATGCTGGCAGCCCTGCTCGAACATCCGCTGGCCGCGCGTCTGGAAGTGCCGGACGAATTGCGTTACGAGGAGCTGCGGCCCGCGCCGCGGCCTTGCCTCAAATTCCACGCCGAACAGCGCTACGAATGGCAGCCGGAACAATTGCGCGCGGAGCTCTGGTTCGATTATGACGGCCGGCGCGTGCCCGCTACCGCCCGCAACCCCGGCCTGTACGATCCCGTTTCGCGGCGCTTCATGGCGCGCGACGAACAGGCGGAAGCCGCCGCCCGGCAGTTCCTGTTTCAGCTCGGCGTAGAGGAAGTCCCACCCGTGCCCGGCGTGGAGTTCCCCAGGTTGAAGCTGGCCCCCAAGAAGCTCCCTGCCGCGGTGCGGGCCTGTCTCGCGGCCGGTTGGCACGTGGAGGCCGAGGGCAAGATTTTCAGGCGGCCCGGCGACATGCGCGTGGAAGTTTCCTCCGGCATCGACTGGTTCGAGCTGCGCGGCGAAGTGGATTACGGCGGCGCAAAGGCCAAGCTCCCCGCCCTGCTCGCCGCGCTGCGCCGCGGCGAGAACATGGTGCGGCTGGACGACGGCACCTATGGCCTGCTGCCCGAGGAATGGCTGCAGAAGTTCGGTCCGATCGCCGGCCTGGGGACCGTGGCGCCCGATCACCTGCGCTTCCGCCGTAATCAGGCCGGCCTGCTGGATGCGCTGCTGGCCACCCAGCCCGAAGTCGATTGCGATGCTACCTTCGCCAAGGTGCGCGATGAGCTGCGCAGCTTCGCGGGTATCCAGGCCGGCGAGCAGCCGGCAGGCTTCGAAGGACAGTTGCGAGACTATCAGAAGGAAGGCGTCGGCTGGATGGATTTCCTGCGCCGCTTCGGCTTCGGCGGCTGCCTGGCCGACGACATGGGCGTGGGCAAGACCGCCCAGGTGCTCGCGCTTCTCGAAGCCCGCCGCGCTCTGCCGGAAGCCTCATCGCCGTCCCTGGTAGTGGTTCCCAAATCGCTGGTCTTCAACTGGAAGCAGGAAGCCGCGCGTTTCACTCCCCGGCTGCGCGTCCTCGATCACACCGGCATCACGCGCAACATCCACGAATTCGCCCGTTACGATGTGATCCTGACCACTTATGGAACGCTACGGCGCGACGCCGCGGAGTTTAAGGACATCGAGTTCGACTACATCGTGCTCGATGAAGCCCAGGCCATCAAGAATGCCGGCACCGAATCGGCCAAGGCCGCCCGCCTGCTGCGCGGACGCAACCGCCTGGCGCTCAGCGGCACGCCCGTCGAAAACCATCTGGGGGAGTTGTGGAGCATCTTCGAGTTCCTGAATCCCGGCATGCTGGGCGCCGCCGGGGTGTTCAAGATGGCGGGAGGCGCCGCCCGCAATCCCAGCGAAGAGACCCGCCACCTGCTGGCGCACGCCCTGCGCCCCTTCATCCTCCGTCGGACCAAGGAGCAGGTAGCGCGTGAGTTGCCGTCCAAATCCGAGCAGACCCTCTACTGCGAGCTGGAGACCGCCCAGCGCAAGCTCTACAACGAGCTGCGCGCGCATTACCGCAATTCGCTGCTGGGGATGGTGGCCGCGCAGGGGCTGGCGAAATCCAAGATCCAGGTGCTGGAAGCGCTGCTGCGGCTGCGCCAGGCGGCCTGTCATCCGGGGCTGATCGATCCCAAACGCCGCTATGATGACAGCGCCAAGCTGGATGTGCTGATCGAGCGGCTTCGGGAAGTGGTCGCGGAAGGCCACAAGGCGCTGGTATTCTCGCAGTTCACCAGCCTCCTGTCGCTGGTGAAGGAGCGCCTCGACGGCACGGGCATGGTCTATGAATACCTCGACGGCGCCACCCGCGACCGCCAGCAGCGCGTCGAGCATTTTCAGGGCGACCCCGCCTGCAGTCTGTTCCTGATCAGCCTGAAAGCCGGCGGGCTGGGCTTGAACCTGACCGCCGCCGATTACGTCTTCCTGCTGGACCCGTGGTGGAATCCGGCGGTAGAAGCGCAGGCGGTGGACCGCGCGCATCGCATCGGCCAGACCCGACAGGTATTTGCCTACCGGCTGATCGCGCGCGACACGGTGGAGGAAAAGATACTCCAGTTACAAGGCAGCAAGCGGGACCTGGCGGCAGCCATTATCAGCGAGGACAACAGCCTGATTCGCAACTTGCAGCGCGAAGATCTGGAAATGTTGCTGTCGTAGCGGGCTTATGGACGCGAGTGTTTCAAATGCGGTTGCCCGAATTGCATCAGCGCGCGCGGTAGATGGTGCGGTAAGCGGGCAAGGCTGCGCCGATGCCTCCAAACAGCCCGATCGGTGCTACGTACATCAGGGCGCGTTTGTCATCGCCGGTCTCGTTGCGCAGGAAGGTGCCCAGCGTCTGATCGACGGCCACCCCTACTGCGACTCCGATGCCGACCCCGATGACCACGTTGCGCAAGCGACGCGAACTGGAGCGCAACTCTACGCGGCGCACCCGCGCGCGTTCAATCTCCACTGGTCCCTTACGGGTTTCCAGCGAGATCGCGCGGTCGGAGGACGCTTGAAATGTGCCTTGGTATTCCCGGTGCGCGTTATCGGTGACCTTGATCCGGTCACCGGCCCCCAGGGCGCGCAGCGCGTCCCAGGGCTGCGCCTGCAGCGATAAGCCGGCGGCCAGCAGCGCCAGGATCAGCTTCATTTGGATTCGATCCGCATGCCGTAGAAACTGCGGTACACAAAGATGACGGAGACCAGGAAGAACACGACGCCCAGGACAGTGCTGAGGGTATTGCCCTGTTTGTTGTTCAGCGATACGGCCAACTGCACCGCCAGCAACCCGAACAGCGTGGTGAACTTAATGATCGGATTGAGCGCAACGGAACTAGTGTCTTTGAACGGGTCGCCCACCGTATCGCCCACTACCGTGGCGGCGTGCAGCTCGGTGCCCTTCATTTTCAGCTCGGTTTCCACGACCTTCTTGGCATTGTCCCAGGCGCCGCCTGCGTTGGCCATGAAGATAGCCTGGAACAGACCGAATATGGCAATGGAGATCAGGTAGCCGATGAAGTAGAACGGCTCGAAGAACGCAAAGGCGAGGGTGGCGAAGAACACCGCGATAAAGATGTTGAGCATACCCTTCTGAGCGTATTGGGTGCAGATGGCCACCACCTTCTTGGAGTCGGCCACGGAAGCCTTCTCGGCGCTCTCCAGCTTGATGTGCGATTTAATGAACTCCACCGCCCGATACGCGCCGGTCGAAACCGCCTGCGTGGATGCGCCCGTGAACCAGTAGATGACCGCACCTCCCGCAATCAGGCCCAGCAAAAAGGGTGGATTGAGGATCGAGAGCTTGTCCAGCTTGGTCGTCAGGTGGTCGGTGAGCGCCACGATAATGGAGAAGATCATGGTGGTGGCGCCCACCACCGCGGTGCCGATCAGCACGGGCTTGGAAGTGGCTTTGAAGGTGTTGCCGGCGCCGTCGTTCTCCTCCAGATTCTCCTTGCCCCTCTCGAAGTCCGGCTTGAATCCGAAATCGCGCTGGATCTCGGCTTCGATGCCCGGCAGCGTCTCGATGGTGGAAAGCTCGAACACGGATTGCGCGTTATCGGTGACCGGACCGTAGCTATCCACCGCGATGGTCACCGGACCCATGCCCAGGAAGCCGAAGGCCACCAGGCCGAAAGCGAAGACGGCCGGCGCGCCCATCAGCCCGGCCAGACCCAGCGTGCTGACCCCGTAGGCGATGCTCATCAGACCCAGGATGGAGAAGCCCAGCCAGTACGCGCTGAAATTGCCCGCCACAAAGCCGGACAAAATGGTGAGGGAAGCGCCGCCTTCGCGCGCGGAGTTCACGATCTCGCGCACGTGCCGGGATGATGTGGAAGTGAACACCTTAACGCCCTCGGGAATGATGGCGCCCGCCAGCGTGCCGCAAGTGATTACGGTCGAGAGCTTCCACCACATGCTGGTATCCCCGCCCAGATCGGGGATCATGAAGTAGCTCACCAGGTACGTGAGCCCCACGGAAACCAGAGAGGTCAGCCAGACCAGCGAAGTCAACGGCGCCTCGAAGTTCATCTTTTCGAGGTCCGCGTACTTGGCCTTGGCGATGATGCCGTTGATGAAGTAACTGCCCGCCGAGGAGACGATCATCATGACGCGCATGACGAAGATCCACACCAGCAACTGCACCTGCAGCGTAGGCGTCTTCACGGCCAGCAGGATAAACGTGATCAGCGCCACTCCGGTAACGCCGTAGGTTTCAAAGCCGTCCGCCGAGGGACCCACCGAATCGCCCGCGTTGTCGCCCGTGCAATCCGCGATCACGCCGGGGTTGCGCACGTCGTCTTCCTTGATCTTGAAGACAATCTTCATGAGGTCCGCGCCGATATCCGCGATCTTGGTGAAGATGCCGCCCGCCACGCGCAAGGCCGCCGCGCCCAGCGATTCACCTATGGCGAAACCGATGAAGCAGGGGCCCGCCAGATCGCCCGGGATAAATAGCAGGATGATCAGCATCATGATGAGTTCGACCGAGATCAGCAGCATGCCGATGCTCATGCCCGCCTGCAGGGGAATGTCGTAACAGGGGAATGCTTTACCGCGCAGGCTGGCGAAGGCCGCGCGGGAGTTGGCAAAGGTGTTCACCCGCATGCCGAAGGCCGCCACCCCGTAGCTGCCGCTGATGCCGATCACGCTGAACAGCAGGATGATGCCGACTTTATAAGCGGGCATGTTCTGCAGGAAGCCGAAGTAGAACACGATAATGACGCCGATGAAACACTCCAGCAGGATCAGGAACTTACCCTGGGTAGCCAGGTAAGTCTTGCAGGTTTCGTAAATGAGCTCGGAAACTTCCAGCATGGACCGGTGCACGGCCATGTTCTTCAGGCGGTTATAGATGATGAGGCCGAATATCATGCCCAGCACACAAAAGATAAGTCCGAACATCAACAGGCTGCGGCCGCCGATACCGCCTAAAAAAGTGGCGCTATCCAGATCCGGCAGATGCAGGTTGGCCTCGCCACTCTCGCTCTGCGCCATCAGGGGAACGCCCGCCAGTGCCAGCGACATGAGGGGGAGCATCGCGCGCCATGCGCGGAAGGCCGGCCGCGCAGGCTTTTCCGGCATACAAGAAACAGTTCGCATGAAAACCTCCTGGAGTTAGGGAGAGAGCCCCGAGGACGGGTCTACCCCAAATAGGATATCAAGATTTGTTTAACTCAACCTGATCCTACGGAAAACTAAAGATAGCGCAAGGCGTCTTGGAATTCAAGGACTGTGCGCCGGAGTACGATAAGAAAGGGCTGATCGTCCCCGAGGTAATTCTATGATTGTTCCTTTGACACCCGTGCGCTGCCTGTATCGCGGCGTCGATCTGTATGGCAGGAAAACAGGCGTGGTTTCCGGCGCGCGCCGATTTACTTACGCCCAGTTCGGCGAACGCTGCGAACGGTTGGCCGCCGGCCTGGCGGCCGAAGGCGTCCGGCCCGGCGACCGGGTGGCCTACCTGAGCTTCAACAACAATGCGCTGCTCGAAGGCTACTACGGCGTGGTGATGGCGCGGGCGGTGGTGATGCCGTTGAATGTCCGGCTGACACCCCCGGAGCTGGTGGCCATCCTGAACCACTCCGAAGCGCGCGTGCTGATCTTTGAAGACGATTTCGCGCCGCTGGTGGCGCACATCCGCCAAGGCTGCCCCGGCATTCAGCGTTACATCACCATCGACGACGCCGCGCCGCAGGCCGATGCGACCTATGAGCAGCTGCTGGCGCACGGGCGGATCGAGCGTCCGGACGTCTTTTCCTTCGATGAGAATGCCATCGCCGAGTTGTTCTATACCAGCGGCAGCACGGGCACGCCCAAGGGCGTGATGCTCTCGCACCGCACGCTGTACATGCACGCCCTGGCGGTGGCCGGCACGTTCAACCATGACGATACCGCCGTCGAGCTGCACACTATTCCGTTGTTTCATGCCAACGGATGGGGGCGGCCGCAAGCCTCCACCATGATGGGAATCAAGCAGGTGATGGTGCGCCGCTTCGAGCCGACGCTGGTGTTCCGGCTGATCCAGGAAGAGAAAGCCACCGCCATGTCGCTGGTGCCCACCATGGCGAATGCGCTGTTGAACGCGCCGGACATCGGCCAGTTCGATCTGTCGAGCTTGAAGGAAATTCACGTAGGCGGGGCGGCCGCGTCTTCGGAGCTGATCGCCCGGCTGGAGCAGACTTTTCATTGCTCGTCGATGGGCGGTTATGGGCTTACGGAAACCTGTCCGGTGGCCAGTTCCGCGCGCCGCAAGGGCACCGTGGAATACGCCGATGAAGCCGACCGTCTAGGCCATCAGGCCATGGCCGGCTGGCCCATACCGGGGGTGGAGATCCGGGTGGTGGATTTGAAGATGCAGGACGTCCCCCGCGATATGCAGACGGTGGGCGAGGTAGTCATCCGCGGGGACGAGGTGATGGACGGCTATTATAAGGATCCGCAGGGGACCGCCGCGGTGATGACCGACGGCTGGTTTCACAGCGGCGACATGGCGATGTGGGACGAGGAGAACTACATCCACATCGTGGACCGCAAGAAAGACATCATCATCAGCGGCGGAGAGAACATCTCTTCGCTGGAAGTGGAGAAGGCTATTTTCGCGCATCCGGCGGTGCTGGAATGCGCGGTGGTAGCGGCCCCGGACGCCAAGTGGGGCGAGATTCCCGCGGCCTTCGTGGTGCTGAAGCCTGGCCAGACGCTCACGGCGGAGCAATTGTGCGAGTTTCTGGCCAGCCGGATCGCCAAATTCAAGATCCCGCGTACGTTTGAGTTCTCCAACGCTCCGCTGCCCAAGACTGGCACCGGAAAGATCGTGAAGCGCGAGTTGCGCGAGATGTTTTGGACCGGGCGGGCCAAGCGGGTGCAGGGATAGGCCCGCGGTATCCCATCAACCCAGATAGTTGAAGAGGCTTTGCGGCTTGAATTGGGCCTGCGCCGCCATGGCGGCCTGCTCGTTGGTCAGGGCGGATTGCAGAGCAAGAGAGGCCTGCGCCGCGTCGGCGTCCTGTTCATTGCTGAGCTGCTGCTGCAGGTCGATCAGGGTGGTGGCGGCCGTATTGTTGGCGGTGGTGATGTTGTTTTGCGCCGCGCCGTAAAAACTGCTCTGATCGTTCAGGTGCGCCGAGGCGGCCTGGATATTGGTTAGGGCCGCTTGGATGCCGTTGGTGTCGTTATTCTGCAGCGCCGTCAACAGGCCGGTCACGGCCGCGAATACGTTGTCCGTGGCTGGCTTGCCGTTGGCCTGATCATCGAAGATCTGTTGTGCGGTCAGCCCGATGGAAAACGGCACACCGTTGGCGTCCTCGATCTGTCCAGGAGCGGCGGGCTGGATCATCTGCTGCACCCCGTTACCGGCGGCGTTCATGGTGTAAGACGGCTGCCCGCTCAGGTTTCCGCTGAAGATGTACCGACCGCTGACGGTGGTCTGGCTCAGACTTACCAATTGCTCGAGAATGCCCTGCACCTGGGGCACGGCGTCCAGCCGCTGGCTGGGGGTGGAAAGGCTGCCGGCCGATTGAGTGGCCAGGCTCGTGGCTGTATCCAGCACCTGGATAGCCTGCTGGATGGCATTCTCGGCGCTGCCTACCTGGGGCGTCACGTTCGACAGGTTTTCCTGGGTCTGCTCGACGCCGGCGATCTGGGCGCGCACCTGGAGGATACTGGAGATCTGGTCGGGCGCGTCGGATGCCTGCGAGACGCGTAAACCGGAGGAGAGCTGCTGTTCGGCCGTGTTGATCCGGTTGGTGATCTGCTGCAGGTTGTTCAGGAAGATTTCCGAGCTGGGGTTGATGCCGGGAGTCATAGCGTCTCGTTCCTTAGGGAATCATATTGATGACCGCTTGAGTCAATGTGTTGAGAGTGTTCACCAGCTTGGCGGCAGCTTCGTAGCCCTGCTGAAGCTGCATAACATTGACAGCCTCCGCGTTGAGGTCCACGCCCTCCGCGGTCTGCCGCATGCTCTGTGCCTGGGCCAGGCTCTGGGTGGCCAGCGTCTGGCCGCTCTGCGCCAGGTTCAGCTGGGTGCCTAGTTCGGCTGCGGCGTTGCCGTAGAAAGCCGTGTAGCTGGCGTTGCCGAGCGAGCCCTGCGGCGCCCCCGCCAGGGAGTTGAGCGCCAGCGGCACGCCATTCGGCACATTATTCTGATCGATGGCCGGCAGGCCGGCGGCCGTCATGTTGGAGTCGACGGCAAAGGTCGCCGCGGCACTGGTGGGGTGCGCGCCATCGGTGACGAACAGCCCGCCGGCGGCCGGGTTGCCTGGAGAAACGAAGCCCTGGCTCACGATCCCGTTGACGGTGGAAGCCAGGCTGGTCGCCAGTTGATTGAGCGCCCCCGGCTGGCCCGCATCACCGGTCAGTGCCGGGATTGTCACATTGCCAACCTGAAGCTGGCCGTACAGGGTGCCGGATGAGAGCTGCGTGGTGACATCGGCTCCGTCGGCGCCGTAGATCGCGGTATGCGGCGGCGCTTGCGGGTCGATCGGGGGGTTGCCGGCGGCGGCCACCGATCCCGTGCTAAGCCCGTACTGCTGGGTGCCGAGGACCAGCGCATCGCCTCCGGACAGGGTCACATTGACGGTGCCGTCCTGCTGCGGCAGCACCTGAATGTTGACCAGCCCCGACAAGTTTTCCAGGGTGCTGTAAACCTGCCCGCTTAAGCCCGCGTCGTGCTGCCCACCGCGTTCCACGGCCGCATTCAGATTGGCCAGTTGGGTGGTCAGACTATTGATCTGGCCGACGGTGTCCCCGATGCTCTGGGTGACGGCCTGCGAGACCGTGGAAACCGCCGCCGCGGTGGTATTGAAGCTGTGAGCCAGCGTGGAGGCCGCGTCCATCACGGTCTGTTCGGTGCTGCCATCGCCAGGCGCCGCGCTCCAGGCCGAAACCGCGTTGAAGAAACTGGTCAGGGCGGCTGGAATTCCGTTG
>Ga0070731_10003256_pt1 | contig 14788 bp, 8 predicted proteins | sample Coa_R1_2_FD_66448 | JGI IMG/M metagenome (GOLD analysis project Ga0070731, IMG submission 66448) | Surface soil microbial communities from Centralia Pennsylvania, which are recovering from an underground coalmine fire - Coalmine... | ecosystem: Environmental > Terrestrial > Soil > Unclassified ... | reverse complement strand
GTGCTGTTGTTCAAGGACAGCGATGGAATCAAGGCCGCCTCAGGCGAACCAGGCTTAAAATTCACGATCGATTTTGGATTCGGCATGTTGAACGCGATGCATCTGGGCGATGTTTTCAACGACCTCATCTACCAGATTCGTCCTTTTGAAATGAACAAAGGCGAGACGGACCGTGTTTTCCGAGAGACGGTCGACGGCCTGTGTGACGATCTCAAGAACCGCCGATCGTTTGAAATCGAAGAGCGTGCGCCGGAATGGGCCAAGCCGAAGTTTAAGTCCAACAAGATTCTGCGAAACACCTTTAACGTGTTCGGGAAGATGAACGAGCATCTACGGGGAAAGGACTACCTTAACGCGCTGGCAACCGCGCGAGAAAAGATGGACGCCATTGAAGTCGACCGCACGAAAGTGAAGCCGGTGGTTAAAATCACGGGAGAATTCTGGGCACAGACCACCGAGGGCGACGGCAACTTCAACATGTTCGCGTTCCTTGAGCGCGAGGGCGCCCAGGTTCTTGTGGAGCCGATCGCCACATGGGTCGCTTACCTGATGTATCAGGCCAAGGCGCATTCGAGAGCAAAATGGCCCGTCACGCGTCCGTACCGCAGCCCGGAATGGTGGGAACTGAAAAAGCACCTCGCCAATCAGATGGCGCTTCGCAAGAAACTCATGATGATTGGGGTCGGGGAAGCAATGTGGTATTCGCTCTATCACCGCGTGATAAACCGTCTCGGCGGAATCACCCATCACCTTGTTGACCAAACCGAGCTGGCCGAACTGGCGCATCCGTTTTACAACCAGTTCGCGCGCGGCGGAGAGGGTCACCTTGAAGTGGGCAAGAACGTCTACTACACGGTTCACAAGCTTTGCCACATGGTCCTGGCGCTCAAGCCCTTCGGCTGCATGCCCTCCTCCCAATCCGACGGCGTGCAATCGGCGGTCATCAACAAGTTCAAGGACATGATTTTCCTTCCCATCGAAACTTCGGGCGAAGGCGAAGTGAACGCCCACAGCCGCGTGCAGATGGCTCTCGGAGAAGCCAAGGTAAAAGCCAAGGCGGAATTCGAGGAGGCGCTAAAATCAACTGGCAAGCGCCTGGATGACATCAAGGGCTATATCGCCGAGCATCCGGAGCTTCGTCGGCCGTTCTATCATGTGCCCCATCGGCCGGGAATCGCCGGAACCGCCGCCCAGTTCATCCTGCACGTAAGCGATCGCATGGACTCGAGCACGCGCTTCTGGCATCGCTCGCGGGTACCGGGAGCCCAGGTTCCGAGCGCGGCATAAGCACGACCACAAGAGGTCCACACGATTCGAGGTTTCGGGAGAAGCCATATGCCCCACGGTCACGATCGCGAAAATCGTTTCATGGTAGGTCTCGATATCGGCTCGACCACGGTAAAGGCGATTGTCGTTGACGCTGCTACCGACGAAATTCTTTGGCGGGACTATCAGCGCCACGAGACCAAGCAGCCCGAAAAGACTCTGGAGTTTCTGCGCCGTATCGAGCAGGAAACCGGTGTGAATGAGCACAATACTCGAATGTTTTTGACGGGTTCAGGAGCCGGGGTTCTGGCGGATCTGGTCGGCGCCAAGTTCGTGCAAGAAGTCACGGCCGTCGCCTTGGCGGTCGAGAAAATGCATCCCGAAGTCTATTCTGTGATCGAGCTCGGTGGCCAGGATGCGAAGATTATCGTCTTTAAGGACGATAACGAAAGTGGCCGCAAAAAGAAAATCCCTTCGATGAATGACAAGTGCGCTGGCGGTACCGGTGCGGTCATCGACAAGATCAACGCCAAGCTCAAAATTCCCGCCCAGGAACTCTGCGAACAGGGATATCACAGCATCAAGCTGCACAAAGTCGCGGGCAAGTGCGGTGTGTTCGCCGAAACGGACATCAACAGCCTGCAGAAGGTTGGCACTCCGCCCGATCAGCTGATGGCATCGCTGTTTGATGCGATCGTGCTGCAAAATCTGAGCGTACTTACGCGTGGCAACACCCTGCGGCCACACGTCTTGCTGCTTGGCGGCCCCAACAGCTTCATTCGCGGCATGCGCGAGGCGTGGCAGGCGAACATCCCGCGGATGTGGCAGGAGCGCAAAGTCGAAATTCCAGAGGGCGCCAAACCGGAAGACCTGATCAAGGTCCCCCAGAACGCCCAATATTTCGCGGCCATTGGTGCGATCGAGTTCGGGAAAGGTGAAGACGATTGCGTCGGCTGCTATCGGGGCGCGGATCAGCTGGTTCATTACATTGACTTCGGCCGACAAGAGGAAAAGGCCAAATCCGGCGGCTCGGGGCTAGTGAAAACGTCTGACGAACTGGACGATTTTCGAGAAATTTATCGCCGCAAGAAGTTCACTCCAGCGACGTTTCAAAAAAGTCAAACGGTCGGCGGTTTTATCGGGATCGACGGCGGTTCCACCTCCACGAAGGCAGTGCTCCTAGACGAGGAGGGCAAGATCCTGTGCAAGTCTTACGAGCTCTCCAACGGCAACCCGATTGAAGACACTATCAACATGTTGGAGAATTTGCGTACTCAGGTGGAAAAGCAGGGAGCGAAACTCGAAGTGCTAGGGGTGGGAACCACTGGCTACGCCAAAGACATATTGAAAGACGTTTTGAAGGGCGATGTCGCGCTCGTCGAAACTGTTGCGCACACCGAATCAGCCCTGAAATTCTACGAAGACCCGCACGTCATCGTCGACGTTGGCGGCCAGGACATCAAGCTGATCGTTCTCAAGGACGGCCGCGTTAAGGATTTCAAGCTGAACACGCAATGTTCGGCCGGCAACGGATATTTCCTGCAATCAACCGCCGAAGGCTTTGGAATCAAGGTGGATGATTTTGCGGATCTTGCTTTTTCCGCGAAGTCCATGCCTGTCTTCGGCTACGGCTGCGCTGTGTTCATGCAGTCCGATATCGTGAACTTTCAACGCCAAGGCTGGCGCGCCGAGGAGATTCTTGCCGGCCTGGCGGCGGTGCTTCCGAAGAACGTCTTCCTCTATGTGGCCAGCATCCCGAATCTGGCCGCACTAGGTTCTCGGTTTGTTCTCCAGGGCGGCACGCAAAACAATCTCGCTGTGGTGAAGGCCGAAGTGGATTTCATTCGCAGCAGTTTTCGCGCTGCTGGCAAGAAGCCCGACATCCTCGTTCACGAACATTGCGGGGAAGCCGGCGCAATTGGCGCGGGCGCAGAAGCCCTGCGCTTGTGGCGCAATGGCACGCGCACCACGTTCATCGGGCTCGAGGCGGTTCGAAAAATCGAATACCGGACCACCCGCAACGAAGATACGCGCTGCAACTTCTGCAAGAACAATTGCCTGCGCACCTTTATCGACATCAAACTCGATAACAATACTCACATGCATGTCCACGAGCTAGGCGCCACGGACGCGCACGCGCATGAGCGCCATAGCGATACTCGTGTGGACGTCACTTTGGAGTCCTTGATTCCACTGCCCGTCACATCCGTGAAAAAAAAGGCCAGCAAAGTGCCGCTGATGTCCGACGAGCGCCGGCTGATCATTGCCACCTGTGAAAAGGGCACGGTGGAAGATGTGAACGACATGAAAGGAATCAAGGCTGGCCTGGACCAGATTCGTGAAGCTAACCCGAATTTCGTGGATATCGCTGCGCGAGAAGTTTTTCGTACCCGGAATGCGAAGAGGGTTGCGGACCCGGTTCCCACCCGAGCATGGACGAAAGCCGCCAAGGAGCGCGTCCAATTGATGCAAGCGCGAGGTCAGCTCCGCATCGGGATCCCGCGCGTCCTCAACGCCTACGTCTATGCGCCGCTCTTCAATGCCTACTTCGAAAGCCTAGGCGTGCAGCCCGAAAATATCATCTATTCTGACTATACCAGCCCGGAGCTCTACCGAGCTGGAGCGAATCGCGGCTCTATCGACCCATGTTTTCCTGCGAAGATCGGCATCTCCCACGTTTACAATTTGATTCAGGTGAAGCATCGCAAGAAGCCGCTCGATGCGATCTTCTTCCCCATGGTCGACGTGCTGCATTCCCCGCTCGTGAAGCTAACCGGAACGAACGCTTGCCCAACCGTCACGGCGACTCCGGCGACGGCGAAAGCTGCTTTCACCAAGGAAAACGACGTATTCAAAGAGATCAACGTGAAGTACGTTGATCCGATTACGAATTTCGCGGATCGGAAACTGCTGGCGTTCCAGATGTATGAGGCTTGGAAATCGATACTCGGTTTGTCACAGGAAGAAAACGACCGGGCCATCGCAGTTGGATTCGAGGCATTGGCAGATTACGAGACAAGCCTACGCAAGCGAGCGCGTCAAACGCTGGACCAGCTCGAACGCGAGGATCGCATCGGCATCGTGATGCTCGGCCGCCCCTACCATCACGATCCCGGCTTGAATCACGAGATTCTGGACGAGTTTCAGAAACTCGGCTATCCGATTTTCTCGCAGAATACGCTGCCGCTGGATGAAGACATGCTCGACCGTCTTTTCGGAGACGACGTTCGCGCAGGTGCAGTCAGCCACGCACTCGATATTTCAGACGCATGGAAGAACTCCTATTCCTGCAGCACTAACCACAAAATCTGGGCCGCGAAATTCACAGCTCGCCATCCCAACCTGGTCGCCCTCGAAATGTCGAGCTTCAAGTGTGGCCACGATGCCCCCATCTATGGCGTCATCGAGGGCATCATAGAAAACTCCGGAACGCCCTACTTTTCCTTCAAGGATCTCGACGAAAACAAGCCGGCAGGCTCGATTCGCATCCGCATCGAAACGATCGATTACTTCCTTAAGCGCTACCGTGAGGACATCATCAAGCGCCGCAAGCTCGAGCAGGATATCGACGCACAGCTCGCGCAATACGAAGCCCAACTCCGCAAGTCTATGCAGCAGGCGGAGCATGTCGCCGCGGACTAAATCGTCGCTCTGAGACTGTAGAGAAACGGCCCGAGGAAGCTAGAAATAAAGGTCGCAGCGTAACTTTTTGTCACTGCGCGGGGAGGGAGTGGCGGGCCCCAGGGGCTTAGCTGCTTTTCAGAGCCGCGAGCAAACGTGCACCGTCCGGCGTACCAAGTCCCGTGCACGGATCCCATCCCGGACCCGCCGAATAGCCGTCGTTGTTGCCCGAAGTTATGTCGTGAAACGTGACAGCCACATTTGCCGAATACAGGATTGGGTTCAGATATCCCGCCGGCTTGCCCACCAACTGATTGATGCGCGCGAGTAACCCCGCCCAGAGAGGCGCCGCGGCGCTAGTCCCGCCAATTACCGTGGATTGGCCATCCACCAGCACGTTGTATCCGCTTGCTGGGTCTGCGTCGGCTGCCACGTCCGGGACTCCACGGCCTCGAAATCCATTGGGAGCGGCGGGGACCTTGACGCCCTTCTGAAAAGCCGGGGTCACAAACACTTCGCTGACACCACCGCCGGTGGCGCCCTCATTCTGCGCGAGTTCGTTCCATGCTTGCTCGCTATGAATGGAATTCCCGGTGAGCGTGAGCTTCGTTCCGCCGCAACCGATCACATAGGGGCTCGACGACGGAAAATCAACAGTGAGCGCACCGTTTGTTGAGCCGTCCGAGGCGCCGTTGTCGCCCGAGGCGACGAGCACTGTGACGCCCATGGTCGCAGCATCCTGGCAGGCAGAATTCAGCGTATTGCGCGCCTGCTCGGTCCACGAGTTTTCCGGGCCACCCCAGCTAATCGAGATGATCGAGGGCCGCAAGTTCGTGTCGTGCACAGCGGTCGTGAGCGCGTCGATGAATCCTTGATCCGTATTCGGCGCAAAATAGACGCCGATTCTCGCGCCAGGTGCGATTGCGCCAACGATTTCGATATCGAGTTCGACTTCCCCATCAGGCCCATCAGCGCTGCCTGTGGGGGAGTTTGACGCACCGTCAACGGAAATCGCGCTAACTGCCGGGGTCGCGAGGCCGAGATTGCTGAAGTATGAACTCAAGTCCTGCGCGCGGTAGCCACCTCCCAATTCGAGAATCGCGACCGCCTGCCCGCTGCCGTCTGTACTTGGAAAATCGTACGCCTCCGCCACTTTAAGCGCAGTGTACGAAACATCGGTGGCCGCAGCGCGAACCCGCCGACGAAAATGCGCCTTTGCCTGCGGCCGGTTATCAAGGCCGAAGACGCCTTCGATCACGCCTTTGAGCTCGGCCGAAATCTTCAGCATGCCTTTTCGGCAGCGATAAGTGTGCCCTTGAAATGAGTAAAGATGCGCCTGCGTGCCAAAAGCCTTGCTGAAGGCGCCGACGGTGCCGCCGAGTATGACGGTCCGTCGAGCCGCTTCCACTTGCACCACTTGCAAACCATTCTTGGTGGCAAATGTCCGGATCGCGGCAATGTCTCCAGCGCGAGCACCGTACTTTGAGGCGAACTCTTCACGCGTGAGGTAATTCCGCTGTGCCGGACGACCGCTACCGAGATCGGCGTCTGAAGGAAATTCGCCGGAATTCGAACCGCGTCGGACGCGAACCGTCACCTGGATTTGCTCTGCGGCGTCAGCGGGGCCAATTAGGTTGGCGCTGGGAAGCAGAGTACGGTTGCTGTTCTTCAGCGCAACGCGAGACGCCTTCTTTGTGCTCGTAATCTTCTTTATGGTCGCAGTCCTCTTTGTGCTCATGGCATCTCCCTAATGGAGAGGATTAAACCGTCCGCACCGGGCGGTTCGCGGGCGTCGCATTCACACGGTACAAGTTGGCTGGGTGTGCTGAAATCCTAGGAGTACGGGACTCCCAGGTCAATAGACCACCAGAAGCTAAGGTTCGAATTGAGATGTGTGGCGGAGTAATCGCCCAACCAGACATTCAGGTTTTGTCGACATATGCGTGGAATTCGTCAAAATCGCTGCCAGTGATCGTCCACCATCGAATTGCGTTCCCCGTATCGTTGGCCCCATGAGTGAACTGACACGAGCAACTCACAACCTGAAAAGAGTGGCGCGCCCGGAGAGATTCGAACTCCCGACCCTCTGGTTCGAAGCCAGATGCTCTATCCAGCTGAGCTACGGGCGCGTTCCCGGCATTCTAACGCGGATGATTGCGGCGAAACCAGAACTCATGCGCCAACTGGCCACGAGGCTTTCGAGGTCAGAAAGCCCAGTGGCTTTGATCACTTCAGTTCGCAGATCCAACAGAGCGCTCTTGTCTACGCCATGAGAGTTGCACGAAACTAGAGAATCGGCGGACGTTAGAGGAGTTGTTCGGTATCCTGCAGTGAAGCGCTTCAAGTCGATTGTCGATATTATCGGCATCACAGTTCTGCTGGAGCTGTATATCTGGCGATGGCAGGCGAGCGCACCTCGTGCCTGGATCGTAATTGTCGCCTGGTTGGCGGCCAGTTTTGTGATTCACCGCGACACGCCTAAAACTCTTGGATGGCGTGCTGATAATCTCTGGGCCGCAACACGACGTGCGGGCATCGTGCTAGGTTCGTTCGCGGTTGCGCTGATCGTGATTGGATTACTGCGCGGCACGACCGCACGTATTCCGCAGAACCACAGCTCCTTGGCTCATCTGGGAAGATATTTTGGGTTCCGCATTTTCCAGCAGATCGTCTTGAATTCCCTGATGACGAATCGTCTGCTGGAACTCTCTTCGCCACCGTGGCTCGCAGCGGCAATCGCGGGGACGATTTTTGCCGCCGCTCACTGGCCGAATCCAGTCCTCATACCCGCGACCTTCATTGGAGGGACTACGATGGCGTGGCTTTTTGCGCGCGAACGCAACATCCCGCCGCTCGCGTCTCTTCAGGTAATCCTCAGTCTGCTGGTCTGGTGGGCGTTTCCGATTGCGTGGCACCACGGCCTGCGCGTCGGGCCCGGTTACTACACCTTCATTCGATGATCGCGCGCTTCAGCTGACGGACCACGCGCGCCCGGTCGCGGGAATATGGAAGAGCTTCTCCGCGTTGCCGTGCGCGATCTTTTGGTTGTCCTCATCCGAAAGCGGCGAGGAGTTCATGAAGTCAGCCGACTCCGGCATCTCCTGATACGGATAATCGATGGCGTAAAGAATATTGTCCGGACCGAGAGCCTCGTTGCAATATCTCAAGACTTTGTGATCGTTCATCCCGCTCGTGGTAATCAGGAAATTATCTTTCACGTATTCGCTGGGGACTTTTTTCAAATTGGAGTGTCCATGCGAATAAGATTTGTGCATATAGTCGATTCGATAGAGCCAGTAGGGCAGACCCTCACCCATGTGTCCGAGAACAATCTTCAGATCGGGAAATTGGTCGAATACGCCGGCGACAATCAGGCGCATCGCGTGAACCCCGGTTTCCATCTGAAAACCCCATAGCGCGCCGGCAAGATTCACGCCCGCGCTCGCCTGAGTCATAAACGAGCAGGGGTCCGGCATATTTCGCGGATGAATATAGATCGCGGCTTTGGAAGCGGTAGCTGCTTCAAAGATCGGCCAAAACTTTTTGTCGTCGAGGTATTCGGCGTTGGTGTGCGAGTTGACGATCAGGCCGTTTAGCTTCAATTGGTTCATCGCGCGATCGATTTCTTTGGCGGCGCTCTTCGGGTCTTGCGGAGCAAAGCTAGCCAGCCCGACAAAGCGCGTCGGATGTTTCCTGATTACTTCGGCCAGCCGATCATTCGCGAGCGTCGCAAGATTTGTCGCCGTATCCGCATCGAACATCTGCACGCCCGGAGACGTCAGCGACAGCAAGTGCATGTCCACGCCAGCTCGGTCCATTATTTGGATCCGCTCTCCCTCCAAGTCGAGCAGCCGGCGCAGCAATGGTGGTGCGTCGACCGCCGGTTTGAGGAAACTGCGCCACATATCAAGGTCAGGATTCGAGTACGCGATTCCCGCAATTCTGCGGAACTCGTCCCTTTGCTCCGGGATCGAAAATGCCTCTTCTGTTGCGATGAGCTTGTACTTCCGCGCCGGACTCGCCGCCGGTTCCGAAGCATTAGCGTTGGCTGCGGCTGCACCGACCGCGCTCGCCGATAGAAATGCCGTGGAAGCTCCCAGGAATTCTCTGCGGTTCATGGCCATTTTGTTCTCCTTGCCGAGGAAACCATGGCGCGATTGAGCGGTGGACGAGCGGGCTAGATGGCGCTAACGGTGGTTCTCAGCTCATGACAAACGCACAAGTAACACGCCGGGCGCACGCCTGTCAATTACGGCTATGTTAGTTTTGCGAAAGTCGGATTGTCACGGGCAGCGTGCCGGCGGCGAGAGCAGTCCCTTGGACCGCAATCAGGGGACGCTCGCGGAGACCTGAGGAGAATAGGCGCTTTCGCCGTTCGTTGAGCTCACTGCGGTGACCACATAGTAGTAAGTCTGCGCCGCTGTGACGCTGTCGTCCGTGTAGCTCGTCGCCCCAACGGGAGACGCGGTCAACTTGTTATACGGGCCACCCGAGATTTCGCTCGAATAGACGTTATAACCGGTCACGGATGACGTGCTCGGAGCCCAACTCAAGAAGACGGAATGTGTAACGGGCGCGACGCCCGTGCCGGAAAGCGCGATCACCGTTGGCGAATTCGAGGCATTACTTGCCACCGTAATGCCGCCCGTCACGCTACCCCCCGTCGCCGGAGCAAACGTCGCGCTCAACGTCGCTGTTTGCCCTGGAGAAAGGACGACGCCCGAAAGTCCGCCCGCGTTGAAGCCTGCCCCAGCAACGCTGACATTCGAGATTGTGACGCTGGAATTCCCGGTGTTGGTCAGCATGACATTCTGCGAGCTGCTACTCGACACGTTTACACTGCCGAATGCCAGGCTGTTGGAGCTGCTATTCAAAAGAAGGGTCACGGAATTGACCGTCAGGAGAGCTGCGTTACTGGTTGCAGTGCCTCCGCTGTTACTGACCGCCGCGGTGAACTGGGCTCCATTGTATGAAATTGTCGTCGCAGAAATTGTGTAGGTGGGTGATGTTGCACCGCCGATTGCCATTCCGTTTTCGTACCATTGATAGGCTAGGGGTGCCGTCCCCGCGGCTGCTACAGAGAAACTCGCCGTTCCTCCTGCTAAAACCGCCACGCTGGCCGGCTGTGCGGTGATCGAAGGCGGTGTCACCGTGGTTGTTGTAGAGGAGCGGAGTTTGCTGGAATGCGAGCTCGCGCCCGATTTCTGCGTTGATTTTTTCTGCGCTCGAGCAGCGGTACCTGCTACGCAAAGCAGAACCATCAGAACCATCGCTCGTGCCGCGCGCGCCGTGGTCGCTCCTGATTTTGCCTCTAGCTCGCGTTCCATTGACGAACCCCCAGATGCGCTGGCTAGCAGACCGCGATTCGAAGGGCAGGGCTTCGAATCACCACTCAGGTTAGCTTGGGGAAAAACGGGAAACTACTGATCAGAAGCACAGAAGAAGGACAGCCGGACTGGAGATAGGGACCTGTCCTTCTTGCCGGTAATCGGCTATATAATATGCAAGAGTTGATAGTGTCACGAGTTGTGTCGACAGCAGTTCGACGCTCACCCTTGCAAAGCCGCGCAATTCTGTGGAAACTAGCCCCGGAATGCGGCGGTGATTCTCGCTGCATCTGAAATAAGTCGGTATAAATCGCGACGAGGCCATCATTTGGCACGCGGGAGGTTCATATGAAGAGAAAACCCAAGCAATCCAAGAAATCGAGCGGTGAATCTTCCATGGACCGGCGGCGGTTCATGGGAACACTGGCTGCGGCCGCGGGCACGGGCGCGGTCGCTGGCACTCTGTCGCCGTTCGCTCCTTCAGCGAACGCCGAAGTCGTCCATTTCTCGAATCCCCCAGGACTTGGCGGCTCCGGGCCAGTCCGCGCCGAGTGCGACATCCGCGATTGCGACATCGAGGGAGAGATTCCGTCGAACATCAACGGCGCTTTTTATCGCGTCGGGCCCGATTGGCAATATCCGCCGATGAAAGGCAACATCCCGTTTGACGGTGAAGGACACGTCAGCATGTTCCGCATCGCCAACGGCCACGTGGATTTCAAGAGCCGCTATCCGCGCACCCAGCGATACAAGGCGCAGGCAGCCGCGCGCAAGCGCCTTTTCGGGATGTACCGCAATCCCTTCACCGACGATCCCAGCGTCGCGAAGGTTAGCCGCGGCACCGCGAATACTCACGTCGTTTATCACCATGGCTTGCTTTTCGCGCTGAAGGAAGATAGCCCGCCGGTCGCCATGAATCCGAACACCCTCGAAACCGTGGATGATTACTACACGTTCGGCGGTGGCCTTCATAGCCTCACGCATACCGCTCACCCCAAGTTCGATAAAGCCACGGGCGAAATGATTTCGTACGGCTATGAAGCCAAGGGACTCGATACGAATGACGTTTACGTTTTCTCGGCGAACGCCAAGGGTCACATCACATGGGAGGCATGGATCAAAGTTCCCTACGTCGGGATGATCCACGATTTCGCCGTCTCGCAAAAATACATTGCGTTCCTGGTGATCCCCATGGCCACGAACGTCGCGCGCATGAAAGAGGGCCAGGTGCATTTCGCGTGGGATTCCACTCTGCCCACGTGGTTTGGCGTCCTCGAACGCGGCGGCGACGGAAAAGACGTTCGCTGGTTCAAGGGCCCCGAACGCTGCGCCACGCACGTGATGGGCGCCTTCTCCGACGGCAACAAAATCTACGTCGATATGGACATGGCGCTCAAAAATCAATTTCCCTTCTTCCCCAATCTTCACGGGGAGCCGTTCGATCCAAAGTCAGCCGCCGGGACCGTGCATCGCCTGTCTGTCGATCTCTCGGATAAAACTCCGCGCGATTACAACATGGAGGAACTCTATCCGCAGACCGGCGCTCTGCCGCGCCAAGACGATCGCTACCAGACGATTCCCTATCGCTACGGATTCATGCCAACCAGCGATCCGACCAAGCCCATCAACCCGAAGCTGGGCCACATGGCGTTCCGTCCCACGAATTCCTACACCATGTTCGACCACGCTACGCGAAAAACTTCCGAATTCTGGATTGGCGATGATTCGAGCCTTCAGGAATGCTGCTTCGTGCCGCGCAATAAAGACGCGGCCGAGGGCAACGGCTATCTGATCGGCGTGGCGAATCGTATGTTGGAATCGGGCCGGTCCGATCTCATTATCGTTGATACGCAACACATGGACGACAAGCCGATCGCCATGGTGAGACTGCCGTTCCGCACCTACAGCCAGGTGCACGGCTGGTGGGTTCCCGGCGACGATCTTCCGAAAACCTGACGCGCACAAATTGCGTCGTGATTTGTTCCGATGCGGTGCCATCGCGACTGCTGGAACTGCGCCCACGCGTTCATCGCCGCGCCACTCTCCGGCCATTTCTGCGTTCTTGGCAAACCAACCCCCCCAGTTTCCGGAAGCATCGTAGCTAATGAGGTATGTTCATCTTTCTTAAGGAGGACTCGAGTCTCATGAAGATCGGTAAACTTCTTACTATGGCTGCTGCGCTGGTTTTGTGCGCAGGGGTCAGCATGGCAGCCCGCACAACAGCTACAACGAACTCTTCCAAAACCAATACCACCTCGTCCAAAATGACCACACACCACCTGACCGGTACGATTTCGTCCGTCACCGGCTCAGACCTGGTTGTCACTCACAAGTACAAGGGCAAAGACGAGAACAGCACGTTCATGCTCAACTCCACGACAAAGAAAGAAGGAAACCTCGATAAAGGCGCCATGGCCGTGGTCTATTATGAGGTTAAGAACAACCAAAAGATCGCCACGGAAGTGAAGGTAAATCAAACTAAAAAATCCTAGCAATGTTTCGCAGTGGCTCGCGGAAAAAGCGCTGCTTGTTTCATTTTTCCGCGGCTACCGCACCTCGCTTGACAAGGAGGGCGGCCTTCCTAGCCGCCCTTCAATTCCCCACCGCCGTCGAGCGTCAACGCCGTTGCCAGTTCAAACACCTTCTGATATAGATGCGGAGCAGCTTTTGCCTTGAATTAAGCACTGCCTTGATTTTTCCCTGACGTCTGATCGAGGTTCCCCGAAACGGCAAATATCCATGCCTCGGCCATGACTACCACTGCCCCTCCTCCTACGCCCGGCCGCGACCAGCGATCGTTCTTTTCCAGCGGCATGGCCGCGATTTGGGCCATTGCGCTGGCCGACCTGCTCTTCCACATCTATTTCAACAATCGCTACGGATATTTTCGAGACGAATTCGACTACATGGCCTGCGGCAATCATCTCGCCTGGGGCTATGTCGATCAGCCGCCCCTGATACCGTTTCTCATTCATATCTGTCGCGCGGTGCTCGGCGACTCGCTCCGCAGCATTCGATTCATTCCAGCGTTGGCTTCTTCGCTCCTTATTGTGCAGACCGCGGTGTTGGCCCGCGAACTTGGAGGCAAGCGTTTCGCGCTGTTGCTAAGCGCGGTGACTATCCTGATCGCGCCGCAGTACCTCTCAAACGGCAGCCTGCTCACAACCAACTGCCTTGAGCCGAATCTCTGGATGGGCTGCGCCTACTTTGCAATTCTAGCGATAAAACGCAGCGACCGGCGTTACTGGCTCTGGTTCGGTGTTGTCGCGGGCGTGGGCTTAGAAGAGAAATACACCATCGCGCTTTTTGGATTTGGAATAGTCGTGGGACTTCTGCTCACGGAACATCGCCGCGTCTTCCTCAATAAGTGGATCTGGCTCGCCGGCGCGGCGGCTTTCGTCATCTTTCTGCCGAATCTGCTTTGGAACATGCATTACCACTGGCCTTTTCTTCAGCTCATGCACAATATCCGCGCCGAACACCGTGACGTTGTCCTCGGTCCAGGCGAGTACTTCCTTCAACAGACGATTCTGACTCATCCGCTCGCCGCGCCCATATGGATCGCGGGGCTCGCCGCACTTTTTTTCTCGGCGCCGCTGAAGCCATACCGGTTCCTCGGCTGGACGTATGTGATCTGCTATGCCGCCTTGTTCGCCTTGCACGGCAAGAATTATTATCTGGCGCCCGTCTATCCGATGCTTCTCGGGGCGGGCGCCGTCGTCATTGAATCAGCCCTGGACCGTCCCATCGGTGTGTGGCTCAAGCCGGCGATAGTCACCATCCTGCTCGCAAGCGGTGTGCACCTCGCGCCAATCACCGTGCCTGTTTTATCGCCCAGCCACTTCATCGCCTACATGAAACGCCTGCCCTTCAAACTTCCGGTCATGGAATATCAACACGAGCGCGCCGTGCTCCCGCAGTGGTACGCCGATCAGTTCGGTTGGAACGAGATCGTAGCCGAAACCGCCCAAGCATGGAATCAGCTTGCGCCGGCCGATCGCCCCGATTGCGCCATCTTCGCTCAGGATTACGGCCAGGCCGGCGCCATTGATTTTCTCGGACGCCGCTACGGCTTGCCTCCGGCACTGAGCGGCCATCAGACCTATTTTTTGTGGGGGCCGCGCGGATATTCCGGCAATTGCATGATCGTCCTTGATGATCGCCCGAAACGTCTCGAGCAATTTTTTCAGCATGTCCAATACGTCGGCACGTCGGCAGACAATCCCTATGCGCTCGAAAAGCGGATCGACGTTTTCATTTGCCGAGGATCGAAATTCGGCACGCTCGCCCAGGTCTGGCCGCAGCTTAAGAAATGGCGCTAAGTCCCGCACGCCTGATCTCGACGTAATTGCGTCCGAAGTAGCGGTTGCAGCCCCGCATTCCTTTTGATATAGATGCCACGCGAGATTCGTTCTCGCAATAAACCAGGGGGAATGATGCGCAAGACTGTAATCCTATTTTTTGCACCAGCGGTTCTGCTGTCGGTGTTTATTTTCGGCTCGTTCAATCGAGCGAGCGCCGCGCCCGCGAAATCTGCCGATTGCGATCGCGCTTGTCTGAACGGATTCGTCGAT
>Ga0070731_10003255_pt1 | contig 14792 bp, 14 predicted proteins | sample Coa_R1_2_FD_66448 | JGI IMG/M metagenome (GOLD analysis project Ga0070731, IMG submission 66448) | Surface soil microbial communities from Centralia Pennsylvania, which are recovering from an underground coalmine fire - Coalmine... | ecosystem: Environmental > Terrestrial > Soil > Unclassified ... | reverse complement strand
TCATCGTTCATGAGGGACCGACGACCGAGGACTGGCATTCCGCGGGCGAGGAGATCGGCGAGATCAGCCAGATGTCGCCCGGCGACGTCGAACGCGCCTTGAAGGGAGGCGGCTGAGATGAGCCGCTGGGCGCGGGTCGCGTTCGCCGCGGCGTCGGTCGCGGCGTTCGGGGTCGCGGTGGGCGCGTGGATCGTGCTCCCCGGGATCGCGGCCCTCCTCGTGGTCGAACGCCTTCGCCCGGTCCGAACCTCGTCGAAGGTCCACCGCTGGGCGCTCGGGATCGGGGGGACGGTGATGGTCGGCGTCGCGATCCTGCCCCTCCTGGTCACGTTCCAGCAGCTGTATGCCGAGACCGCCCTCCGGGTGGCGCTGCCCATCGGGGTGCTCTTGAGCGTGCTCCTGGCGGGATTCCTCTGGGCCGCCCCGGAGCTCGTGCTCCCCGGCTCGATCGCGCTCCTGACCGCCGCCGCCCTGGGGCGGGAGTCGCTCTGGCTCTACCTTCTGGTGGGGAGCGCGGGCGTCTCGGCGGTGCTGCATCTGGCGGGCGATCGACCGATCCGCCTGGTGCCGCTCGTGGTGTTCCTGGTCGGCTCCACCACGACCGCGGTCGGGGTCTGCCGCTTCCTGCCTTGGGCGCAGCCTTGGGTCGAAGGAAAGGCGGGCGATTTGCTCGCTTCGGCCAAGACCGCGCGGGCCGGATTGTCGCTGACCTCGCGGCTCGGGGAGATCGAGGAATTGGGCTTGTCGCCCGACGTCGCGCTTCGCGTCTGGTCGGACCGCCCCCAGTATCTCCGGGGCCGGGTCTATCGGGTCTTCAACGGCCGGGTCTGGAGCCGCGGCGCGGAGACGGTTCGGCGCACCCTGACGCCGGCGCCCGCTCTGGATCCCGACCTCGAGCGCTGGCTGCACGAGGTGCCGGGCGTGACGTGGTCGGCGCCGGCGGCCGGGGCGGCCGGGCCCCAAATCCGAAGCCGCATCCTGCTGGAGCGCCGGCCCCCCGCGGGGGCCCTGCTGGCGCCGGGCGGGGTGGACGTCGTGCGGCTGAACGGAAACGCGGCGACCATGGACGGCTCCGGCGTGCTGGAGCCCTGGGGGACCTCCCCGGAACTCTACGCCGTCGTCAATCGACCGTCGATGCCGGCGCCGGCGGCCGAGCCGGACTGCCTGGACGCCTCGGGGGAGACCGACCTTCGGATGAACCACCTGGCGGCCCGTCTCCGCCAGGGTGCGGATCCGGCGGAGCGGGTGCGGCGGACGCTGGCGTATCTGGAATCGACGTGCACGTACTCGCTGCACGTGGGGCAGTTCCTGTCGCAGGATCCCGTGGGGGAGTTCGTCTTCGACAAACGAAAGGGCTATTGCGAATATTTCGCGAGCGCGGCGACGCTGCTCTTGCGGATGGAAGGAGTTCCGGCGCGCTACGTCGTGGGCTACTGCGTGAGGCCGGAGAATCGGGAGGGCGGTCATTACGTGGTGCGGGAAGCCGACGCGCACGCCTGGGTGGAAGCCTGGCTGGAGGGACGAGGCTGGGTGGAGCTCGATCCGACCCCCGCGGCCCAGTTCGAGTCGCTGCGGGCATCGCTCCGAGGGGGCGTCGTGGCGGGACTCTGGGAACGGATGAAGGCGTGGTTCGGCGTGATCCGCATTGCGGGGCTGCGCTCGGCGTGGCGGACGGTCGGGCTCCTGGTCGGGGGGGCGATCGGCGCGGTCCTGGCCGTGCTTCTCCTGGCCCGCGGGCGGGGACGCTGGCGCATCGGACCGAAACGGACGCGGGTCCCGGCGACGGGGGACGCGGCGGTCCCGCCGGGCGTGCGCGAGCTCCTGGGCCGCCTGGACCGCGTGTGGAAGCGCTCGGGCCATCCACGCCCGGCGAGCCGGGCGCCGCTGGAGCACTGGCGGGCCCTGCCCGAATCCGCAAGGTCCGGCCGCGAGATCGTCGACGCGATCTATCGATGCCGCTATGGTGGATGGACTCCATCACCGGAGGAACTGGCGGTCTTGCGGCGCGGTCTGGCGGATTGAGGGACCCCTGGGGAACGATCGATGTTCGGAAAAACGAAAGAACGACGGCGGCAGTGGTCTCTTCTGGGGATCCTCCTGGGGAAGGAGCCGCTCCTGGGGGCGCTCGAGTTCATGGACGCCGTCTTCGGCGCGACGGCGGTCGACTGGATCGGCATCCGGGAGAAGGCGTCGCGCGGCCGGAGCCTGCTGGAAATCGCGGAGGAGCCGCCGCTCCAGACGCCCCCGGACGTTCTGGACGCCCTGGAGGCCGGAGAGCAGGACGGCCGCCTGCCCGAACGGCTCGCGGAGCTGGTCCCGCGGGTCGATCCGGTCGACCGGACCTCGCCCCAGGACGAGGGGGTGGTCTCGGTGGTGAATCGCCTCTTCGCGGAGGCGATCGAGCAGGGGGCCGGCGGCCTCTTGCTGCTGCGAGGTCCGACGGGGGAGGGGGAATTGAAGGTGCTCCAGGGGGAAGTCTGGAGGCTCCATTCCCGGTACCCGGCCGACGAGTGTTCGGCCCTGGTCCGCCGCATGTGGCTCCTGGCCGGTCAGCCCTACTGGGCGCCGAAAGCGGGGGTGATCCGGACGCGGATCCCTCAGGGATCGGTCGAGATGCGCCTGACGCCCGGCCGGGAAGCCGGACTGGGAATCGAGATCGTCACGGTGCCTGCGAGTCGCCCTTAAGGGGGGAGTGACCATGATGCTGTCGATCGTCGCGTCGTTCCTGGTCCTGGGTCCGGCTCTCCGTCCGCCCCAGGAGAAATTCCCCGCGGAAGACGACGCCTGGCTGCGGTTCAAGCCGGGGACCTGGATCGAGAACAAGATCACGGTGGAGGTCGACGGGGAAGCCGTCGAGAGCACGCAGAAGCAGACGTTGAAAGAGAAAGTGGGCGGCGAGTACCTGATCGAGGAGACGGGCAGGAGCAGCGGCAAGGAGCTTCCGGCCGTCCAGAGCCGGAGGACCGGCGGAACGATCACCGGCAAGGAGACGATCGTCGTGGACGGCCAGGACTACTCCTGCCGGATCTCGGTGGCCAAAGGCCAGCGCGAGGATGGGGAGGTCGAGGTCCGGTACTGGATGCCGAAGGGAAACAAGTACCCTCTCAAGGTGGCGTTCAAGCAGAAGAACATGGAAGGCGAACTCACGGCGGTGGCCGTGGGAGAAAAGATGCGGGTGGGCGACCGCGACTACGAGTGCGCCCGCCTGGAAGGAAAGGTCAAGTTCGGCCTTTCCGAAGGGACGATGACGGTGTGGCTGAACCAGGAGATCCCCGGCGCCCAGGCCCGCGCGGAGATGTCCCTGAGGGGGTCGACCGGCCTCGTCAAGATCACGGCGGTTCCGAAGGAGCTGCACCTGGAGAAGTAAGGCACGCCGCATCAGGAGGGGACACCGCTCGTGGAGCGATGTCCCCTCCCGGTTAGTCCACCCAGAACACCCCGTTTGCGCCCACCCGCGACGTCTGGATCTCCGCGTTGCGGTAGACCCGGCGCCACTCGGCCAGGACCAGGGTCTTGTGGTCCGGATGACGGATCCGTCCCCGCGCATAGACGCGCTCGCCGTCCGTCCGCACGACCTCGTCGGCCAGGTGGGCGCGACCGTTGCCGCCCAGCGACGCGGCCCGGCGCACGATGAAGGGCACCGTCCGAATCCGGTCCGCCAGGAACCGCGATTCCGGCGGCGACAGCGCCACGAAGAACCACTCTCCCTGCCGGAGCGTCCGGCCCGGCGACGAGCGGTCGGCCTCGAGCACTTCCTGCGGCTTGAGTTTCCGGTGCGCGTCCTTCACCGTCGTCCCGCCGTCGAACTGGGCGATGAACAGGTGGCGCTCGTCCATCCCGCACAGGAAGCGGCGCATCGTCGACGGCGTCCAGCGTTCGAAGATCCACTGAGTCGCCGTCTCGCGGAGGAGACGGAGCTCCCGCACTTCGTCCGGCGGTGTCCGCTGCCGCCGCTTGCGGACGGGGACCTCGAACGCCCGCGGCGGCTCCTGCACGAGGAGCACCAGCTGGCGGCGCTCCTTGTCCGTGTCCGTCACGCGGATGGAATTCGACTCGTCGCCCTTCCAGAGGCGGAACGACTCGCCGCCCCGCGGACGGACGATGTCCATCTGGAAGATCTCCGGGCTGCGGGCCACGAGGGGCCGGATCGGGAGATCCAGGCGGAGCGCCAGCGAGGCGAAGGGACGCGTCAGCAACTGCGACATGAAATCACGCTTCCGACCAATCGCGTGATGGGGCAAGGACTCTAACCGGGACGGAAAAAAAAGGTTCGGCGGAAATCGGGAGGGGGAGCTCCCGAATCCCGGGAAGACCCCAGAATCCGGCGGATCTTCATCCCTCCTTGGCCGCACCTTCACACTTCGAGAACCTCCGGAGCGGTTAAATGGCCCGCCCTCAGCACCACGAAAGGAGAGACCGATGGATGCGTTGTTGGCCGATGCGATGGCTCCCAGCTCGATGCTGTTTCTCATCTTGGCCCTGGGCCTGGCCCTGGGGTTTGAGTTCGTCAACGGGTTCCACGACACCGCCAACGCGGTCGCGACCGTGATCTACACCCACACGCTCAAGCCGTGGGTGTCGGTGATCTGGTCCGGGGTCTGGAATCTGATCGGCGTGCTCACCTCCAGCGGCGCCGTGGCCTTCGGGATCCTCGCGCTCCTGCCGGTCGAGCTCGTGGTCAATGTCGGCTCCTCCGCCGGCTTCGCGATGGTCTTCGCCCTGCTGATTTCGGCCATCCTGTGGAATCTGGGTACCTGGTACCTGGGGCTTCCGGCCTCCAGCTCCCACACCCTGATCGGGTCCATCATGGGGGTGGGCCTGGCCAACTCCATGATGACGAAGGGCGCGGAGTTCGGGGAGGGCGTGAACTGGGCGAAGGCCCGGGAAGTCTTCCTGTCGCTCCTGATCTCCCCCGTCGTGGGCTTCATGGCCGCCGGACTCCTGCTGATCGTCATGCGCACGCTGATCCGCCGGAAGGAGTTGTTCACGGAGCCGCCGAAGGGTCAGCCGCCGCCGATGTGGATCCGAGGCCTCCTGATCCTCACCTGCACCGGGGTGAGCTTCGCCCACGGCAGCAACGACGGACAGAAGGGGATGGGCCTGGTCCTGCTCATCCTGATCGGCATCCTTCCCGCCAGCTACGCGCTCAACATGAGCACGGACGCGGCCAAGCTGCACGAGATCGTCGCGGACTCCAAGAGCGCGCAAGCCATCCTGGACCGGAGCGCGCCCGCGATGGCCCTGAGCGATGCCGACGAGTCCCTCGCGCTGTCGGCGTACCTGAAAACCAGCGGCAAAGTGGAGCCTCGCACGCACGCCGCGCTGGCGGCGATGAACCACCGCCTGACGGATGCGATGTCCGGCAAGACCAGCTTCGCCGATCTGGCGGAGGGAGACCGCAAGCTGCTCCGGACCAATGTCTACCTCGTCGCCGAGACGATCGGGAAGCTGAACAAGCAGAAGCTCCTCGGAGAGGACGCGGACAAGAAGGTCCTCCTGGCCTACAAGGGCCATCTCGACACGACGACGAAATTCGTGCCCCCATGGGTCAAAGTGGCGATCGCGCTGGCGCTGGGCCTGGGCACCATGATCGGGTGGAAGCGCATCGTCGTCACGGTCGGCGAGAAGATCGGGAAGACGCATCTGACCTATGCCCAGGGAGCCTCGGCGGAGCTGGTCGCCATGACGACGATCGGCGCGGCCGACGTCTTCGGGCTCCCCGTCAGCACGACCCACGTCCTGTCGTCGGGCGTGGCCGGGACGATGGCCGCCAACCGGTCCGGGCTGCAGATGTCCACGCTGCGGAACCTGCTCCTGGCCTGGGTCCTGACCCTGCCGGTCTGCGTGATCCTGGGGGCGGGGATCTTCGCCGGTACCCTGAACATCATCTTCTACCAGGCCTGGTGGCAGGTCGCCGGGGTGCTCGCGGTGCTGGCGATTGCCGTCGTCCTGCTCGTCCGGAAGAGCCGAGGCAAAACGTCCGGCCCGGTCGCAACGGCCGCCTCGTCGGTATGACGGAACTCTGAGGAGATCTGCCCATGAAGGCACTCGCGGGCGTCCTGGTCGTCGCGTCGCTGGCCGGATGCGGTTCGTCGGAGGACCTGACGATCATCCCCTACGGCCGGGAAAACAGCTCGGGAACGCACAGCTACTTCCAGGAGCATGTGCTCGGGGGGGCGGACTATGCTCCGACGGTCGAATCGCTGCCCGGCACGGCCTCCGTGGTCGGAGCGGTGCAGCAGGATCCCCGGGCGGTGGGATACGGCGGGATCGCGTATCTGAGGGGGGTCCGCGCCTTGAAGGTGAAGAAGGACGACGGGTCCCCGGCCTACGCCCCGAGCCTGGAGAACGCCCGAAACGGGCTGTATCCCCTCACCCGGAATCTCTACCTCATCACGGTCGGCGCTCCGGACGGGGCCGCCAAGGGCTTCATCGGCTGGGCCCGCAGTGAGGAGGGGCAGAAGATCTGCGAGACGATCGGATACTTCCCGGTGCCAGCGGCCGCCGGGGCCCCCGCCGCGGGGGATCTTCCCGCGGGAAAGCAGGTGCTGACGATCAAGGGGTCCGACACCCTGAAGATCCTGACCAGCCTCTGGGGAGAACGGTTCATGCAGCTCCATCCGGACTGCCGGGTCGAGGTCCTGGGCGGCGGATCGGAGATCGGAATCAAGGCGCTCCTGGAGGGGGACACGACGATCTGCGCGAGCTCCCGCCCGCTGCGTCCTGCGGAAATCGAGGAGATCGCGACGAAGCGGGGGAAGAAACCCGACCAGATCGTGGTGGCCGTCGACGGCCTGGCGGTCTTCGTCAACGAGAAGAATCCGCTCGAGGAACTCTCGATGGCCCAGCTGAAGGCCATCTATACGGGCAAAGTCCATCGCTGGGGAGACGTGAAGAACCCGACTCCTTAGGTTCTCCTCGGATCAATAGGTCAAGAGGAAGGCCTCCAGCAGGAACATGACCCCGATGGCCGAGAACATCAGGAGCTGGCCGCGGCGCGCCCGGCGGGAGGCCGGTTCCGCGAGTTCCGGGTTGGGGGCCAGGATCACCAGGATCAGGAAGGGCCCGAACGCGGCCAAGGACCAGATCCAGCTCAGGAGCCCCAGCTGGCCGGTCGGCTCGTCGCGCTTCCATTGCCAATAAGCGGTCATCCGGGTGTAGAAGGCCGCCGAGGCGCACGCAAGCATCAGGAGAAACAGGATCTCGACCCAGGGGAACGTCCGTCGTTGCTCCGTCCGGGGTTTCGTCACGGGCGGGGGCATCACGTCGGGCTACTCCGCCTTGGTGGTGATCTCCATCGTCATCGGGCCTTCCCCCTTCATCTTGAACTGGTCGTTGGCGGCGTTCATCGTCATCGTGCCCTTGCCCTTGACGGTGAGGGCGTAGCCGCGGTCGATCCAGACGGTCATCTGGGCGTCCATCTTGATCGCGATATCGATCTCGCCCGGCGCCTTGCCGGAGATCTCCATGAGGGCATTCAGCACCGCGCAGCGGCGGCCGTCGACGTCCTTGATCTCGACGAAGGTGACCTTGATCTTCGCGTCCTTGAGGGTCTCCTCGTCCGCCAGGAACGCTCGGACGTCGTCTCTGGCCACCTCCCAGCTGTCCCCCGGCCCGACCGGAGTCTTGGGATAGAGCCGGCTCGTGCGGTCGTTCAGGTCGAGCTTCTTCTTCGTCTTGTCGTCCAGGCCGTCCGCGCCTTCGGTCACGAGCTTGCCGTCCGTCATCGACATCGTGATTTTCCGGCCGTGGAGCGGCTTCTCCGTCCTCTCCCAGTCCGGCGCCTGCGGGCCCTTCTTCTCCTCGACGTCCTCCTTGCAGGTGAGGACGGCCTTGACGACGGCCCCGCCGGCGACCTGGATGAACTCCAGGCTGCTCTGCTCGGACTCGCGCTGCCCGAACTCGATCTTCTGGTCCTGCCCGCCGACGCTCACCGTGGCTTTCATGGACATCTCGCTCTTCTCGACTTTGGAGAGCTTGTCGCCCTGCTTGGGATTGAACGTGAGGGTGATCTTGTCCTGCGCGGGAGCGACCGCGAGAACGGCGGCAACGACGAGGGAAACGAGGTTCATGGCGGCATCCTTAATGGGATTGCGGTCGGGGTACGCCGGGATCGACCGCCATTAGAGGGGCTGGGTGGCGGGAGCACAAGGCAAAAGGAACCGACGCACACCACCGCTTTACAGGAGGCCGACCGAGCGGATCAGGGCGAGGCTTCCCCAAGCCATGGCGACGATTCCCAAGGCGCGGGCGACGACGGGGGGCCGCGGCGCGAGCCGCTCCGCCGTGATGGCGGCCGTGAGGACCGTCATCACGGTCAGGCTCATCGCCCCCGTCGCGAGCAGAGTCGCCGTGAAGCCCAGGCAGCAGAAGGCGCAGCGCAGCCCCAGCCGTATCCCGGTCTGCTCCGGAGAGGCGAGGAGGGACTCCGGCGCCTCCCGACAGCAGCCCAGCTGCCGGAGCTTCCACGGCGTCCACTGGAAAACGCCGGCGAGGAGGATGAGGCCGGCAGCGGCGACGGGAAGGACGCGGGCGATGTCGGGGAAGCGGCATCCGGCACCGGCCACCCCCGCGCCGACGGGGTAGATCAGCGCCCCTAGCAGCGTCCAGACGAGGAAGTAGCCCAGCCCGACCCGCGCCGCGGTCCCTCCGCCCCGCGATCGACGGTAGCGGAGGAGCGTGGGCGTGATCGACGGCAGCATCATGGCCGGCATCATGACGGCCCACATGCCGACAAAGGAGGCGGCGGCGGGAAGCCAGGACTGCCCCGGGAGGAGCCGCCAACAGGCCGATAGCTCCCAGCCTCCGGGCATGGGGACACTTCCGCAGCAGTCGGCGCCGCACCACGCGACGGTGCCCGCGACGCTCGCCGCGAAGAGCAGGGCGCAGGCGGATAGAAACAGCCCGTCGCGAGGTCGGGAAAGGCGCGCCTGGACTGGAGGGGGCGCCGCGGCCGTCGCCACGATCAGGTCTCGTATCGGTCGTGGTGCCGCACCCACGCTTGCGGCCCCTCGAAGCCGTCCTCGTCCCGGCCCTTCGGAGTGAGGTCCAGGAAGTGATAGGTGCCGTTCAGCGCGTCGATGCCGCGGGCGAAAGTCGAGTAGGTGTGGTAGATCGCCCCGTCCCCGTCCTTGTAGAACACGCTCGCCCCCTCGCGGTCGGTGGCGCCTGCGTCGCCCTTCCGGTAGTTGAAGAAGGCGGTCCCCTCCGCGTTCTGCTCGGGCGTGAAGGAGGCGTTGAAGTCGTAGTTGAAGGACGATCCGCCCGACGAGACCCAGGGGAAGGCCCAGCCCATCCGCTTCTTGAAGGCTTCGATCTTGGCGATCGGAGCGCGCGAGATGGCGGTGAACGCGGCATCCCGCCGGCCGAGATGGTGGCGGAGGGCGTCGTAGTGATCGGCCCAGAACGAACAGTGCGGGCACCCCGCGGCCCATTCCGGCGCGAACATGAAGTGGTAGACGATGAGCTGGCGGCGGGGTCCGAAGAGGTCGGCGAGCGAGCCCGGGCCCGTCGGACCGTCGAACTCGTACGCCTTCTCGACCTTCACCCAGGGGAGGGCCCGGCGCTGCCGGGCGAGGCGGTCCCCGAGTTTCGAGAAGGCCTTCTCCTTCTTGAGCAGGGCGATCCGGGCCTTCACCCACTCCGGGCGCGAGACGACCGCGTGCCGGACCGGGCCGTCTCCCGTGGAGATCTGGACTTTCTTGGCTGCCATCCGCTTCTCCTTCACTGGTGAGATTCCACCTGTTCCTGAAGAATCCGGAGATGATCGTTCCATCCCTGATCGAACGGGTCGGCGATGGTCCGGTCCGACGGCGGGAGGGCGTCCCAGCCGGAATGGACCAGCACGACGCGCGTCCGGTTCTTCTCGGCCGTGAGGGTGATCGTGACCGTCGTCTCGACGCCGATGTGGGGCGAGGTCCAGCTGTAGACGAGTTTCTGTTCGGGCACGATCTCGAGCACCGTGCACGAGATCTTCCCCTCGGTGCCGCACGCCAGGTCAAACGACTTGCCGAGCCGGGCCTCAAAGGTATTGGGCATGAGCCACCCGGCGATCTTGGCCGGGTCGGTGACGTGCTTCCAGACCGCGGCGACGGGGGCGTCGATCAGCACCTCCTTGCGGATGATGCTCATCGGTCCGCCTCGACCTGGTGCTTGAGCGCCAGCAAGCTGCGGCCCCAGAACGCGTCCAGGGCTTCGACCCAGTCGTGGAGGCGTTTCAGCGGCCGGGCGTCCAGGCGGTGGATGGTCTCGCGTCCCTTCTTTTCCACGCGGACGAGGAGGCACTCCTTGAGAAGCCGGATGTGCTTGAGGACGGCGGGCCGGCTCATCCGGAATTCCAGCTCGATCCGGTGGAGGGGGAGGTCGCCGGAGGCCAGCAGCCGCAGGATCTTGCGGCGCGAAGGATCGGCCAGCGCCTTGAACAGGACGTCGGCGCGTCGGGCGGGCTGTCCCATGCCGGGGAGTATACGTAACCGAAAGGTTACGTGTCAAGCGGGGAAAACGAGGCGGGCGAATCTGCTTGCATTAAACATGGGCCACCGCCTACACTAGGAGTGGAGAACCGGAGGCCCGCGGAGACGAGGAACCCGACCGTGAACGATCCTTCCGAGCGCATCACCCTGTCCCTGCGCCCCCGGCCCGGCCACGAGGGCGGGAGCCACCCCTCGGGCGAAACGGGAACCGCGCGGCTTCCCGCGGGCTTGGACCAGGCGGTCTACGCCGAGTTGAAGCAGGCGACGCAGACCTACGACTACCTCAGCCGCTTCGGCGACCCCGTCGAATTCTGGGAGGCGGTCAGGCTGGCCCGCTCGCGCCGGGGCGTGACCAACTCGGCGGACGGCACGCCGGATGCCTCCGCCGGGGACAACGGTCTGGCGGACGAGCTTCAGGTGATCCGTCGCCAGCTCTCGCCGATGGTGCGGGATCTTCGCCGCTTTCTCGTGAAGGTGTCCGATCTCCCGGCGGCGGGCGAGCCTCTGGAAGTCGCGCTGGGATTCCTCCTCGCCTCCTCCCGCGAGCACCAGGCCGTCGCGAAATGGCTCGCCGAGTCGGACAAGCACCTGGGCAAGGCGGCCAGCAAGCTGCGCTCCCTGTCCGAGATCGCCGCGCCGTACCTCGAGGTCCTGCGGCCCTGGCGGTTGGACGGGGCGCGAGGCTCCGGCGGAGCCGCCTCGCCCGCTCCGGCCGGCCGGTCCCCGGGCTCTCCCGCCGCCGCGCCGGCGCCGGCCCCGGCGGTCGCGATCCAGCCCGAGCTCCTGGAGAATTTCCGGCGAGCGTTCCTCAGCCGGCAGATCTTCGCGGAAACGGATCTCCAGGCCGCCTTCTGGGAGATCCTGATGCTGAACACCGCCGAACGGCTTCCCTGCCAGACGCGGCTGGATCAGCTCGCGCAGGCCAAAAAGGACCGCCAGCTCGCGGCCTTTCACGAGGAGGCGAGGGCCCTGCACTCGCGGATCCTGCCGCTGCGCGCCCGCCACGGCCGCTGGGTGGACGCGACGGCCTCCTATCTGCGATCGCTGCCCGGCATGCCTCAGGATTCCAGCCTGTTCGACATGACGCTCGGATTCTTCGTGGTGGAGTCGGGATCGATGGATCGCGCGCGGCGCTGGCTGGAGCAGCCCGAGGCCCGCGCCAAAGAGGCCGCCGACCAGTTCAGTTCGCTGGCCCGCCAAGCCAAGGCCTATCTCGCGGCGCTCAAGTAGCTTCCGCTCGCCGCGGGAAGGCGCGGCCGGGCCGGGCGGAGCCGCTCCTTCCCGGAATGGCCCGGCCCTGGAGCGTCCGCGCTCGTCTACTTCCCCTTTTCGGCGGCCTCGCTCCGGAGCCGATTCATCTCGTCGGCGTCGGCGAAGACCTGGACGTCCACCCGCTCTCCCAGCCGGTCGAACTGCGCCTTCGCTTCCTTCCAGTGTCCGCACCAGCAGGCCAGTTTGGCGAAGTACGACCGGTCCCGGGTCGCTTCCGGGGCCCGCTTCAGGGCGCGATCGTAGACGGCCTTGACGTCCTGCCACACGGCGTCGTTCTTGTAGTACGCGTCCGGGCTGTCCTCGTAGCCGGCGAGCGTGAGATGCGCCGACACCAGCTCGTAGGGCAGGGAGGCGTCCCAGTTGCCGCCCGCGAGGAGCTCGCGGCCGAAGGCCAGCATCGCCTCCGCGCTGCCGTGCCACTTCGGCTCGAGGTAATACATTTTCTTCCGGACCGCCTCCCGGTTGTCCGGATCCGCGCGCATCGCCCGCTGGTACCACGTCTCCATGACCTGACGGCCGCGCCCCTGGCCCAGCTCGACCACGAGCATCTGGGTGGGCGCCTCGGGGTCGTCCGGGCGCAGCTTCCACGCCGCGGTGAGCGCTTTTTCCGCTTCCGACAGACGGTCCGCCATCCGCTTCCAGCCGTCCGGCGTGACGGTGTTGGCATACCCTTGTCCGCGGGCATCCCACGCGTAGTCCGTGTACACGCGCCCCTTCACGAGCAGCGGGACGGGGCTCTCGGGCCGGGCTTTGGTGAGGGCGTCGAAGACTTTCTGGAACCAGACCTTCCGGTCCCGGGTCAGGATCATCCCCGTCCCGGTCATGGAGTCGGCGATGTCCCGGAGGAGAGTCTCGGGAACTCCCGCATCCGCCGAACCCTCGCCCAGACGCGAGAGCGCCAGCTCCAACCACTCGCCGATCTGCTGCTGGTCCTCGTCGGCGAGTGTCTTCTTCGAGCGCGACAGCATTTCCGCGGCGCGGGCGAAGCAGAAGGCCTGGCGGATCTCGTGGTAGCGGGCGCCCCGGGCCTTCATCGCCTTGGCGGCGTCGACGTGAAGCCGTGCTTCCTCGGCCGGATCCTTCCGAAGGGTGCTGCCGTACATGCGGGCGTGGGCGTAGGCGACGATCGGATCGTCGCAGCCCGCGTCCATCGCCTCTCCCGTCAGATCGAAGGCCCGCTTCGACTGCGCGATCGTCGCGCTTGCTTCCCACGAGAGGGCGACCAGAGGGAGCGCCTCCCGGACCTTCGCGTCCCATTTGGCGTCCTTGCGGCCGACCTCCTCGTAGGCCGCGACCACGGTCTTCTGGGTCCACTCCATCGACGCCGCCTTCTTCCGGGCGGACGCAGTCTTCTTGGCCTTGACCCGGAAGAGGGACAGGCTGCGCTCGAGGCGCGACCGCACCTCGGCCTCCAGGTCGGCTTTGTTTAGCTCGGCTTCGATGAGCGCCAGAGCGTCCGCGGGTAGCGCGTTGATCTCGGCGGAGGCGGCTTCGCGGTCCTGGTAGTCGTCGGCCCCCAGATTCTTGAGCGCCTTGGCAAATCGGTCGGCCGTTTCCCGCGAGGGTTCCTGCGTGAAGGAGGCGAGAGGGCCGAGGCCCACGAGCAGGGCCAGCAGGACTAGGTGCATGATCGATCTCCAACCCAGGGTCCGGTCGCGGCAGTTCGTCGAGGTGCGCCCCTAAGGTAATGCCGGAAGGACGGCGGTTCAATGGGCATCGAGGGGGGCTTCCGTCGAATCCTCCGGGCCCCTCCCTCTCAGGGGCGACGGGTCGCGTCCGTCGGCTTCACCGATCGTTTACCCGGGATATTCGACGGAGACGTCGTTTACGCTTGCCTCGGTCCCCGAGGTTCAGCTACAAGAGGAGCGGAGATCTGGGGTATGTCCTGTCGTCGTCTCGCCGCGCTCCTCCTGTTCCTGGGACTGTCTACGCCCGTCCTTCCCCAGGCCGCGCCGGCCAAGGATGCCGGTGCCGCGGTGCGAAAGAAACTCTTCCGCGACCGCTTCCTCGACCACTTCAATCTGGGCGTTGACGCGCCCGCCGCCTGGATCGAGGAGACCCGCGCCCAGAACGGCTGCCGATGGGACTGTTCCGTCGCGTACATCAACGGGAGCGCGGGCACGGGCGACAAGCCCTACTGGCTCAACTACGGCAACACCCCGCAGAAACTCGTCGCCGAGGCCAAGAAGGCCGGCGTCGCCCCGTGGTTCACGTTCTACGTCCTCGCCGCTTCCGCCCCGGCCCGGTACAAACCCGGCCCCGCCGAGGCCACCCCTGCGAACGCGAAAGTCGCGGCCACCATGAAAGACTACTTCGAGTTGTTCAAAACCCTGATCGTCGGGGCCGGCAAGGAGGCTCCCTGGCCGGTCCTCGTCCACGTCGAGCCCGATGAATGGTGCCACCTCCTGCTCAGCGGCGGGATGGATCCCGCGAAGGTCGACATCAAGGTCGGCTCCTCGGGCCTCGAGGAGCTCAAAGGCCTCCCCGACAACCTGTTCGGGTTCGCCGCGGCGTTCAAGAAGCTCCGCGACCTCTACGCGCCGATGAACGTGCTCCTGGGCTGCAATCCCTCCGCGTGGGACGCCACCGGCGCGATGACCGGGACCAAGATGGGCCAGACCTTCAAGGCCGTCGCCGGCGACTGGGACTTCGCCGTCTTCGAGACGGGCGACCGCGACAAGGGCCTGAGGGGCAAGGCGCCCCCGTATGGGACGGCCATCGAGATCACCGGCTCGCTCGACGCCCACCTGAAGTGGATCGCCGACTTTCACGCCGCCTCGGGGCTCTATGTATTCATCTGGCAGGTGGCGGCGGGAAACAGCTACTTTTGCACCTGCAACAACACGCCCGGCCATGAGTGCGACAACCTTCTGGAGCTCCTGCTCGAGGACTACCCGAAGAACCCGACGATCAGCCGGTACGCGCACGCCGGCTGCGCGGGATGGATGGTGCATGGCGGCCAGGGCGACAGCACGCAGGTGTATGACGCCCGGAAGGACGGCATCACCAACCCGCCCGCCATCCCGGGGAACGCCGGCCACAAGTCGG
>Ga0070731_10003254_pt1 | contig 14793 bp, 11 predicted proteins | sample Coa_R1_2_FD_66448 | JGI IMG/M metagenome (GOLD analysis project Ga0070731, IMG submission 66448) | Surface soil microbial communities from Centralia Pennsylvania, which are recovering from an underground coalmine fire - Coalmine... | ecosystem: Environmental > Terrestrial > Soil > Unclassified ... | reverse complement strand
GCGGATCCCTCCACTGAGTAACGTAGAAGGGTGCGAATCTCTACCTAGCAGGTCGCGGAAACGCCCCCTTTTATCTCCCAGCCGGCTCTTCAAAACGCCGGTTCGCACGCAGTTTAGGAGTTGGGTGCAATTCGCCGGTCACCGCGATCGAGAAGCTCTGTTCATAGGGCACGCTGTCCGGTCCGTCGACGGTGAGCCGCACCTTGAAATCGGCGCCTCTCGTAAAGCAATGAGAAACATTGCGGCCTTCCGAGGTCGTTCCGTCCCCGAAGTCCCAGTGGTAGCTAACTGCCGGAACGCCCTTCGGGTCGGCGCTCGCCGATAAGGTAATCGTCTCGCCAACCTTCGATTGAGTAGGAACTTGCGCCGTAACGCTCGGAGCCGTCTTGGCAACCGCAGTATCCACCAACTTGATCACCACCGCCGATTGTGGCGGTTGACTCTCCATCCGGATCGCGCCGCCTTCCAGCGTAAACGCGGCGGTCGAATCCATGACGCCAGTCGCCACGATCGTAGAACTAACCGGGATCCCAAGATCCTTTAGGCTCAACGAGCGCGAGCGTGCTTTCTCGGTCCAGTTGAAAATCGTCAACATGCTTTGGCGAGGACTTTGCCGGAGCAGGAAAATACTCGGCTGTTCATCCTCAGCTTCATAGGTCATCAGATCGACGGGCGTGGAGGCTCGGCCAGCTTTCGCCATATTCAGCAAGTCGCGGTTCTCGGCCAATGCCAACCGATCCTTCTCGCTATCGAGCACCAGCAGGTCATCGCCAATCTCGTACATACCACCGGCGATCGCAGAGAGTGCGATCGAAGTCTGCGCTGTCGTCAGCGAATGTGAAGACCGTTCATCGGAGTGCTCCACCATATATGTATCGGTGATATTGAAAGCGTCCGGATCGTCGATGAAGAAGTTGCCGTTCATGTAGAAGCGTGCCGCGATACCCGGCTCGGAAGCTTTCGATCTGCGAAAAGTGTGGCCCGTGTCCGAGGAGATGCGGCCTGTGTCGACGATCCCCACCGGATTGAGCATGGGGCTTCCATCTTTGTCGAGGATTACATCGTCGCCGACAGTATCGCGAATGATCTGCAAGCCGATGCGCTGGGCTTCGAGTGCCGTAGTATTTGGGCGATAGTGGTAGCCTTCGATCGCCGTCGTATCCATGAAATCTAACTTAATGAAACGGACTCCCCATTCCCGCACCAGCGTCTTGTAGGTCTGGCGCAAATATTCCTGCGCTCCGGGATTCGTCGTATCGAGGGCATAAAGCGTGTCAACGTGCTGGTTCCACACATCCCCAAGCGGAATCGGCTGACCTTTGGCATTGTGGACAAGCCAATCCTTGTGATTTTCAAAAACCCACGCGCGCGTAGTGACCTCGAACGGCGCGGTCCACAACCCAAATGTCAGACCATCTCCGGTAATGTGATGACCGACAACCCGCATCCCCGACGGAAACTGGGTTGCGTTGGCAGTCTCGAATTCTCCACGCGCGTACTGATAGCCTTCATCGATTTGGAAGAACTTGTAGCCCAGCGATTTCAAATGCTGCGATAGCCAATCGGCGTTGACCAGTGATTCGCCTTGATTGATCCCGCCATAGTAAGCGGTCCAACTCCACCATCCCATGGGAATCTCGCTTGGAACATGCGGGGGATGCAATTGTCGAATCGCCGAACCATAGGCGAGAAGTTGCGCGTGATAATCCGGCCCAGTCGCGAACAGTATGCGCTCGGAGCTCAGTTCCTCTCCAGGTTTCAGAGGAAGACTGAGTTCCACCAGGTCGTCGGCCGGAGACTTCTCCATATCGAAACTCTTCTGGATTTCCGTGGTCCCCGTTGAGTCGACGACGTACGATCCGATCTTCGCTCCCGAGCCCTGGCCCTCAGTCTTCAGCCGCAGGATAGTCAGGAAGCGGTCTTGCGTGAGTGCCCCAAGAAACAGGCTCTGCTTCGTCCGCCGGTTATAGATGAGCTGACTTCCGACGCCGCGATGCAGTTCGCCCTGGCCGTCCACGAGATCGCGAATCACAAGATCTGGCCAGTCCTCGCTGAAGCTATCGGAGAGAACTCGATTATCTGCGGGATGCTCACCCAGATTCACGATCGAATTTCCGGTCGCATCCACGCTGCGGATTGCCTGCACCGAGATCGCTTTGTGCGTAGTGTTCCGGACGCGAACTTGGATCGTGCCGTAAGGATTCTGACTGTAAAGCTGCAATACATAAACAAGATCCGGCCTGCCCGCGAGCCCGCTGCATGTAACCGTCAACTGCTTGCCAGCGCCGAGGGCGTCGCTGAACGCCGATTCAGAAACCGCATGCGACGGATAGTTTGCCGCGCGCAGCCATGCGTGATCGATCTGCGCTCCGAAGCCTGCCTGAAGTACCGATGCGCCTCCAACGGGCCCGAATTGGAAGGACCCATCCTGGCGATTGACTGTCACCGAGAGCGTGTCGTTGGTCAACTGCTGCGCGGCACAAGGCAACGCCAGCGTCAACGCTGCGAGCATTGTTGCGGCTAAAGTTCGGATCAGATCTTGTGTCTTGCTCACGAGTCAACTCCATCTGCGAGAGTCTTGCCGCAATAACAGGCAATCACATGCGACGCTAAAGCGCTGCGCGAGCGAATGTTGCGAATTATTACGAATGATTACTTTTACTTCCGCTCGCGGCTCCTGTCAATCCGAATATTTTGCTCGATCCGTGGATGAGAAACCCGGAGTGAAGACACGCAGAGAGACACGGGAGACGCGCAGATGACTTCCCGACCGGACATGTTCCGGCCGCGACCTAAATCGCGACTCCAGCCGAGCGGTAAATTTGCGTGATGTAGCGCATGTCACGCAGACCTTCTTCGCCCGACGATTTCGGCTCCAACCCGTTCTGCACGCAGTTCGAGAAGTGATCGGCTTCGGCCAGAAAATGCGAAGGATCTCGGGCCGGGTTGGGCTCGTCCAGTTGCGTGCCATCGTAGCTGGCGCGCATCCGCAGTCCGTCGTAGTTGAAGGCCGGATTGAGTTCGAGCCAGCCTTTCGATCCATGGACACGATAGAAGCCGTCCATGTTGGCGCCGTACGTCGTGTTGCAACTGGCGACGATGCCGGAGGGAAACTTCATGGTCCACGAAACATTCTCTTCCACTTCATTGAAGCGCCCATCGTGATCAACCACCGAGGCATTCGCCGCGATATGCTCCGGTTCCTCGCCAGTCAGGTAGCGGCATGCGTTGAGCGAGTAAATACCCACATCAAACAGCGGCCCACCTCCGGCGAGTTTCTTTTTGAGCCGCCATTCGCCAGAGGAAATATTGAAGCCGTAGGTGCTCTCGATCGCCTGCACCTGTCCCAGCGCTCCCTCGCGAATGATCCGGACTGCTTTCAGGTTTGTGGGCTCATAGTGGCAGCGATAGGCGATCATCAGCTTCACGCGTGCCGCCTTGCAAGCCGCGATCATGGCCTCGGCATCAGACACACTGGTCGACATCGGCTTTTCGCAAAGCACGTGTTTGCCGGCCTTCGCGGCTCGCATGGTGTATTCGGCGTGCATCGAGTTAGGGAGCGCCACATAGACCGCATCAATAGCCGGGTTGTGCGCGATCTCGTCGAAATTTTCGTAGTTGTAGGTAGAGTTTGCCGAAACCCCATACTCAGCCGCGATCCGCTCAGCCTTGTCGCGATGTCCGCTGACCAACCCGGTAATCTGCGAAGTAGCGCTGGCGCGCACCCCAGGCATAAAGTGACCAGCGATGCGGCCGAGGCCAATAACGCAGTAACCGGTCTTGCGAGCGGAGGAGGCTCCAGCATGCAGATCCGGAACAAACCGGCTCGCTAGGGCGAGTGCACCGAGCCTGGCAAAATCTCTTCGTGTCAGATTCATAACGATCGATTCTCGCTTGGATTGCTTAGAACTGAGACAGATTAAAACACGGATCGAATAGGCACGTAACGGATCGATGCGCTTACCACTAATCACTATACTCAAAGCTCCAGGCCGCTTTGTGTCTTCAAGCGCATATGATCTGTGTTTTTAGCGAGTGATTTCAAGAACGGCTCCGTTCACCCCACTTCGCCTGGTAGGGATTCCACCGCTCAACACTAACAGCCGTCCAATTCAGCTTCATCCGGAATGTTTTTTCCGCCTGTCACTTCTGCTAGTTCCGAGCGCCTCGATACCTCGATACATTTGTCCTGCAGCAGTTGCAAGTATCTATGTTCGCGTCCAACGCGTGAGAATGGTGAGAGGATCTATGACCAGTAGAAAAATCGGAATTTCAGTGAGTCTGTTAGCGATGTGCCTTTTGTGCTTGGGATCGGCGTTCGCCGGGGACAAGATAAAAGGCAAAGGAGTGATCACCCTACGCTCGGGAAACACCCTGACCGTAGAAACTGACGAGGATGCGTCAATAACCGTGACTGTCACATCCGATACAAAAATACAACACCCGGTTGGGCTCGGTGCCCGAAAAAAGCAAGTGGGTCAAGAGGTCCTGATACCGGGACTCAAGCTGAAGTACGAGGGAACGGGTGATGAGGCCAATGTGGCCGCGGACACCATTACTTTCGATCGCGATGATCTCAGCTTAGCGAAAGTGATCCAGGCTGGTCTGAACCCCACGGCTCAACAACAATCCAGGAACATGCAGACCTACCAGGCCAACAAGCAGGCGACGGATGCAGAAATTGCGGCCAACAAGGCTGCCAACGATGCAGCCATCGCAGCCGCCCAGAACGACATCACAGCCAACGCGTCCAGCATTGAGGAAGTTGCCAAAGCCACACAGAAGCGCTTTTCGGAGTTGGGTGACTTTATCGTGAAGGGCGAATATACCGTGTACTATGACACCGGCGTTTACGCCGTTTCAGGGCCCGACCGAAATGCACTTTCCGATTTAGCAAAGAAGGCGTTGGCCTATCCTAAGGGCTACGTAATCCAAGTAGCGGCCTTCGCCGACACGGTGGGCACCGCTTCCAGCAATCAAGTGCTCAGCAGGCAACGCGCTCAAGCAGTGGTCGCCTATCTACTTCAGGAATGTAACATCCCAGTTGGTCGCATCGTCATGCCGGGTGCAATGGGTGAAACCAACCCAGTAGCCTCCAACGAGACTAGTTCCGGGCGCGGCGAAAATCGCAGGACCGAGGTCAAACTGCTGGTGAACAAGGGCATCGTCAACTCCGGAAGCTAACGATCGGTTTTCTCTGTTCAAAACCGTCTTTTCAAAACCGGAGGTGCCGGCTACGGCGCCTCCGTTCCGTTTTTAAGCCGCGCCTGGAGATTTCTCTCGCCGTGCTGATCAGCGATCGCATCATTCCAATGGAGAAGCCAATTCGCTGGAAGGTTTCTGCTTGCTCCGCACATCGGACGTTAAGCTCATAAGACAAGTCGCAGCCCCGCGTGATACAGAACAAATAACGAAATTCTTCGCGGTTCCTGCAAGTTCGCGGACATGCTCTCTCCACTGTCCGCCACCGCTCAAAGATGACTGTCATTTTTGCGAGTATCGCATTTTTCATGGGATGCGGATTATAGGGACAAGAGGGCCACACGTTTGATCAAGCTATATCGGCCCAATCCGACACCCTTCAAGGAGCGAAAGAACATGAAGATTTCGAAGCTATTCGCATTCTGCGCCATTTTGTTTGTGGGAGTTGCGGCGTGGAGTCAGGAATTCCCGCGAGCAGAAGTCGCCGCCGATTACTCTTACGCCCGCTTTTACCCGGTCGCCGGTGGCACGCAAAGCCTCAGCTTGAATGGAGGTGGTGGAGCGCTCGTCGTTAACCTCACCCACGGTATTGGAATCAAGATGGATCTCCAGGGCTACCAGAGCAACAGCCTCACCTGGACATCCCCGACCTACGGGATCCTGAAAGCGCAGGGCAACCTGTTCACATACTTGTTTGGTCCGCAGATCAAGTTCCGCGCGCACCAGCTTCAGCCATTCGGACATGTGCTTCTGGGCGGGGCGCACAGCAACGTCTATGCAAATCTGACGAGAGCTTGCCAGCTCACATGCGTTACTTCAGGATCACCAGACGGCAATGCTTTCGCCATGGCCATCGGCGGCGGTCTCGACATTCCCATCAACAAAGCAATCCAGTTCCGTCCGGTGGAGATTGATTACCTGCTGACACACTTCACCAACCAGTTCAACAACTCCTCACAGAACAATTTCCGCTATTCCGCTGGCGTCAACTTCACCTTCGGAGCAGGCGGCGGCCACTAACTGACGCAGCCGCAGCGAGGGCTTCGATCATCGTTCATTGTTTCACGCAAGGATATAAGGGAGCGGAGCCAGCCCCTCCCAGGGGCTGGTCTAATCTCTGGTGGCCGGTCCCCAATGGAAACACTCCGCTACCTCCGCGGGGACGGACCGCGCCACCAGAGCGAGCGGGGTCAAGTCGAAGATTCCTTGTAGGGACTGCATCGGTTGGGCTGAATACGTCAAAAGACTGGCGCGATGTGCATGGTGGCACATCGCGCATTTTTGTCGCTGACAAAAGCTGCGCTCGGTCAAATATTATCGGAACAGCTCACCAGTGCTCACACAGTGATGAAGCCGCCGTCTCAGATCTCGGTTCGCATCACCGACTATAACTTCTGCCAGTAGCGCCACTTGCAAGGCCCCTCTAAGCTTAAAAAGATCTTGGCGCGCCTTGTCGTTCATACGTAGTTCATACAAAGTGCGCAAGAAGAGAGGAACTACATGCGCAATAACCTAAGAAGTTTAGAGTTCATGAAGGGTATGTCCCTTCTGATTGCTCTGCTACTTATGGCGAGCATTCCCGGCTTCGGGCAACGTGGGAGCGCGGAAACCATCGACGCCACGGCTTTTGGCACAAGCACTCAACTCGGAAGAAACTTTGGAGTGAAACTCATCATTTATGAGTTTTCAGATCCTGAGGATCGGGACATCCTCGTACAGGCGTTTCAAAAGGCTCAGAACGATGGACTGGTGAATGCTCTTGAGAAGATGAAAAGCGTAGGGCGAATACAGATCCCGGGCACTCTTGGATTCGATGTAAGCTTCATTCGAGAAATTCAGACCCCGACTGGACGAATTATTCGCTTTGTCACCAACCGTAAGATTGCGTTCGGCGAATCTTATTGGGATACGCAGTCAAAGAGTTTCAATCTGACCGCCGGCGAAATCACCATCAACGACTCAGACAAGAGCAAGAGTTCAGGAGTGCTCTTTCCTGCTACGCAACTCATCGTCAATAAAGAAGGAGAGTTGCAATTCGACCTGAACCAGAATCCATGGAGGCTGACGAATATCATCGAGTGGAACAAACGCGGTGAATGATTCACGTCAGCGTCTGGAAATAACGTGGGGCGATGTCGCTGTGCCGAATTCTTCTGCTAGATCGCGGCTGTGACGAGAACAAAGGATCGTGCCTCTTATGAAAATTCAACGGAACTTCAGGATGTGGACGGCAGCAGCAATTTTGCTATCTGGCGCCGTTCTTCTAACGTCCGCAACCGCGCAGGCGCAAAAGAAGGGCAAGTATGCGTGTGACGAACCGCAACCCGAGAACATGTGCAATTCTGCCAACACTTGTGGTTCGTCCTCATCTACCTGCACGATTAGCATCACAAGGGGAGCATATTCTGCCAACGTAAAGCCTGGCATCCCCGGCGCGAAGAACAACCAATTGTTCTGCATCAAGGCTGGTACTACCGTGGTTTGGATGAGTTCGAACAAGAACAATGGATTCATGGTTTCGTTCGGCACCGACTCGCCATTTGACCCGGACGACCCGATCATGGGAGGCGGCGCCAAGCCGGTGACGACGAAAGCAGTTACTCCTGGCTGCTACAAATACGATGCGGGTGCGTTCACCTCCGGGACAGTTAAGGGAATGAGTAGTGGCAGCAAACCTGAATTAGTCATTCTGCCCTGACATATTTAGTAAGCGGCGGCGCCTGGCGAATAAAGAATGCGGATTGTTGCGCTGGCGATTGCGTCTAGTTATCTCGCCCACCTTCCACTCCATCGGCTACAGAACGATGTAAGAGTCTTTTTGATGAGAACCTCACGCGTGCGCACACTGGGCGTCAGCCTGGTGCTACTCGTTCCCGAAGATAGATACCTCTCACCCTCGGTCGCGAATCGGCGACGGTCTAGACAATATTGTTGATCTCCTGATTTAAATAACGCTTTCCGGTGTTTTCACTCAGACGCAAAAATGATCGAGGAAGATTCATCGACCCAGTTCGTTCTGCATCCTGTCAACACTGCCAGTAGCGTGAAGACGGCTGCCAAAGAGAGTATATCGGCAGCGGTAAATGTATTTTTCTTCACCCGTTAACGAAACAACGAGCGGGAAAAGACCACGGCGATGACGAAAATCACTCGATCAATATTCCCCACTTGGCAAAACGTCATAGCCATTCTGTGCGCCCTGGTGCTAGCTTCCGGCGACACAATGCTGTACGCGCAAACAGCGCAGCAGCAAGATACTTCAACCGAAGAAGCAGCTCCGCCAATTCCGAATGATCAATTAGACTCGCTGGTCGCACCGATTGCCTTGTATCCGGACCCGCTCCTGAGCCAGGTCCTGGTGGCTTCGACATATCCGCTGGAAATCATTCAACTGCAGCAGTGGATGGCACAACACAAGGATCTGAAAGGCGACGCTCTCACCGCAGCGGTTCAGAAGGAAGACTGGGATCCCAGCATTCAGGCGATGGCGGTGCTTCCCGATGCGGTCAAGCAACTCGCGGAGAACATCACCTGGACAACGGATTTGGGAAACGCCTTCCTCGCACAGCAGGCCGACGTAATGGACGCTGTGCAACGCATGCGCATGAAGGCGAAAAACGCAGGAAACTTGAAGTCCAGCGAGCAGCAAAAAGTAGAAGTACAGACGGTGGAGAGCAAGAACGTTGTCGTGATCCAGCAGTCCAATCCTCAAGTAGTTTATGTCCCCTCATACAACCCAGTAGTTGTTTACGGGCCACCGGTCTACCCGTATCCGCCGATTGTTTACCCTCCCGCGTCTTATTATGCGGGCGCCGCGATTGCGTTTGGCGTCGGCATAGCCATCGGAGCAGCCTACCGCGGGGGTTGGGGATACAACTGTGGGTGGGGCCACAACAACGTCAACATCAACATCAATAACAATTACGTTAGCCACTACAACCGAACCAACGTTAACCGAACGAACATCAACGGCGGCAATCGAAACTACAACGGCAATAACAATTGGCAGCACAATCCCGCGCACCGCGGCGGTGCTCCCTATTCAAACAGGAAGACCGCCACCCAATACGGAGGAACAACTCGCGGGGATGCCAATGCGAGACGCCAACAAGGAACCAGCGCCAGACAGCAACCCAGCACTGGAAACCGAGGCGACGGCGCGGCAAACCGAGCCGGGGCGAATACCGGCACCCGCCCCAGCAACACGTCGGCGAATCGTAGTAGCAGTGGTGGAGACAAGATTGGCAACCGTCAAGTTCCAAGCAACAACGGATCGCGGAACACGAGCGCCTTCGGAGGATCTTCGAATAAAGCCAGGGCACAAAGCAGCAGTTCGCGTGGTGCATCCAGCATGGGAGGATCCCGCGGCGGTGGGGCACGCTCGGGCGGCGGCGGGCGCCGGAGGTAATCCATCCATGGAAACGAATAAATATATGAAATCCAAAACCATCGGCCCTCCCCCTGCCAAGACGTTGTGGACGGCGATTATTGTCATCGCTTGTTTTGTTCCGGTGACCGGCTCGTCCGCAACTACGCAAACAGAGACATCTGCTTCCGTTGCGGCCCAGCCGGCTCAGAAAACCTTCGACACTCCCCAGCAAGCGGCAGACACCATGATTCTTGCGGTGAAAAACGATGACGTCGCCGCGTTGCTGCAAATCTTCGGGCCCGATGGTAAGGACTTCGTCCAGTCCGGGGACGATGTGCAAGACAAAAACTCGCGCGCAGCCTTTGCCGCGATGGCGCAGAAGAAGATGCACGTCGACATCGATGCTCATAATCCCGACCGTGCGATTCTCTGGGTCGGCGAGGAAGATTGGCCTACGCCCGTTCCGATCGTCGCGCAGGGTGGCAAATGGCATTTCAATTCCAAGGCGGGTCGTACCGAAATACTGAACCGCCACATCGGCGAGAACGAACTGGACGCCATCGTCGTTTGCCGGGGCTTTGTGGAGGCTCAGAAGAACTATGCCGAAGAGATCCATGATGGCTCGGGAGTCAATCAATACGCGCAAAAAATAATCAGCACTCCTGGCAAGCGGGATGGACTTGCCTGGAGAAACCCCGATGGCAGCTGGGGTGGACCGGTTGGGGAGGGCGTAGCCAAAGCGATTGAAGAAGGCTATACGGACAAAGGGAACCCCTTTCATGGCTATTACTTCAAAGTTTTGAAAGGACAGGGGCCTGCTGCGCCGCTTGGCCAACTCGACTACGTGATCGACGGAGCCATGATCGGCGGGTTCGCCCTGGTTGCAGTACCCGCCCAGCACCGCGTCACGGGCGTGATGACATTCATGGTTAGCTATGACGGAGTTGTCTACCAGAAGGACTTAGGCCCAGACTCCGTTAACGTCGTTCGGCAAATGGAACGTTACAACCCCGATAAGACTTGGCACCGCACAGACGACGAGGAGTAGCGTCTATGACAACTTTCCGTTGTCGGCTCGACACTCCGCACTAATCAGGTACGTAGTCCGTTGCAACGGAGATCGTGAATTAACATGAGGGGCGATGTCGGCAGTGCTTCATTCGTTCACCCGTTCCTGATCTTCCTGCTGCTGGCAATTGCCACGCCATCCCTCTGCCGATCTAACTCCGCGCCACAGAATCCTGATGAAAGCGCGGCCCGCGGCTCGCTCTCACAAAGTACGCCGCAAGAACCGAATAATCCGACTCCGGCGCCGAACGCGCCGCCTAAAGAGGCTTCGAAGAAAAAGAAAAAAAAATCACGGGGTTCATTGGTCATCGCTCCCTTGCCCATCTCAAGTCCCGCCATTGGTTCGGGAATCATCCCCGTAGTCGGTTACATCTTCCCGCTCAGCACAAAGGATACTGTTTCTCCGCCCTCGGTCGTCGGAGGCGCCGGCCTTATCACCAATAATGGAAGCAGAGGCTTTGCGGTAGGTGCTGACCTTTACATGCTGCATGATACCTATCGGGTCACGACCGGATTCGTCCGAGGAAACATCGATTACAACATCTATGGCGATGGGATCGCGTCGGGATTGCATCTGCCTTTGGTCCAAACCGGGCACGCATTCTTGGTCGATTTTCTGCGCCGCATTGGATGGAAATTCTTTTTGGGTCCAACATTTCTGTACGGACAATCGGTCATTACGATCAACCCAAAAGAGGACACCCTGGTGCCGATACCGCCCGACGTAGGCCTTCATACCGAGCTTACTTCCCTGGGCGTCCGTCTGACACGCGACACCAGCTTGAACCGCTTTTATCCGGTGAGCGGAACTTATCTCAACGTTACTGCGAGTTTCTTTTCCCAGACCCTTGGCAGCAAGTATTCATTCCAGTCTTATCGAACAACATTTAACAAATACTGGGGATTCGGAGAAAAACAGGTTCTGGCATACAACGGATACGCTTGCGCCACGGCAGGGGAGCCCCCGTTTTATGGGAACTGTATCTACGGGACCGATAACGAATTGCGCGGATACACGGCGGGCCGGTATTTCACCAGCTACATGTTGGCAACTCAATTGGAATATCGACTAGTCCTGCCCTGGAGATTCGGCGTAGTCGCCTTCGGAGGAATCGGTGAGACCATTCCTGGAAATAACCAGGCGTACGGATCTCAACATTTCTTGCCGGCTGGAGGTGCAGGAGCGCGGTTCATGCTGAGCAAAAAGTTTCATGTGAATCTTCGCGCGGACATCGCCCAGGGCATGGACGGTCATACTTTCAGCCTGGGAGTCGGCGAGGCTTTTTGAGTAAGACAGAAACCTTCAATCTGCAATCTTCGCAAATCTAAAAGGTCAGTTTCACTGTAAACTGCGCCGAACGTGGGCCGCCTGGCGCATAGAGGGCGCTTTGGCCGCTCTGGCCATTTCCGCCGCCGGCCTCAATGTTCGTTGTCGAAGTTCCAGGACACACCTTGCCAAAGCCCGTATATACGGTGCTGCCATCGTAGCTAAAGACGTGAGGGGGATTGCATTGTGAGCCGGGGAGCCCGAAGGGTGGTTGAAGACGTTGAAGTATTCCGCGCGCACATCGAGCGTAACGCGCTCGGTCACGTTGAAACGCCGGCGCAGCGCAAGATCGGTTTGATGGCATATGGACTGCGCAGCCCGTTCCTGGGAGAGTCGCCCACCTGTCCTATGGGTGGTAACGCGAAGGCAGCAGGGTTCAAAGCTCTACCACTCGCTTGTGTAGGGTCCGCAATCAATGAAGGTACACCCCTGCAACTGCATAAACTGGCAAGGTATCGCCTTGGTGAAGGCGCGTCGTGCTCGATCTCGCGCAGCATGATGCAGCGCATAGACCAGCGACCTCGACGAACGGAGAGTTAGGGATCTGCTGTCAACTTTGACAGTGGCATGGTGTTGTGTCTCAGTCGACTATCTTATTTGGGGGAGTCCGCTAATACCCTCATGCCTGGAATCGGAAGAGCCATGAGCATTCGTCAGATTCTTCTCGCGATCGCAGGACTGGGAACGTTGTGTACCAACCTCGTCGTCGCCCAGGATAAGGATAAGGACAACAAGACAGCGCATGTATGGAGTTATGACGGATCTCACGGGCCCAGCCATTGGGGCGATCTGAATCCCGAGTTCAGCGCGTGCAAAGCTGGGCACCAGCAATCTCCTATCGATATTGGCCAGCACCAGAAGGCAGACTTGCCATCCATAGAATTCGATTACAAGCGTTCGCCCTTGCACATCATCGACAATGGTCACACGGTCATGATCAACTACGCTCCGGGCAGCTTCATCCGAGTGGGTGGCAAGCAGTACGAGTTGAAACAATTCCATTTCCATCGACCGAGCGAAGAGAAGATAAACGGTAAGACCTTCGAGATGGAAGTCCACTTGGTGCATGCGGACACCGATGGCAAGCTGGCGGTAGTTGCAATCCTGCTCAACAAAGGCAGCGATAATGCGCTCGTCCACGAACTCTGGAACGATCTCCCGAAAGAGAAAGAAGAGGAAGAAGCGCCGGAACAAGTTCAAATTGATTTGACCCAACTCCTGCCGGCGAATCTCGGATATTACACATTTCCCGGATCGCTTACGACACCGCCTTGCAGCGAGAACGTTACCTGGTTCGTGCTGAAGCAGCCAGTCACGATCACAGGTACGGAAATCGCGAGGTTTTCGAGCCTGTACCACAACAACGCCCGGCCAGTTCAACCTCTGGACGGACGTATGGTGCTGGAAAATAAGTAAGCGCACGGCGACTTGACCAAGCCACGGAAAAAATGACCTTTGCGGCATGGACGATAAAACGAGCGCCGATAAACCGAACCCTCGCTAGTTGCCCACTCGGACCTTCTGATGCGCGGTCCCCCGATGTCAAAGGGTATGAGGAGTCTTCTTGAAAATTCGCATCCCGGCGCTCAGATCCAAAACTGGCGGTTCCCTTTCCGTGTGTTTCCTTTCCCTCCTGGCCATCCTATCCGGGGCGTACGTCGTTCCTCGCTGTGCAGGCTACTCTGTTCTGACTCACGAAGCGATCATCGATGCCGTCTGGATTGATGGGCTCAAGCCCCTGCTGCTGCAGCGCTTTCCGGACACGACTCCAGAAGAACTGCAGCAGGCTCACGCCTATGCCTACGGAGGCGCCATTATTCAAGACATGGGCTACTATCCGTTCGGCAGCCAATTCTTCAGCGATCTCACGCACTACGTTCGGAGCGGCGATTTTGTTCTTGCGCTCATCGGCGAGTCTCACGATTTGAATGAATATGCGTTTGCTTTGGGCGCCCTTGCCCACTACGCCGCCGATACTACCGGACATCCCTTGGCAACGAATCTCTCGGTCGCGATGATGTATCCCAAGCTTGCGAAGAAGTTCGGCCCCGTCATCACCTATGACGAAAAACCATCTGCACACTCGCAAGTCGAATTCGGTTTCGATGTCGATCAAGTCGCCGAAGGAAACTATGCCTCGCGCGCCTATCATGAATTCATCGGCTTCGAAGTATCCAAGCCCGTTCTCGAAAGGGCATTCCACGATACCTATGGCATCGACATGTCGAGCGTATTTGTCAGTGTTGATTTAGCAATTGGCAGCTATCGCCATGCCGTTTCAACGGTCATCCCCAGAACCACCAGGGTCGCATGGCATATGAAGAGACATGAGATTCAGGACAGCCACCCCAATGAGGTGCGGAGCCAGTTCATTTATAACGTCTCGAATTCCGAATATCGCAAAGATTGGGGAAAGACTTATGAAAAACCAGGGGTTGGAGCTCGCATCAAAGCATTCTTCTTGCATCTAGTACCGAAAGTAGGCCCCTTCAGTGCGCTTGCCTTTCATCCGCCCACGCCGGCCGTGGAACAGTTGTATATGCACAGCTTCAACGAAACCCTAAAAGATTACCGAGGGCTGCTGGTGGCGCAACAGGAAGGGCGCCTCCGATTGCCCAACGACAACTTTGACACCGGAGAACTTACTGAACCGACAGCCTACCCGTTCACTGACAAAGCCTATGCGAAGTTGCTAGACAAGGTAAGCGGGAAAGCAATTTCGGACGAGTTACGCCTTGATATCCTCGCGTTTTATCGCAATCTCGCTGCGCCTTACGAGACCAAGAAGGATCCGAGGGCATGGCAACTTTTGCTCAGCGAACTAACC
>Ga0070731_10003253_pt1 | contig 14794 bp, 17 predicted proteins | sample Coa_R1_2_FD_66448 | JGI IMG/M metagenome (GOLD analysis project Ga0070731, IMG submission 66448) | Surface soil microbial communities from Centralia Pennsylvania, which are recovering from an underground coalmine fire - Coalmine... | ecosystem: Environmental > Terrestrial > Soil > Unclassified ... | reverse complement strand
CACGATCGCCAACTTGCGCAGGGCCGTTGTGCTGGCGTTCAACGTCGCGCTTCGCGTCGGCCTGTTATCGGACTATCGGCGGCCATTCTGGCGTGCTGCCCGTCGTGGGTTGCGCCGCGGCCAAGTCGATGCGGTGTTGGCCATGGGCTTCGTTGCGCATCATCTCATTCAGTTCTCGCGCGAGGCACTACGCGGCGATCAGAACGCCTCGTTCTATGCTACGCGTGGACGCAGCCGCACACCTGAGCTTGCCGCGGAACGTCAAGAGTTACCGCCGCTACGGCGTTCGGCGTGAATGGCCTTCACGTCCGGCGGCTGGCCGCCACGGGTGGCGATTTGCTCGTATAGCTGCGAAAATGGCACCGGGTGAGGCGGCCCCGGACGGACGGAGTTTTCACATGAGCCAAAAGCTTTCGGGGGAGGCCCGCAAGGTGGCGCTGGCCCCGCTCAAAGGTTGGAGCGAGGTCAAGGATCGCGACGCGATCAACAAAAAATTCGTCTTTGCCGATTTCAATGCCGCCTTCGGCTTCATGACGCGCGCGGCGCTCATCGCCGAAAAAATGGATCATCACCCGGAATGGTTCAATGTCTACAAGACCGTCGAGGTGACGTTGTCGACTCACGATGCCGGCGGATTGACCGAGCGCGACATCAAGCTCGCCGAGGCTATGAACAAGCTGGCCGACTGAATGCCGCCTTGTGGCCGCGGCCTTTCGCAGCCATATTTGGCGCGGGCGATTGATGGCCAGCGACCCGGCGGAGGGGTAAATGTGGTTTCAGCAGCAAGCGGCGTCCGCGTCTGCGACGTGGGAGGGCGTTGCGGCGCTGACGCGCCGTATGACCCACGACGAGCCGGGCTTGCGGCGCAGGTTATGGCGCAAGCTGCTGCGTGAAGCGGCGAGCCTACCGTTCGCTGAAGAAGTACTCACCGCGCATTACTGCGCGTTCGACCACAAAACCCCGGTCTATGTGAAGGCTGTGCTGGTCGGCGCAATCGTCTATTTTGTCGTGCCGGATCATTTGATTCCCAAATATGTGTCTTTGATCGGACTTGCTGACGACGCCGCGGTGATCGCCCTCGCCATCAAGGCCGTTTCGACGCACATCAAGCCGGAACATCGGGAGGCGGCGCGACGCACGCTGGCGCGCCTGCGCGGCGAAGCGCCCTCACGGGCGTAGCACGATTTTTCCCATCACCTTGCGGTCGGTAATGGCGTTAAGCGCAGTCTCGATCTCTGCCAGGGGATAAACCGCGTGCACATGCGCGCTCAGCTTGCCTTCGGCGCACCAGCGCGCCAGATCCGTCATCAGCGTGCGCTGCAGCTGCGGCTCGCGCTTGGTCCATGCACCCCAGAATACGCCGCGAATATCGCAGCTCTTAAGCAGCGTGAGGTTGAGTGGAATTTTTGGAATCTCTCCGGCCGCAAAGCCGACCACCAGATAACGGCCAAGCCAGGCAAGCGAGCGCACGGCCGGCTCTGCGTAGGGTCCGCCAACCGGATCGTACACCACGTCGATACCGTGCTCGCCGCCGAGTCTTTTAAGGGCATCGCGCAGATTTTCGCGGCCGTAGTTCACCGTCTCGTCGGCGCCATGGGCGCGGGCGAAGGCGAGTTTTTCATCCGACGAGGCGCAGGCAATCACGCGCGCGCCCATCATTTTACCAAGCTCGATCGCCGCGAGCCCGGTGCCACCGGAAGCGCCGAGGACCACTAGCGTTTCCCCGGGCTTGAGCTGTGCGCGCTCGCGCAGCGCATAAAGCGTGGTGCCGTAGGTGACGGTAAGCCCTGCGGCGCGGTCGAAATCGAGAGCTTCGGGAAGCTTCGCGAGCTGGTGCGCTTCGACCGCCACCGCCTCACGCGCCGCGCCCCAGCCCATATTGCCGACCACCCGATCGCCAACCGCAATATCGTTCACGCCGGGCCCGACGCTCTCGACGATGCCGGCGAATTCCGATGCCGGCGAGAAGGGAAACGGCGGTTTGTGCTGGTATTTGCCGGCGATGATCAGTGTGTCGAAAAAATTGAGCGCGGCAGCCTTGACCCGCACCACTGCCTCGCCCGGCGCCGCTTTTGGCGGTGGAATGTCGACCAGTTCGAGTTCATCGGGCGTTCCAAAATGCGTGCAGAGGACGGCTCTCATAAGCAGTCCTTATCACATTCGCCGCCTGGTCCAGACCGTCCTCGCTGCCCTGGATTGGGCCGCTCGCCTGGCCGAAATTGGATTATGATTAGGAGGTTTGCTATCACGATTCGGGGGCGGGGAGGTCCGATGCGCGTCCACCGAGGACTGGCCTTTTTTCTGTCGCTGCTGATCGGATGTGCATTTGCCGTGTCAGCAAGCGCGCAACAACAGGCCGAACCGCCCGCAGCCCCCAGGCCGGCCCCAAAACCCAGGCCTCCTGCGCCGGCCGTACCGGCAGCGCCAAAGCCCGCAGCACCTCTCGTCGGCCCGGCGAAGCCGACATTGCTTGGCCAATATGGCGGGTGGGGCGCCTATACGGCCACGCCAAACGGAAGGAAGGTTTGCTTCACAATTGCCAAGCCCGCCACCGCGGAAACCAAGCCGCCTGACCGCCCGCGCAGTGAGCCCTACATGTTCATATCCACCAGGCCGGCTGATAAGGTGACCAACGAGGTTTCAATCGTGGTCGGTTATCCGTTCAAGACGAGTTCAGAGGCGACCGCGCAGGTTGGCGGTACGACTTTCCAGCTCTACACCCAGGGCGACGGCGCCTGGATCAAGAACGCCGCCGAAGAGGCCCATATGGTCGAAGCCATGCGCGCGGGCGACAGCGCGGTGGTGAAAGGAATGTCCGCCAAGGGAACGGAATCAACGGACACCTACTCGCTCAAGGGCCTGACCGAGGCGCTCGACCGCGTGGCGCAGGAATGCAAGTAGGATAGGAGTGTCTCTCGCCCTGGCAGCGGGAGAAACTATCTATTCCTTAGCGCCATCTTTTTTCGGATTGACCCATGACCCTTGCCGCAACCCCGGCTGAGGCTATTGCGTCGGGCGGCTTTGTCGAAAAGCGGCCGCTTGAACGCTACGTGGCGCCGTCCAAGCCGTCGCTCGTCGGATTGCCGCGCGCCGCGCTTGCTGAGGCGCTTGGCAGTGCGGGCGTGCCCGAACGCCAGCGTGGCATGCGGGTGCAGCAAATTTGGCACTGGCTCTACGTGCGCGGCGCCCAAAGCTTTGACGAAATGACGACCCTGTCGAAGGATTTGCGCGCGACATTAGCGGATCATTTCACACTGGCGCGTCCTGAAGTTGCCGCTGAGCAGATCTCGGCCGACGGGACGCGAAAGTGGCTGCTGCGGCTCCCCGGCGAGGTTGATGACCGGCCCCACGAGATCGAGTGCGTTTATATCCCGGAAGCCGATCGCGGCACCTTGTGCATCTCCAGCCAGGTCGGCTGCACACTCAATTGCACCTTCTGCCACACTGGCACGCAGCGTCTGGTCCGCAATCTCACCGCCGGCGAAATCGCCGGCCAGGTCGTGCTCGCCCGAGACCGGCTCAACGATTGGCGTCGGGAGGCTGTCGGCGACGAACCCGAGAAGCGCCTCGTTTCCAACGTCGTCATGATGGGCATGGGCGAGCCGCTTTACAATTTCGAGGCTGTTCGCGACGGCATCAATGTGGTGGCCGACGGTGAAGGCTTAAGTATTTCCAAGCGGCGCATCACGTTGTCGACGTCAGGGGTGGTACCCAACATCGTGCGCGCCGGCGATGAAATCGGCACGATGCTTGCCGTCTCGCTGCACGCCGTCACCGATGAATTGCGTAACGAGCTCGTGCCGCTCAATCGCAAATATCCGCTGCGTGACTTGCTCGACGCCTGCCGGAATTATCCGGGGCTCTCTAACGCGCGGCGTATCACTTTCGAATACGTCATGCTCAAGGGCATCAACGACTCGCTGGTCGACGCCAAGGCGCTCGTGCGTCTCATCAAGGGCATTCCGGCCAAGATCAACTTGATCCCGTTCAATCCCTGGCCAGGGAGCAAATACGAGTGCTCCGATTGGCAGCAGATCGAGAAGTTCTCCGAAATCGTCTTTGATGCCGGCTATGCCTCGCCGGTGCGTACGCCGCGCGGACGCGACATCCTGGCGGCGTGCGGGCAGCTCAAGAGCGCGAGCGAAAAACTTTCCGCCCGCGAGCGCCTGGCTCTGCGCGCCATGACGATGACGGACTGAAACGGGCCGGATCGACGGCGCCCAATGGCCATTATCTCCCGAGTGTTCGTGGTCATGATCGGTTATGTGCTGGCCTGCATTGCCGCCTCGATCGTGCTCACCGTCGGCACGCTGACACCGAACTGGGATCAGATGGTGCCCGAGGGCATGCCAACGGCGGCGATTTGGGTGGTCGTTGGTCTTGGCTCTGCGATCATCGGGGCGACCGCTCTGCTTCCGGCGTTGCTGTTGATCGCGCTGACCGAAGGGTTCGCCTGGCGTTCAATCGTTCTGTACGGCGTGCTTGGCGGGGTATTGGCGCTGGCGCTCACCTACGGTATCGACTTCGCCGGTTACGTTCGCGGACCGGACAGCATGCTCGCGCACGAACGCGAGGTGCTTGCGGCTTCGGGCATCGCCGGCGGATTGGTCTATTGGCTCTTCGCCGGCCGCAAGGCAGGTTTGTGGAAGTGGTGACGAACGTCGGCAAGTCGTCAAAGCGGCGCGCATGAATCGCACGGGGCTCGCTATCGCGCTCGCCATCGCCGCCGTCGTGGGCGTCCTGTTCGCCATTTATCCGCAGTTTGATCTTCAGATCTCCGCGTTGTTTTTTGATTCGCATTCGCACCTGTTCAGGCTCAACGCTCAGCCCTGGGTCATGTTTGTGCGGGATGTGGCACGATGGCTGGTGGCCTTGATTGTCGCACCGGCTGTTCTTGCCCTTGCCGGTAGACTGGTCATGCCCGAGCGGCGCCCGCTGATCGGCGGCCGCGCCGCATTGCTGATGTTGCTGACATTAGCTCTCGGCCCCGGCGTTCTCGCCAATCTCATCTTGAAGGACCATTGGGGCCGTGCCCGACCGCTCGATACGATCGAATTCGGCGGCACGTTTCCTTTCATCCCCTGGTGGGACCCTCGCGGCGATTGCCGGGACAATTGTTCGTTCATCGCCGGCGAGCCCTCGGGCGCGTTCTGGACGCTGGCGCCGGCGGCCTTGACGCCGCCGCAGTGGCGCTTGCTTGCCTACGGCGGGGCGCTTTGCTTCGGTGCCGCAGTTGGCCTTATGCGCATCGCCGGCGGCGGGCATTTTTTCACCGACGTGGCCTTTGCCGGCGTTTTCATGTTCCTTTTGATCTGGCTAACGCACGGGCTGTTGTTTCGCTGGGCCGCGACGCGCACGACCGACGAGGCGGTCGAACGCCCGCTGGTTCAGGCGGGCGAAGCGCTGCGCGGCGGCCTTGCGGCCTTGGCGCGCCGTTTCGGCGGGCACACCGGCAGGTCTTCGTAACAGTCTTCGTAAGCCTGGCGCGCGCCGACTGCTTGCGTCGCCCCCGCGCCCGCCTATAGTCCGCGCGCGTTTCTCAGGACTTCCCGATGATCCAGAACGGCGCCAAAAAAGGCGAAGTCAGAAAAGTCGTGCTCGCCTATTCGGGCGGACTCGATACCTCGATCATTCTCAAGTGGCTGCAGACCACCTATGGGTGCGAGGTCGTGACGTTCACCGCCGATCTGGGGCAGGGCGAGGAACTGGAGCCGGCGCGGGCCAAGGCTCTTCTGCTCGGCGTCAAGCCGCAGAACATTTTCATCGAGGATTTGCGCGAAGAATTCGTGCGCGACTACGTGTTTCCGATGTTCCGCGCCAACGCGCTGTACGAGGGCCAGTATCTGCTGGGCACTTCGATCGCGCGGCCGCTCATCGCCAAGAAGCAGATCGAGATCGCCGAAAAGGTCGGCGCCGATGCGGTTGCGCACGGCGCTACCGGCAAAGGCAACGATCAGGTCCGCTTCGAGCTGGCCTATTACGCGCTCAAGCCCGATGTGAAGGTCATCGCGCCCTGGCGCGAGTGGGATTTCAAGTCGCGCGAGGCGCTGCTCGCATTCGCCGAACAGAACCAGATACCAATCGCCAAGGACAAGCGTGGCGAAGCGCCGTTCTCGGTCGATGCCAATCTGCTGCACGCGTCCTCGGAGGGTAAGGTTCTGGAAGACCCCGCGCAGGAAGTCCCGGACTACGTCTACTCGCGAACTGACGATCCGGAGGGCGGGCCGAACGAGCCAGCTTACGTCACGGTCGATTTCGAACGCGGCGATCCGATCGCGGTCGACGGCAAAAAGATGTCGCCGGCACAATTGCTCGCGCATCTGAACATGCTCGGCCGCCGCCACGGTATCGGCCGGCTTGATCTCGTAGAGAACCGCTTCGTCGGCATGAAGTCGCGCGGTATGTATGAGACGCCGGGCGGGACGATCCTGTACGCCGCCCATCGCGGCATCGAATCGATCACGCTCGACCGCGGCGCGTCCCATCTCAAGGACGAGCTGATGCCGAAATACGCGGAGCTTATCTATAACGGCTTCTGGTTCTCGCCCGAGCGCGAAATGCTGCAGGCAGCGATCGACAAAAGCCAGGAATTTGTCAGCGGCCGCGTCCGGCTCAAGCTGTTCAAGGGCAATGTCGGGGTGGTGGGGCGCGAGAGCAAATATTCGCTCTACGATCAGGATCTGGTGACCTTCGAAGAAGGCAAGGTCGCCTATGATCAGCGCGACGCGGAAGGCTTCATTCGTCTCAACGCGCTACGGCTGCGCACGCTCGGGCAGCGGAAACGGAAGCTGAAGTTGTAGGCGCGACCTATGCGGGCGCGTGACAGACGGCTTCAATGTTGTGGCCGTCGGGGTCGAGCACGAACGCGGCGTAGTAGTTCGGATGGTAATGCGGCCGCGAACCCGGCGGGCCGTTGTCCTTGCCGCCAGCCGCCATGGCGGCGCGGTAGAACGCATCGACCGTTGCGCGGTCATTGGCGGTGATCGCCACATGAATCGGCTTGCTGAGGCCGCCTTCGCCGCCGATCCAGAAATCGGGCTTGCCATTCGCGCCGAAACCAGCCGCAGGGAGATCATTCGCCGTCTGCGCAACTTCCATGATCAATGAATAGCCAAGCGGCACGAGCGCTTTCTGATAGAACGCTTTCGAGCGCGCGTAGTCGGAAACAGGAAATCCAAGGTGATCGAGCATCGCCGCGCCCCGGAATGACGCGCTAAACCTGCCGCTCGACCATCATGCGCTTGATTTCGGCGATGGCCTTCGCCGGGTTGAGGTGTTTGGGGCAGGCCTGGGCGCAATTCATGATCGTGTGGCAGCGGTAGAGGCGGAACGGATCTTCCAGATTGTCGAGCCGTTCGCCGGTCGCCTCATCGCGCGAGTCCTTGATCCAGCGGTCCGCCTGGAGGAGGGCGGCGGGGCCAAGGTAGCGGTCAGAGTTCCACCAATAGCTCGGACATGACGTCGAGCAGCACGCACAGAGAATGCACTCGTAGAGCCCGTCAAGCTTGAGCCGGTCGTCGTGGCTCTGCTTCCACTCTTTCTGCGGCGTCGGTGAAACGGTCTGCAGCCACGGCTGTATCGAGGCGTGCTGGGCGTAGAAATTCGTCATGTCGGGCACGAGGTCCTTCACCACCGCCATGTGCGGCAGCGGATAGATGCGCACCGTTCCTTTGATGTCGCCCATCGCCTTGGTGCAGGCGAGCGTGTTGGTGCCATCGATATTCATGGCGCACGAGCCGCAGATGCCCTCGCGGCAGGAGCGGCGGAAAGTCAGCGTGGCGTCGATGTGGTTCTTGATCCAGATGAGGCCGTCGAGAACCATCGGCCCACAATCGCGGGTGTCGACGTAATAGGTATCGATGCGCGGATTGCGCCCGTCGTCAGGATTCCAGCGATAAATGCGGTATTCGCGGTCATTATCGACCTTGGCCGACTTCTGCCAAGTCTTGCCCTCGGTGATCTTCGAGTTTTTCGGCAGCGTGAACTGGACCATGCGAATTTCCCTGTTTCAATACACGCGAGCTTTGGGCTCGATGTACGACACGTCGTTGGTGAGCGTGTAGGTGTGCACCGGCCGGTAGTCGATGGTGACCCTGCCGGTGTTGAGATTGAGCCAGGAGAGCGTGTGCTTCATCCAATTCTTGTCGTCGCGATCGGGGAAATCCTCGCGCGCGTGGGCGCCCCGGCTTTCGGTACGGTTCGCCGCGGAATCCATAGTGACGACGGCCTGCTCGATCAGGTTGGCGAATTCGAGCGTCTCGATGAGGTCGGAGTTCCAGATCAGCGAGCGGTCGGTGACGTGCACGTCGCTGATCCCATCAAAGACCTGGTGGATGAGCCTTGAGCCTTCTTGCAGCACCTGTCCGGTACGGAACACGGCGCAATTGTTCTGCATGACCTGCTGCATCTTGGTGCGCAATTGCGCGGTCGGCGTGCTGCCCGAGGCGTTGCGGAATTTGTCGAGGCGCGACAGTGGCCGGTCGGCGGAGTCCTTCGGCAATTCCGGGTGTTTGTCGCCAGGGGTGAGGATTTCGGAACAGCGCTTGGCAGCCGCGCGGCCGAATACCACGAGGTCGATCAGCGAATTCGAGCCGAGCCGGTTGGCGCCATGCACCGATACGCACGCCGCCTCGCCCAGCGCCATCAGGCCAGGCACGATGTGGTCGGGATTGCCGTCCTTCTTGATCAGCGCTTCGCCGTGATAGTTCGTGGCGATGCCGCCCATGTTGTAGTGCACTGTGGGCACGATCGGCACCGGCTCGCGCGTGAGGTCGACGCCGGCGAAGATGCGTGCGGACTCGGTGATGCCCGGCAGCCGCTCGGCGAGAATCTTTGGATCGAGATGGTCGAGGTGGAGGAAGATGTGATCCTTCTTCGGACCCACGCCGCGACCTTCGCGAATTTCGATCGTCATTGCACGGGAAACCACATCGCGTGAGGCGAGATCCTTGGCGGACGGCGCATAGCGCTCCATGAAGCGCTCGCCTTGGCCGTTGACCAGATAAGCGCCCTCGCCGCGCGCGCCTTCGGTGATGAGCACGCCGGCGCCGTAGACGCCGGTCGGATGAAACTGAACGAATTCCATGTCTTCGAGCGGGAGGCCGGCACGCAGCACCATGGCGTTGCCGTCGCCGGTCTGGGTGTGCGCTCCCGTACACCACGCGTAGGTGCGCCCGTAACCCCCGGTCGCCAGGATGGTCATCTGCGCGGAAAAGCGATGGATCGAGCCGTTGTCCAGATTTATCGCGACCACGCCGCGGCAGCGTCCTTCCTCGTCCATGATCAGGTCGATGGCGAAATACTCGATGAAAAACTCGGTCGAGTGCCGCAGCGCCCGCCCATACATCGTGTGCAGCATGGCATGGCCGGTGCGGTCGGCCGCGGCGCAGGTGCGCTGCGCGGTGCCCTTGCCGTAATGGGTGGTCATGCCGCCGAACGGCCTCTGATAAATCTTGCCGTCTTCCTCGCGGCGCGAGAACGGCAGGCCCCAGTGCTCCAGTTCGTAGACGGCTTCCGGCGCATTGCGACACATGTATTCTATGGCGTCCTGGTCGCCGAGCCAGTCCGATCCCTTGACGGTGTCGTACATGTGCCAGCGCCAATCGTCTTCGCCCATGTTGCCGAGCGCGGCCGCAATGCCGCCTTGGGCCGCGACCGTGTGCGAGCGCGTTGGAAATACCTTGGTGATGCAGGCGGTGCGCAACCCGGCTTCGCTGCAGCCGACGACGGCGCGAAGGCCCGAACCGCCGGCGCCCACGACGACGACATCGTAGGAATGATCTTCGATCGGATAAGCGCGGCCGTTGATGGAAGGCGCCGCGCGTCCATTCGATCCGTTCTCTGCCATGGCGTTACAATCCGAACGAAAGCTTGAGGACGCCGTAGACCGAGATCAGTCCCACGGCCACAGCAAAGAACGAATTGGCGACGATCAACGTGAGCTTCGCCAATTCGTCATGCACATAATCTTCAATGATCACCTGCATGCCAATTCTCATGTGGGCGGTGATCGAGACGATGAACAAGACCATGATGATGGCAACGGTGGGTGAGCCGAGAGTTTGCGCCGCCGCCGGTTGGTTGCGGCCGAGTAGCGAGATCACGATGAATACGGCCGCGATGGTCAGCGGAATATTGGCGATCGCCGTGACGCGCTGATGCCAAAAGGCGCCGGTGCCGGATTTCGCAGAACCGAAACCGCGCACGCGCGCCAGCGGTGTGCGAATGTGCTTGAGTTCGCTCATTGCGGCCCTCCGACAGCGAGCAGGCCGACGATCCACAGGATGATCGTGATGGTGATCGAGCCGATGAGATTGGCTGCCGCCAGCCACTCACGCTCGTTCGGGCCCAGGCCGTGGCCGCTGTCCCAGATCAGGTGGCGAATACCGCCGAGCATGTGGTGAATGAGCGCCCAGGTGTAGCCGAAAAGTATGAGACGGCCGATCCACGAACCCGCGAATGCCTGGAACCTTGTGTAACCGTTCGGATTGGCGGCCGCGTTCAGCCACCAGGCCAACAGCACCGTCCCGAAGTACAAACCGAAGCCGGTGATGCGATGCACGATCGACATCATCATCGTCAGCAGCGGGCGGTAAATTTGCAGGTGCGGCGATAGCGGCCGCTCGGCGGGGGCCCTGGTTTCGGCCATGTGTTCGTCCGTATTGGCTCGACGGGGCTTCCTATCCAATCCGCCGGTCTGTCGCAATCCGACGAACGTCAACTTGCGCCGCCGTGCCGTGCCTATTATTTCGCCTTAGGCGAAAGAATAGTGCTATATAATGCTTGTGCAATGGGCATTTTTTGAAGCTAAGCTTCGTCGAATCCGAAGGCAGGCGGTCCCGTGCGATTTGATCTGGCCGATCTGAGCCTGTTTCGCCATGTGGTTGAGGCGGGAAGCATCACGCACGGCGCCGAGCGTGCGCATCTGGCGCTGGCGGCGGCCTCGACCCGCATCCGCAACATGGAGGATGCGCTTGGCGTATCGCTACTCACGCGCGGACGTGCAGGCGTGACGCCGACCCAAGCTGGCCGCACGCTGCTGCAACACGCCCGCTCCATTCTGCGTCAGGCCGAGCGGCTCCATGAAGATCTCGGCGCGTATGGGGGAGGGCTCGCCGGGCAGATTCGCGTGTTGTCGAACACCAACGCGTTGACCGAATTCCTGCCCGAAGCACTCAGTTCCTTTCTGTCCGAACATCCTAACGTCAGCGTCGATCTGGAAGAGCGCTTGAGTGACGAGATCGTCGGCCAGATTGCGGAAGGGGTGGCTGATCTTGGCATCGTCGCCGGGACCGTCGATGCGGGCGGACTGGAAACCTACCCATTTCGCCGCGACCGCTTTGTGCTGGTGGTAGCCCGCGATCACGCGTTGGCCAAGCGTGCGAAGATCACCTTCGAGGACGTGCTTGATCACGATTTCGTCGGCCTTGATCGTGCCAGCGCGCTGCAGCGCTTCCTCTCCAGCAAGGCGGTGCGCATCGGCCGGCCGCTGCGCTTGCGCGTGCAGTTGCGCAGCTTCGACGCGGTATGCCGGCTGGTCGAGTGCAAGGTCGGCATCGGCATAGTGCCGGAAACGACGGCGCGGAGAGTGCAGCGGACCATGGCGATTGCCGTGGTGCCGCTGACCGATCCGTGGGCGGCGCGCGAACTGACCATCTGCGTGCGCAACATGAAGGAGCTGCCGCTCTACGCGCGGCAATTGGTAGAGCATTTGCGGACCAGGAATCAGGCATCAGACGTCAGGCATCAAAAGACCTGACGCCCGCTTCCTGTCATCTCGGAATCAGCGCCCAATAGTCGAGATCGAGGATGACCGAAGGGTCGTCCGCGTCGCCGGACTTGAGTGGGAAGTCTGCACACGGACGGTCCTTGGTGGCGACCGTGCGCAGCCGAAGTGCGCCCACGTCGCTGCGGCCCGGCAGTTCGGATTTTGCCAGCACCTCGGACCACGCGAACACCGTGCCGCCGGCAAACAAAGGCGCGACGTGGCGGCCACCATTGATGGCCGCGACGTGGAATGCATTGGCGAGCCCGTTGAAAGTGAGCGCGCGGGCGAGCGAGATGACGTGGCCGCCGTAGATCAGTCGGTTGCCGAAACGGCCCTTCTTGGCGCTGTACAGATCGAAGTGGATACGCGCCGTATTCTGATAGAGCCGCGTGGCGATCTGGTGCTCCGCCTCTTCGACCGTCAACCCATCGACGTGATCGATCTTCTCGCCGACTTCGTAATCGCCGTACCGATACGGGCTGCCGGCCAGCGCGAAATCATAAGACTTGATGTCGAGCGGCGGGCACGCTTCGCCCAGCACTTTGGGATCGAGAACGGTCGGCAACCGCGGCACGTGATCGCCGGGCGCGGGCGCCGATTCGTCGCCTTTGCGCACCATGACCCAGCGCACGTATTCGAGCACCGGCGAACCGTCCTGCTTGTAGCCGGTCGTGCGCACGTACACGACGCCGGTCTTGCGGCTTGAGTTTTCCTTGAGCCCGATGACCTCGGACAGTGCAGAGAGGGTGTCGCCGGGATACACCGGCTTGCGGAAATAGCAGCCCGCGTAGCCGAGGTTGGCGACTGCGTTGAGCGAAACGTCCGGCACAGTCTTGCCGAAGATGATGTGAAACACGAGAAAATCGTCGATCGGCGAACGGGGATATCCGATCGCCTCGGCAAACGCGTCCGACGACTGCACGGCAAAACGCGCTCCAAACAGGCCGGTATAGAGCGCCACATCGCCCACGGTGACCGTGCGGGGCGTGGCATGGCGAATAACTTGGCCAATGCGGAAATCCTCAAAAAAATTGCCGGGACTTGTCTTGGCCATTGGTAAATTCCTCACTCCGGAGCCTGGCTACATAAACCACTGCCGCGGGGCGGGAAAGCCGGGCACATTGGCGAACAAAATTTTCACGTAGCCGTGAGAATCCGCGTGAAACCTTCACGCCAGATGTCTCGTAGCTCCATCCGACGCTGACACGAATGTGACGCCCCGCATGGGGTTAGTTTGTTATAGGGTCCGCAAAGCCGGATGGATCAGATGTCGACCGAAGCCGCAGCCGCGCCCGCACTGACCGACACCGCCGCGCCCCTGGCGCCGATCGTCCATCCGTTGTGGGTACGGGTCACGCACTGGGTCAACGCTCTGGCCATGCTCATGATGATCGGCTCCGGCTGGCAGATTTACGATGCGTCGCCGCTGTTCGGCTTCACATTTCCGCGCCAGATCGCGCTCGGCGAGTGGCTTGCGGGCGCGCTGTTGTGGCATTTCGCCGCCATGTGGCTCCTGGTGATCAACGGCATCGTCTATATCAGCCTTGGCATTTGGACCGGACGCTTCCGCCGCAAGCTGTTTCCGATCCGCCCGCGCGAGGTGATCAACGACTTTGTCGCCGCGTTGCGCGGCAAGCTCTCGCATGACGACCTTTCGATTTATAACGCGGTGCAGAAGCTTCTGTATGTTGGCGTGCTGCTGGCCGGGGTTGTGATCGTGCTTTCGGGAGTGTCGATCTGGAAGCCGGTGCAGTTCTGGTGGCTCACGGCATTCTTCGGCGGCTACAACACGGCGCGCTATGTGCACTTCGCCGCGATGACAACGATCGTAACTTTCCTGACGGTGCACGTATTGCTCGCGATCATCGTGCCGAAAAGCTTGCGCGCGATGATCGTTGGCCGTTGAGCTTGTGGAGGAGACGAATGTCCCGCCTGCGCAAACAGATCCCCGGCGTTGATCCGAAGCTCTTGATCAAGGACGCAGGCAGGCTGCTGCCCGAGCCGTCACGGCGATTGTTCCTGCGCGGCGCCGCGAGCCTCGGTGCGGTCGCCATGCTGACCGGCTGCGACATCATTGACGGTCAAACTTCAGAGAACGCGCTGCGCGTGATTTCCAAATACAACGATTGGGTCCAGGCGCGGCTCTTTAGCGAGACGACGTTGGCGCCGGAATATCCGGAAAGCGCCATCACGCGGCCGTTCCCCTTCAACGCCTATTACACCGAAGATGAAGCGCCGGACGTGGACGGCGACACCTACAAGCTCGAGATCGGCGGCCTCGTCGACAACAAAAAACCATGGACTCTGCCGGAGCTGAACAAACTGCCGGAAGTATCGCAGATCACACGCCACGTCTGCGTCGAAGGCTGGAGCGCCATCGGCTCCTGGCAGGGCGTGCGGCTGTCCGATTTTCTGAAAATGATCGGCGCCGATACCTCCGCCAAATACGTCTGGTTCCAGTGCGCCGAGGGTTATTCGAGTACTATCGACATGCCGACCGCGCTGCATCCGCAGACGCAACTCACGCTCAAGTTCGATCATAAGACGCTGCCAGTGGCCTACGGCTTCCCCATCAAAATCCGCATTCCGACCAAGCTCGGCTTCAAGAATCCCAAATACGTGACCGCCATGTGGGTGCAGAACAACGACGCCGGCGGCTATTGGGAGGACCAGGGCTACAATTGGTTCAGCGGGCTCTGACCCTTACCCCTGCGGCCGTGGCGGTGGCACTTCCGTAATCAGCCGCGCGCCGCGCTGGAACGTGATGTAGCCCCACAGCCACGTGAGGGCGACCACGAAACGGTTGCGCAGCCCGATCAAAAAATAGATGTGCACCACGCTCCAAAACAGCCAGCCGATAAAGCCTTTGAGCTGAAGCGATCCGAACTCAACCACGGCCGCGCGCCGCCCGATGGTCGCCAGCGTGCCTAGCGGCCGGTACCGGAACGGTGGCACGGAGCGGCCCGCGAGACGTTGAATGATGAGCCGGCCCACGTAGTGGCCCATTTGTTTGGCCGGGGCAGCGAG
>Ga0070731_10003252_pt1 | contig 14796 bp, 11 predicted proteins | sample Coa_R1_2_FD_66448 | JGI IMG/M metagenome (GOLD analysis project Ga0070731, IMG submission 66448) | Surface soil microbial communities from Centralia Pennsylvania, which are recovering from an underground coalmine fire - Coalmine... | ecosystem: Environmental > Terrestrial > Soil > Unclassified ... | reverse complement strand
TCACCGCTCCTTTTGGCGGCCCTTTGTAAAAGTGTCGATTAGATGGCACGCCGGTCCTTTGTTTTGAATGAGTTACGTGACGTTCTATTCGGCTCTGTGCGTCGATTAGAACCTCACTATGCGCCGTCGGTTGCTGGTCCTGAGTCTGGTGCGCGTTGGCATTTTGAGTTCGCCGATTTTCTCGAAATTATTCGTCGTGTCCATGTTAGGCGCTGGGCTGGCGAATTCAAGCGGTTGTTGGTGTAAAGAATTTTTCGTCACGTGGCGAGCCTTCACATGAGGGAGTCAGTCTGCGGAGGGCACTGAAAGCGAACAGTCGAGAATTCAAAATTCAAAGGGAGGGAGACGAAGTTACGGTTGGAGGGAAGCCGGGTCGGCGCCGGCTCCCTTGAAGGGAGCCGGCGCCAACGTGAGGTTAGTGCTGGTGGTCGGACTCGGGCTTCTTCTGCTGGGGCTCAGCCTTACGCTCGGGTTGGGCTTGGCGTTGGGGTGCGGCCCGTTGTTCCCGCTGTGGCTGAGCTCTGGGCGTCTCGGGACGGACGTTGCGGTTTTGCTGGACGTTGTCATGCGGCTGACTACGCGGCTGGTTTTCGGTGTTCGGGCGGCTCACTTCGTTCGGGCGCGTCTCGTTCGGCGTGTTCGGACGAGCCGCATTCCGATTTTCCGGCTGGTTACGGTTCATGTTATTGGGAGGATTCGCGCTCCTATTTTGCGGAGGGGTCATATTTCTGTTTGCCGGACGGTTCGGGTTCACATTGTTTGGACGGCTCTCGTTCCGGTTGTTAGGCTGGACCTGCCGTGTAGCTCCACCAGTGGCGGATGGACGGATTGGTTCCCGGGCAGGCGCTACGTTATTCGTCCTGAAATCACCAGGCTTTGCCGTAGCGGTGATCGGCGGGCGGCCGTGATTCTGCGAGGCACGTAGCGCGGTATTACGGCTAGCGGCCTGCTCCTGCTGCGTTTGTAAGCTGGTTCGTTGAACATGACGCTCGCGTTCGGCGGCTAGTTGGGCGGAATTGGGACGCGCCGAGATGCCGCCGCGTCCGCCGTTATAACTGACACGATTCTCGTTTCTATTGTTGACAATCACTGTCCGATCAACGTAGGTGTTGTGGATTACAGTAGTGTTAACCCGCGTGACGGCAGTGTTGTAGACAAATCTATCGTGGTCCCAGCGTCCACCGACGTAGCCATTACCGAAATAACCGAACCCGTAGTCGATGCCGCCGTAGAAGCCAACCTGTGGCCCCCAATAGCCGGCGTGCCATACATACGCGTCGTTGCTCCAACCCCAGTATCCTGGGGTCCATAGAAGGCCAGGCTGTGGCGGTAGCACCCAGGTGCCAGGCACCCAGTAGTAGCCCACGTCCTCACTGTATGCCCAATAGCCAGGAACCCAGATGTAGCCAGGATCGGGGCAAACAGGCTGTTCGTATACCGGCAAGGCTGGTGGGCCAACCCGCACCGATATTCCCACCGAGATCTGAGCCAGAGACCGAACTGGAAAGACCAATAACAGGAGGGCGAGCAATCCGACAGAGACCAGAGCCATCTTGCGCATGTTTATCTCCTCTAGTTACTTAGATTCCGGAAAGGCTCTTGGGGTCACGCAACGGCAGCGCGAGAAGGAATGGTGTTACCAGTGACTGGGAGGAGCACGCCCCGGAAAGCACGAGCGGCGAACGGCGGGAGCAAGCTCCGGCACTCCACATGATGGCCTCAGACCGGCCTAAATGCGGCCGGTTCGGGATGACACCGTTTTGAGAGCTTGAACCTCGGGCGCCTAAACTGCCCTTATTTACCCAGGAGTTGGCGGGCGATTACCATACGCTGGATTTCGCTGGTGCCTTCGCCGATGGTGCAGAGCTTTACGTCGCGGTAATACTTTTCGGCGGGGTAATCCTTTATAAAGCCGTAACCGCCATGAATCTGAACGGCTTCGTTGGCCACGCGCACGGCCACTTCTCCGGCATAAAGCTTGGCCATGCTGGACTCACGGGTGATGCGGGAGTGGTCGTCTCGCGAGCCTTCGGCGATGGCGCGATCGGCGAGCCATGCGGCGCGATAGGTCAACAAACGCGCGGCTTCGATCTGGGTGGCCATGTCGGCGAGCTTGAACTGGATGGCCTGAAAATCGGAGATGGGTTTTCCGAACTGTTTGCGCTCTTTGGCGTAGCGCACCGAGCACTCGTAGGCGCCCTGCGCCATGCCCAGTCCGAGTGACGCGATTGAGATCCGCCCACCATCGAGGATTTGCAAGCTATTGACGAAGCCCTCGCCTTTCGGGCCCAAGAGATTTTCCGCGGGCACGCGGCAATCGGTGAAGACCACTTCACTCGTATCGCTCGCCCGCAATCCGAGCTTATTTTCCTTCTTGCCGGGGCGAAAGCCCGGAGTTCCTTTCTCGATGATAAATGCGGAAATACCGTGGTGTTTCTTTGAAGCGTCCGTGACGGCCATCGCCACGCACACGTCGGCGTAATGTCCGTTGGTGGTAAACGTCTTCGCGCCATTGATCACCCATCCACCGTTTTTCTTCGCGGCCAGGGTGCGCGTGCCGCCCGCATCCGATCCGGCTTCCGGCTCGGTGAGCGACCAGCAGCCCAGCTTTTTCCCCTGCGCCAGCGGGACTACATATTTTTGTTTCTGCTCTTCGGTGCCAAACTTGTAGATGTGATTGGTGCACAGCGAATTGTGCGCGGCGACGATGATGCCGACAGAACCATCCACGCGTGAAAGCTCCTCGATGATGATGGCGTATTCGAGATAGCCCATTCCCGCGCCGCCGTATTTTTCGGGGAAAATGACACCGAGAAAACCCATCTCAGCGAGCTTAGGAATGATTTCTGAGGGGAATTGCGAGGCTTCGTCCCACTCCATCACATGCGGGGCGATTTCAGCCTCAGCGAATTCGCGGACCGTGCGGCGGAGGTGCTGCTGTTCGTCGGTGAGCGAGAACTCCACGATACGTTTATATCATGGCATTGCTGACGCGACGGGAATCGGGCGCGATGGCAGCAACGTAAGAGAAAGCGGATCCCTCGTCGGCCGAAAGGCGGCCTCTGTCGGGATGACAACTCAGATGGCTACAGGGCCAGCGAGGCGACACCTGCGCGGCGGCCTACCGCGCGGAGGACGAGGTCGGCAAGAGCGCGGATGAGGAGCGGCGAATCGTTGAGCGCGGGCATCATGTGAAAGTCGCTCACGCCAAGCGATTCGGCTTGTTCGCGAGCTTCGATGTTGATTTCGTAGAGGGTCTCGATGTGCTCAGTGAGGAAGGAAATGGGAACCACCAGCATCCGCTTGATACCTTCGGATGCCATTTTCGCGATCGTGGCGGTGAGCGAGGGCTGGAGCCATTTCTGAGGGCCGACCTTGCTCTGAAAGCAAAGCACGTACGGATTGGCCCAGGCCCCGAGCTCGCGAACGAGCCGAACGGTGGCCTCGATCTGGCGCGGATAAGGGTCGCCCTTTTCCACCAGCGCCATCGGAAGTCCGTGCGCGCTGAATACTAAGGGCACTTCCTCGGGGTACGGCAACTGCTGGAGTATGCCGTTAATGCGCTCGACGACTCCCGCGATGTAATCGGGATGATCGAAAAAGTGATCGACAACGTGCACGGGAACTCGCGCAGCGTAGAGGCGATTCCATTCCTTGAGGCTGCTGCCTGTGGTGGCCAGCGAGTAGTGCGGGTAGAGGGGCAGGAGCACGAGTTCGTCAAAAGCGGCGCGCTGCAAACCCGCGATCGCTTCCTCGGTGTTCGGATGCCAGTAGCGCATGGCCACAAAGGTGCGCGCGGAAATATGAGGGCGCAGGGCGACATCAAGCGCTCGCGTCTGTTGCTCGGTGAGGCGACGGATGGGCGAGCCGCCGCCGATTTCGGCATAGTGCTGACGAACGGTCTTCGATCGCGTGGTCGAAATCAACTTCGCCAGCGGTTTGCGGGCGAGAAACGATCCAGGAAAGTTGATGATGTCGGGATCACAAAAAAGATTGTAGAGGAACGGCTCGACGGCGCCCTGCCGGTCGGGTCCTCCCAACTGGAAGCAAACAACCGCGATCTTTTTCTCTGCCGGCATCGCGTCCCCGCCCAGCTACTAAGATGCCACAAGAAGCCGCTGGGCGCAAAACAGGTTCGTACGGGAGCGGCGTGTGGTTCGGCACGTGCTCGCGCATCGCGAGTTGACGCATGGAGGGAATCTGTCTACATTCGTAACGTGCCCACCGGAAAGATACAAGTTGGTCAGGTCTGGAAGAAGGATGGGACTGAAGATTCCTTTCTGGTCACCAAGATTTACAGCGAGGCGCTAGCCACATACGCCGTCTTGCGCAAGACAGGGGCGGAGGCCGAGCCGCCAATCCGCATCAAAGTGGCGAAAAGCGGAGCAGCGGCAAGCCTGCCCGGATACACCTTCACTCAACAGTCCGACGACTTCTAGGTCTTCGCGCTAAAAAGCCAAGACACTAAAAGCGGAAAATTAAACCCAGATTCGCCTGGAACTGTTGGGCGTAATTATTGACATTGGCGTTGTAGAAACCGAAAAGTGGATCGAAGAAAGTCTCGACCTGCGAAGTGGTGCGAGAAGGCACATAGCGCACGTCGAAGCGCACTCCGGCATGCGGAACGAAGAAGTACTTCACACCACCGCCAATATTAAAAGAGAGTTTGTTCTCGAAAGGCAATTCTCCCCCGGAGCTGAAGTGCGTGAAACCCATGCCAGCGGCGATGAAGGGCTTGAGACGCGATCTCCGACCCAAGTTATAGTCCACGCCCCACTGATAGTTATTCAGCGTCAGCTTGCCTACAGATGAGTTGATCCCGGTAATCGCGTTCTGCGCGCCGAGCTCGGTGGGCTCTTGGCTCCACATAAATTCGGCCTGGAGGCCGGGCAAGGAGTCGGGGAACAGATCAATATCAGCGATGGCACCGTAGTCCCACGTGCTCTTGATGGTGAACTCGTCGATGGGGCTGACTCCGCCTGAATTCGTATTGATGACACCACCGAAACGGGAACCCCCGAAGGGGGTAATTTCAATACTGCGGTTGGGTTGCGTGGAGCTCCACTGCGCGTTGGCGCTCGATGCGCCGCACGCGGCCAGGATAAGAATCATTAGGATTGTTTTTACTGAGTGCATGAGCCTCCCCTTCGAGAATTCGATGATCCAGACGCGCGGGAGGCGCCAAAAAACATGGTCCCCCCTCCTCCTTAGAACACTTGGGGCGGCCGATAGTTGCAAAGCTCTTGCGCAAACATGCCCGTGAAGCAAGGCGCGCCCTAAAGCGATTCCGCCGGGACGTCCAGAAAGTTCCGCAGGCAGGCGCGCAAACCGGAGAAAAGGCACCGGCACACCCGGCGGAAAAAATGGAAGGGCAGTTTTCCACCGAGGGACGCGGCGCACCCGAGAAAATTAATCGCGGAGTTCGCCAGCTGGATTAGAATAGATGCGCATGGCTTCCTCAGCTTCTCCGAATTTCGTACATCTGCATCTGCACACGGACTACTCGCTACTGGACGGCGCCTGCGAAATCGGCGAATTGACGGCCGAGGCGGCGCGGCGGGGCATGCCCGCGGTGGCCGTGACGGACCACGGCAATCTTTTCGCCGCCGCGAACTTCTATCATCAAGCCACAACGCACGGAGTGAAACCCATCATCGGATGCGAAGTGTACGTGGCGCCGGACAACCACAAGAATCGTGGCGCGGAGGCGGAGCGGTCCAATCATCTTGTCTTGCTGTGCGAAAACGACGAAGGGTATCGGAATCTTATTAAGTTGGTTTCGACGGGGTTTCTCGACGGCTTTTATTATAAGCCGCGCGTGGACCACGATTTGCTCGCGCGGCATAGCAAGGGACTGATCGCGCTTTCGGCGTGCCTTCGTGGCGAAGTGGCCGATGCGCTGCTCACGGAAAAATACGAACAGGCGCGGACGAATGCGTATCGCCTGCGCGATATTTTCGGCAAGGGGAACTTTTTCCTGGAGATTCAGGACCAGGGCTTAGAGGTAGAAACGCGGATCAATCGCGATCTGGTCGCTCTTTCGCGCGAAACGGGCATCCCGCTGGTGGCAACGAACGATTGCCACTACCTGACGCAATCTGATTCCCACGCGCAGGAAGTGCTGATGTGCATCCAGACGGGCAAGACCATGAGCGATGCTCAGCGGATGAAGTTCGCGACCGATCAATTTTATTTCAAGACCGCGGAGGAAATGGCGCAAGTGTTTCGGGAGCTTCCCGATGCGGTATCACGCACCGTTGCGATTGCGGACCGTTGCAATGTGAAAATCCAGCGCGTCAGCAACCCGTTTCCGGAGTTCAAAGTTCCCGAGGGCCATACGACCGATTCGTATTTTGAGCGAGTGGTGCGCGAGGGGTTTTCCGCGCGGGCCCAGCAATTGGAGCGCCTGGCGCAGGAGAATCGCCTGCGGCACCCCCTTTCCGAGTACGAAAAGCGGCTGACTGCTGAAGTTCAGATGATCCAGAAGATGCGCTTCGCCGGCTACTTCCTGATCGTGTGGGACTTCATCCGCTACGCCCGCTCGCAGGGAATTCCCGTGGGGCCGGGGCGCGGTTCTGCGGCGGGCAGCCTGGTGAGTTTCGCGCTGCAGATCACGGACGTGGATCCGCTGGAATACGATCTGCTGTTCGAACGCTTTCTGAATCCCGAGCGCATTTCGATGCCCGATATCGACATCGATTTCTGCATGCGGCGGCGCGGCGAAGTGATCGAGTACGTGCGGCAAACTTATGGCGCGGGAAGCGTCGCGCAAATCATTACTTTCGGGACCATGGCGGCGAAGGCGGCGCTGAAGGACGTGGGCCGCGCCATCGACATGCCCTATGGAGAAGTCGACAAGATCGCAAAAATGATTCCGGCCACGCTGAATATCGAGCTGGAGGATGCTCTCAAGCAAACTCCTCAGCTGGATTCACTGCGCAAAACGGACGAGCGGGTGAAGGAGATGGTGGAGGTAGCGCTGCGTCTCGAGGGACTGGCGCGGCATGCGTCCACACACGCCGCCGGAGTGGTGATTTCTCCGCAGCCGCTCACCGAGATCGTGCCTCTGTATAAGTCGAACAAGGATGAAATAACCACGCAGTACGACATGAATGCGCTCGAACGGCTCGGTCTGCTGAAGATGGATTTTCTCGGCTTGACGACGCTGACGGTGCTGGATGATGCGGTCCGGTTGATTCAGCAAAATCGTGGCGTCTCGGTGGATCTGGCAACGTTGCCGCTCGACGATCCCGCCGTGTACGGCATGTTTTCGCGCGGCGACACGACCGGCATCTTCCAGTTCGAGTCGCACGGCATGCGCGATATTTTGAAACGCTATCAGCCTACGCGGATCGAGGACCTAACGGCTCTCAACGCGCTGTATCGTCCTGGTCCCATCCAGGGCGGCATGATCGACGATTTCATTGCCCGCAAGCTCGGCAAGAAAAAAATTACCTACGATCTGCCGGAGCTGGAAGAGATCCTTTCGGAGACGTGCGGCGTAATCGTCTATCAAGAACAGGTGATGCAAATCGCGAATCGGCTGGCGGGATTTTCGTTGGGAGATGCCGATTTGCTGCGCCGTGCAATGGGCAAGAAGAAACCTGAGGAGATGGCTGCACAGCGCGAGAAATTCCTTACCGGCTGCCAGGCACGCAAGGTACCGCAGAAAAAAGCGGAAAAGATTTTCGATTTGATGGCCGAGTTCGCGGGCTACGGGTTCAACAAATCGCATTCGTGTGCGTACGCGCTGCTCGCTTACCAGACCGCGTGGCTCAAGACACATTACTCGGTGGAATTTGTGGCCGCGATGCTCACTTCGGAAACCGGGAACACGGAAAAAGTGGTGAAGTACATCAACGAAGCGCGCAGCATGGGAATCACTGTGCTTCCGCCCAATGTGAATTCGAGCGACATGAATTTCACTCCGGTGGGCGGAGACATTCGCTTTGGCTTGGCTGCGATAAAAAACGTAGGCGAGAACACGGTGAGGGGCATCCTGGCTGCGCGCGAATCGCTCGGGAAGTTCACCGATTTCTTCCAATTCTGCGAATCGGTGGATGCGCGGCTGATCAATAAGCGTGTTCTGGAGAGCCTTGTGAGAGCGGGCGCACTCGACGGGCTAGGCGCGCATCGAGCGCAGATGATCGCGGCCATCGACCGTGCCGTCGAGCGCGCGCAGAAAATCCAACGGACGCGCGAGTCCGGTCAGCACGGCCTTTTTGGCGGTGAAAGGGCATCGGCGCATACGCCGCCCCCAGAAGTGTTGCCTGACGTCGCGGAATGGGTGGAACACGAGCTTCTATCAGCTGAATATTCGACGCTCGGTTTTTACATCTCCGGACATCCACTCGACAAATACGCCGGGCGACTGCAGGATCTGAAGGCCGTGGAGCTAGCGACTCTAGAAGGCCGGCGGAATGGCGAGGAAGTTACCGTAGCGGGGATTATAGTGCAGTGCCGCCCGATGCGTTCCCGTCGAGGCGCCCGTTGGGCCATCTTGACTCTGCAGGACCGAACCGGCGTGAGCGAGGCGCTGGCGTTTCCCGAAGCATTTCAAAAGCTGGAGGGAATCTTAAAGGGCGCAACTCCGCTGCTGGTGAGGGGCCGAATTGCCGTGGAGGACGTTGGGACGCGAGTGATCATTTCCGATGCACGGCTTCTCGATCAGGTACGCGAGCAGACTAGCGTGCCGAACCTCTTGCGGCTTCGCGTGAACCACAGCGCCATGGACGCGGGGATCATCGATCGGCTGCAGGAACTATTCGCCAGCAGGCCGGGGCGGTGCCGCATTGCGTTTGAACTTGTCCACGAGGATGGCACTGAAGCAACGATTGATGCGGGTAGCGTCGTACGCGCCGATTCCGATTTTCTCGATCGCGTCCGCGAGATTTGCGGGGCGAATTCCGTTGCGGTGATGCAGTGACGGATTCTCTGGAGAAGCGCAAGCTCGCGCGCAAGCGTTTGCGTCGGATGCGCGAACTGGCGAAGCAGCGCAAGCTCCACGGGGAAACAGGCGCGGGTCAGACCACAAACATCCATACTCCAGGCCAGCCGCCTCGCGTCGAGAAAGCGGCGCGCCCCGCGAAAGCGCTCGCGAATGACACAAGAGTGAAGGAGGCCGACGCGCGCCGGCTGGAAATTGACGCACTCGAACGCGATATCAGTGAGCTCAGCCGCCTGACTGAACCTACCGATAGTACGACGGAAGAAATCGGGCGAATTCGGCGCGAAGTCGAGGAGCTAAAGCGCGAGTTTTACTCGCATCTGGATTCCTGGCAGCGTCTCCAGCTAGCGCGACATCCCCAGCGACCTTACACCGACGATTTTATACGCCTGTTGTTTGAGGACTTCAGCGAGGTTCACGGCGATCGGTACTTCGGTGACGATCCTGCCTTAATCACGGGCATGGCGCGCTTCCAGGGCCGCCCCGTCCTGGTGGTGGGAAACCAAAAAGGGCGCGATACCAAACAACGCCTGGCCCGCAACTTCGGCCAAGCCAAGCCCGAAGGATACCGCAAAGCTCTGCGCGCGATGCATCTGGCCGCGAAATTCGGGCGCCCCATTCTCGTTTTTGTGGACACGCAAGGTGCGTATCCTGGCATAGACGCCGAGGAACGCGGCCAGGCCGAAGCCATCGCTTACAACATTCGTGAAATTGCCCGGCTGCCGGTGCCGATTCTAGTGACGATTACCGGCGAGGGCGGTTCGGGCGGGGCCCTGGCGATTGCGATCGGCGACCGTGTTTTCATGCTGGAAAATTCTGTCTATTCGGTGATTTCTCCTGAGGGCTGCGCGTCCATCATGTGGCGCGATTCAACGAAATCGGAAATGGCCGCAGACGCACTGAAGATCACGGCGCGCGACCTGCTCGACCTAAAGCTGATTGATCAAATCATTCCCGAACCCGAGGGAGGCGCCCACACGGACCACCCGGCCTGTGCCAAACTCGTCGGGGACGTTCTCGCAAGAGCGCTGAATGAGCTTTTGCCGGTGCCTACGGAAAAACTGCTCCAGAAGCGATATGAAAAGTTCCGTAACATGGGCCAATACTTCACCTGATACCGCGGAAATATACAGTTTTCATCGTATTGCCGACAGCGCCGCCGTAGCGCATCTTTTCAAAATGATATTCGCAATCTCCGGTCCAGCGGCAGGCTGGCCCATGAGGCCGATGGATAGACGGCAGGGGAGATTAGGTGCTCTGTGGATTGTTTACGGCTTGATCTGCCTGGCCGAGGCTGTGTGGATTGCCCTGAATGATGCGGCCCTGACGACCATGTGGGGCACACTCGTTTCGCGTGTAGCCAATCCCTTTTCGTGGATGAGCGCCTTTCGCTTTCTCCTGGTGGGAATAATTGCATTGCTTATTGTGACAGCTGTTCTGTCGCTTCTGGCAGGATTTGCGCTGATGCAGCGCGGCTCCTCAAGCCGCACGCTGGCGCTGGCCTCTAGTTTCCTGGGAATCCTCACCGGTCCTCTCGGTATTGCTCTAGGTGTGTACACACTGGTTTTGCTGGTTCCTCGCGCTTCTTGGCAAACGCACGAGCGCCTTCCAAACGCCGCGTAGCAACCGCGATAGCCGGCCTGCTGTGGCACAGTGTTTTTCCTCAGTTGCGGTATTGAACACCGAAAAACTTAGTTCTCATTGCCCGTTTCGAAGCCGTGAACTAGCGTAAATTCACGGGGGAATCACTAAATGGCGGAACAAGAAGTACCTCTGATGGTAGACGTATTTAGACCGTACGAACGGCTGGTAGAAATCACAATTCTGGGGAAAACTTTTCTGGTTCCCGAGAGGAATTCCCTGCTCCGCGCTTTCCAGTTTATCAGCCCCGAAACCATTCCCTACGGACGCTTCTGCTGGAACCAGGAATGCCAATATTGCCGCGTCGACTGCAAACTCGCCGATGACGACGCGGCGCGCCCCATTCTGAGCTGTAAATTCATTGTCTCGGAAGGCATGCAGATTTCGAATCTCGCACCCGAACTGATCGGCTGCCTACGCACCAAGCTCGGGCAAACGCAAGCGATCACCCCGGAAGTCGCGGACGGCCCCAAGGATCACTAGGATAAGTCTGAGGCAGGCAGCAGGGGCTTAGATGAGCCGTTTCAAAGTCTTGATCGTCGACGATTCGCCTGTCTATCGTAAGCTGGTCGAGCAGGCGCTTTCGCAAGATTCCTCGGCGGTTCTGTTTGCGACGAGCGGCGATCAGGCTCTTGAAATCTTCGAACGGGAACACCCGGAGATCGTCATCACCGATTGGGTGATGCCCGATCTTACGGGCATCGAGCTTTGCCAGCGCATCCGCGGGGGAACCCAAGCTTCATACACCTACGTCATCATCCTCACCAGCAACGCGGAAAAAGAAAGCGTGGTGAAGGGGCTCTCTGCGGGCGCGGATGATTATCTTACCAAACCGTTTCACGCCGCCGAACTTCTCGCGCGCGTCCGCGTGGGTCAGAGGCTGATCGATCTGCACCGGCAGATCGCGACGAAGAACCGACTTCTTGAAGAACTGGCTCTGACGGATGCGCTGACCGGTCTACCCAATCGACGCGCGATCGAAATCTGGGCGACCCGCCAGCTGAGCGGGGCGGCGCGGCACGGGTTCCCCTTCTGGGTTGTGATGATCGATCTAGATCACTTCAAGCACGTGAATGACGCACACGGGCACGATGCCGGAGACATGGTCCTCAGGAAGTTTGCCGAAATTCTCAAATCCAACACGCGCTTATCTGACATCTCGGGTCGCATAGGCGGTGAGGAATTTCTTCAAGTGCTCACTCATGCGGATGAAGCAAATGTTGGATTGGTGCTGGAGCGCATCCGCAGCCAGTTTGGAGCCGAAAAATTCGTTGTCAGTGGCGCCGAATTCATCGTAACCGCAAGCTTCGGCGTGGCCGGATTTTCCGGTAGAAAAGCTCCCGAGTTCTCCGAGTTGGTCACGCGAGCCGATGCCGCTCTTTATCGGGCAAAGGGCCGCGGGCGCAATTACGTCGAAATCGAGTCCGTCGCCGTACTTTGTGACAGACCGAGTAGCCACCAGCCTAGATAGGGATTTGTCTCTGCTCGCGTTCGAAGTAGAGAGAAGAGTGGACCCCAGCTCCAACTGCCTGAATCACACCCGCAAGGGTTGTCGTAGCGCTTCAAACTTCACTTGGCAGTCAGACGCTGTGTTAGAATTTGTGTTTTGGTATTCATACAGTGGGAGCACAAGCATGAAGCCCCGTGGGAAGTTTCTGATTGGTTCGGGAATTATCATTGCTACGCTCTTAGTGCTGGCCTATGTCGGTTTCACGCAAAGCAAAACCTACTACCACACGATCTCCGAACTCCCCACACTATCTTCTCCGGCGCTCCATCAGCGCATGCGAGTTTCCGGCAATGTGCGTGCTGGGTCGATTTCACATGCCGACGGCCGCATCGACTTTGTCCTCGAGGAACAGGGTAAGGACCTGCCAGTCAGCTACGTTGGCCGCGATCCCCTTCCCGATACTTTCAAGGACGGCGCACAGGCGCTCGTCGAAGGCAGGCTGATGCCCCAGGGCGGCTTTGTCGCTGAACAGGTGCAGGCGAAATGTGCCTCCAAGTATGAGGCAACGCCACCCGGTACGGCGGCGGGCGCGGCACACTCCGCTCCAGCGGTTGACCAATCGACGACTGCACCGAGCATGCCGACATCGGGGCGTAAGAGCTAGGTATTCGGCAGGGGGAAACTCGTTGGACATTTTTGGTTCGTTTGCACTTCTCCTCGCACTACTCGCCGCTGGCTACGCGTTTGTAGCGGGCATAACGGGAATCCTCACACGACGGACGCTACTTTCGAAAAGCGCGCGCAATGCCGGAATGGCGATCTGCGGTCTCGTTACACTTGCAGTCGCCGCGCTCGAATATTTTTTTTTCACTGACAATTTCTCTCTGGCCTATGTGGCAGAGCACAGTAATCGCGCTCTGCCCCTGTTTTATAAATTCGCCGCTCTTTGGTCCGGACAGGAAGGCTCCTTGCTTTTCTGGAGCTGGCTACTTTCGATTTATGCGTTCTGCGCGCTTTTCCTGAATCGCAAAAAACACCCGGAACTGATGCCCTACCTGGGAGTGACGCTGGCCGGTGTCCAGATTTTCTTTCTAGCGCTGAACGTTTTTGTGGCAAGCCCGTTTCACATCCTTGCGGGAGCCGATGCTTCGGGCGCGATGCATATGGCAAGAGTTTCCGAGGGTAGCGGGCTGAATCCGCTTCTGCAATATCCGGAGATGGTTATCCACCCGCCGATGCTGTACCTCGGCTATACGGGATTCACTGTCCCGTTTGCTTTCGCCATGGCGGCGCTACTTGGCCGCTATCCCGGCGAAAAGTGGATTCACGTCACCCGGCGCTGGACCATGGTCACGTGGGGGCTTCTAACGGTGGGCATTCTGCTCGGCGCGCACTGGGCATACGCCGTGCTGGGTTGGGGCGGTTATTGGGCATGGGATCCCGTGGAAAATGCTTCTCTGCTGCCGTGGATCACCGGCACCGCGTTTTTGCACTCCGTAATGATGCAGGAAAAGCGTGGCATGATGAAGGTTTGGAATGTGTGGCTGGTCTTCGTCACATTCATGCTGTGCATTCTCGGCACGATGCTGACGCGCTCCGGTGTGGTCAGTTCGGTACATGCATTCGCGGAATCGTCTATCGGCGGATGGTTCGTGGCCTTCCTTGTAATTGTTTTTGTGGCCTGCCTCGCCGCGTGGTACAAAAATCGCGACTACCTGCGAAGCGACAATCAGATGGACTCGCTCGTTTCGCGCGAATCCAGTTTCCTCTTCAACAATCTGATTCTTCTCGCCGCGTGTTTCGCCGTGCTGTGGGGAACGCTTTTTCCGGTCCTCTCTGAATGGGTCACCGGCAACAAGATCAGCGTGGGGCCGCCGTTTTTCAACAAAGTGAACGTACCCATCGCTCTCTTCCTGCTCTTCCTCACCGGAGTGGGCCCGCTGCTCGCATGGCGTAAAACCTCCTATGACGCGCTGCGCCGCAATTTTGCCTGGCCGCTTGCGGCAGGGTTGGCTGCGGGCGCGGTGGCATTTGCTTTTGGATTCCGGGAATTCTATCCGCTCATCTGCTTGATACTCTCTGTGTTCGTCACGCTGACGATCGCGTCCGAGTTTTATCGTGGCGCGCGCGTGATCTCCTCGCGCGATGGGACCAATATCCTCGCCGCGGTGGGCGAACTCACGATGCGCAATACGCGGCGCTATGGTGGTTACATCGTCCACTTCGGAATGGTATTGGTCTTCATCGGCATCACTGGCTCCGCATTTAATCAGGACATTCAGAAGGACATGGGCCCCGGCCAATCGCTTTCCATCGGTCCGTACACAATCCTTTGCCAAGATTTCGATCAGCTAGCCAACAACAATTACCAATCCGAGCGCGCTACGCTGGAAGTGTTTCGCAAGGGTAAATCGGAAATGATGCTTTATCCCGAGCGCCGCTTCTTCCTCGCTAGCCAAGTCACCGAGACGATCGTCGCCAATGAGAGCAGCCCGCTACGCGACCTGTACGTCGTCTATGCCGGCCGCAGCCCCGACACAAATAAGCCGGTGATCCACGCCTATCTGAATCCGCTTGTGAAGTGGATATGGTTCGGCGGCATCGTGGTAGTTCTCGGGACAGGCTTGGCCATGATTCCCGATCGCCGGGCGGCACTGGTATTGCGCGCAGCTTCTGAAAAATCCTGGGGCAGCTCGGTTGCGCGAGGTGTCGGGGGATCGCCAGCTACCAGCCCCATAGCAACATCCCCGATCCGCCG
>Ga0070731_10003251_pt1 | contig 14799 bp, 14 predicted proteins | sample Coa_R1_2_FD_66448 | JGI IMG/M metagenome (GOLD analysis project Ga0070731, IMG submission 66448) | Surface soil microbial communities from Centralia Pennsylvania, which are recovering from an underground coalmine fire - Coalmine... | ecosystem: Environmental > Terrestrial > Soil > Unclassified ... | reverse complement strand
TTCAACTGCATCGCGCATCGGGCGAGCGCCAAGTTTGGGATGAAATCCCTTGCGGACGAGAAATGGCAAAACCGATTGGTCCAAATCGAGTTTATGTCCCTGCACTGCCAGAAATTCGATCTCCCGCGACAGAAATTTTTGGGCAATCTCCAACTGGTGTTCATAGCTCAAGCGGTTGAACACCAGTTTTTCAGTGATGCGAGCGAAAATTTCTGGCCGCAAGGCCTGTTGCGCGCGTGAAAGAACATGGCGTTCCATCGTCGCGTCGTTGGAATGTTGCAGGCCTATCAACTCCGCCGAGCCGATATTTGAAGTTAGCCAGACGTAGAAGCCGCTGAAATCTAGTGTCTGCCTGGTGGCGACGGTAATTCTCGCAGCATCGAGCAATTGCAGCAAAATGTCCAAAACGCGGGGGTGCGCCTTTTCCGCTTCGTCGAACAGCAGCGACCCTTCGGCAGCCCGCTCACGCACCGCTCCGAGATAGCCTGCCTCGCCCAGCCGCGCACCGAGCAGCAATCCCAATGATTCCTGGGTCTGAAACTCAGACATATCGAAGCGAAATAATTTTTCAGGCCCAAAGATTTGGTTTGTCAGCACAACGACCGTTTCCGTCTTTCCTACTCCTGTAGGTCCGAGCATCAGGAAACTGCCCCGTGGCCGCGCGGGCTTGGTGAGGTTCAATTCACCGCGTTGCACCACTGAAACAACGCGCGGCAGAACCTGATTTTGCCCGCGAATTTCCGCACGCAGCACCGCGTTCAGTTTGCGGAGACGCTCCAGTTTTTGAGAGTCGAAACTTGCTGTGTTCATGGCCTCCCATCGTGCCTGAGCGCACCTTTCATCTTGTGCGATTTCCGCACAAACCGTTTTCGGAAACGTGAGAAGATGACCCCGTCCTTGGCGGAAAAATCCGCCGCGAAAATAAAAATTGAAAATATGAAAAATCAATCCGTCGCCAAAAAAATCCGCTCACGCCTGCGCTCCGTGCTCACCATGGCAGCCTTGTTCGCGCTCAATGTAGTGCCTGCTTTCGCGCAGAGCACAACCTTCAACTCCACCGACCTCAAAACCGGCATCAGCAACAGTCTGGCAGTCATCATGATGTTCGGTTTCGTGCTGGGCATCGCCGCAGTGATTTACGGCGGCTTTGCCATCCGGCGCGGCGATGTGGACCAGGGCAAGATGTCCATTATCGGCGGCGCCATCATCGCCGCTGCTCCGGCAGCCGTGTTTGCCTTCTACAAAATCTTTGGGCTGGATTCCAACAGCGCGGTCGGTGTCGGCAGCTTTTGAAGGCTGAGCCCTCACCTCAATAGCCTTCGGCCCAGAAAAAACAAATCCGCTGATGAACACTGCTAAAAGCGAACTCCGTTTGACTGACACCAACGCCGCATCCGACTCCAAAGGGCGCACGTGGGGGTTGGAAGGCGGTTTGTTCTGGTGGCTGGTGGCGGGCATCGGCGCGGGCATCACCCTGTTCTTTGTGTTGCTCGTCGTCGCCGGATCGTCACTCGGCACTTCCGTCCTCGTTGCGCTCGTGCCGGTATCGGTTTGCCTCGCTTATATCTTCGGATTGCGGCAGGGCAAGCCACCCGGCTACGACCGCGATGTTTTTGAATACCTGCTCAATGGGCGCGGCTTCGGCCCCGAAGCCCGCCGATCCTGCACTCATCCGCTGTTATGAAATCCCAACATCCCGAAGCGGACAAACCGCAATTTGCCGGCTGCGTCGCCATCATTCCAGAGCCATCCACGTTCATCGAATTCATCACCGCCGCCAATTGGCGTTGGGGTATTCCTATTCGGAAGCTGGAATTATTCATCCTGGAAAGCAATCCCAAATCGGACGGCAAGAAAACGTCCTCGCCGGATTTGCTCTTTTTGGCATTTGAAACGCACCTCGTCTTCCTTTTTGGCTGGCGGCTCCAATTGATGCTCGAACCGTTGATGCAGGGGCGCGTCAAACGCATACACGCCGAAAAATATCTGGGCACTCTGATGATTGAAGAACCGTGGGTTTCGGACATCGCAATCATTCCGCGAACCTCTTCCCTGATGGATGCTGCCTTGCGCGGAGAATTCCAACGCATCTGATTATGTTTGAACGCGCACCCAACGGATTTTTTGTGAACGATTTGATTCTGTTCAATCCGCTCCGGCGCGGCGGCTACGTGGCCAAGGGATTTGTCTTTGAAGCGCCCGATCTCACCAACAGCCCCATTGCCGACCTGAACGAATTTCAGGAGCAGCTTTGCCTGTTGCTAGCGTCATTGCATGAAAACCAGCGGCTGCAAATCCAGTACTTTTCCGATTCGGACTACAAAGCCGAGCTGCTCCGGTTCCAGCAGGAGACCGAACGCTTTGAAAACATCTGGACGAAGCGTTCGCGCAACGAGCGGTTCGTCCGTTACTGGCAGGCGATGGTTGAGCGCAAGCTGCGGCGGCAGCGCGTCATCCTTTACGTCTCCCGGGCGCTGGAGAACACACCAAGGCTGACCAGTGGAGATGCCGCCCTGCGCGAGTATTACGTGATGATCCTCGACCAGTTGCGTCGCGAGTTTGAGCACGTTCAGCAATTGTTCATGGATATTTTTGCCAGCACCGGCACTCGCGTGCTGCCGATGTCTGACGTCGACCATTTCAAACACTACAAGACTTTTCTTAATCCATCGCTGGCCGACCGCTTCGACTTCGATGCCGCCCAGGATTTTTTGCCTTCGCTTTCCATCCAGGAAAATTGCTGGCACAGCGAAGGCAATGGGCAGGCTGATTTTGGCTTCTACCTGGACGGCCATTATCATTCCGTGATCGCCCTGACGCGCTGGCCGCGCACGACGTATCCAGGCATCATTCAACGCCTGACCAATCTTCGGCTATTGGACTTCACCATTACGGTCAACATCGATCCGCTGCCAATCACGCAGGAAATCAACAAAGAAGAAAAAGAACACGACCGGGTGGCCGGCGATTATGCCAGTGAAAAGAAGATCTCACTGCTTACGGTGATGGAGAAAAAGCAAAAGAAAATCCATGCCCTGATGCAGGGGCAAACCATCCCCTTCAATGCGCTCTTTGTCATTCGAGTTTGGGACAAATCGAAAGACGGTTTAAACGCCAAAGCCAGCGCCATCAAGAACGCCATCAACTCGATGAACTCGGCGCAGTATTTCGAAAGCAACCTGCCCAGCACGTCCAAGAATCTTTTCTTCCAGACGTGGCCGGGCTGGACCTGGGGACGGTACGAGCACCGTAAGTTGTATTCCGAGCATCGTTACCTGGCCGATATGCTGCCAGTCACCAGCACGTTCACCGGTCATCTGAAGACGGCCGAAGCCATTTACGACGGCCCGAACAACAATCTGGTCGGTGTCGAGACGTTTTCCGGAGCGAAAGACAATCAGTCGCCACAGCACGCGGTGTTGCTGGGAATGTCTGGCGCAGGCAAATCGGTCACCGTTTGCGACCTGCTTTCGCAGACGGAAGGTTATTTTGCTTACACCGTCATCATCGAAGAGGGGTTGAGTTACGGCATCTACACACAGACAGTCGAGGAAGGCGCACGCCCCATCATTATTCATCCCGACGGCGATTTGACCATCAATTATCTTGATACCAAAGCATTACCGCTCACCCCGGACCATTTGTCCGCCGCGACCGCGCTGGTTGCCCGCATGATTGGCACGTCGAGCCAGGAGGACAAGCAGATGCTCCGGCAGGCGCAGATCGCCAAATATCTCAATCTGCTTTACGAGGACGCGTTCCAGGACTGGCAGAAGAAGCGGCATGACCAGTTGCTGGCCATTGCCCGCCACGCGATGGCGTTGCAGAAATTCCGCTCCGAGCGGATGCCGCCGGGCGCAACCACCCTCGAAACTTTTGCGGACTTCCGAGACTGGAAGGCCAGCCACCTCGAAGAGGCAAACGAGTACCTCGCCGCGTTTGACGATGGCGACGTGCTCCGGTTCCTGAAAGAACCCAAGACCAGCAGGGAAGTCCGCAATCTTGCCTTCGCCTATTTTACGCCAGAAGAATTTCCGACCCACCGGATGTTGCAGGAATTGATGATGCTTGATCCGGTTGGCTCCGAGCGCGACCAGATCATCGAAATTGCCACGCTGATTTTGCCTTGGTGCCGGGATGGCAACTATGGCTGCTTGTTTGATGGAACCAGCAATCTTTCACTCACCGGAAAGATTGCTCACTTTGAGTTGGGTTACATTCCTGAATCCGCCAAGGAGTTGAAAGCGGCGGCGGGCTTCCTCATCACGAATCACGCGCGCAAACACATCATCACCCTACCGCGTGCCTTGCGTAAACGAAATGTGTACGAGGAAGTGGCCCGTTTTCTCGATATTCCGGGTGGGCAGGAAATTGTCCAGGAAAGTTACGCGCAGCTTCGGAAGTTCAATTGCTGGAATATTTCTATCGTCCAGCAATATGCCCGGTTCAAGCAATCCCGCATCCGCTCCGCCGTGTTCGGCAACTCGCGCCAGTTCTTCATCATGCGCCAGAACGACCGGGCGGATTTGGAAGACATGGCGCAGGACATCGCGCTGCCCGAAGTCACCAAGCACGCCATCACGAATTATCCGTTGCCCGACCATCAATCCGGACAGAAGTATTCGCCGTTCACGTATTTTCATACCGACTCCGGCAGAAATCTTTGCGGAACGGTTCACAACATTTCGTCGCGTGAGATGCTCTATTGCAGTTCATCCAGCGGGGAGCATTTCGACAAACGCGCCCGCGAATTGCGCGCCAACAAAAGCATCGTCGAGGGAATCATCATCCACGCGAATCCTGAAAAGGAGGCGGTATGAAAGTCTTTATGAAAACATCATTACTCATCCGATTCACGTTCCTGACCACTGTAGTTTGCCTGTTTACGGGCTGCACTGCCGTCACCCGAACGGTTACTGACGTGGGCCTGGGCGCTGGCGGCGCGGCCCTCGGCGGCGAGCTGACTCACAATAACCCCTACGGCATTGTCGGCGGCGCCGCCGCCGGAGCGCTCGCCGGCGAAACGCTGCATTACGCCAACGGCAAGTTGAACAACCAGTCTTACCAGACCGGCTACGACAAAGGCCGCAGTGATGCGGTGAAGCAGCAATACTGGCTTTACGTCTCCATGCAGCAGGCCAGAGCCGGTGAAGAGGGCCGCGTCCGGCTCTACGAAGTGCATTTGCCGGAGCAGGTCATTGACGGCGTGATTTTCCAGCCGACCACCCAATGGCTTCGGGTCGAAGAGTAGGCAGTGATTTGAATCCGATTATCAGCAAAAACAAACAGACAAAAAGAAAGGATATATGAAAAAGTTAATCGCCATCATCGCCATTGCCCTGCCGTTGGCGTTGTCTACGCGGGCGCAATACATCGTCTATGACCCGACGATGAACATTCAGCAGATCATCGACGAAGCCGAGAGCATCGCCAAATACGTTCAGATGATCGACAACCAGGTGCAGCAAATCCAAACGCTCACCCAGCAGTTGAACCAGTTCGAGCACTACGAAGCACTCTTTGGCGACCCGTCCAAAGTGGTGCTGTCGATGGTCGCGCCACTCAGCGCCGACTTGCAAAGCGTTGAGCCGGGTCTGAACCTCGAAAATCTGGTGGCTAACGCCGATGGCAACATCGCGCTGACCTACAATGATTCCGGCATCTATAGTACCGTAGGGACCAGCTTCCAGACCCCTCGCGGCCAGACAATTCAACGGCCTGCCAACCAATACAAGGCATTTTCCGCTGTCATCAACTCCGCCAGCAACTACGTCGCGGTTGCCGACAATGCGGCCAAGCGGCGTGCTTCCATCAAGAACCAGATTGCGCAAACGACCCAGCAACTTCAGAACGCCACGACCGATGCCGAAGTTCAGAAGCTGCAAGGTGTCCTTTCCTCACTCAATGGCGATCTCGCCAGCACGGACGACGAATTGAATCAGGCGGCGGACTCGGCCCTGGTTCAGGACATTCAGAACCGCAACGATCAACAGAAACAGATTCAGGCATTGACCGAACAGAAAAATGCCGAATTCACGGAAGCCGTCAGCAATTACACGGCGAAATTCCAATTGCTCAATCAACCCGTGGCATTTCCCACCCCATAACCTCCAATCCTTCCCGCCCTATGGCCACGTTCGACAGCATCTTTCCCACGTTTCTCGCCAAATGTGGAGAACTCCATACTCTGTTGTTGAGCGTGGCCTACGCTCTGTTCGTCTCCGGCATCATTGTGACCGTCCATCATCGTTTTTCCCATCGTGTCGCTTTGCATTTGTCGGTGCGGCTGCTGGTGCTGACCGCGTTGCTGGTTTATCTGCCGGTTTGGGGAAATCAGATCCAGCAATTGTTGCAAAACTCCATTCTTTCGGGCCTGGGTGTTGACCCGCAACAGGTTTATCAGCAGTTCAATCAACTGCTCGTCATCAAACGTGACCCCGCCACGCAATCCTCCTGGTGGAACATTTTGTCGCAGCTTAATAATTTTTCCGCCGACCTCATTATTACCGTGGTGCTGTGGATCATTGGCCTGCTGGCCTCGTTGCTGATGTTTTGGGCTTACATTATCCAAAGTATTATCCTCAATCTGGGTTACGCCCTTTCGCCGTTGCTCATCGGCTTCATGGCGATTCCCGCACTCAAGCACACTGGCAACCGTTATGTATTGAATCTTACTGGTGTCTTGCTCTGGCCGCTGGGTTGGGGTGTGGCGGCGCTCGTCACCCAGGGCATTCTCGATTTCATGACCGATCCGAGTTTTGAATACTTCGACCCGACTTCCACCTTGCCGGATTTTCAAAAAACCATCGGCGTCGCCGCCGTGGGCGTGTGGATTATTTTCAGCACCATCGCCGCACCCGTCATTATCCAAAAGGTAGTAGTCGCCGGCGCGCTGGCGGGCGGCGAACTGCTTTCGGGCGGAGCGCGAGCCGCAGTCCAAACGGCCACCTCCGCGGTGGGCAGCGCGATAACCGCCGCCCCACTCGGCCCCGCCGCGGCAATTGCCGCCGGCGGAACGGCTGGCGCTTTGACTTTATTGTCCACTTCCAGTGGTGTCGGCAATGCCGGTTCGCTGGTCAACAATCTTACAGGATTGAGTTTACAGAAAAGCGACCTGAGCGGCGACCGGGCCGTCCGCCAGTTGCTGACACAGTTGCTCCAGCGGCTCGATCAGTTGCCGTCCGTTTCACCCGCCAACGGCCTGCCTTCCAAGTTATGAAAAATGACAATCCTACTTCAACGAATCCGGGCGTGATGCCCCGGCACTTTGATCTAACGCGCCTGCTGGTGTTGCGCGACCGTTTGCCGTGGTTCTGGTTTGCTTTCACTGTGGCCGTGTTGGTGCTCTCAGCCGTTGACCGATATCATATCGTCTCGCAATTCAAGCAGCGCGAGCGTGTCGTCATCATCGATCCGGCCGGCACGTACTATTTAAGTCCGCTGCTCCAGTTCCAGGAGGCTAAACAATTGCACGTCGAGCAAGCGGAACTGGCGACGCTTTGCTTTCTCGAACGCAACCCCAAGGATTTTGACAATGCCGATCTGCTCAAATTGGTGTTCTTAAAACCGGCGTTCAACAAGGCGCAGGATGAACGCATCAGTGAATCCGTGGAGTTTCGCTCCAAGCAGTTGCATCAGAAAGCCGAGATTGGCCGGATTGACATTCTCGCGACGCGCGACAACGAGGTCCTGACCGCTGTTAGCGGACAAATCATCCGCAGCGGCATTTTTCAAGAGAAGGCGTTTACCGAAGCCTTTCCGTTTACGTTGCGGCTGCGGCTCATCCGCAATCCGAACATGGCCTTGAATGGGCGCTTCCCCACCGCCGTTGGAGACTTCAAATATGAAATCAATCGTTAGCTTGTTATTACTCTCCGTTGCCACTGTACTGGCGCAGCCATCCCGGCCCATTCAACAGGTGTGGCTCGACGACCGGGTTGCAGTCTGTGTGCCGGTTGCAACCAACCGTGTTACGACCATTAGCTTCCCGGGACCGATTGACGCCATTGATGGTGCGGGCATCACAGTGGACGGCAAAACACCAGGTGTTTTTCAACTGGCCCATGCCAGAGGTTCGGCTTTTCTTTCAGTGCGCGCCCTCGTTCCGAATGCGTCGGCCAACCTCAACATTCGATGGAACGACCACACCTATGTATTTGAGCTGATGGAAAGCAACGCCGTCGGTCTGGCTCGGCTGCACCGTCCAGACCGAACTTTTCGGCACAATTTTTTTGGCAATGGGGAATATACCTGCTAATGTAGAGTGTCGAATCCCACGGAGGTCCTTTAATGGGCAATGTTGCACATCACGGCGTACGCCGTGGCCAGCTTCTGGACGGATTGGTTCAGGAGTCAAGAATCCCTTTTTGTCTCCATCGTCCACTCCTCAACGCGGCGGAGGAAATTCCGAAATCCCTACATTTTGGCTTTGGCGATTTAAAAGAAACGCGACCAGGAGGTTGAAATGGTCAATGGTGTGCCTTCGCGGAATCCGATCGGCCGGATCGTCTCACGGCTGCGCTCCGAACGGGACTGGTCGCAGGCACATTTGGCGACAAAATTGCAATGCGCGGGCGTCGATGTCAGCCGTGACATGCTCGCCCGCGTCGAACTGGGTATCACAAAGGTCAGCGTCGAATTTCTGCTCGGCCTTCAACGAGTTTTTCGCGTCCCCATTATCCGGCTCTTTCCCAAACAGGTTCAAGACATGGATGAACAATTTGCCCACCGTAACAACGGCCAATGGCACAATCCCATTCTTTCAAGCAAACCGCACAAATGCCAAAAGTTGACAAAAAGGCGGCATCGGATTTAGACAATCAGTTGGAACTTTTCAGTCTCAACCGGCGTTATGAACACTCTGACTCAATACGGAATCATGGCCGAGAAGCATTGGCGCGAACATTGCCCAAAGATGGTGCGCGAACTGGAACAGAAGGGATTGTTGCGACAGATGCTGGTGGAGGCCGAGGAGAAAACGAAGGACGAAATGGCCGCGCTGCGGTTGGAATTGATGAAACAAGGCAAAACCGCCGACCAGGCTCACCGCCAGGCATGGGAAATGGTTCGGGAGAGGTACATCCTGCTTCCTCCCGAGACTTAACAGTCGGCCACCAAGCTGGGTCCCCGAAAGGCGCTCCGCGGAATCTCAACTGTTACCGCATCACCGATGATGACCGTTTGGGTGGAGGTGGCCCAAAACAGAAATTCCAGCAAAATCTCAAAGCGGTCCAAATCGTCTCCCGCCTGATCGCCGAAAATCGGAACGCCCTGCCAGATGAGAAGGCCATGCTGGTTAAATATGTCGGTTGGGGCGCGATGCCCCAGGTCTTTGACGCAAGAAATAAGGAATGGCGGAACGAACGGCAGGCGTTGCAGGAGGCATTGACGGACGGGAAGTATGAGCAAGCCCGTTCCACTACGCTAAATGCTCACTACACGTCGTCTACCGTCATCCATGCCATGTATCAGGCGGCGCGTCGGTTCGGCTTTCAAGGCGGCAACATTTTAGAGCCAGCCTGCGGGATTGGCCATTTCATCGGCCTCATGCCCGCCGAAATGCTCCAACGTTCGGCAATCACCGGCATCGAAATTGACCCGCTGTCGGCGCGGATTGCAAAAGAATTATATCCCGACGCCGACATTCGCGCCGAGCCGTTCGAGAAAACACAACTGCCGGACGAATCGTTTGACCTGGCCATTTCCAACGTCCCTTTCGGTGATTACCGGGTCCATGACCCGCGCTGGAATAAATATGGATTTTCCATTCACGATTATTTCTTCGCCGCCGCCATCGACAAGGTGCGTCCGGGCGGCTTGGTCATGTTCATCACCTCGCATCACACGCTGGACAAGCTCGATGCGACCTTGCGGGACTTGCTCACTTCCAAGGCCGAGTTGCTGGGCGCTGTCCGGCTGCCAAACAATGCCTTCAAGAAAAATGCCGGCACAGAAGTCACCGCCGACATTGTGATGTTGCGCAAACTTCGTTCCAACGAGCAGCCGTCCGGTCCAGCGTGGAAGACGGTGGTGGACTTTACCAATGAGAAGAAAGAAAGCTTTTCGCTCAACGAATACTTTGCCGCCCATCCCGAAATGATGCTTGGGCAAATGGCTTTGGTGCGGGGACTTTATCGAAAGGATGAACCGACCTTGGAGCCGGATGGACGCGATCTCGGCGAGGCTCTGGCACAAGCCATCGAGAAATTGCCCCAACGCATTTACGAAGGCCAGGATCAGCCGGTCAGACAGGCTGTCAACGTCCCCGCGCCGGATGACATCAAACCCAATGCCTACTGTGTCCATGAAGACGGTCGCGTTTGCATCCGGCATGATGACACGCTGCGGCCATTGGATGATATTCCGGTGGAAACACGTTCGCGGATTCGGCGGTTGATTGAGGTCCGCGATGCAGTCCGGCTTTGCTTGCGGACGCAACTGGACGGCAGCGCCGAAGAAATAGTTGTCGAGGCGCGCGAGCAACTCAATATCGCTTACGACCGTTTTGTTTCCCGTTTTGGCCCCGTCAATGCCCGCGTCAATCAAAAGGCCTTTGACGGCGATCCGGATCTGCCGCTCTTGCTTTCATTGGAACGGTACGACGAGGAAAACAGCGTCGCCGAAAAGACGGCGATTTTTCGCGAGCGCACCGTCCATCACAAACGACCCATCGAATCCGCGGGCACGCCCAAAGAAGCCCTGCTGGTCACGTTGAATGAGAAAGGCCGTGTTGACCTCGACCACATGGCGAGTTTGCTGGATAAGCCCATAGAGGAGCTTTTGCCGGACCTTAAAGGCTTAGTTTTCCTGAACCCTCAAACGAAGCAATGGGAAACCGAAGACCACTACCTTTCCGGCAATGTCCGCCAAAAACTGGTCGCCGCCAGTATCGCTAGTGATCCGCGTTTCCGTGAAAACGTCGAGGCGTTGAAATCCGTGTTGCCCCCGGATCTGCCCGCAACGGAAATTGACGTGCGCCTGGGCGCATCGTGGCTGCCGGCCGATGACGTGAAAAACTTCATTCACGAATTGCTCGGTGTTTCCTCCGGCGTTCAGGTCAGCCACGTGGATGCGCTTGGCACCTGGGTTGTCCGGGCAGATTGGAACGTCAAGCACCAGACGGCCAACACGACCGATTGGGGAACGAGCCGTTATTCCGGCATCGAATTGATTCGTGACACGCTGAATCTCAAAACCCCTACCGTGTATGATTACGTGGACAAGAAACCGGTGGTCAACGCAGCGGCAACCGAAGCGGCGCGGGAAAAGCAGGAGCGCATCAAGGGACGGTTCAAAGCCTGGCTTTGGGCGGATGATGAGCGCCGCGAACGGCTCGTGCGCCTTTACAACGACTCTTTTAATCACTCACGGCTGCGCACTTTCAACGGCGCACATCTGACTTTGCCGGGAGCAAGTTCGGCTATTGAATTGGACCCGCATCAGAAAACCGGCGTGTGGCGGATTCTGCAAACGCCCAACACGTTGCTGGCGCACGTTGTCGGCGCGGGCAAAACGTATACGATGGTTGCCGCCGCGATGGAATTGAAACGGCTGGGGCTGGCGCGCAAGCCGATGTTCGCCGTGCCCAATCACATGCTCGGCCAGTTCTCGACGGAATTGCTCATGCTGTATCCCGGCGCGAACATTCTAGTCGCGGGCAAGGAGGATTTCACGGCCGAGAATCGCAAAAAGCTGTTCAGCCGCATCGCCACCGGAAATTGGGATGCCGTGATTGTCACGCACTCCGGTTTTGAACGCATCCCGATTTCTGAGCAGGCGCAGCGGAATTTTTTCCAGGAACAGTTAGCCGAACTGGAGAAGATCAAATTGGAACACGCGGATTCGGATGACCGGAGTTTGGTGAAAGAAATTGAAAAGGCAAAAAAGAGGTTGGAGGCCAAACTGGAATCACTCGCGGGCGCGCACAAGAAGGACAATACATTGACTTTTGAGGAACTCGGCGTGGACCGGCTGTTCGTGGACGAGGCGCATTATTTCAAAAATCTTTTCTACATTTCCAAAATGACCCGCATTGCCGGTCTGCCCCAAACTGCCAGCGAACGGGCGTTTGATATGTTTCTTAAGGTCCGGCATATCCAGGCCGTCAATGGAGGTGGAGGCGTGGTCTTCGCCACCGGCACGCCAATTTCCAACAGCATGGCCGAGATGTTTACGATGCAACGGTATTTGCAGCCGCAGGATTTGCAAAGACATGGGCTCGAACATTTCGACAGTTGGGCGGCGACCTTCGGTGAACCAGTGACGGCCATGGAACTTGCGCCCGATGGCGCTGGCTATCGCGTCAATACGCGCTTTGCCCGTTTCGTCAATGTGCCGGAGTTGATGCAGTTATTCCGGCAAATGGCCGACGTGCAGACCACCCAGATGCTAAACCTGCCACGCCCAAAACTTGACGGTGAGAGGCCCGCCATTCGCAGCGCACCCGCGACGCCGGCTTTGAAGGAGTTCGTTCAGTTCTTGGTCGAGCGAGTCGAAAGGATGAAAACGGTTCGGGTCGATCCAAGGGTGGACAATATGCTCAAAATCACCGGTGAAGGACGCAAGGCCGCATTGGATCTGCGCTTAACGGTGCCCGGCGCAGAGGACCATCCGCAAAGCAAGGTCAATCTGGCGGTTGAAAACATTTATCGTATTTGGGAAGCAACTAAGGAGGACCGATCGACTCAGTTGGTTTTTTGCGACCTGTCCACACCGCAGGACGAAGGTTTTTCAGTTTATCGGGACATGGAGGCAAAACTGATCAAACTCGGCGTTCCCCGCGACGAAATAGCCTTCATTCACAATTTCGATTCAGATGCTGCCAAGGCGGCCCTCTTTCATTACATGCGCGCCGGCAAAATTCGCATCACGTTTGGCAGCACGTCAAAAATGGGTTCAGGCACTAACGTTCAGGAACGGCTGATTGCCTTGCACCACCTGGATGCACCGTGGCGCCCTTCTGATGTCGAACAGCGTGAAGGGCGCATCCTGCGGCAGGGCAACCGCAATCCGGTGGTCCAGATTTATCGTTACGTCACCAAAGGTTCGTTTGATGCCTATATGTGGCAAACGTTGGAGACCAAGGCAAAATTTATCACTCAGGTGATGAACGGCGATATGAGCATACGCCGTCTGGAGGACATCGATTCACCGGCGCTCACTTACGCCGAAGTCAAGGCGATTGCCTCCGGCAATCCGCTGGTCATCGAAAAGGCACAGGTGGATGCTGAATTGCTGCGGCTGACCCGGCTCTCGCACTCACATGCCGAGGAACAATATCGCCTGCGCGGCAGTTTACGGCACGCCCTGGAGGATGCGCGGAGATATTCCGAACGGCTGGCAAACCTCCAGCAAGACCTGGTTGTGCGTCAGGATACATCCGGTGAGAAGTTTTGCATCGAATTGGACGGGCGTGTTCTCGACAACCGCGGCGTCGCCGGCGAGTTGTTGGTTCGGCAGGCGCAGAAAATCAAAACGCATTTTGGGACGGCCGTCCCGGTTGGAAAATTCGCCGGTTTCCAGCTTTTTTTGCGACCTGCGTACGATGAATCCGTTGAACTGGTTCTGAAGGGTAAGAATACCTACACGGCCAGAGTCACGGATACAGCGCAAGGGACAATTCGTTCTCTGGAATCAGAGGTTCAGGGATTTGAGGCGGCCGCCATAAGGCTAGAAGCAGACATCCGCGATTCGCAAAAACTGGCAAAGGAGCTTGAAAGCAAGGTCGGCGTGCCTTTCGAGCACGAGAAGCGTTATCACGAACTGGTCCAGCGGCAAACCGAGATTGAGGAGAAACTGGATCTCACCAGGAATCAAGCGCCAAGCGAGGTTGAGGACACTGCCGACGACCAGACGGAGGACAAGATTTCACAGCAACAAATCCAAGCGAAATCAGAGGAGCAAACCCCGCGATCTGCGATTCGTGTATGAACGATACCAATCAAAATACACCATATCTATGAAGAAACGGTGCGTTGGCTTGCTGCCGTCGCCATCAACTTAACCAAGGAATCCGTATGAAGCCCGAACGCAAAGAAATCCTCAATTTAGTCTCGCTGCCCGGCCGCTTGAACGCTGCCGAAACAGCCTTTCGGCTTGGCTTTGAGCCGGAACATATTCCCATTCTGGTCACCGCTGGGCAGCTAAAGCCGCTGGGCCATCCGCCACCAGGAGCCGTGAAGTTCTTCCTGACGGCTGATATTGAACAGAAGAAAAACGACGCCAAATGGATGACCAAGGCAACCGAACTCGTCCGATTAAAGATCAAGGACAAGAACGAACGGGCGCGGGTCGTAAAGAATCGAGCAATTAGAGATTTAGTATCCGCAGCCAACGAGAATAGTTGAAGTGCCGGCTCAAGAACCGACTGCAGCGTAAAACCTTTTCTTGAATGACACGACCAAAGGACGCGCGGATGGTTGGCGATAGCAGCTTCATCGCTCGGATTTCACATCAGCGCCTGAGTGATGATCGGCAGCGCCACTTACCCGCTGCGGAATGTCACGTCGGTCAAAATGTTGTATACACGACCACTTGATGATTCTCTTTGTCTGCTATCTTTGCAATTGGAGGAAACGCTCGGCTACCTCCCGGCGCTTTTGTGATAGCGGCGATGATGATTGCCAGAGCGATCATTTGGATGTTAAGGCTAAGACCAAATATCCTGCTATATCGGTCGACGGACATCTTTGCGCCTCACGCCCCCCGGAATTGCGGCGACTGCGGCTTCACCAATACCGACAACGACACTCACGTTGTCCTCCCGCCTCACGCCCCCCGGAATTGCGGCGACTGCGGCAG
>Ga0070731_10003250_pt1 | contig 14803 bp, 15 predicted proteins | sample Coa_R1_2_FD_66448 | JGI IMG/M metagenome (GOLD analysis project Ga0070731, IMG submission 66448) | Surface soil microbial communities from Centralia Pennsylvania, which are recovering from an underground coalmine fire - Coalmine... | ecosystem: Environmental > Terrestrial > Soil > Unclassified ... | reverse complement strand
TGGGTGATCTTCGCGCTCTTTGCCGGCGGCACGCTCTACGGCTTCGTCGGCGTGCTGGTCGCGGTGCCGGCGGCCGCGGTGATCGGCGTTTTGGCGCGGTTCGCGCTGGCGCGCTACCGCCGCAGCGCCCTCTACGATTCGCGCCAAGGCGAGGGGGAGAGCGCGGCGGAAAGCGAGAGCGAGCGGATCGCCAACCTGAGCCGCATCCGATGACCCAGTTCGCGATCGACCTGCCGCATCGCCCGGCTTTCGGCCGCGCCGATTTTCTGGTCTCCGCGTGCAACGAAGCGGCGCTGCGCTGGATCGAGCGCTGGCCCGACTGGCCTTCCGGCGCGCTGGTGCTGCACGGGCCGCCGCGCTCGGGCAAGAGCCATCTCGCGGCGCTGTGGCGCGAGCGCTGCGGCGGCCTGCTGCTATCCGGCGAGCGGCTGGGGGAAATCGCCCCGGACCGGCTGGCGCGCGCCCCCGGCGTCGCGGTCGACGACGCCGAACGCGCGCCCGAGCGCGCTTTGCTGCACCTCTACAATTGCTGCCTCGAAGCCAAAACGAGCCTGTTGATCGTCGCCGCCTCCCCGCCGGCTTCCTGGCCGATCGCGCTCGCCGATCTTGCCTCGCGCCTGCGCGCGGCGCCCGCGGCGGCGATCGCGGCGCCCGACGACGCGCTGCTCGCCGCCATCCTGGTCAAGCATTTCGCCGACCGCCAAGTGCGCGTCGCGCCGGAGGTCATCGCCTTTGTGCTGCGCCGCATGGAGCGCTCCTTCGCCGCCGCCGCGGCGCTGGCCGAACGCCTCGACCGCCTGGCGCTCAGCCTCGGCCGCCCGATCACCATCGCGCTCGCCCGCCAAATCCTCGCCGAACCCGGGGATCAGCCCCCCTCGCCCAGCGATTTCGGGGTGACGTAAGCGCTGAGCGCATGCTTGGCGCGCGCAAGCGCCTCCCAGCGCCCCTCGATCGCCAGGCTGGCGCGCGCCATCGTCGGGAACTTGCCGCCGGCGAGCGCGCGAAACCGCGGCGAATGGGGCGCGGCAAGCCGGATCGCCAGCTCGCGCAGCCCCGGATTGTGGCCGACCAGCAATACCGCGACCGCCCCCTCGTCGATCGCCTGCAGCCGGCGCAGCAGCGCCGCATCGCCCGCCAGATAGAGCGCGTCCTCGACGAGGATGCGCGGCGCCGGCGCAAAGCCGGCGAGCGCCAGTTCGGCGGTCTGCCGGGTGCGCAACGCCGGCGAGCACAGCACCAAATCGATGGCTCCGAGCGCCGCCGGCAGGCTCGCGCCGACGCGCCGCGCCTCATCGCGGCCGCGCGCGTCGAGCGGCCGCTCGCGGTCCTCGACACCGGCCTCGCGGCTCGCCTTGGCGTGGCGCAGCAGATGCAGCCGATGCATCGTCCCGGCCCCCGACGCCCTCAGAACATCTCCGGCGTGATGACGTTTTGCGGCCGGTTGGTCAGCAACGCCGCCCGCATCGTCTCGGCCGATTTTTTCCGCGTGTCGTCCCACGAATGCGGCGTCAGCCAGGCCGAGTGCGGCGTGATGACGAGGCGGCCCTCGAGCCATTCCTCGCGGGCCCGGTAGGCGCGCAGCAATTCCGGAATCGGCTCGGTCGGCGGCTCCTGCGGCAAAACGTCGAGCCCGGCGCCGGCGATATGGCCCGAGCGCAAGAGGTCGGCCAGCGCGTCGAGGTCGATAATCGGGCCGCGCGCATCGTTGACCACGACCGCCCCCGGCCGCAGCAGCGCCAGCTGCTCGCGCCCGAGCATGCCGTTGGTTTCCGGGGTCAGCGGTGCGTGGATCGACAGCGTGTCGGTCTGCCGCAGCAAGTCTTCGAGGCTCGCGGCGCGCTCGATGCCGAGCGCCAATTCGACGCCGTTCGGCAGATAGGGGTCGTAAAACGCGACGTGGAACTGCAGCGCCTTGGCGCGCAACGCCACCGCGGTGCCGATGCGGCCGAGCCCGACGATGCCGAAATTCTGCGTGCCGAGGCGCTGGATCAGCGGATGCTGGAACGAGCGGAACGGCGCCGGCGGGTCGTGCCGCTGGTATTCGTGGTGCAGCAGGATGCCGCGCCGCAGCGTCAGCGCCAGCGCGATCGCATGGTCGGCAACCTCGGTGGTGCCGTAATCCGGCACGTTGCACACCAGGATGTTGCGCTCAGCGGCGGCCGGGCGGTCGAGCTTGTCGTAGCCGACCCCCATGCGGACGATCGCGCGGAGCTTGGGGAAGCGGCGCAGATCGGCGCCGGTGACCGCGAACCCCATGATCATCAGCCCGTCCGCCTCGGCGCAATCGGCGTCGGAGATTTCGGCGAGCGCCGCGGCGTCGCGCTTCACGATACGCAAATCGGCGCCGAAGACGCCGCGTTCCAGTTCGTCGGGCTGCTGGCGAGCCTCGGGGTAGAGCACGGTAACGGGCATCGGTTTCCTCGTCGCGAAAGCGTGGCCGAGCGGGGTTTTACCATCGCGGCCGGGAAGGGCCAGCATCCTTCGCGGCGCGGCGGCCGGCAAGCGGCGCCGAGATTTTCCCCGGCGCGCTGCGCCATGTCATTTTCGCCATTGAAAACTTGATAAAGTCGCACGATATGAACAACGCCGTCGCCTCGCGCAAGCTGGAAGCTGATCGCGGACCGTTCGCGGTTGGAGCACTGTCCGATGAGATTGTATCGCCCCCCAATTCGTCTTGGCCGGGCTTGACCCGGCCATCCACGTGGATCCCCGGGACAAGCCCGGGGATGACGAAATGGGAGTGATCGAACTTCAGTGGATGCCGCTCTAGTGGCTGCTTTTGGCGTTTTGTTGGTATGATAATTTAGCATTTTCAAGGGCTTACATGGGTGCTGGCTGTAGATTCGCTGTAGAAGCAGCCAACGCGTCGAAAAACCCAATTGTTTCAATGCCCGTCCAACCCGGGAATGCCAAATTGCGGGGTGATCGAATCGCAATCGACAGCGCGCTAATCGCGGGCGATTTTCACCGGGCGGTTCGTCGCGGCGGATTGGACGATCGCCTCGAAGGCGGCGACGCCGTGCAACACCTCGTCGGGCGGGATCGGGTAGGCCGGGCCGCCCGCGATCGCCGCCGCGAACGCCTCGAATTCCGCGACCAGCGTATTGAACCCGCGGTGCTCGATGGTTTCCGGCGCCGGCTGGCTGTGGCGGCCGGCCGGCATCCCGTCCGGGGTCGCGGTGAAATGGAAATCGAATTGCGGCGTCACGAGTTCGGCGCAGCCCTTGCTGCCGAAGACCGCCAGCCGGTAGCTGACCGCGGTCGCGAGGCAGCACAGCAGCGTCGCCGACATGCCGCTGCGAAAGCGGAACATGACGCTGGTCGTATCCTCGGCGTCGTAGCTGATCGCGCGGCGAATGCTGGTCGCGTAAACTTCCTCGATCGGGCCAAAGAGATGGATCATCGCGTCGAGATTGTGGACGCCCATCGCGGTCATCCCGCCGGCCGGCGCCTCCGCCGGGTCGGCGCGCCACGAATCCGAGTTCATGAAGAGGCCGGCGGGCCCGTTCTGCTCGCCATAGCAATGCGCGATCGTGCCGAGCCGCCCGTCGTCGATCCGCGCCTTCAATTCCCGCATGTTGGGGTGGAAGCGGCGCGGGTAGGCCACCCCCAGCGTGACGCCGGCGCGCGCCACCGCGTCGAGCGCGCGCGCCGCGCTGCCGCGGTCGAGGGTGAAGGGCTTTTCCATGAAGACGTGCTTGCCGGCGGCCGCGGTGCGCTCGACCTGGGCGCCGTGCTCGCTGTGCGGCGTCGCGAAGACGACCGCGTCGATCGCCGGGTCGGCGAGGATGTCATCCAGGCTCTGCGCCAGCGCGATGCCGTGCTCGGCGCAGAAACCCTCGGCATGGGCGCGGGTGCGGTTGTAGCCGGCGGTGAAGCGAAAGGCCGCGCTCTTGCCCTGCACCGAGCCCACCAGCGTGCGGCCCCACCGCCCGATCCCGACAATCGCCGCCCGCACCATCGCATTCTCCCCCGCCAAAGTATGCCCGGCCGGGGTTTTACACATTGCGCGGCGCCGAGGCCATCGCCCCGGCGGCGCTCAGCGCCCGGTGAAGCGCGGCTTGCGCTTTTCGTTGAACGAACGGATGCCCTCGCGGCGGTCCTCGGTCGGGACCATGCGGTTATAGGCCTCGATCTCGAACATCAGCGCGCTGCCCAAATCCATCTGCAGCCCGTGATGGATCGCATGCTTGGCCTGGCGCACCGAGATGGGGGCGTTGTCGGCGATGCGGCGGGCGGTCTCCAGCGCCTCGTCGAGGAGCTTTTCGGGAGCGCACAGCCGGTTGACCATGCCCCAGTCGAAAGCCTCCCTGGCCGAAAACGGGCGCCCCGTCAGGATGATCTCCTTGGCGCGGCGCTCGCCGACCGCGCGCGGCAGGTTTTGCGTGCCGCCGGCGCCCGGCATGATGCCGAGCGTCACCTCGGTCAGCGCGAAGCGGGCGCCCTCGGCGGCGTAGAGAAAGTCGCAGCACAAGGCGAGTTCGCAGCCCCCCGCGTAGGCGGCGCCGTTGATCGCGCCCACGATCGGCACCGGGCAGAAGATAAAGGCGCGGATCATCCGCTCGAACAACAGATGCTGCGCCGCCCAGGTCTCGTCCGACATGCCCTGGCGTTCCTTCAGATCGCCACCGGCGCAGAACGCCTTGTCGCCGGCCCCGGTGACGACGATCGCGCGATAGGCCAAGGGGTCGGCGTTGACCGCTTCGAAGAAGGCCAGGAGGTCGCGCCCCATCTGGGTGTTCATCGCGTTGGCGACCTGCGGCCGGTTGAGCGTCAACAGCACCAGCCCGTCGCCCTGGTCGGCGACCCGCGCGGTCTCGTAATCGTGGTTCATCAGCTTGGCTCCCGGCCGCTACCTCCAGCGCGGCGCCAGCCTAGCATAGCGATGGACGCACGCGAGCGCCGGGCGTAGGGTCGCCTCATGGCATGGGCGGTTCCGCGCGCGCCCTACGCGTCACATCCCGAAAAGAGCCGCGGCCGGCTCCATCCCGAGCCGGAAAGCGACATGCGCTCGCCGTTTCAGCGCGACCGCGACCGCATCATCCATTCGACCGCGTTCCGCCGCCTGAAGCACAAGACGCAGGTTTTCGTCTACCACGAGGGCGACCATTACCGCACCCGCCTGACGCACAGCCTCGAGGTCGCGCAGATCGCCCGCACCGTGGCCCGCGCGCTGGGCCTCGACGAGGACCTCGCCGAGGCGGTGGGCCTGGCGCACGACCTCGGCCACACCCCCTTCGGGCATGCCGGCGAAGAGGCGCTCAACGCCGCGATGCAGCCCTATGGCGGCTTTTCGCACAACGACCAGACCCTGCGCATCCTGACCCGCCTCGAACACGGCTACGCCGAATTCGACGGGCTGAATTTGTGCTGGGAGACGCTCGAGGGCACCGTCAAGCACAACGGCCCGCTGGTCGGGCCCGGCATCGAGCGGCCGGTGCCGGCGTCGGTCGCCGAATACGACCGCCGGCACAATCTGGAGCTCGGGACCCAGCCCGGTCCCGAGGCGCAGATCGCGGCGCTCGCCGACGACATCGCCTACAACAACCACGACATCGACGACGGGCTGCGCGCCGGCCTCTTCGCGGTCGCCGATTTGGCCGAGGTGCCGCTGGTCGGGCCGATGTTCGCCGAGGTCGCGCGGCGCTACCCCGGGATCGCCGAGGCGCGGCTGATCCATGAGGCGATTCGCCGCGTCATCGACCGCATGGTGCGCGATCTGGTCGACGAAACCCGCCGCCGCCTCGCCGCGAGCGGCGCGCGCAGCGTCGAGGAAGTGCGTCGGCTGCCCGAGCCGGTCGCGGCCTTTTCGCCGGAGATGCGCGAGCACGACCGCGCCTTGAAGCGTTTCCTCTTCGAGCGGATGTACCGCCACTACCGGGTTAACCGCATGAGTTCAAAAGCCCGCCGCGTCGTGCGCGAGCTCTTTCAGCTGTTCATCGCCGAGCCCGAATGCCTGCCCGGCGAGTGGCGCGCGCTGACCGGCGCCGGCGACGCCGAGACCGCGCGGATCGTCGCCGATTACCTCGCCGGCATGACCGACCGATTTGCGCTCGACGAGCATCGCCGCTTGTTCGATACCTACGCAGCGGTATGACAGAATCCTGATGACCAACATCTTCGGCGATGTGCGCCGGGCCGTTCTCGCTGCGCTCGATGATCTGGTGGCGGAAAAATTCTTGCCGGCCGGGCACGATTTCGGCCGCATCACTGTCGAGCCGCCCCGAGACCCGGCGCATGGCGATCTCGCGACCAACGCCGCGATGGTGCTGGCCGGTAGACCGTCGGCACTGCTGAATACGTCGCCGTTTGGTACTTACGCTTTTGGGCAGTCGCCGCCCCCACCTCCGATGGTTCTAGCCGAGCGCCTAGCCGCTGCACTTGGTGGTCGCGAGCTTATTACGGGTGATTATCGCGGCCATATTGCCGATGCCGTCGCGGCGCGACCGGGCTTTGTGAACATCCGGCTGGAGCCGCAGGTATGGCACGCGCAACTGCGCGCAATGCTGCAAGCCGGCACGGCCTATGGCGATTCGACTATCGGCGGCGGCGAAAAGGTCAACATCGAGTTCGTCTCGGCCAACCCGACGGGACCGATGCATGTCGGCCACGGCCGCGGCGCGGTGGTCGGCGATGCGCTGGCGGCGCTCCTCGCCAAGGCCGGCTTCGCGGTGCACCGCGAATATTACATCAACGACGCCGGCGCCCAGGTCGACGCGCTCGCCCGCTCGGTCTATTTCCGCTACCAGCAGGCAATCGACGCCGAGCCCGACAGCCGCCTTCTGCACAGCGCGATGGTGCTGGGGTCGCCGCGGGTCGCACCCGAGGGCTTCTATCCCGGCGAATACCTGAAAGAGACCGGCCGCAAGCTGTTCGAGCGCGACGGCGACAAATGGCTCGACAAGCCCCCGTCGGTCTGGCTCGGCCCGCTGCGGGAATTCGCGATCGCCGAGATGATGGCGCTGATCCGCGCCGACCTGGCGGCGCTCGGCGTCGGCTTCGACGCGTTCGCCTCGGAGCGCGAGCTGGTCGCGAAGGGCGCGGTCGATGCCGCGCTGGCCGCCCTCGACACCCGCGGCCTGATCTACGAGGGCGTGCTCGAGCCGCCCAAGGGCAAATTACCCGACGATTGGGAGCCGCGGCCGCAGACCCTCTTCCGCGCCACGCAATTCGGCGACGAAGTCGACCGGCCGCTGAAGAAATCGGACGGCTCGTGGACTTATTTCGCCGCCGACATCGCCTACCACCACGACAAGTTCCGCCGCGGCTTCGCCAATCTGATCGATGTCTGGGGGGCCGACCACGGCGGCTATGTGAAGCGCATGCAGGCGGCGGTGAAGGCGCTCTCGGACGGCGCGGCGGCCCTCGACGTCAAGCTGACCCAGCTGGTCAACCTGTTCGACAAGGGCGAGCCGGTGAAGATGTCGAAGCGCGCCGGCACGTTCGTCACGCTGCGCGAGGTGGTCGACGAGGTCGGCCGCGACGCCTTCCGCTTCATCATGCTGACCCGCCGCAACGACCAGCCGCTCGATTTCGATTTCGCCCGCGTCACCGAGCAGTCGAAGGACAACCCGGTCTTCTACGTCCAGTACGCGCATGCCCGCGCCGCCTCGGTGATGCGCCACGCCGCCGAGCAATTGCCGGCCGCGAGCCTCAGCGACGCGGCGCTGGCGGCGGCGCCGCTCGACCGTCTCGCCGACCCCGCGGAACTGGCGCTGATCCGCCTCCTGGCGAGCTGGCCGCGCCTCGTCGAGGGCGCCGCCGAGGCGCACGAGCCGCACCGCATCGCGTTTTTCCTGCAGGAGGTGGCGGCGCAGTTCCACCTGCTGTGGACCAAGGGAAGGGACGAGGCGACGCTGCGCTTTCTCGTCGCGGCGGATCCGGAGCTGACCTGCGCGCGGCTCGCGCTGGTGCGCGCGGTGGCGCTGGTCGTCGCCTCGGGGCTGGCGGTCTTCGGGGTCGCGCCGGTGGAGGAGATGTGAGGATGCAGCAGACGCTCAGCGAGTTCGACGAGCGCGACGACGGCTACGGGCTGATGGGCGAAGAGCGCGCCGAAGAGTACGCCCGGCCCGCCCGGCGGCTGCCGGCGATCCTCTTCGCGGTCGCGGCGATGGCCATTTTCGCCGGCGGCCTGTGGTTCGCCTACGTCCAGGGGACGCGCCATGCGGCCGCGACGAGCGGTGCCCCCGGCGCCAGTGGTGGCGACGGAGTGCCGCTGATCCGCGCCGATGGCGGCCCGACCAAGGTCAAGCCGGACCAGCCGGGCGGCATGAAGATCCCCGACCAGAACGTCTCGGTCTACAACGAGAAGCCGGGCGGCCCGCCGGTCGAGAGCCTGCTGCCGGCGCCGGAGCAGCCGCTGCCGCGCCCGGCCCCCGCCGCCGAGAGCCCGCCGCCGGCCGCTGCCGCGCCCGCGCCGCCGGCAGCCGCGCCCGCCGCCGCGCCGCCGCAGCCTGCGGTCGCCGCGATCGAGGCGCCGCCGGCAGCGGCTCAGCCCGCCGCGAAGCCGGCCGCCCGGGAGGCGCCGCCGGACCATGTCGCCAAAGGGGCCGCCGGGGGACCGATCCGCCTGCGCCTTGCTTCGCTGCGCAGCGCCGAAGCGGCGCGCGACGAATGGGCCCGCCTGAAGCGCGACAATGCCGACCTCCTCGGCAAGCTCACCGCGGTCGCGATACGCACCGACCTCGGCGACAAGGGTATCTACTACCGGGTCGAGGCCGGGGCGTTCAGCGACGCGGGCGCGGCCGAGCGGCTGTGCGGCGAGCTGAAGCGGCGCCAGCTCGGGTGCATCCTTGCCCGATGATGTCCCCGATGACGCTGCGAGCCGGCCGCTCGCCCTCGTGCTCGGGTGCGCCGGCGAGCGGCTGAGCGCCGACGAGCGGCGCTTTTTCGCCGCAAGCGATCCCTGCGGCTTTGTCCTCTTCCGGCGCAATTGCCGCAGCCGCGAGCAGGTGCGCGCGCTGGTCGCCGAGTTGCGCGGCGCGGTCGGGCGGGAGGATGCGCCGGTGTTGATCGACCAGGAGGGCGGCCGCGTCGCGCGGTTGCGGCCCCCCGAGTGGCGCGCCTACCCGGCGGCGGCGCGGCTCGGCGCCTTGCCCGACCCGGTGGCGGCGGAAGCGGCCTGGCTCGCCGCGCGCCTCATTGCCGACGATCTCGCCGACATCGGCATCACCGCCGACGCCGCGCCGGTGCTCGATTTGCCGACGCCCGGCGCCGACCCGGTGATCGGCGACCGCGCCTTCGGCAGCGACCCGGCGCGCGTCGCCGCGCTCGGCCGCGCCTTCTGCGCCGGCCTCCTTGCCGGCGGCGTGCTGCCGATCGCGAAGCACATCCCCGGGCACGGCCGCGCGCAAGTCGACAGCCACCGCTCCTGCCCGGTCGTCACGGCCGGCCACGCCACGTTGTCGGCGAGCGATTTCGCGCCATTCCGCGCACTCTCCGGTACGCCGGACGCTATGCCATGGGCGATGACCGCGCATATCGTCTTCGCGGCGCTCGACGATTCGGCGCCGGTCACCTTTTCGCGGCGGGTGATCGACACCATTATACGGGGCGAGATCGGGTTTGCCGGCGTCCTCGTGTCCGACGACATCGCGATGGGCGCCCTTCTGGGCAGCCTCGGCGAGCGCACCACTCGCGCGCTGGAGGCCGGCTGCGATCTCGTCCTGCATTGCACCGGAGTGCTCGCCGAGATGGCTGAAATCGCCGACGCCGCCCTGCCGCTCTCGCAAGAGGCCGCGGCCCGCATCGCGGCCGGCGAAGCGCTGCGGCGCGGCGCGCCGGAGCCCTTCGAGCGCGCCGCCGCCGAGCGGCGCTTCGACGCGCTGATCGCACCCGGCCACGCCCAAGCGCGCGCATGAACCCGCATCTGGCGGCCCAGCTGCAGAGCGCGACGACCTGGATTCTGCCGGTCATCTTCGCGGTTACCTTTCACGAGGCGGCGCACGGGCTCGTCGCCTACCATTTCGGCGACGACACCGCGGCGCGCGCCGGGCGCCTTACCCTCAACCCGCTGCGCCATGTCGATCCGTTCGGCACCGTGCTGCTGCCGGCGATGCTGCTGTTGTCGGGGGCGGGCTTCCTGTTCGGGTATGCGAAGCCCGTGCCGGTCAATTTCGGCCGGCTGCGCCACCCGCGCTGGGATACCGTGCTGGTCGCGGCGGCGGGGCCCGGGATGAACGTCCTCCTGGCGATTATCTCGGCGCTCTTGCTCTATGGGGTCGAGTGGATGCCAGCGAACACCTCACGCTGGGCGCTAGATAATTTGGGCCATTCGATCCAGCTCAACGCGGTGCTGTGCGTCTTCAACATGCTGCCGCTGCCGCCGCTCGACGGCGGCCGGGTCGCGGTCGGCCTCCTGCCGGCGTTTCTCGCCCGCCCGCTGGCGCGGGTCGAGCCTTACGGCATGATGATCCTGATGCTGATTTTCTTCCTGTCCTTCGCCAGCGTGCGCAGCGGCTTGCATTTCAGCCTGCTCGGCTGGCTGATCGGCGGGCCGACCGCTGCGCTGATCGATCTGGTATTGCGCCTGACGGGGCAAGGCGGGTGAGCCCCGAGGACCGGCGCGGCGCGGCGCGGCCGGGCGACGAGCCGGCGCTGATCCTCGATCTCGACGGCTACGAGGGGCCGATCGACCTGCTCCTGGCGCTCGCCCGCGAGCAGAAGGTCGACCTCGCGAAATTGTCGATCCTGGCGCTGGCCGACCAGTATCTCGCGTTCATCGCGGCGCAGCGCCGGCTGCGCCTCGAGATCGCCGCCGATTACCTCGTCATGGCGGCCTGGCTGGCCTATCTCAAATCGCGCCTCCTGCTGCCCGAGCCGCCTGCCGGGGAGGACGGCCCGAGCGGCGCGGAGCTGGCGGCGGCGCTCGCCCACCGCTTGCAACTGCTGGCGGCGATGCAGCGCGCCGGCGCGGCGCTGCTGGCGCGCCCGCTTTTGGGCCGCGACGTCTTCGCGCGCGGCCGGCCGGAGGGGCTGGCCGATGTCGCGCGGCCCTTCTACGAGCTCAGCCTCTACGAGCTGCTCGCCGCCTACGGCGAGGGGCACCGCCGGCAGCACACCCAGGTGCTGACGATCGAGCCGACCGCCTTCCACTCGCTCGACGACGCGTTGCGCCGCCTCGCCGGGCTGATCGGGCAGGTCCCCGAATGGCGCGAGCTGATTGCCTTCTTGCCCGCCGATCTGAGCGGCGCGGTGGTGCGCCGCTCGGCGCTCGCCGCGACCTTCGCGGCGAGTTTGGAATTGGCCCGCGCCGGGCGCATCGAATTGCGCCAGGACCGCGCCTTCGGCCCCATCTACCTGCGCAGCCCGGCGGCGCGCCGCGGCGAGCCGGCGTGAACGAGCCGGTGAGCGAGCACCGGCGGCAATTGCGGCTGATCGAGGCGCTGCTGTTCGCCGCGCCCGAGCCGCTCGGCGACGACGAACTGGCGCGCCGGCTCGGCGAAGGCGCCAATGTCTCGGCGCTCGTCGCCCAGCTCGCCGGAGATTACGCCGAGCGCGGCGTCAACCTGGTGCGGCTCGCCGGCGGCTGGAGCTTTCGCACCGCGCCCGACCTGGCGCCCGAATTGCGCAGCGAGCGGGCGGTGGCGCGCCGCCTGTCGCGGGCCGCGGTCGAGACGCTGGCGATCGTCGCCTACCACCAGCCGGTGACCCGCGCCGAGATCGAGGCGATCCGCGGCGTCGCGCTGGCCCGCGGCACGCTCGACCGGCTCCTGGAAGCCGGCTGGGTGCGGCCGCGCGGCCGCCGCGAGACGCCGGGCCGGCCGCTCAACTGGGTCACGACGCCGGCGTTTCTCGCGCATTTCGGGCTCACCGGATTGAACGAACTGCCCGGCATCGACGAATTGCGCGCCGCCGGCCTCCTCGATATCGGCCCGGCGGTCATTGCCGAGGCGGCCGAGCCCGAGCCCACTCGGCCGGAAGCCGAGGCGGGCGAATTTACCGAGTGAGGCGCCGGTGCCGCGGCGGCGCGGCGGCGGCCGCGATTGCCGCTGCCCCGCCTTTCTGAGATAACCCGCCTTTCTGGGCCGAAATCCTTACGCGTTGCAGAGCTGTCGGATGCCCTCACCACGTCGCCGCACCGCCGATGCTGTTTGACATCGGCTGGCCCGAACTCATGCTGATCGGGGTCGTCGCGCTGGTCGTGATCGGGCCGAAGGATCTGCCGCGCGCGATGCGGCTCGCCGGCTATTGGATGCGCAAGGCGCGCACGATGTCGCGCGAGTTCCAGAGCAGCATCGACCAGATGATCCGCGAAGCCGAGCTCGACGAGGTGCGCGAGGATTTGCGCAAGGTCACCGAATTCGACCTCGAAAGCGAGTTCCACAAGACCGTCGATCCGCAGGGCGAGCTGTTCGAGAGCATCAAGCCGCCCGAGCTGCCCGATTATTTCGACCCGGCGCCGACCGCCGCGGAGCCGGCGACGCCTGAGGTGGCGGCCGACCAGCCGGAGCTGCCGTTCTTCGGCGAAGCGGCGCCGGTCGCCGACAGCGCGCCGGCGCCGCAGCCACACCAGCCGGCCGGCCAAGCCGCGCCGCCGCAGCCGTAACGGTCCGGGCGATGGCCGAGGGCGACAAAGAAGACGAACTCGAAGCCGGCCGGATGCCGCTCCTCGAACATTTGGTCGAGCTGCGCAACCGGCTGCTGTGGTCGATCGTCGCGATCCTGATCGCGTTTCTCGTCAGCTATCAGTTCAAGCAGACGATCTACGATTTCCTCGCCCACCCGCTGTTCGTGATCCTGGCGAACGAGCCCGGGCGCAAGATGATCTTTACCGGCCTCACCGAAGCCTTCTTCACCTACGTCAAGGTGTCGTTCTGGGCGGCGATCTGCCTGTCGTTTCCGATTATCGCGATCCAGGTGTGGAAATTCGTCGCCCCCGGCCTTTACAAGAACGAGCGCGGCGCCTTTCTGCCCTATCTCTTCGCGACGCCGGTCTTATTCCTGATGGGCGCCTCGCTCGCCTATTTTGTCGTGATCCCGTTCGCCTTCCGCTTTTTTCTCAGCTTCGAGAGCCCCGGCGGCCCCGGCACGCTGCCGATCGTCTCGGAGCCCAAGGTCAACGAATATCTCTCGCTGGTGATGACCCTCTTGTTCGCCTTCGGGGTCGCCTTTCAGCTGCCGGTGTTGCTGACGCTGATGGCGCGCGCCGGGCTCCTGACCGCCGCGCAGCTCGCTTCCAAGCGGCGCTACGCGATCGTCGGGATGTTTGCGATCGCCGCGGTGCTGACGCCGCCCGACATCGTCAGCCAGACCTGCCTCGCGGTGCCGCTGGTGTTGCTCTACGAGGTCTCGATCATCTCGTGCCGCATGGTCGAGAAGGCGCGCGCCAAGCGCGAAGCCGAGGAAGAAGCCGGGCTGGCTGGCGGCGGCCGGCCGGCCGCCGGCGAATAGAGGACGCGATGCACGATCTGCGATGGATCCGGGAGAACCCGGAGCAATTCGACCGCGGCCTCGCCCGCCGCTTCCTCGCGCCGCGCGCCGCCGAGGTGCTGGCGCTCGACCGCGAGTGGCGGGCGCTCGAAACCGCGGCGCAGGAATCGCAGGCGACGCGCAACCGCCTGTCGCGCGAGGTCGGCGCCGCGAAGAAGCGCGGCGAGGCGATCGACGAATTGCTGATCCAGATCGCTCGCCGCGAGGCGATCGAGGCGGGCGCCGCGACCCGGGCGGCCGAGTTGCGCCAGTACCTCGACGATCTCTTGGCGAGCCTGCCCAATTTGCCGGCGGCGGACGTGCCGGACGGCCCCGACGAGAGCGCCAACCGCGAATTGCGCCGGGTCGGCGAGCCGCCGCGCTTCAACTTCGCAGCCCGGCCGCACGAGGCGATCGGCGAACAGCTCGGGCTGATGGATTTCGCCAGCGCGGCGAAATTGTCGGGGTCGCGCTTTGTCGTGCTGAAGGGCGCGCTGGCGCGGCTCGAGCGGGCGCTGGCGCAGTTCATGCTCGATCTCCACACAAGGGAATTCGGCTACACCGAGGTGGCGCCGCCCTATCTGGTGAAGGACGAGGTGGCGTTCGGCACCGGCAATCTGCCGAAGGCGGCCGAGGACATGTTCCAGACCCGCGAGGGGCTGTGGCTGATCCCGACCGCCGAGATGCCGCTGACCAACCTGGTCGCCGGCGAGATCCTCGACGAAACCGCGCTGCCGCTGCGATTCACCGCGTGGACGCCGTGCTTCCGCTCCGAAGCCGGCGCCGCCGGGCGCGACACCCGCGGCATGATCCGCGTGCACCAGTTCAACAAGGTCGAATTGGTGTCGATCGCCCGCCCCGAGGAGAGCGAGGCCGAGCACGAGCGGATGACGGGGTGCGCCGAAGCGGTGCTGCAGCGCCTGGGGCTCGCCTACCGGGTCATGCTGCTGGCGAGCGGCGACATGGGGTTTGCCGCGCGCAAGACCTACGACCTCGAAGTCTGGCTGCCCGGCCAGAACGCCTATCGCGAGATTTCCAGCTGTTCCAATTGCGGGCCCTTCCAGGCGCAGCGCATGCGGGCGCGCTATCGCCCGGCGGCGTCGAAGGGCAACCAGCCGGTCCATACCCTCAACGGCTCGGCGCTCGCGGTCGGGCGGACGCTGATCGCGATCCTCGAAAACTACCAGCAGGGCGACGGCACGGTGGCGATCCCGGCGGCGCTGCAGCCTTATATGGGCGGCCAGACGGTAATCGGCGCCACCGGCTGAGCGCCCGCGCGCGGCACCGGGCGGGCGACCGATTCGCGCGCATTTCCCCGCCGCCGCGCTGACCAGGAGTGATCTCTCGGCCGCTATGCCGCCGCTTCGCGGCGCCTTTTGCCTGCGGGCGACGC
>Ga0070731_10003249_pt1 | contig 14803 bp, 13 predicted proteins | sample Coa_R1_2_FD_66448 | JGI IMG/M metagenome (GOLD analysis project Ga0070731, IMG submission 66448) | Surface soil microbial communities from Centralia Pennsylvania, which are recovering from an underground coalmine fire - Coalmine... | ecosystem: Environmental > Terrestrial > Soil > Unclassified ... | reverse complement strand
ATGGAGAAGATCATCGCCAATGGCGGCGAGATTGTTCAGCCGGTGGGAGCGGAAGCGCCGGAGATTACGGCGCACTTTCGGGATCCGGCGGGGAATGTTCTAGGGCTGTATCAAGAGCCGGGATAGAACGCCACTGAAGTCAAAACCCGGCTTGACTGGGCCACCTTCACCGCAATCCCACTCGAGCCAAAACCCCGCTTGAATGGGCCACCTTCACCGCAATCCCACTCAAGCCAAAACCGGGCTTGAATGGGCCACCCTCACCGCAATCCCACTCGAGCCAAAACCGGGCTTGGATGGGCCACCTTCACCGCAATCCCACTCAAGCCAAAACCGGGCGTGGATGGGCCACCTTCACTACTGGGCTTTCGTGTCGGCGTCTTTCTTCTTGGCCAGCGAGCGAATGTAGTTGACCAGATCCCAACCATCTTCCGTTTTGATCCGCGGACCTTCGGCGGGCATGTCGTTGTGTCCGTTCTTGATGATGTAGAAGAGCTCACCGTCGGTGTGATCTTTCAGCGTGGCTGGGTTGGTGAAGTCAGCCATGGTCAGCTTCATATCTTTGGCGGTCTCGCCTTTGCCGTCGCCGGTTTTCCCATGACACATTTCGCAGTCGAGGGTCCACCATTTCTTAGCGCGGGTGAGGGATTCCGGAGTGAGCTTCACCGGATTCGCTTGCTTGGCGGCTTCGACAGGGATTGCCGAATACGACGGCGTATTCTGCGCAGCCGGGGCTGAAGATGATTGTTGAGAAGACACGGGAAGAACGAACAGGACAAGTGCTGGAAGGACCAGTGCGAAGCGGTACACAGGGACCTCCTCTGGGACAAGGATGGCTTACAGCTGATTGTAGCACCGCAATTCAAGCGGGGAGGGCTGAAGCGGGCGGTGAAAACGGAGCAGGAGCGGCTTTGTATTGGGGCTGCCGCCCCCGCTCATGTCTTCGTACCGTTGGGAACGATAAGGCGAGCCACCTGAAAATCGGGTGAAAAACAACGGAAATTCACAAGCGCGGATTTCTTATGACGAAGTCAGTGCGGACCTGGCTTCGGCAAGGGCAGCATCGATTGCGGCCCCGTCGGGCAATCCGCCCTGCGCAAGGTCTTGGCTGCCGCCGCCGCGTCCGCCGAACTTGGCCATGACTTCTTTCATGCGTGCTCCCATATCGAAAGGCTGGCCCGCGGATTGGGCGAAGATCAGCGATGGCTGCGAGGATGTCGTTGCAAGGAGCGCGACAACATTGGGCGCCTGACGCGTGAGTTTCTGGGCAAGCAACTTGACGAACGTGATTTCCCGGTCGGGAAAGGTGCGTACGATGAGCTTGCGTCCGTCGAATTCAGAAGTTGCGGCGAGCAGCGCCGCGGCTTGCGCGGCGGCAAGTCCTTCCTGCGATTGCTCGCGCTGCTTGCGCAGCGACCTGATTTCTTCCAACGACTTCGATGCCTGTTGCGGAACGTCGTAGATATAGGCGGAGAAAAGCGCGGCTGCATCGGTGAGTGTGGTGAAGTCGCGGCGGGCGGTGGAGACGGCGCGCTGTCCGGCAATGAATTCGACACGCCATCCCTGGCGAACTTTTTCCACTTTGCGGAGCAGGATGCATCCGATCTGGCCGGTCTGGCGGACGTGAGTGCCTCCGCAGGCGGTGAGGTCGAAATCGTGGATATCGATGATGCGGAGTTGATCGCGCTCGGTGGGAGGAAATTTGCGCAGGCCCATTTTCTCGGCTTCGTCGCGCGTGACAAAGCGAATATCGACCGGACGGTTTTCCAGAATGATCTCGTTGGCGAGGCGCTCGGCTTCCTCGATTTGAGTCTTGGTCAACGAGGGAGTGTCGAGATCAATGGAGCAGTAGTCGTCGGCCATGTGGAACGAGACCGTCGGCATGTTGAAGAGCCGGACGAATGCAGCGGAGAGCACGTGCTGGCCGGAGTGCTGCTGCATGTGATCGCGGCGGCGCGCAGGATCGATCTGGCCGCGGATGCGAGTTCCGAGTTTGACGTCTTTGAGCGGAGCTTCGAGGTAGTGGACGATGCGTCCGTCTTCGGTGTCGGCGACTTCGGTGACTTTGTGGGTGCCGTGATCGGTGGAGATGACGCCGGTATCAAAGATTTGTCCGCCGCTTGTCGGATAGAAAGCGGTGCGATCCAGGATCAGCGCGGGACGCGGCGAGTCGAGCACGTCGCGGACCTCGGCTTCAAAATCGTAGAGGAAGGGATCGTGGTAGTAGAGGCGGTCAGTCATGCGAGCCTCTATTTTAGCGATGGATACTCCAGGAATGGAACCGCGGGAGGGAGTGAAACGGCCTTGTTACAACACCTAGCAGTCGTACAGCCATTGACGATACTATTCTCGATGTGACGGAAAAATCTGCAAGTCCCAAAATGCTCTTGGTCGTGGCGACTGTCGCGCTACTCTTCGCCGTCCCTGCGATAGGTCTATTCGTTTATCGGCCCGCACCACCCGTCGGCTTCGTTGTGGGTATCTGCCTTGCGTTTGCCTCGGTGCTTTGTTTGCTCTGCGGACTCTTCCCCCGCCACCTTCTGCGGCTGAACAAGCGAGCTGAGCAAGAATTGGGAAAAAAGCGGAACACAAATCCGGGCTGGTGGGTGCCGTAGTGGCTTTGGAAAACCTCTCAATGAGCGCTACGGCCTGGTAACAACAACGGAGCTTCTATACTCGAAATATGCAGATCACCTATGCATTGAACCAGCGTGATTTTTACGAATCGCTGATTGCGATTCGTAATCGCAAAACGTGGTCCAAATGGGTTTTTCGAGCCGTCCCTGTGCTTCTTGTGTGTTTAATCGCCTTTTCAGTACTCACCTCTCCGCGTTCGCAGCTTGTCTCGAATTTGATTCCACTGCTGGCCTTGCTTCTGCTGTGGGTCGTCTTGCTATGGGCTTCTCCTTGGTGGTCTGGTCGTACGCAATTCCTGAAGCAACCATCAGCACAAGGCCAGCGAACGGCTTCGTTCGACAGCAACGGAGTTCATTGGGAGTGGGACGGGGGTTCGAGCGTTGTGGAGTGGAAAACCTATATTCGTTGGATGGAAAGTAAGAATCAGGTCCTGCTCTGCTCGTCTCCTATCCAGTGCGGTATCGTGCCCAAGCGTGCATTGAATGCGGAACAACTCAGCGAGTTGCGAACGCTACTGACACAAAAGGTAGGCGCTGGATTGCGAGTATAGATAGCCCTTGAATAGGGTACTTGGCGAGAGATCCCCATAACGCTCATTGAGGGGTTTCGGGCGCTATGCCCTGTTTTCAACAGGACGATAGCTGGCGATAAATCTCCAGGGCACCAGAATGCCCAGAACAAGGATTCTGGATGCCCTCGCAAGGAACTGACTTCAGTATGGGCCGATGATGCCCCCGATGTGGCGGACGGCTGGATTGGCGGCTGTCGTCGCGGGCGAGGGCGCGCGCGCCACACTGGCGTCGAGCACGTCGAGATACTTCAGGCCGTTGCCGGTGTTGAACAGGACGACGGTATCTTCGGGTTTGAAGAATCCGCTGGCGCGAAGCTTGCGATAGGCCACCAGGCAGGCTGCGCCTTCGGGAGCGGCGAAGATACCCTCGGTCCGGGCCCAGTGACGCGTGGCTTCGAGGATCTCGTCGTCGGTCGCGCTGACCGCAGTGCCGTGACTTTTTTTCAGGATGTCGAGAATGAGGTAGTCGCCGTACGGCTTGGGAACGCGCAGGCCGGAGGCGAGCGTGGCGGCGTTCGTCCACATCTCGGCCGATGGCTTCCCTTCTTCCCAGGCTTTGACGACCGGTGCGCAGCCAGCGGATTGGACCGTAATCATCTTCGGTCGCTCGGAGCCGGGCTTCCCAGGAGAAATCCAGCCGAGGGCTTCCATTTCTTCAAATGCCTTCCACATGCCGAGAAGGCCGACACCTCCGCCGGTGGGATAGATAATGCCCTGCGGGAGTCGCCAGCCGAGCTGCTCGGCGACTTCGTAGCCCATCGTCTTTTTGCCTTCGACGCGGTAGGGCTCTTTCGTCGTGGAGACGTCGAACCATCCGTCTTTACTCCAAGACTCGCCAGCCTTCAGCTCGGCAACTTTCTTGGCGCAGTCGCTGATGAGTCCGTCGATGAGGTTGACGTGGGCGCCGTAGTAGTCGCATTCGATGCGGTTGGCCTGGGGGACATCTTTGGGCATGAAGATGTGCGCCTCGAGGCCTGCGGCAGCGGAGTAGGCGGCGAGGGCTCCAGCGGCGTTGCCGGCGGACGGAATCGCGAGTTTCTTCAGGCCAAAATATTTGGCCATGGTGACGCAGGCGGAGAGTCCGCGAGCCTTGAACGATCCCGTGGGATTGAGGCCTTCGTCCTTGATGTAGACGTTGGGAAATTCGCGGCTGGGCAGCATCGGAGTGAACCCTTCGCCCAGCGAGACGGGGTCAGCCGCGGGAAGAACGGCATCATAGCGCCACATGGTGGGCGCGCGTCCGGCGAGACGCCCGGGGGAAAAGGCCTTTTTGATCGCCGGCAAATCGTAGCGAGCGTAGAGAACGCCGCCATCTTTGGAGCAAACGGTTTGCGGACGATCGGCGGGATAGTGTTCGCCGCAGCGAGTGCATTCGAGGTGAATCAACATGCCGAGGTGAGTGTAGAAGAAAACCGTTCAGAGTTACCAGTGGCCGGCAGTTTCATGTTTCGGGTTTCGAGTTTCGAGTTTCACGGCTATGCTCAAAATTTTTTGCGGAGGAATTCGAACAGCGTATAACCCACAAGGGCGGCGATCATGGCGATGATGAAGTTGGCGGCGGTGAAGACATCGAACAAAGCCCATTCGAATCCGCGGGTTCGCCCCAAGCCGGAGTGTTCGAATTCCCCCATCATCAAGTTGGAGTAGAACAAGAAGACGATGAAAGCGATTTCGATCACAGCGCGGATCAGAGGCTTGGGCATCGGAATCTCCTCCAGGAAACTAAAATTATCCTAGCTGAGTGCGGCAGGCGCGTTGCAAAAATCGGATCGGCGATAGACCGAACGTCGGGCGGTCGCACTCCCGGTCCTCCGTAGAGTAGTATCTATCAACCCGAAACACAGGAGGAGAGAGAGAGAACATGGGAAAGTTTATGTTGGGATTGATCGTTGGATTGGCAATCATTCCGTTATCGGTGTACTTCTATTTTTGGACTGGAATGGCGCCGGTGGCGACCGCGGCTCCTCCGATGCCGTTTGAAAAAACGTTTGCAAAAATGGCGCTGCATGCGCGACTGGACAAGGAAATGCCGAAGTCGGTGCCGGTGCAAGCCGACGATGCAGCGTACGCGGCGGGAGCACAAATTTATAAGGAACACTGCGCGGTGTGTCACGGACTGCCCGGCGCACCGCAGACGGCGATCGCCAAAGGGATGTTCCCCAAGCCTCCGAAGCTCATGCAGGGAAAAGGAGTGACAGACGATGAGCCCGCCGAAACCTATTGGAAGGTGGCAGGCGGAATTCGGATGACCGGCATGCCGGGATTTGACAAGGATTTGTCGTCGACGCAGATGTGGCAGGTGAGCCTGCTGTTGGCGAATGCGGATAAATTGCCGGCTTCCGTGAAAGATAGTTTGACTACAGTGGTAGCCCCGATGGCAGCGCCTGCTCCGGCGAAAAAATAGAGGAATTTCGGATTTATCTCAATCAGTCATTGAACGCAAGGTCCTTCGACTGTGCAGGCCGGTTCGCTATGCTCACCGGTCTGCTTCGCTCAGGATGACAATTAAGGTGTCCTTGGTCATCTGCCGTTATCCTGAGCGCGTGCTATAGTGCGTTTTCACGATGGGATCGTTTCTCTTCTTCGCGTTTTCCTGGTGGTCGATAGCGCTGCGGGTCGTGGCGATCGTCCACTTTATTCGGCGGCGGCCGAACTTCTTTTGGATATGGATCATCCTGTTTCACTGGGTCGGAGCGCTGGTATACATCCTGGTCGAAGTGATCCCGGACGCGGGGCTGCTGCGGAGTTCATTTCAGGTGTTTCCGCGGCGGAGGAGGATCCATGAACTGGAGCGCACGATTCTCGACAATCCATCGGCGGGGAACTACGAAGAACTGGGATTGCTGTATCTGGATGACGGGAATTTCGCGCGGGCGAGAGAGGCTTACAACAAAGCGATCTCGTCGCGGACGGACCATCCTGATCCGTTTTATCGGCGTGGGATTGCGGAGGTGGAACTGGGCGACTACGCGGCGGCCGTGCCCGATCTGGAGCGGGCGGTGAAAGCCGATCCGGGCTATGACTTTCATCGCGCCAAAGGATTGCTGGCGTGGGCGTATGCTCAGACCGGTCAGCCGGACAAAGCGGACGCGATGTTCCGCGACGCGACGCGGATTTCGACGATCTCAGAGACTTACTATCACTACGCGCTATTTCTGGAGTCACAGGGACGGACGGCGGAGGCGCGGGAGTGGGCGGAGAAGATTCTGGCAAAGAAGCCGACGATGCCGGGATATTTGCGGCGGCGGGAGCGTCCGTGGTTCCGGCGAGCGAGCGCGGTGCTGGCGAGGGTGCGAGCTTAGATTCGTCCGCAGATGCGTCCGATCCGCGATGATAGACTTTCAACAGTGATCTCCAAGACCTTCATACGGCTGCTTGCCACCGATATTGACGGCACGCTGCTCAATCCACAATTTCAGATTTCCGAAGGCGACTTGACCGCACTGCGCCGGGCGCACGCGGCCGGGATCGAGATCGTCCTCGTGACCGGGCGAAGGCATTCGTTCGCGTTGCCCATCGCGAAGCAGCTGGGATTCGATTTGTGGCTGATCAGCTCGAACGGGGCGGTAACGCGATCGCTGAGCGGCGAGACGTTCCATCGCGATCTGATGCCGGCCGAGACCTGCCGTGACCTATGCGGGGCGATGCGTGAGTTCCGCGGAAATACGGTGCTGACCTTCGATAAGGAAGTGAAGGGCGCTATCGTGCTGGAGCGGCTCGACGAGGTGGGCGCGAGCATTAAACGGTGGATCGAAAAGAATATGGAGTTCATCAAGTTCGTGATCCCGATCGAGGATGCGCTGGTTGCCGACCCGGTGCAGGCAATGTTTTGCGGCACGATTCCGCGAATGAATCAGGCACTGCGGGTCCTCGATGCGGCGGCAATGCAGGATCGAACCACGGTGCTGCGCACCGAATATTTGCAGCGGGACCTGTCGATGATCGACGTGCTGAATGCAGGCTGCTCAAAGGGGCATGCGCTGGAGCGGTGGGCAAATTACCGGGGATACGGGCGCGACGAGGTCATGGCCATCGGTGACAACCATAATGATGTCGAAATGCTTGAGTTTGCCGGACACCCGATTATCATGGGAAATGCGTGTGAAGAACTGCGTGGGCGGGGCTGGCGGGTCACGCGCGGAAATGATGCCTGCGGAGTCGCCGCGGCGGTGGAATTGGCGCTGGGCGAGAAGCCGATTCCGGCGGCAGAGATTAGCGGTTAGTTGACGATGCAGATGCGACTTCCTTCTCGGGCGATAGCGGTCGCTGCGATGATGGCCGCGGCAATACTTCCCTGCTTGGCGAGCGAAGTGGCCGTATTGAAGAACGGGTTCTCGATCCGGCATGAGCGGCACAAGATCATCGGCGACGTCACGCGACTCTATGTCAATGCCGACGGATCAAGCTTCGTGGATGTCCCGACAAGCCAGGTGGATCACTTTGAAGCCGCGCCAGACTTACCGAAGGCGGTGGCGCCCCAGCCCGCTTCGACCTATCCGAATAGTCCCGGCCATCCCGTTGTCGCAGCTCGCGGCTTTCCCGCCCGTTCTCAGGCAGATTTGAGTCAAGTGGTCAATGAAGCCAGCGACCGGTACCGGCTCGATCCGGACCTAGTCACGAGCGTGATCAAGGCAGAAAGCGCGTTCAACGCGCACGCGGTCTCTCCCAAGGGCGCGCAGGGATTGATGCAGCTGATGCCGGGAACGGCATCACAGCTGGGCGTGCCGAATGCGTTCGATCCGCAGGCGAATGTCGAGGGTGGGACGAAGTATCTGCGCGAGCTTCTGGAGCGCTACAACTTCGATGTTGTGAAGGCGCTGGCGGCTTACAATGCGGGCCCGCAGAGAGTGGAAAAGTTTGGCGGAGTGCCTCCGTATTATGAGACTAAGGCCTATGTGGCACGCGTGGTGAAGGACTTCAACAAGAAGAAGATGGCGCAGCAGAAAGCGGCCGCCGCACAGAAGGCAGCAGGCAGTGCAAAGACGGCGACTTCTCAGAGGCCGAAGGCAGCGACTCAGGCGAAAGCAGCGATGATCCACCAGTAGGGGTTCTTCGACTCGAGCTCGCATGCGCTCGCTCTCGCTCAGAATGACAATCTTAAAAATCAGAGCCCGCTCGCTGGGCGACCATGTCGAGCTTCGCTCGACCGGACAACCGAGAGCGGCCGTCCCCACACGGGCTTTGGAGAATGCTCATTCCGCGTTGACCCTGATGCCCTCGTCATTTACCTTTGGGGGTGCCGTTACCCGCTTCGCGTTTTTGGGGCGGCGCGGAGCTTTCCCCCTTCATGGATAGAAAACGCATTCTGGCCAGCGTCGTCGTGTTCCTGATTCTGGTCGGCCTCTTTTATCTGCAATACCGGCATTGGCGAACCTTTGACTGGGCTACCTTCTGGAGCCAGACGCACCGGATCAAGAAAATTCACGTGTTGCATGGGATCGCGTACATTTATATCGCGTATTACATGCGAGCCGTGCGATGGAAGATTTTTCTTCGCCCGGTCCGGCCTAAGACCACGATTACGGAGCTGGTTTCGCCGACCCTGGTGGGATTTACCGGGCTGGCGATGCTGGGGCGCGCGGGAGAGTTCATACGGCCTTATCTGATCGCGCGGCGGACCGATCTTTCGTTTTCCTCGCAGCTGGCGGTGTGGGCCGTCGAGCGAATTTTCGACGTGGGCGCGTTTGCTTTTCTGACGATCCTAGCGATTTTTCTACCCAGCGCATTGCCGTCGATCCCCCATCCGGAGTACTACACGCGTTTTCGCGAAGCCGGATTCTTTCTGATTGCGCTAGTTGTCGTGACGGCGGTGGTCGCGATCGTGGTGAAACGGAATGGAGAAGCCGCGGCGAAGTGGGTCGAAGGACGATTCTCGCATCTGTCGTCGAATTTCGGACATCGGCTCGGCCAGAAAGTGCGGGAGTTTGGGGCCGGGCTGAATACGATTCACGGCCCCATCGCAATGCTATTGCTGACGGCTGTCTCGGTTGGCATGTGGTATTTGATTGCCCTTTCTTATCATGAGGTCACGCACTCGTACGGAGTCGACGCGCTGGAGATTCCGGTATCGCAGTTATTGATCCTGATGGGGTCGAGCATGGTGGGGTCAATGCTGCAGTTGCCTGCCGTGGGCGGTGGCTCGCAGATGGCGACGATCGCGACGTTATCGAGCGTATTCGATGTGCCGCCGGAGATGGCAGCGAGCTGCGGAATCCTGCTGTGGCTGGTGACGTTTGCCGCGGTGGTCCCGCTGGGGCTGCTGCTGGCGCACCACGAACGCCTGTCGCTGCGGAAGCTTTCGGCAGAGAGTCACCAGGCTGAAGAGGAAGAGGAGAGAAAGTAGAGCTGCGGCCTCGAGGGCTGCGAATCTATTCCCCCGCGAGGATCTTAGCTATTGGAACGAGCCGACCGCCTGGTCCTGATCCTGATAGACATCAAATAGCTTTAGCAGGCCGATCATCTTGAGGGTCTGCACGGCGAACTTGGAGGGATTCAGGAGCTTCAGCGAGCCCCCACGCTGCTTGGCGTTGGTGAGATACATGACAAGCAGGCCGATCCCGCTGGAGTCGATCATGGCCACGTCGGCCAGGTCGACGACATACTGAAAGGAGCCGGTGCCAGCCAGGTCGTCCAGCGTGGCGCGGAAGCGGTCGACAGCGTCCCCGAGCGTAAGGCGCCCACTAAGCTTAATAACCTTTACATCACCCCGATTGCGGATTTCGATCTCCACGCGATTTTCACCTGAAACATCTAGATTTTACCGCTCCTGGACAAAGAGAGCGAGTGGTTGACTCTCAGCATGGCCTCTGATAAAGTGCCCGCTCAAATTAGAAGAAGCCCGGATTTTTTGCAAGTTTGGGCGATTGCTCCTCTGCTACGACAGTTCTTGGGTCTTTGTAATCAAAATCATGACGCCACCACCAGGTTCGAATCTGGATGTGAGTCTTGCTGCTCTGGCCGGGCGGTTGCTTGAGGTCAGCGAGACAGCAGCTCGATCCCGCATCATAGCCCAAACCGTAATCGAACGTCTGCCGGAGACCACGACTGTGGTCTATCTGCTGATGGAAGATGACGAAGGAAAGTACTGGTGGCCGAGCGCGCAGGCTGGAGAGGGAGTCGAACTCGACCAGCGAGTCCCGGCGGAATCCGGAACTTTAGGGGTGCTATTGAATGAACCGGCGACAATTGTTTTCGAGGGCAAGACGCTGGTTCGCGAAGACTATGCTCACCTGAATATCCGAAGAACCGTCAAGGGCCTGGTCTGCGTTCCGCTGGCGAGTGAGCACGGATTGATTGGGGCAATTGAGATTCTTTGCTACGAAACCCTTCCCGACCGAGAGAGCCTCGAGGAACTCGATCCCACTGCGGAACTGGCGGCCCACGCGCTCATGGCCTCGCAAAGCTATGAGGAAGAGCGTAACAACTCGCTGAGTTCCATCACCCGCCTGACGCAGCTCTACGACATAGAAAAGGTGTTCAGCTCGACGCTCGAGATGGACGAATTGCTGCCTCTCATCGGCAGCAAAATGCGCGAGATGCTCGAGTGTGTGTCCGTCAACATATGGCTGGTGGGTGGCGACGAGAGCGTAAAGCTGATGCACCAATCCGGGCTTGATCCGACCACGCGCCAGGAGATGACGCAGAAGGGCGGCGAGGGCATTGCCGGGGATGTCTCCGATAGCGGAGAGCCGATGCTGATTGCCGATCCGGACGATCCGCGACTGGCGCGGCGGAACGAGGGGATCGAGACAGGACGCGTTGAATCGGTCCTGGTTGCTCCGCTCATCGATAAGGGATCGCTGGTTGGCGTGATCGAAGCCGTCAATCGTCTGGACGGAGCACCGTTCGACGAAGATGACATGTTTGTGTTGACCAACCTGAACGAGACGGCGAGCATCGCGTTACACAATGCGAGCCTACTGTTGGCTGAGCGGAAGCTTGAAGTTCTCGAAACGCTGGTCACGGTCAGCCGGGAAATCACGTCGACTCTGAATCTGGAGCGGGTACTGCAATCGGTGGTCAATGATACTCAAGCCATCATTTCATTCGAACGCTCCGCAATCGCGCTTGAACAACGCGGGTCGTTGCAGCTCAAAGCCATCTCGGGCATCACCCAAATCAACCAGGCAGACCCCGCGGTTTCTGCGCTGAAAAATATGCTGGAGTGGGCGTCCATTTCTTCCGAAGAGATCCACGTCACGCAACACGGCGATAAGATCGACGATCCCCGGCCCGAAACCCGGGCTAAGTTTGCCGAGTATTTTTCTACCACAGGAATGCGCGGTTTCTACGCTCTGCCGTTGATTGACGATCAAGGGCGGCTTGGAATCTTGTCCTTTGAAAGCAGCGACCCGGATTTTTTGTCGGTCGCCCACTTGGAAATCATCAAGGTCCTCGCCGGACAGGCGACGGTGGCGCTGCGCAATGCGTCGCTTTACCGCGAGGTTCCTTTCATCGACGTGCTGGAGCCGCTGCTGCAGAGGAAGAATCGGTTCCTTGCGATGGAAAAGCGGCGCCGCGAACTGATGATCGCGGGTGCGGTGGCCTTGGTTCTGTTCTTCATATTCTGTCCGCTGCCGATGCGGGTCTCTGGAAATGCCACCGTAGCCGCCTCCGCCGTCGCCCAAGTGCAGCCGGGCGTAGACGGCGTGGTGAAGAAGGTCTATGTCCACGAAGGCGACCACGTGAAGAGGGATGCGGTCGTAGCCGATCTGGAGGACTGGAACTACCGCGCCGAAGCAGCCGCTTCGCAGGCGCGGTACAGCGAAGCCCTGGAGGCCATGAATCGTGCCCTCGCGCAGAATGACGGAACGCGCGCCGGAACCGAACGCATCAAGGCTGACTACTGGAAGGCCGAACTCGCCCGCGCGCAGGAACGGCTCGATCGCACTACCATTCGTTCTCCCATTGACGGCATCATCACCACACCACATATCGAAAATGCCGTAGGACGCCGCCTCGCGCAGGGTGACACATTCGCCGAAATCGTGGAAACTTCGGACGTAACCGTTGACGTCGCCGTTCCGGAAGAAGACGCAACGCTGCTACGGAGCGGAGAACATGCCGCAATCAAGCTCGAAAGCTTTCCCGTGCGCACGTTCCGAGGCGACGTTAGGGTGGTCAGTCCAATGGCCCAGGTTGAGTCCGAGCACCGCAGTTTTGTAGCCCGAGTCAACGTGGCTAACCGGGACGGATCGATTCGCCCCGGCATGCAAGGTCAGGGGAAGGTATCGGTGGGCTGGCATGCTGCCGGCTATGTTGTCTTCCGCGGAATTGGCATGTGGATCTGGAGCGAGCTATGGGCCTGGTTTGGTTGGTAAAGGTGGCTCTTGAAGTTTGGCTGGTTAGTTCACGTTAGAGTTCAGCATTGAAGTTCGATCAGGGGGTTGATCATGCGCCACTTCCGTTACCTGGCTTTGGCTCTGTCTTTGGCGACCATTATCGCTACGGCTGTCTTGGTCGGTTGCAGTTCAGCAGCCCCGATTGCAGCCGCGGCCGCGCCCCTGTCACAGCCCGTCGCTTCGGCAACTACTCAGGCGCAGATTACACGCAACGATGACATCGCCTCCGGTCCGATCGTTGTTGAGGATCAAGTCGACCTCAACGCCCAGCGCGATGGCATAGTGGCTGAGATTCTGGTGGAGGCTGGGGCATCCGTAAAGAAGGGACAGCTGCTGGCAAAACTGGACGACCGCCAGCTTAGCGCCGACCGCGACGCCGCCGAAGCAAAGGTGCGAAGCACTGCTGCCGATCTCAAGAACTGGGAAGCTGGCGCGAAAGTCGCGGTTGCGGAGCGGGACCGCGCCGAAGAACTGTGGAAGGCGAACATTATCGCCAAGGAACAGGAAGAGAAGGCAAAGTACCAGTCTGAAGCGACCGATTTCGAAGTCGAGCGCCAGCGTGAGGATCTGAAGTACGCCGAGGAAACCCTGCGCTCACTCAATCTCGAACTGGAAAAAACCCGAATTACTGCTCCGTTCGACGGGGTTGTGGCGCGGCGTTACGCCCGGGTCGGGCAGGAAGTTGCCAAGCATGACCGCCTGTTCTGGGTGTCGGCTGTGGGCCCATTGCGGGTTAAATTCTCTCTGCCCGAAAGCTATTTCGGACGCGTGAAAAGAGGCACCGATCTGGTCGTCACAACGCCGGAAGCGGCGGACGACCTTCACCCCGCAAGAGTTCTTCTGGTTAGTCCGGTGGTCGACCCCTCCAGCGACACGATCGACGTCACTGCTGAACTGCAGGGCGCCCCGGCTGGCCTGCGCCCGGGAATGACCGTCAACATCCGCCTGCAGAACCCGCGATGAACCTAAGCGAAGTCCTCAACGTTGCGCTTCCCGAACTACCCGCCCGCAGAGCCGGCCACGACCGCCCCCGCCTCAATCCCAAGTTGATTACTCGCGAGCAGACAAAAGACGGCGCACCGATCATGGCTGCCATGATTCCCGGGGGTACTGCTGCGTATTTCTTCCCTCTAGAGCAGTGGAAATTGATTTCTCTTTTCGACGGAGAACATTCCTGTCTCGAAGTGGCGGAGATCTATACCCGCGACACGGGTAGTTTCTGTAGCGAAGAGGATGCCCGTACCGTCGCCGACCAGATCGACGAAATAGGTTTGTTTTATCGAACTGCTCTTGACCTCAACAGCACGGCTAACCAGAAACTGGCGGAAGACCGCAAACGACGTCGGGCAAAGCTGAACATCGCCCATATGACATTCTCGAGTTGGGACCCCGACACGTATCTAACGAACCTGCATAAGCTGATGGGCTTCGTTTATACGCGATGGTTTACGCTCCTCACCTTAGCAATGTTCGCGATCATGACGCTGATCTTCATTGGCGGCTGGAGCGAAATATGGCGGGACACCGTTGAGTACTACACGTTCACCCATAAGGGAGCATCCGACATCGCAGAATTTTGGCTGTTGTTCTGTGCATTGGGATTCTTCCATGAGTCCGCACACGGGCTGACCTGCAAGCATTATGGCGGCGGAGTCCACCGGATGGGCTTCATGCTGCTATATCTGTCGCCTTGCTTCTTTATCGACATCACTGAGGTGTACGTCTACGGCACGAAATGGCAGCGGATAGCGTCTATCTTCGCCGGTATCTGGGTCGAACTCATGTTTTCTGCCATGGCCAGCATCATTTGGTGGGGAACTCCCGTCGGCAGTCCGGTTCACGACTTTGCCTACAAGGTCATGCTGATCACGGGGATGGCCGTGGTTCTCATGAATCTGAACCCGCTACTCAAACTCGACGGCTATTACCTTTTCAGCGAACTGATCGGCATTGACTCCCTCAAAGAAAGCTCAACAGAATACGTTTCAAGCTGGGCGAAACATAACCTGCTGCGGATGCCGGTGGCCGTTCCCTATGTGCGCCCGGGGCGGCGGTTGCTCTTCGTCGTTTATGCTGTTCTTTCAGGAATCTACAGTTATACGATCCTGTTTGCCGTAATCCGCTTCGTTTACAACATCTGCTTCCGAATCAGCCCGATGTGGGCGTTTATACCCGCCCTTGCGTTGGCGCTCGTCATATTCCGGGGGCGTTTGCGCTCCCTATGGAGATTTATGAAAGACCAGTATCTGGATAA
>Ga0070731_10003247_pt1 | contig 14812 bp, 12 predicted proteins | sample Coa_R1_2_FD_66448 | JGI IMG/M metagenome (GOLD analysis project Ga0070731, IMG submission 66448) | Surface soil microbial communities from Centralia Pennsylvania, which are recovering from an underground coalmine fire - Coalmine... | ecosystem: Environmental > Terrestrial > Soil > Unclassified ... | reverse complement strand
TTTAGCAATTTCCATAGGAACTAGATTCAAACCCACGTTATCGCTCTGAAGAATGAGGTAGGAGGAAGTTGAAAATGGCGGAAACTCCAAAAGATGCAAAAGTGCCCGCATTCGAGGGCAATGCGAATCCCGATCGTCGCAGCTTCATGAAAGGTGCGGCAGGATTGTTGAGTACGGTCGCGATGGCGCCGGCACTTGCAGAGTCGGCAGGAGCCGCCCAAGCAGGGCAAGCCGCAGGCGAGCAGCGAGGTCCAGGAGCAGACCGGCCCGCACGAGTACCCGCGCTGGATTTGCGGAATCCGGAGAGTTATGCCGGCGTAGCGGATGCCACGCGAGTTCTGATGGACCACTTTAAGGCCCTGAGCCAGCGAGACATAAAAGGTGTAGCAGATACTCTGCACTTTCCCTACGGCACCTTCGAGCAAACCGAGGCAGTCGTAGTCAAAACGCCGGAAGATTTTCTGGCGGCGCCCCCGGCATCCGTGAACATGACCCACGATCCTGAGCGATTTACTGATCATGACGGTTATATCAACCCGGGATCGTACGACGTGTTCGGCGGCATCGAGGTGTTCAATTCTGATCCCGTACAGGTGAATTTGGCCTTAACGTACGATCGCTACAGCTCGAGCGGAAATAAGTTGCTGCAGTGTCAAGGTGTGTACTGCGTGACGAATAATGACGGGAAATGGGCGATTCAGTTGATGTCTACGATTTTCACGCCGGGACCGATGGTGGGCATGAAGTTTCCTGATTCGGTCATGGTGGCGCACCGACTACGCGAAACCCATACCCAGGGATATCAAAGGGCTTATGAGCCAGACGTGTGGGCGAAGACGCGGCAACTGGGATTGAACCTCGGGATCAGAGTCGCAAAAGGCGACGATTTTGGCTTCGCAGCGGCGCCAGCGTTCAAAAACGGCGTAAAAAACCGACTGCAGGTGACCAATTACACGCAGCAAAGTCTCGACGCGATTAAGATCGACTTTCCCCTCGCGCGAAACCGATGGAAAGCGCTGGGGCTCGGCAACTGGGGGTTTGACTGGGGCGGGGGACCACCGGCGCGCCTGATCCATGAGTCCGTGAACAAGGTGCATATGTATCAGGGCACGACGCGGTTTACGGCTGGCGGGGAGTATGTCAGCAATACTGAAGAAATCGATGTCGTCACGCTAGTGAACGATCGCTGGGGTTGGGCCGGCATTTTGGGCTATATCCTCAATCACGATCGGTCGAACGACGTAAAGAACATGGGACGTGAGCCGTCTGTTTAACGGCAACGACTAGTTCGCTTTCTTGCTGTCGCGTAGAACACGGCGCGCGCTACGTCAGGGCGCGCAGTCGCTCAAAAGGAGTAAACAACTGCACAGAGCGAAAAAGTAGTTATGAGTGTAGCTTCCAAGCCACCTGATACTCAACCCGCGACTTTCACTTCAATCGCTGCAAATGACGATCTTTACCGGAAAATTACGCTGAGGTTTGTTCCCCTGCTGTTCGTCTGCTACGTCCTCAACTACATGGACCGGACGAACATTGGGTTTGCGCAGCTGCAGATGAAGGGCGACTTGGGGCTGAGTGACGTTGCCTACGGCTTAGGGGCAGGGATGTTTTTTGTAAGCTACTCGGCTTTCGCTCTGCCCAGCAACCTTCTGTTGACCAAAATCGGCGCGCGAAAGATGATTTTTGGCAGCTTGTTCGGATGGGGACTCACTTCCTCCGCCACAATGTTCATCCACGGTTCGATGCAGTTTTACGCACTGCGTTTTTTGCTGGGGGTTTTCGAGGCGGGCTTTTTTCCAGGAATCATCTACTATTTTGGTGAATGGTACCCATCGGATCGCCGGGCAAGCGTCATTGGCATCTTCACTTCGGCGACGGTCGTGGCGGGGGTCGCCTCGGGCCTCTTGTCGGGCTCGATCATGACATACCTGAACGGATTTTCGGGCCTCCGAGGCTGGCAATGGATGTTTTTAATCGAAGGACTTCCGAGCGCGGTGATGGGTATCGGTGTTTACTTGTACCTGGATAACAAACCACAGGAAGTCAAGTGGTTGTCCGATGCCGAAAAAAGAACCCTCCTCAGCGCGCTCAAGGAAGACCCAGCTCTCGGCTCGACGAATCGAACCCTTGGCCGAGCATTGACTGACTGGCGCGTTTACTTGCTCGGAGTGATCTACTTCCTGGCGGTGTTCGACACGTTCGTTCTTGCCTTCTGGCAGCCAGCGATGATCAAGGCGTTCGGGGTATCGAGCCTGATGGCGATTGGCATCTATTCGACGATTCCGCCGATTGCCGCCATCATAGCCAAAGTCTATGTTGGCTATCACTCCGATCTTAAGAAGGAACTCCGTTGGCATTTCGCTATACCCGCTTTCCTAGGGGCGATCGGGTTTTCCTTGATGACGCTCTTGTCCCACAATCCCTTATGGGGCATCGCCTGCCTTACGCTCGCGACGGCGGGCGTGCACGGCTGTATACCCATCATCTGGGCGGCGCCCGGACAGTATTTGTCAGGCACCGGCGCCGCGGCGGGAATCGCCGTGATTAGCACGATGGGAACGACCTCGGGCGCTGTAGGTCCCGCTCTGCTAGGGCTGATTAGAACTACTACGGGTGACTTTTCGTTAGGCATGTACGGGCTGAGCGCGATCTTGTCTCTCGCCGCGATTCTAATGCTCGTGCTCGTGAAGAAACGGACCCGCGAGCCTGGCGCGGAGAATTCGTCCGCGTAATCGTCGAGAGCGGACCGCGCTCGCGGGCCGGGACTGGTCGCACGCGTTCGGAGCGCGGTCACCCGATTGGCCTGAGCATTCATGAGGAGGCTCATATGAAATTGTACGCCGCAATACAAACCGTGCTGGATGCCGCAAAGGGTGAAGCATACCGAGAGGCACACGTGGAGTTTCTCGAAAGACTGGTGGCCGACGGGCGCATTTTTGCGAGGGGCCGCTTTCCGGACGGTTCAGGCGGCCTGACGATCTTCGAAGCGCATTCGCTCGAGGACGCCCGGAAAGCAGCTGAGAGTGACCCCTATGTAATCCACGGCGTTCGACGGCTCGAGATTCACGAGTGGGATATGAAGATCAAGCATTAGTCGATTCACGATCGCCTGAAACTTGAGAGTGTGTCCTGAGGCGCCCCTTTGCCCCCGCTGAGATGCACATCCCAAGCGCCATGGTCCTTGAATAGTCTCTTCCGAGAAAAGACGGTGAAACAGCGTCGGAGCTTCTCTAAGGAAGAGCTTCAAATTCTCCTTGACAGCCACCGGCCCCGGTAGTATCTAAAACGCCCATCCAGGGTGGAATATCGTTCCAGTATGAGGAACAACAGGATTAGGCCTCCGCACTGACTTTTGCACTCTGGTTCCAGCGTGCAACGCGCCGAGTGATCGTTCGGAGACGCAGACATTCATCAAGGGAGAGAGCCGATGACGACGCGGAACGGTTTCGTAGCCAGGATCGTGCTGGGGACGCTGCTGGTCTTGATCGTGGCAGGTGGGGCGGTTGCTCAGAGCACCGTGACCATCAACGGTACTGTGAAGGACCAAAGTGGCGCGCCCGTGGCGGATGCTACGGTGACCGCCACGAATATAGGAACAGGGATCTCGTCCAAGGCCCCAACCAGCGTGGAGGGCCTCTATGTCATCGCAGATCTGCCTGCCGGTTTCTATAACGTTGAAGCGTCACAACAAGGCTTTTCGACAGTTGTGCGGTCTCACCAGGAATTGCTCGTGGGCACAACCGTTACGCTTGATTTCACGTTGCAGATTTCCTCGGTCGCCCAGACGGTGGAGGTCCAAGGAGTCGCGCCTGACGTTGAAACGACGGAAAGCACCGTGTCAGCCATTCTCCACACTCAACAACTCGATGACCTGCCGATTCTCAGCCGCAACTTCTCGGAAATGGCATCCTTGACTCCCGGAGTTCAATCCACCAGCCAAGTTTCCGTGGGGTTCGCCGTGGGCGGAGCGGTTACGGGCGTCACGATAGGTAACTCCACGCAGTACGAGACCGGCTACACGGTCGATGATATTCCAATTACGAAGCCGTCGGATGGCGGCCTGTATGTGGCGCTGGCTCAGGATTGGGTTCAGGAGTTTTCGGTTGTGTCGAATCAGGTTCCGGCGGAATACGCAGGCGCAGTTAGCGGCGTAGTGAACGCCATCACCCGATCGGGAACCAATCAAGTCCACGGACGGGCCTACAGCTTTTTCCAAAACAGCGACCTGAATGCATCCGGCTTTAATGCGGTCACGCCTGTAGCGAAGGCTCCTTCAAGCTCGCAGCGCGTTGGCGGCATGTTGGGCGGGCCGATCAAGAAAGACAAGCTCTTCTATTTTTTGGGTTACGAATATTTCCGCTCGTTGGCCGGCGTTACGTTCGCGGGTCTGCCGTCCACATTTGCTGGCAGCAGAGACGTAATGCCCGTCGACTTAGTGCCGTCAACTCCTTCGAATTTAAACCGCCAGGACTTGGGCGAAGTGAAGTTGAGTTATCACCTAAGCCCGTCGGACTCGTTTGACTTTGTCGGGAATATTCAGAGAATCGGCGAGCCCACGCAGGCTTCAGCGACGAATGCCTACGCCTCGCTATTGAACGGGAATAGCACGACCAATGAAGACATGGGGTATTCATTAAGTTGGACACATATATTTTCTCCCACATCGCTTAACTCGGTAAGAATCTATAACGCCACGGACTGGGACAAGGAAACGTGTAACTTTGCACAGGCGGTAGGACCTTTCACGACTACCAATCCGGCTCTAACCAGTTTTGGAATTACGCCAAATGGAAATCCGACTGGATATTATGCGGAACTCACCTATACCTTGCCGCAAGGTCTAGCGGACGTGGGCTGTGCCGGCAGATTCGGCGGCAAACATTTCATTGGCCTCTACGCGGGCATCTATGACACGGCGACCAAGACCAAGGGAAGGCACGAAATCAAATTTGGAGGACAGGCGACAGACCCGTTCTACGGCTCGAACCGCCTGCATAGCAATTCGGATGGCTTCTATGGGTTCCCGACTGCAAATATCGCTGCAACTTCCGACGGAATATTGATTCCCTACACAGAGGGCGTTCCATTTAACCCCAGCAATCCGTCGACGTTCCCTCGGACACTGACCATGAATTACGGGCCGTTTTCACATACCTATGTGATGGCAACCGGTTGGTCGTTTGGTGTGTTCCTCCAGGACAATTGGAGAGTTACCGACAACTTCACCCTCAATTGGGGTATACGTTGGGACGGTGACCTGCAATATAGCTACTTCAATAATAATTTTGCCTGCGTCAGTGGAACCAACCATTGCCTGAATCCCGCCGTCAACAACGGTAATTACGTCAACAACGATTTCCGAACGGTTTCTCCGCGGATCGGTTTTGCCTGGACGCCATTTAGCAACGACAAGAATACCGTCATAAGGGCCGGGTTCGGACTCTACTACGGGCCCACTACGTCAACCGAGGCGACAGGCTATATATCCCAACGCACGAATGCCGATATCATTGACGGCTTTACGTCAAACTCACCCACCGGAAACCCCTACTGCGCCGCGCTCGGAGGCTGTGGCACCCCAGCCACTTACGAACGCTACCAGAACGATCTCAGGGAACTCTTGGCCTGGTCGCTTGTGAACAACACGATTCCGGACCTCACTCGAACGTCGGTTAGCGTCGGCGGCACGACTTACGCATTGCCCGGCGTCGCCTCATTCTCGCCACCGCTCAGCAACGTGTACAACATTGATCCCAACATGAAAAAGGCTGGCGCACTGCAGTCGACAATCGGCGTAGCGCACAGTTTCAATAACGGGCTATCGTTCACCGTTGATTACGCGTACGTTTACGGTTTCGATCAGGACATCGAACGCGAAGTCAACTACAATCCCAATACGCTCCCGGTGGTCACGTTACTGAATCCAAACTTCACGACTGAATACTCAACCTGCAGCTGTGGCTGGTTCTCGGATAAACAGATTTTGGCTAAGCTGAGATATACCGATCACCGCGGTGATACTGCCCAGGTGTCTTACACGCTTGGGTGGGCGTATAGCAATTCTGCTTCGACATCCGACTTCAACCTCCATTCCGTAGGTGCCTATAACACTGACCCGTTTGACCTCGACGTGGATAAGGGGCCTGCTACTACCGATCAACGCCAAAATCTGGCTGTGAATGGCGTAGTGCGACTGCCTGGCGACGTTGAATTCGCGCCTATCGTTACAGTGGGCACAGGCCTGCCGCTGACGGCGACGACTACCCAGGCTTCAGGCGCCGCGGCCATACACGTTAGTAATGGAAACGTGATAACGGTGCCAGGTTGCCAGCCTTGGTACAACCAGTGCTACCCGGCGGTAAACGGGGTGCTGACAAGCAAGGGCTTCTACCGGGGTGCCACGACCATCGGCTTCAACGCTCGCATACAGAGGCCATTCAAATTGCGTGAGAATATGTCCATCACTCCGATGTTCGAAGCGTACAATATTCCCAACATCGTAAACCAAGGAATCAATTACAACCTCGTGGCGACTTCGCCAAGCTTTCTGAGGCCCAGCGCTACAACCATCACGATGCGTCAGTTGCAGCTCGGCGTGCGCTTCGATTTCTAGAACGTTCGGAGTACGCTGCACTTCACTTTGAGGTAAAACAGGGCCCAGGTCGGCAAGCAAGGCCCGCACTTTCGACGGACGCGGTGGAACTCATAGAAGAGCAGGAGAGAGCACCCTCATGCCGCTTGATGGGCTATCTTTAGCAGACGCTCCGCCATCAGGACCTTCACGAAGTGCTTCAAAGCCGCGTCAGATAGGGACGGGCACGCAACACCGCGATTGGCATTTTCAGATTTTCGGCCTGCACGACCGCTACCTCCTCAGCCCAGCGCGGGGTTATACGCCGCCTCCCGAGGCGAACATCCACACGCACCGGAAGATGGCGCAGACCCTGGGTATCGAACGCATGGTGATCGTAAACCCCACCCCCATGGCGCGAATCACCAATGCACAATCGATTCGCTCGAAATTTTTGGCCGGAAGCGAGCGAAGGTGGTAGCGGTCGTACATGAGAGCTTCAGCCGCGCAGCACTTGGGATTTGAAGGGCCGAGGGCTCCGCGACGGGAGTGAATTCAGTCAAGACCAACAGCACGCCGGTCGATAAGCTGATGCTGCGTCGTCCCATCGTTAAGTTACGAGGTCCACTCTTTTTTTCGAATTACTGACTGCAGTCCTTCCCGGTCCACTCAGATCCCCAACCAGCTTCCGCAGCCGTGTCCTTCTCGCAGCAATTGCGCGAGAGACCCGCACTCTTCTGATTTTCGGCGCGACCAGGGGGTGGATGCTTCAGCATCCGGCCCTGACAGCAAATCTTGTCTGCAATTTAACCGCGATTTTAGCGGGGTCCCGGGCGAGCCTGGCCGGCGTCACGCGGCAGGTCCCCGTTGCCAACGCTTATGATCACCCGGTCCAGCGCAGCAGGGTCATTCTTGAGTTCGTCTTGCCCGGCCGGCATTTTATTCACCTGCATTATGTAGGCGAGGATATCCGTGTAAACGTCCGGTTTCAAAGTATTAGGGCTGCCTTTGGGCATCGTTGTGCGGATAAGCTCGAAGAGGTCGCCTGCGGAATGCCCGTTCCACGTGGCTGAGAACGTGCTACCCGTTAACGCGGGATTTTCGCCAATGCCGGCGAGGGTATCTCCATGGCAAACAGTGCAGCTCTGCGCGTATGCTGCTTTTCCCCGAGTGGCTTGTTCTTCTGTATATGCTGGCGCGCTCGAGCCGTGGGCCGAAGCCGCCGGTGCGGGGAGAGGAGTATTGGCGTCGAGCGCAAACGTGAAGAGACGCCCGTTACCGGTCCCACCGCCGAGAATCGAAACATACTGCTTGCCATCAATCATGTAAGTCATGGGGCTTGCTAATCCCGGGATGAGCTTGAATTCCCAGAGTTTGCTGCCTTTGTCCGCGCTGAGGGCGACGAGATGGCCGTCATTTGATTCGGCGAATACAAGATTCCCCGCAGTCGTCACCGTGCCTCCCCCGTTGAGCCCAGGCACGCTCCAGGCTGCCTTTTGCGTCACTGGATCCCAAGCAACGAGAAAACTGCGGCCAAGGGCTGAGGTGTTGGCAGCCGCACCGGGAGAGGTCGCACCCGCAGGACGAGCGACTGCTTCGCCATCGGCTTCGTTCATACCAGGAGGAGGCGGGGTATTCTGTTTAGCCATTGCGCGTATCCCATTGATCATCGTCGGAGGATTGCGAAGCTGAGCCCAGTTGAAATTGCCCTCTTTGAATTTGAAACTCGGATCGACGGCAAACCACTCGGAGCCGCCTGATCCGGCCGGAACGTAGGCAAGCCCAGTGTTCGGATTGAATGACATCGGGTGCCAGTTATGGACACCGCCACCGCTTGGGGTAAGCCACACGCCGGCACTGTTGCGGTCATAGAAAGAGGACGCGGGAATGTTAGGCCGTCCCGTCTTCGGATCGAGACCGGTCGTCCAAGTCACTTTTACGATCGGAACTGCCGAGATGAATTTTCCATTTGTCCGATCAAGCACGTAAAAGTAGCCGTCCTTGGACGCCTGCATGATGACTTTGCGAGCTTTCCCGTCGATATTGAGATTCGCGAGGATCAGGCTCTGCACGGAGTCGTAGTCCCATTCATCGGAGGGCACGACCTGGTAGTGCCAGACGTATTCGCCGGTGCTCGCGCGAACCGCGAGAATCGAGCAGATGAACAAGTTATCGCCGCCTTCCGGACTGCGAACGATCTGAGGATAGGGACCGCCGTTGCCGGTGCCGAAGTAGACGAGATCGAGATCTGGGTCGTAGGCGAATGCATCCCAGGCGTTTGCTCCCCCTCCCATTTTGTACCATACGTTTCCTGTCCAGGTTTTCGCGGCCATCGCCATCGCCTTATTTTCAAATGGCTTCGATGGGTCGCCGGGAACGGTGTAGAAACGCCACGCCTGTCTGCCTGTTTCGGCATCGTATGCCGTCACGTAGCCACGGAGTGCATATTCACCGCCACCATTGCCGATGATCACCTTATCGCCCGCGATCCGCGGTGCGCCTGTGATGGTGTAGTCGGAGTCGGGATCGGTTGTATGCACCTGCCAGTCTATCTTTCCCGTCTTCGCATCGAGCGCAATCAATCGTCCATCCAGTGTCCCGACATAAATTTTTCCGTTGTACACCACGACACCGCGGTTCACGGCTCCGCAGCACGGGCTAGGACCGGTGCGCGGCTTCGTGGGATCGGGCGTTCCGTCCGGCCCGAGGGGGAAATTCTGGCGACCCAGTTTTGGATCAAAGCGCCACAGCTCTTTTCCGGTCTGCGCATCTACGGCAAAGACCATGCTCCAGCTTAGCGTTCCGTACATGATTCCGTTGGAGACGACCGGTGTGGCTTCCAGGGCTCCGAGTGCCGAGTGGGTATCGTAATACCAGGCAAGCCCAAGCCGACTTACGTTGCTTGTGTTGATCTGATCTAAAGAACTGTATCGCGTTTCCCCGGCATCGAGGCCAGTGTTTACCCACTCGACGTTTTTCGTGGACTCTTTTTTCGCGGCAGTGCCGGCGCGCAGTACCTTTTGGCCGACGGACGTTGAAACCATCGAGACCGCCACCGCAACAATGAAGTACCACTTCGAACTTCTAGAGCCGAGTCGCATATAAGAGTCCCCAAAAGGTATATGGCGTTACCGGTTTAGCAAGACAATTCGAAAAGAGCCTACACGGCGCGGGATTGCAAGACATCTCACGACTCAGCGACGGTCTCAGTCGAGATGTAGCCAGCTGTTGATTACACGTGACGCACCCGCAGGAATGTCTGGATCGATCGTTAAGTTTTGCGAAGGGACTAGTGATGGCGAGCGATGGAAGGTCGCTGTGCAAACCCATTTTGCGAGCGTGGCTTTCGGATGACAGGCTGTCTAAACGCAGGTAGCGTCTAGCTGGCGCGTCCGAGGGACTCACTCCTTGTATTCCGAATACCGTTCGATATTCGAATCGACTCTTTTGGGCGATAGCCGAGCACGAGCGATATGTCGGCCGCTACGCTCACTAGGTCCGGTGCGAAAACGCGCCGCAAGTCACCGATAGTCCTTCGGCTCGAAGGTACCGAGATGCAAACGGCCGCCACAATCTTGGAAGTACGGTCGCGAATAGGACTGGCCACGGCCCGCAACCCTTTGACAAGTTCTTCATCATTCACCGAGTATCCGCGTTCCCGAGTTTCCTGAAGCATCTCAAGGAGCCTCTTGCCACGTCCTTGTACGTACTTACGAGCCCTCGGATCGCTGGCAATCCGTTGGATGTATTGCTGTAACCACGCACTCGGCATCTCGCAGATCAAGGCGCGCCCCAGCGAAGTGCAGTACAAAGGAAGACGTGATCCAACGTGCAGATTGATTGAGACGATTTGCGAAGTAGTAATGCGCTCGATGTAAATCAATTCATCGCCACTCAGAACGGCCAAATTTACAGTTTCGTTGTGGCGAGCAGCAAGCTCGTGCAGCAAGGGAAGTGGCAGTTTTTTTAGGTCGAGTCCGTCGAAATATGCATAACCCAAAGCCAAGATGCGGGGTGCTGGCCTAAAATTTCGTGTACGAGAGTCTTGGTGCAAGTAGCCCAGCTTGACGAGCGTGTGCACCAGGCGCCAAGTGTTGGTCTTTTTGAAGCCCACCCGCCTTGCCAACTCAGACAGTGCGATATCGTTCGTGCTGTCGGCCACGGCCTCCAACACCGAGAGCCCATGTGAGAGCGAGGCAATGAACCTTCGGTCCAAGGATCGAGCTGATTGGGTCGTATGTTCGCGGTCAATCCCCTGCGTTTTCTGCATCGTGAGGCGCCATTCCCCAGCGGAGCATTTACTATAGCGGAACACTATATCGGAACAAACCAGGGGTGTCAACGCAGTGGCTTTGGTCGTCAGAATCCAAATAGAGCACTACATTTTGCCTTTTGTATTTGTAGACGGTGTCGCGGGCACTGAGAGATGGCGGAGAGGGTGGGATTCGAACCCACGGTTGAGTTTCCCCAACACACGCTTTCCAAGCGTGCTCCTTAAACCGCTCGGACACCTCTCCGTCTTGCGAGGTGCCCTGAAGCGTAGCAAATTGCCGGCAGAGCGGCAAACAGGCTATCTCTAGCTTCTAGGGTTCAGCTTCCAGATCAACGATTCCCAAAGACCGGGACAGCGGCGCCATGAATCACCTTCGCGTCGTCGCTGCACAGGAAGACGATCACCCGCGCAATCTCTTCCGGCTTTGGCCACTTCGCGAAATCGGCCTTGGGCATTGCTTTCCGGTTTATCTCCGTATCAATGATGCTGGGGAGAACCGAGTTCACGCGGATGCCGGTACCCTTCAGATCCTCGGCCAGAGAATCCATCATCGCAACCGCCGCCGCTTTCGAAGCAGCGTAGGCAGCGGCGCCCGCTCCATGATCGATCGCAGCCTTAGCCGCAACGTTCACAATCGCCCCACCGCCTTGCTTGAGCATTACCCTCACCGCCGCGCGCGACAGCGCATAACCTGAGCGCAGGTTCAGCGCCAGCATTTGGTCGAATAGCTTCGTGTCCAGCTCCCACAATTTCACGCCACCCACGTATCCGCCGACCGTGTTCACCATGGCGTCGAGCCGCCCATGCCGCGCCACAATCTCCTCGACAAATTTGCCCACCGCCGCTTCATCGGTCACATCGGCGCTGTAACCTTCGAGTCGAGAGGCGTTGCTGGCAGCCAGGTTCTTCAGCGCATCAAGCTCTTCCTGCTTTCGGTATGAAACGACAACACGCGCGCCTTCCTCCAGGAACGTCAGGCTCACGGCGCGTCCCAACCCGCCCGTGCCTCCCGCCACCAATACCACGCTAGTTGCTGATGTCGCGTCCGCTTTCATAATTTCTTATCTCTGAGGTTCGGCTTCCGCGTCAACTACTTCTAGAACTTCTCTGGCCCGAGCTTCCTGTCCCAACGTCGATCATGCCATAAGGGGTCGCTTCCCCGTCGTGGACATTCGAGGTTTGGATTTGTACTTTAAATGTGGAGGCACGGACCTCAGCGCGGCATTGTTCCCCTTGGCTCCAGGCAGGAAAAATCGGGGCGATCTCTGCTAAACTTTCCGGGCTACTCGGGGGTGGTGCAATTGGTAGCACATGGGCCTTTGGAGCCTAGAATCTTGGTTCGAGTCCAAGCCCCCGAGCCATTTTCGTTTTCCCCGTAGAACTGCAGCAGAAAGGCCCGGAACCGTGAAGCTCCGGGCCCCTCCGGTTGAAATAGAGAAATTCGTTTATGCGCTGGCGCGTTTCGCGCTCTCAGTGCTCTTCACTTCGATTCGACGCGGCATCGCCGCCGCTGAAACAGGAGCTGTGACTTCCAGCACTCCGTTGCGATACTCCGCGTTAAGTTTCTCCGTGTCCACGCCTTCGGGAAGCAAAATATCCCGTTCAAACGCGCCGTACGCGAGCTCGCTGTGAACGTAATTTGCCTCCCTTCGTTCGTTCGTCAGTGTGCGCTCGCCGCGAATCGAAAGGATATTTCCCTGCACTTGGATATTCACGTCCTTCGGTTCGATGCCAGGTAATGCAACCTGACAAACAAACTTCCTGCCTTCTTTATCGACGTACGCGTTGACTTCCGGAATGAACGCGGCGGTGCCGATTTGCCCGGATTGATCGCTTCTCTCCGAGCCGGTTCTCAGTAAACGATTGAACATATGGTCAAAATCTCGACGAAAATCGAAGAGATCGTTGAAGATACTTTCACGACGGGCCAGATTGGCCATTGGCTACCTCCTATTTTTCTTTTCGTGGCGATCGCGGGGCGGGGGGTGACGGTCGCGGCGTGCCGGAGTATGTCCAGCTTCGGCGAGTCTCCTTCCGGCACCATTGCTTGTCAAGTGGATACCGAGGAAATTCAATTAAAATTTTGTGACTTCACTGAAATGAACGTTGCGGACTTTCATCGTCGGTACAACCATCTCGAAGGATTCTTCTCCAGCTGCGCGCACGGCCGGTCCCAGCATTTCGACGTTCGCCAGCATCTCGATGATGCTCTGGTTGAATCGAAAATTGCGTAGTCCGCCTGCAACGCGCCCATTTTCAATAAGGAAGGTTCCGTCGCGCGTCATCCCCGTAAGTACTTTTGCGTAAGGATCGACTTCGCGGATGTACCAGAGCCGCGTAACCAGAATGCCGCGCTCCGTCGAGCCAACCATTTCTTCCATGGATTTGTCGCCGCCTGCGAATACTAGGTTCATCGGAGCTTCACCGTATTCGTTCGGCAGGGAAAAGCCGTGACCTGTTGGCTTGGCCTTCATCTTTTTCGCCGTGGCGCGTGCGTAGACTAAATTCTTCGGAGTGCCGCGATCCACCAGCAATACCTTCTGCCTAGGCAATCCTTCGCCGTCATACGCGGGACCTGTCTGCAGCGAGTGATATGCGTCATCCCAAATGCTGATGTTGTCGCCAAAGATCTTCTTTCCCATTCGACCGGTTAAGCACGAGCGTTTGTCGAGCACGGCCGTTCCGGCGAAATCATAGAAAAGAAAACCGACCAGATCGAGAACGGCGGACGGAGGCAGGATCGTCGTGTAATGGCCCGCGGGAATTTCCTTGGGCTCGCGCGATTCGGTGCAGGTGCGACTCGCCGTTTCCGCCAGTTCATCTGGGTCGATATTGCGTATATCGGGCGAATTCGATTTCGCCCATCCTGAAGATTTCGATTCGAGCACGGTAACCGAAAATTCCGAGCGCGTTTGCTCGTAATGCGCCGAAAGCCCCTTCGAATTGGCCAGCAGAGACTGCGACGAGCCGCTCGAGAAAATCCCCGCTGCGGTCTGTTTAGCCTTCTCCACCATCCGGCACACGCGAGTGACAGCGCGGGCGCGATCCAGCGGCGTCGCGGCCGCGGTGGCTGGAAAAAAGCGCGCGACTTTTTGATATTTTTGCGAGCGAAGCATCGGCAGGAGGTCAGGATTTTTCGGCTGATTGCGCGCCAAAGCCAGCGCCGCTGTGGTGACGCGTCCCAGGGACTCGTCATCCGTTTTGTTCGTCGTGGCGCGAGCGGTACGCCCATCCACAACGGCGCGCACCGAAATGGCGAGCGTCTGCTCCGCAACATTTTGATGGATGGTGTTGTTGGCGAAGCGCGTGAGCGCGTCCGTAACCGCGCCAATTTCAACTTCGGTCTCGTCCGCCTCGCTGAGCTTGAAAATTCGCTCCGCGACGCCCTCAAGATCGCTCTTCCGGATCCGGCCTTCTTTGGCCGCAAATGATTTCGCTGTGCGGGTTGGCATATTCGTCGATTATTTCGCGAAGGCGATTCCGACCTTGACATCGCGGAACCGGGCAGGAGAAGCGCCGTGGCCCGTCCCCATCACTTGTTGCGGCTGGCCCTTGCCGCAGTTGGGCGTGCCCCAAAGAGTCCAGTAGTCGCGCGAGCAGATCGCATCGCAGCTGTTCCAAAACTCCGTGGTGATGCCGCTGTAGCTTGGATTCTTGATCATGCGGCCCTTCTTGCCGCCCTTGATCTCCCAGCCAATTTCCGTGGAGAACTGGAAATGGTAGCGGCGATCGTCAATTGACCAGGAGCGGTTCGTTTCCATCAAAATGGCATCGTCCGTGTCCGCAATCAGATCGTCATACTCCCAGGTGCCGGGATTAATGCTGATATTGGTCATGCGAATCATCGGCAGGCGATTCCAGCTTTCGCAACGCATCGTGCCGCCGGAGCGTTTCTCGCCGATTGCGGAGGCTGTTTCGCGGTTGCTTAAATAACCGGTGAAGAGGCCATCGGTGATGATCGGCGTGCA
>Ga0070731_10003246_pt1 | contig 14812 bp, 14 predicted proteins | sample Coa_R1_2_FD_66448 | JGI IMG/M metagenome (GOLD analysis project Ga0070731, IMG submission 66448) | Surface soil microbial communities from Centralia Pennsylvania, which are recovering from an underground coalmine fire - Coalmine... | ecosystem: Environmental > Terrestrial > Soil > Unclassified ... | reverse complement strand
GTCCCGCAAATCTAAACCAAACCAGATTAGACACCTCAGGTCCGTTGCAAAAACGCCAACTCAAAGATTTGAGCAATGATAGTTGATCAGCGAAATAAAGAGGGGTCCAAGACAACGTATTTGATGGATTCGCCCTTTCGCGGCAGAGAATACGAGTAACTTATATGGAGCATGCCATCCGCAGTTTGTATCACGCAAGGATAGGAAAAACTTCCGTGGCCTTTTTCCACCTGTTCAAGGGCACGTTTCCATTTCCAGGTTTTTCCTTCGTCATTAGATAAATAGATGCTGATGCGGTATCGGCCATCGCCTATGTCGTCACCCACAAATACCCAGCGACCGTCACGCAATACCAACAATTCAACGCTGGCGGTATTTGGAATATCAATTTTTGACGCCGCTGTCCAGGAATTACCTGTGTCCAGGGATTCACTGACCTGGACGCGATTGGGTTCTTCGCCGTTGTCTCGCATATAGGCGACTATATTTCCATCTTTTTTTTGAACTAACGCAGGCTGGACATTTCCCCTGCCGACGATCGGCAAGCTCGGTCTCCAGTTTTCGCCGTCATTGTCAGAAATTGCAACCAATGACATACTATAGCCATCCGAATAAAGCGGAAGAAGGATGCGGCCGTTGGATAAACGAAGCGGTTTTATGCGGGTCATCCATCCAAGACTTCTCTTGGCCAGATCTCGGCTTGCCGATATGATCGAGTCACCGAAGCGGGGAGCAAACCCCAAAGTCGCATTCCTATTGGTTCCATGTCCTGGGTATTTAGCAGCGACTTCGTTTGCAAAACGATCATCCGGAGCAAGCAGGATTTCATCCTGCCAATCCCATGAAGGTGCACCATCGCCCGTATAGTTCATCGAGGTCCGATAACGCAATAGCGAATATTCCCATTTATGGGCTAAAACGGCAATCCAAACCAGGAATAACTTGTTCTTCGAATTGAGGAACAGCACAGGGTTGCAATCGGGCAGGTCAGGCGAATCTGCCATCAGGAACGGTTCAGACCAGGTGGTCGAACCTTTCTTTAGCCTGGCACCCATGATCCGCACATCGCTTGCTTCTCTTTCACCGCTACCCTGGTACCAAACCGCCAGAATGTCGCTATTTGGCAAGCTTACGATGCTGCTTGCATGCGCATGTTGCGGTTGGAGCGGAAATATAAGTGTTTCGAAGACCGGTTTTATTTTATCTTCCCATGGCTGCGCATGCACAGCTCCGGTCAGAGTAATCGGGAGGACAAAAGAAACCAAAAATTTGTGCATGATGAGTCATTTGTCGGCATCGGAATTCCAAACTAATTTTCGATACCTTCAATAAACTTAAAATTAATTTTCCAACTGTAATCAAGGGCAATGGACTCAGTCAAAAAAAAGTTTGTGCCGGTGATGCTCACGCCCTTCGACACGGACCTGTCCATTGACGATTGCGCACTTGACGCCCTGGTCGAATTTTATCTTAGGGCAGGAGCCGACGGGTTGTTTGCCAATTGCCTAAGTGGCGAAATGTTCAGCATCACTGATGAAGAAAAACTAAAACTCGTAAGCAAAGTCGTTAAGCGCGTTGATGGGAGGGTCCCGGTAGTCGCGACGGGGTCATTCGGTATTTCTCGGGAGGACCAGGTCCAGTTTATAAATAAAGTTCACGACGCTGGCGCGCAGGCTGTGATCCTTATTACAAGTCATCTGGCAACATCCGGCGAATCGGAGAAACTCTTCCTCGATCATTTTGATTGTCTTGAAAGGAAGACAGGTAAGATCCCGCTGGGGCTTTATGAATGCCCTGCACCATACAAAAGGATCGTCCCTAAGGATTCTTTTTCTAAACTTCTTGCCTCAGACCGTTTAGTTTACCACAAGGACACTTCTATTAATTTCGAGAGCGTTTTTGAGAAGTTGGAAGTTTTGAAAAATTCCGGAAATACCTTGCTGGAATTTTATGACGCTCATACCCCAAATGCTTCAAAATCATTGCAGGCAGGCGCACGGGGTTTGTCTGCAATTTCAGGAAATTTTTATCCGGAGATCTTGATTTGGCTTTGCTGCAATGCAATGAATCCGGACCAAAGAAGTGACATTTCCTGGCTTCAGTCAGAATTGACCAGAGTCGATCCTTTAATTCACCAGGCTTACCCGCTAAGTGCAAAATATTTTCTGCGAAAGAGAGGTTTGCCTTTGAAGCTTAACAGTCGCTCATGGAATTTGGATCTCACTGGTGGCCAGCTTCGGATCCTGGATCAAATCCACGATGATTTTTTGCGTTGGTGCGAACGTCTGAAAATAATTCCGGCGATTTGAATACGCCATCCCTCATATGGTAAGACAGCTGGGTATTATTGACCTTTTCATCGTCGCAGTCTACCTGCTTGCCATGGTCGCAATGGGAATTTATTTTTCGCGTCGCAACCGGAGCATTGACTTATTTACCCGGGCAGCGGGCAAGATACCGCAATGGGCAGTCGGTCTCTCCATGTATGCCACTTTTCTCAGCAGCAATACCTTTCTCGGTGTGCCGGGAAAAGCCTTTGGTTCAGATTGGAATTATTTTGTTTTTAGCCTTTCGATGCCCATTGCAGCATGGATAGCCACCCGTTATTTTATTCCTTTTTACAGAAGCAGCGGTGAAATTTCAGCTTATACGCATTTTGAAAAACGATTCGGGGTATGGGCGCGGCAATATGCAGTGATTTGTTTTCTCCTGACTCAATTGGCGAGGATGGGTTCGATTTTTTTTGGCGTCGCACTCACGATGCAGGTGCTGACGGGGCTTTCCTTGCAATCAATCATCATTTCAACGGGACTCATTATCATCATTTACACCCTCCTGGGAGGTATACAGGCGGTGATTTGGACGGAAGTTGCCCAGGCATTCATCAAAACTGCCGGTGCAATATTAATCCTAATTGTGATCTGGAATAGTATTCCTGGCGGAATTACCTCGATACTCGAAACCGCTAAGTCAGCCGATAAGTTAAGCCTGGGTAGTTTAAAACCCGATTTCACAATATCTTCTTTCTGGGTTGTTTTGCTTTACGGGATTTGCATAAACCTGAACAATTTTGGCATGGATCAAAATTATGTGCAGCGATATCACGTAACGGGCTCAGCGAAAGATGCTGCAAGTTCAGTATGGTTATGCGTTAAACTATACGTGCCGGTTTCACTCCTGTTTTTCATGATCGGCACGTCTCTCTATGCCTGGTATCAACTTCATCCGGAAATGATCGATGCGATCCGTATCCGGGTTGTAGAGGCTGGATTGAGATCACACGCAACGCCCAAGCAAGTTTCACAATTGGCCGCATCCCTGCAACCCCAGGACTATGGCGATAAAATATTGCCGGATTTTATGGCTCGCATGTTACCGACCGGCCTTATCGGTTTACTCGTGGCCGCGATTCTTTCTGCGGCAATGAGCACCATAAGTTCAGGAATCAACGCTTCGGCTACTGTTTTTACCGTTGACATTTATAACCGGTTTCGAAAAAGATCACTGTCTTCAGCAGGTGCTTTTCGCATTGTCCTGGCAGCCACTCTGATTGTCGGACTGCTTTCGATCTTTGCTGGCCTTGCCTTAATCGGCGTTACCAGTATCCTGGATACCTGGTGGCAACTATCGGGGATTTTTGCCGCTGGAATGTTGGGGCTTTTCCTACTCAGCCTAGTGAGCAGGCATACGGGGAACATCGAGGCCCTGCTCGCCACCATTGTGGGCATCCTGGTTATAGCCTGGATGACTTTTTCCTCATTGATACCTCTTCGTTACTCCTTCCTGCGCAGCCAGTTTAACGCCAACATGATCATTGTGATCGGAACACTTTCTATTTTCCTGGCGGGGGTATTGTTTACGGGAATCCGCGCGAAAAAAATGCACAAAAGCGTATAACAAGAAAATTTGATATTCCTCGCATATTGCCGGGCACTGATTTAAAATTGCCTATTGGCGCAAATCTTGGGGCGATTCATAGGATTACCTGCCGCGGATGTGCTGGTTTAAATCCTCCTCATCGTTCACTCAATTCACAGTATGGAAGCAAAGAATACTTTATCGCTCGGGGCAATGTTAACCTTTGTTTGTCTGGCAAGTTGTGCCAATAATCAACAGTCGAATGTGAAAAATTATTCCGAGTCCCTGCCATCGGTTGAAACAAAATCACCAAACAGCAACTACAAACCCGCATTCAGTGCACAAACACGAACAGCGGGTGCAAAAACGAATACACCTTTCAAAGTGGACAAGATTGCCCAAAAGCTTGGATATCCTTTTGCGATCGTAGCCATGCCTGATGGGAGGCTGATGGTTACCATTAAGTCAGGTTATATGGAAATTCATGGCAAAGACGGGGCGTTTATCAAAAAGATCACGGGGTTCCCAACGGTTTTCTATGAAGGTCAGGGCGGCCTACTTGATCTGGCATTCGATCCGAATTTTAGCGATAACAAGGTGATCTATTGGAGCTATTCGGAAAAATATCCTCCCGGAAGCCTGACGACTGTAGCCAAGGGAAAATTGAATGAGGCTGAAGGCAAGGTCGAAAATGTTGAGGTTATTTTCCGCGCGACCCCTGCCGTCAACAGCAGCCTGCAGTTTGGGTCCCGGTTGGTTTTTGACAAGGATGGAAGCCTTTTTGTGAGTGTCGGTGAAAGGTTTATTCCAGAGGCAAGAGTCCAGGCCCAGGAGCTAAACTCGCATCTTGGGAAAATTTTAAAAATAACTACTGAGGGAAAACCTGCGCCGGGAAATCCGTTTCTAGATCATCCGGGGGCCATGCCTGAGATTTTTTCTTACGGACATCGGAACCCCGAAGGGCTTGAAATAAATCCGGTAACGGGAGAACTATGGGAATCGGAGTTTGGTCCGCGGGGCGGTGATGAAATAAACATCATTCGCGCGGGGAAAAATTATGGCTGGCCCATTATATCATATGGCATCGAATATAGCGGCGAAAAAGTGGGAGAGGGCATACAACAGCATGTCGGAATGGAGCAACCGGTTTATTATTGGGACCCGGTTGTGTCACCAAGCGGCATTTGTTTCTATAAAGGCAACAGCATACCCGAATGGAAGGATAATTTGTTTGTCGCCTGCCTGAGCGGTCAGCATCTCGACCGCCTTGTAATCAAAAACAATAAAATTGTTGGCGAAGAGAGGTTGCTCGCAGACAAGAATCAACGGATTCGCGATGTCACCTATTTCGATAATATGCTTTATGCCATCACAGACGATGGTGATATTTATCGAATTAGTAAAAAGTGACGCAACGGGGTTTTGGCCCACAGCGTTGTTTGCAATTTGACGACTCCTGCCATTCTATTTCGAAGGATAGATGAATTGAGTCGAAGTTTCCACCATTTTTATCGGACGCACTTCTATCCTAGCTCCTTTTTTAAACATGAATTCGGGGTTGCGCTTGGCGATTTCGATGGCTTCATCCATATCTTTTGCGAGGATGTGATAGTAGCCAACCTTAATTTCCTTTGTTTCGTTGTAAGGGGTCTCGCTGAAATTGCCGGGGACGCCTGAAATTATTTTACCATCCCTCACCAGTGGTTGCGCGCTCCTGAGATTTCCATTTTTCAGTAAACCTTCAATATAAATCTGGCACGCTTTGATAAAAGTTTGCTCGCTGTCAGGCGGCAAAACGGCATTGGCGTCAGCATCATTTTTTACAAATAGCATGAACTCTTCCATATAATTTATTTAGGTGCAAGTGATTCGCAGCATGTTTGAGAGCCCAAAAGGCGCATTTTGATTCAGCCTAATTTATTTCACATTAAACCCCCCATTAAATATAATGATTTAAGAGGCTGAAATTTGTTCGCCAATTCAAAACTTCTCCGCGCAACCAAACGAGGCATCATTATTCATTGTAATTCGATCAGAAATAAACGCTCGGTGAAGTACATCAGGCAAATACACTTCTTTGCTTGCATGGTGAACAATTTGAGCAGTTGTTGGTTATTTGATGCGTTGACATGCTGTGCCAGTAAACGAAACATTATCTGTTTAAGGGCGGAAATCGTCTTTCAGGCATTGATTTGAAGATAGTCGCCAAAAATTAATAAATTTAACCATGTATTGCAACGGCTTTCCGCCCCGTTGGCAGACAGGCTCGATGAATAGCGGAGATAGACCGAAACTGCTAACAAGATGTCCCAGCTAAAAGCGTCCGATTTGTTACTTAGACGATTCCTTAAGAAAGACAACCATCCGGGATCAGTCGGAGAACCTCGCCAATCCTTTTTAAGCCTCGTTCTCTGGGCCATGCGTCTTGCGCGTCCATACAAAAAATGGGTGCTCATCATACTTTTTGCCATGTTGCTGGAAACTGTCGCAAGCCTTGCGACACCCTGGCCTTTGAAAATCATCATCGATAATGTCGTTGGCCAACACGCATTACCGGGCTGGCTGGCGTGGCTTGATCACCTTCTAAAAGCGGGAAGTAAATTTCAACTGGCGACCCTGGCGGCTATGTTCTATGTGCTGATCACAATTATCGGCTCATTTGCAGGCTATATAGAGAACTATTTTAATGAAAGCGTTGCCCAGTATGTGGCCAATGATCTGCGAAAAAAGATGTACCATCATCTTCAATTGCTCTCGCTCTCATATTACGATTCACACCAAACCGGAAAGCTGCTCAGTACGATTACCGCCGATGTATCGACTATCCAGGATTTCGCTTCTTCAACCCTGCTGGGTATACTGGTTGACGCGTTGACCATCGTCGGGATGCTTTTCATCATGTTTTATATCAACCCCGGTTTTACACTTATTGCCCTCACTGTCATGCCTTTTCTGCTGCTTTTTGTAAGCCGGTTCAAAAAAGCCATGAAAAAAGCCACGCGGGAAGTAAGGAAGGACCAGAGCAATATGTTCACCGTTTTACAGCAAGGGCTGGAATCAATCCGTGCTGTCAACGCATTTGGACGCCAGAAACTCGAAGAAGATCGACTGAGCAAAGTTAGCCGCGAGACAATCATGGCCTCCCTTCATGCCCGCAAGATAAAGTCGGCTCTTTCTCCCATCGTGACCAGTGTTGTTTCCGTCTGCACAGCACTTGTCCTGTGGCATGGCACCGACCTTGTTTTGACGCGCGCCATGACAGTGGGAGCGCTGACTGTTTTTTTGTGGTACATGAACAAGTTCTTCAGCCCCATACAGGACCTGGCCAAAATGACCAATGCCGTTGCTCAGGCTGCTGTGGCCCTTGAAAGGATCCAGTCAATCCTGGAAGTCGATTCGATTATACCGCAAAAGCCAGATGCAAGAGATCCCGGCCGGCTCAAGGGCAATATCCAGTTCGACAATGTTTGTTTTGCTTACGACACTGAGTCGCCAATACTTCATAACGCCAATTTTAGTATCAGCAGCGGCCAACGGATCGGGATTTGCGGTCCCACTGGCAGTGGCAAATCCACCGTGGTAAGTTTGATCGCCCGGTTCTATGACCCGACAAGCGGAAGCATTATTATGGATGGGGATGACATCACAAACTACCAGCTCGACGCCCTGCGTAACCAGATTGGCTATGTCTTGCAGGATACGGTCCTGTTTTTTGGTTCGATTAGGGAAAATATCGGTTATGGCAGACCAAACGCAACTGATGAAGAAATCATAGAAGCGGCAAAATTGGCGCACGCGCATGACTTCATCAGCAGAATGCCGCACGGTTATGACACGCTGGTTGGCGAGCGGGGGGTAACTCTATCCGGCGGTCAGAAGCAGCGGATCGGCATAGCGCGGGCTGTAGTAAGAAACTCACCTATCCTGATTCTCGATGAACCAACGGCTGCTCTCGATACCGAATCCGAAAAGATCGTAATGGACGCACTTGAAAGACTCATGGAGGGCCGAACGGTTATCACAATTGCCCACCGGCTTAGCACCATCAGGGACGCCGACAAGATCATTGTGATCGAAAACGGTTGCGTCGTTGAGGAAGGAACTCATGACGAGTTGTTGAGCAAGGGCGAGCTGTATGCAGAACTCTATAATGTTCAAAATACGAGCGATCATTCTTTGCATAAAGCAAATTGACCGCTAGTTTATTGTTAAATTGCAGCCTTATGTCGCATCGGTCTATTTTAATACTGCCTGATGATACCGGGCAGGCTATTGTCCATGCAATCGACTTAGCAGAGAAATCGATTCTGATCAAGATGTTTCTTTTCTCAGACCCCAGCCTCATCAAAGCGGTCGTTGCGGCAAGGGGCCGGGGTGTCCAGGTGCGGGTCATGCTGAACCCTGCAAGGAGAAGTGGCGAGGAAGAAAATGAAGAAACCCGGCGCGTGCTGGAAGAAGCCGGCATCGAGGTGCGGGACACGAACCCAAGTTTTGTTCTCACCCACGAGAAGTCCATGGTAGTTGATGAAAAAGTCGCTTTTGTAAAATCCCTGAACTGGGAAACCAAGAATTTAACTGAAACCAGGGACTACGCAATTATCACCCATCATAAGCAGGAAGTAGAGGAAATAGTCCTTTGTTTCGAAGCCGACTGGAACCGCCGGGAATTTGATCCCGGGATTAACGCGCACCTCATCTGGTGCAGCAATAATGGCCGAACGAGGATCGCTAATTTTATCGATGAAGCGAATCACTCCCTATTTGTCCAAAACGAACGGTTCCAGGACCTTGTGATCATCGAGCGTCTGGTGAGAGCCGCCAGCCGCGGGGTCAAAGTCCATGTCATGGCGCGCCCTCCGCACACGCTCAAAATGGAGAAGCTTGTAGAAGGAGTCGGGGGTCTGAGGATCATGGAAGACGTAGGCATCAAAATTCACAAGCTTAAACATCTCAAGCTGCATGGAAAAATGTTGCTTGCCGATCATACAAGGGCGATCGTTGGATCAATAAACCTCACCCCGGGGAGTTTTGACCATCGGAGGGAGCTGGCAATTGAAGTTCATGATCCTGAGGTCATCGAAAGACTTTCTGAAATTGCCAAGGCTGATTGGGTGAATTCCCATGCAATGGATCTCTCCGACAGGGGGTTGCTTGAAGATCTTGAAACCCATGAAGTTGATGGGGTCGATAAATTGGTGCTGGATGAAGATGAACTCCCGAAAAAAAAACATCATGATCTATGATCAGATCAGCGCCGTAACCAGGTAGGCTAATACTGAAATGGCAGTTCCATACATGAATATGTCGTAGGATATCCGCAAGAGCTTGAACTTGCGCCCCAGCACTCTTCCCTGCCAGTAAATATCCTTGATCAGGGTTCCGTAGAGGAATTCGCTATCATCCATCATTTGCCTCATCCCGTATTCAAATTCTTTTAGAGGCATTTTGTAAAAGCTGCCGAAAAAAAGCAGGTTCACTTTTTTGGAGTGAACGTCCTCGCGGGTAAATGTTCCGCCGAGGACCCGGGGCCTGGTGGCCAAAACGCTGTAAATAATCGTCAAGATGTTTACGCTGAGCAACAATACCGTGGGCGCTATCAGCCTTGGGTTCAGTGCCAATTTTCCTACTCCAATAATTAGTCCAATAGCAACGGAAATGATGATCGAGTTAACCGAAATCATGATAAAAGCCTTGTTATCTCCCATCACGCTGAGCGCCTGGTGATTGGAAGAAGAGTTCTGGAACATTGTTTCAACGCCGCGGAGATGATGGTTGGTAACTTTTTTGGATCCCAGGATTTTATCAGAAGTTTTTTTAATAGAGCCGGAAATGGCAAGATTTGCAGGATGTGTTTGTAAGACTTTCTCTTCCTGCTTGTGCTTTAACTTTTTGAGGTTTTCGTTCTTTATGGCATCCAGCAGGGTTTTGCAATATTCGGTATGGTAATGATGCTTTTCAAGTAAAGCAATCGATTTTGCCCGCCATTCCTGGCCAGTCATGCGTACGTTGGACAAAGACTCCAGTTCGCGTCTTACCTGGCGATTTATTTCAATAAACTCATGAGTGCCAAAATTAAAAAGGTCGGCATCGCAAACTATTTTTTCAACAAGCGTGACAGGCGTTTGGGGCAATTTGGTGGCAAGAATGCAACCTCGGATCTCGCCGATGTCTTCCCGATCCACACCAAGGGCGGACAGAAATTCCCCCGCGATTTCAGCGCTTTTAAGTTCGTGATCTTCGAGACCTCCGACTAAGATGCCGGTATCATGAAACCAAACTGAGGCGCACACGATAAAATGCTTTTGCTGGTCGAGATCATAGTGGCTATTAATCCGGTTGACCGCCTCAAGGATCTTTAGAGTATGGTTTAAGTTATGATAATATAAATGGTCGAGGGGATGCTCCAGGAAGAATTGAATCGAGAACTCAGAAACTTTTTTCAGGAGATCCTGATAGTTCATGGTCAGGCCATTTCGGTTAATAAAACTCTAATATACTTTTCTTTTTGCATTAATGAATTTTGACGTAATTTAAACGCAAGTGAGAAGACCGCTTGAGTTGAAATGCTCGAATTGAACACCGCATGATCCAGCGAGAGCGACGGATTATGCCTGTCATCATTTGGCAACTCCTGTTTCGGCTTTCGGGGTCTGATTAACAATATCGAAATTTAAAAATGTAATTTAACCTTAAAATAACCTAAGCGTGAAACATTCATTCAACTTGTTCTTTGTCTTCCTGGGAATTCTCGGGACTTTGACCTCACAGGCCCAGACGGACCATTTTAGCAGAAAAAAGTTTTTCAGCGATTCCTCCACGGTCGACGTTAATATTGTCTGTAACATGGGTAGACTTTTCCGGTCGAATCCTCAGGGATTTACGGTTCCTGCAACATTGTCGATGAAACTTCCCGACGGCTCATCTATAAGCAGTCAGGTTCAACTCGAAATCAGGGGCCATATGCGACACGACTACTGCTATGTGCCGCCATTAAAAGTTACCTTCGAAAAGAATGCTGCACTTGGATCCTTGAAATCGCTCAAGCTCGTTAATGAATGTAAGGTTTCACAAACCTATGACCAGTATCTTTTGAAGGAATACGTATGCTATAAAATTTATAACCTTATCAGCGATATGAGCTTTCGGGCCCGGTTGCTAAATGTCACCTTTACGGATAGTTCCGGGAAGAAGAAGCCGCTAACCGAACATGGATTTTTGCTGGAAGACATCAAAGATGTTGCCAAGCGAAACGATTGCGAACTGTACCGGAAATCAGAACTGCAAACCGAGCAGACTAACCGGAGACAAATGACAGTTGTTGCCATTTTTGAATACCTCATAGGCAATACAGACTGGGCAGTACCGGTCAATCACAATACCAAGTTAATCTATCTCCCGAAGGACTCGGCAAACAAGCCCTTCGTCGTTCCTTATGATTTTGACTATGCCGGTATTGTCAACACAGAATACGCCGTTCCTGACGAACGCCTGGATATCGAAAATGTGCGACAACGCCTTTACAGGGGATACCCAAGAACTATGGTTGAGCTTAATGACGTGCTGGAAGTATTTAAGGCCAAAAAGGCGGAAATTTACGATATGGTTAAAAATCTTAAGGAGCTTACACCAAAAAGCAAAAATGATATCACCTCATACCTTGATGACTTTTATAAGAGCATCAATAAGCAGGGCGACATTAAATCGATATTTATTGACAATGCCCGGCGTGAATAGGGGCCCGAGGGTAGGACATTGTTTGCGGCAATGATTAGATATGAATATGAGGATGCAGTTGACCGGTGTCCGATTCCAGGTCGTAACTAAACTTTCTGCAAGTTCGCTGGCGCGTGCATGCTCGGTAATATTCTCACGAATTGGTCTCAGCAAAAAAAAGCCCGTCGTGGCAGCCAGAAAAATCATCAGGAACTCCAGAAAATATTGCTTAAATTTTTTTGTTCGTGTGGCAGTTCGGAATGATGATGCGCTTCTATAGTCGCAAGGAGGGTTTTGTCTTTTATTGTCGGTTTTTCATAAAGTGGTATAAAAATGCGACTGCAAAGCCGATAACCACGTATAGCAATAACTTAAACAGACGATATTTTGTGTTACTGGTCATATTTGAAGCGGTAACCTTTGGAGGCGGTAAATGTAAAGCTTGATGACGGATTGCGGGAAATTATTTAGCCCAAGTGCATTCACGGCTGGCAAAACTCGAGATCTTTAATATTGCCCAACTTTGCCTTTGACCGATTGGAAGAGCTTTCGCGAATCGAATCCTATTCATTATTTGGGCATAAAACCGGAATGCGATTCGTGAAAGGGTTTGCGCGGACTGAGACGCATCCGCTCTTCGATTCGTTCTGCCAGCCATTGAAAATATTCTCCAAGAAATGGATCGGGTTGCTTACGGCGGAGATCCGAAAAGAGGGTCTTGTACTTGTCCCAGGTGGTTGTTACAAAAGAACCCAGCGTCTTATCTACCAGGTCCATGCCGATCAGTCCTTCAGCGACCATTATCCCCAGCGATTCCATTTCTTGCGCATATTGCATAAACCTGGCTCTTTCGCTCGTCGGCATTTCCATGAACTCTTCCCGGGTGGGCGGCAGGTTCGAGATGGAAACATAAGCCATGAGCTCGGCAAATTCGCGGGATTGGAATTCCCTGAGCGCCTCCAGCGTCAGGCGCTCGCGGCGATCCCTGGAGGCGGTGCGAACCTGGGCAATTCCGAATATCAGACCCACAATAAAAGAGAGGGCGAGAGCTACATTGGCAATCACTGCGATCTGGTCGCTCGTCATAACTATGATGGTTAGGTGATGAAAAGCGGGTTTCATTCCGAAAATAGATTTTTTCAGGGAGATTTCTCTGGAATTGCTTTTTTTAATTCGTAACTTTCATTCGAACCAAAACAGAGCGTATGCACGACGCAACAACCTACAAGTTGCTTGGTCACTTGTATCAAATCGTTCCAGCGCAGGAATCCCAGTCAACCATTTCAAAGGAAGTATTTTCAGAAGAAAACAATGCTGCACTGGATGCTTCACTTCACGAACTTGTTGATGAGGGTTATGTGTATGAATGGCGGGGAATTGCCGAGAATTCCGCAGAATACGGAATGACCCCCAAGGGGATTGTTTTCTACGATCATTACCTGGAAGATAGTAAACACCCGCTTGCACTGACCATTAATAGGGAGCCGCCAGAACCTGTTATCGAAAAGATAGAACGGGCCGCCCTGGCCGAATCCGCCGCTTCCCAAGACCAAGACCAGGAGCAGAAACGTCCGTTCAGTATTTGGCGTATTATCCCGGTCATCGTCCTGATCATTTTCGCAGTCGGCCTGGTTTATGTCATTACACGCCTCCGAAATAAGTGACACTTGTAAAAAGCTGAAAACCGCATCGTCACAGATTCATAAACCAAAAACTGGAACTTCATGAACCTGGTTACTACGAAAACCGGTCTTGACTCAAGGGCGGCTTCCGGAAGGATTCGGTCAGTGGATATCCTTCGAGGTTTGATTATGGTTCTGATGGCGATAGACCATGTTCGGGTTTATTCAGGTCTGCCGGCAGGCGGAAATGACGTGGGCATTTTTCTTACACGATGGATCACCAATTTCTCCGCTCCCGGTTTTGCTTTTTTTGCCGGAACAGGCGCATATCTATACGGACAGAAACTAAAAAATACAGACTCACTGAGCCGCTACCTTTTCACCAGGGGATTGTTTATTGTAATCCTTGAACTCACCCTCTTGCGGTTTGGGTGGACCTTTAATTTCAGTTATTCGTCATTTACCCTGGCGGGCGTTCTCTGGATGCTGGGCTGGTGCATGGTGATCATGGCAGTTATGGTCAGAATGAAGCCCGTTACGGTAGGCATCATCGGTCTGGCTATTATCGCTTTTCAACAGGTTTTCCGGCTTGTGCCTTTGGTTATACCGCCTGCAATGCGGCAACATTTTGGCTGGTTCTGGGAATTTATATATTCGTCGAGGCTTGACAGCTTGCCAGGAATCGCCGTGCTTTATGTTATTGTACCCTGGATAGGGGTAATGGCGGCGGGCTACGGCTTTGGTAAGATCCTGTTGTTGCCTCAGGACACACGCCACAAGGCCTGCCGCATGATTGGTATCGCCGCTATCCTGGTTTACCTCGTTGTCGGTACGATTGTGATTTTGATGCAGCCACATAAAGAAGGTTCGCCTCCATTTATCTTCCAACTCCTCAGGCAGCAAAAATACCCGGCGTCACAGCTTTTCCTCCTCATGACATTGGGTCCGCTCATTCTGCTTATACCCTGGGCTGAAAAGGCGAGGGGATTTGTAGCGCGCACCCTGGACGTATTCGGTCGCGTACCTCTGTTCTTTTACATCATGCACATATTCCTGATTCATGGAACAGCACTGGCTGCCAATTGGCTGATAAAAGGTTCAACTCACCAGGAATGGTATAGCACGGCACCTTTTACCGAAATTGACAAGGCAGATCAGTGGGCGCTGGTTGAGCTCTACATTGTATACATCATCGATTTAATCATTCTCTATTTTTTTTGCGATTGGTATGCCGACCTCAAGTCGCGCCATCGGGACAACAAATGGCTTCGATATGTTTGAATCGGCATCGGCCTCAATCCGTGTTTTAAAATAGCAAAAGTTCGATGCATCCGGCGAATGCGAATATAATTTTAAAATCATTTTGTTATTACCCTTTTATTGCGAATTGTCGGCGAAAGATCAGCGGCGCGGGTTTTGTTCAGGAAAACATAATACACACTTTTGGTGTGTTATCAGAGCAAACACTTACTCCCGCTGTTTTCACGGCGGGGGCTTTTTCAACCGGCAATGTCGAAACATCGTGTTCTGTCCGTGATTCATTGTCGCTTAACTTAGCCGTATGAAAAAAATTTCCCTTTTAGGAACGGGCAAGATGGGTACCGGCATTGCCGTCTCTC
>Ga0070731_10003245_pt1 | contig 14813 bp, 10 predicted proteins | sample Coa_R1_2_FD_66448 | JGI IMG/M metagenome (GOLD analysis project Ga0070731, IMG submission 66448) | Surface soil microbial communities from Centralia Pennsylvania, which are recovering from an underground coalmine fire - Coalmine... | ecosystem: Environmental > Terrestrial > Soil > Unclassified ... | reverse complement strand
ATCACCACCATGGTCGTCGGCGGGTCCATGCTGGCCGGCAGCCTGACGACGGGGTCGCTGTCGTCGAACGACAAGACCAGCGGCTCCCTCACCCTCCCCGGCGGCACCTCGGTCGATCTCGGCAAGCTGCAGCAGGCCGCGAAGTCGGTCGAGGATTCGGCCGCGCGCGCCCAGTCCGGTTCCCACCCGGCCGGGGTGGCGACCGATACGTTGAAAAAGCTGCTGCCCAGCGCGGTCGGCGGCATGTCGCGGCAGGAATTGTCGAGCTCCGGCGGACAGCTCGCCGGCATCGGCGGCAGCACGGTCGAGGCCAAGTACGGCTCGGGCGACAAGCGCGTGACGCTGGATGTGACCGACATGGGCGAGATGGGCGCCTTCGCGGCGCTGGGCGGCGCCCTGGGCATCACCGGCGATAACGAGACGCCGACCTCGTACTCGAAGGTGCGCCAGATCGATGGCCGGACCGTCGCCGAGGAGTACGACCGCCAGGACCATCATGGCAGCTATGCCGTGATCGTCGCCAATCGCTTCCTGGTGAAGGCGGAAGGCAACGGCGTGTCGATGGACGACATCAAGGCCGCCGCCGGCAAGATCGACCTCGACAATCTCGACGCGCTGGCGAAGTAAGCGCGCGGGGCGAACCCCGAGTCCGGCGCGATCGCCGGCGGAACTCTGTCGAGAGTCGAGCCAATTCTTGCAGTTGACAAGTTCTCGCCGATCAACATACTGCGCCGCTTTCCGATCAGCGGCGCCGGCTTTTGCCGCGCCGGCGGAGCGAGGGATGAGCGTAGTGACGCGCCGGGTTGACCAGGTCTTCGAGGACACGCGCGGCGCGCGGCTGCGACGACGATAGTCGTGCCCGGCGCCGGCTGAAGCGCGCCCGCAACAATCCACCGCCATTCGACTGCCCTGAGACAGGGAGTTCCGCCGATGATTCCGCCGCTGATGCCCACCTATGCCAGGGCCGATCTTGCCTTCGAGCGCGGCGAAGGCGCCTGGCTCTATACGAGCGCGGGCGACCGCTATCTCGATTTCGGCGGCGGCATCGCCGTCGTCGCCCTCGGCCATTGCCACCCGCACCTGGTCGAGGCCCTGACGGCGCAGGCTGGGAAGGTCTGGCATACCTCCAACCTCTACCAGGTTCCGGGACAGACCCAGCTGGCCGAGCGGCTGATCGCCCATTCCTTCGCCGACAGCGTCTTCTTCGGCAATTCCGGCACCGAGGCCGGCGAGCTGACGATCAAGATCATCCGGCGCTGGCAGGACCTGAACGGCCATCCGGAGCGCTATCGCGTCATCACCTGCGAGGGCGCCTTCCACGGGCGGACGCTGGCGATGCTCGCGGCCACCGGCAACAAGAAGTACCTCGACGGCTATGCGCCGGTCGTCGACGGGTTCGACCAGGTGGCATTCGACGATCTCGCCGCCGTGCGGGCGGCCGTCGGCCCCGAGACGGCCGGGATCCTGGTCGAGCCGGTGCAGGGCGAGGGCGGCATCAGGCCCGCCTCGAGCGAATTCCTGCAAGGGCTGCGCGCGTTGGCCGACGAGGCCGGAATCGTGCTCGCCTTCGACGAGGTGCAGTGCGGCATGGGCCGCACGGGCAAGCTCTGGGCTCACCACTGGGCCGACGTGACGCCCGATCTGATGATGGTGGCGAAGGGGTTGGGCAGCGGCTTCCCGGTCGGCGCCGTGCTGGCGACTGAGCGTCTCGCCGCCTGCATGACGGCGGGCACCCACGGCTCGACCTTCGGCGGCAACCCGCTCGCCATGGCGGTCGGCAACGCCGTGCTCGACGTCGTGCTGGGCGAGGGCTTCCTCGAGACGGTCGAAGCCAATGCGATGGTGCTGCGCGGCGAGCTCGAAGGGCTGGCGGCGCACCATCCGGAGGTGATCGAGCATGTCCGCGGCAAGGGGCTGATCCTCGGGCTGAAATGCCGGGTTCCCAACGGGGACCTCCAGGCGGCGCTGCAGGCCGAGCATTTGCTTGCCATCACTGCCGGCGACAATGTTGTCCGCCTGGTGCCGCCGCTCATCATCGGACCGGCCGAGATCGACCACGCGCTGAGGGCGATCGATGCCGCCTGCGCCAAGCTCAAGGCGGCATCATGAGCGGGATCCGGCACTTCCTGGATCTCGACACGATCCAGAGCGGCGAGCTTCGGCGGATCCTCGATCTCGGCCACCGGTACAAGCGGCCGGCGCCGCGCCGCCCGTCGGCGAGGCAGCTGAAGCCGCTCGCCGGCAAGACGCTGGCCATGGTGTTCGAGCGCCCGTCGACCCGCACGCGCGTCTCGTTCGAGGTCGCGATGAAGCAGCTGGGCGGCGACGTCGTCATCCTGACCTCGCAGGACACCCAGCTCGGCCGCGGCGAGACCATTGCCGACACGGCGCGGGTGCTGTCGCGCTATGTCGACGCGATCATGCTCCGCTGCACCGACCAGGCGAAGCTCGACGAGATGGCGCGCCACGCCACCGTTCCGGTGATCAACGGCCTGACCGATCTCAGCCATCCCTGTCAGGTGATGGCCGATCTGATGACGCTCGAGGAACGCAAGGGCCCGGCGGAGTCGCAGATCGTCGCGTGGAGCGGCGACGGCAACAACGTCGCCAATTCCTGGGTCCACGCGGCCGTGCAGTTCGGCTTCGAGCTGCGCATCGCAACGCCGGAAGCGCTGCGGCCGCCGGTCCGGCTGATGGAATGGGCGAAGCGGCACAGCCGCCGCATCCGCTTCCTCACCGACCCGGAGGCGGCGGTCAAGGGCGCCGATTGCGTCGCCACCGACACCTGGGTGTCGATGGGAAACGACACGGGCAACCGCCACAACCTGCTGGCGCCATACCAGGTAACCGAGCGGCTGATGTCGCTCGCCGCCCCCGACGCGATCTTCATGCACTGCCTGCCGGCCAAGCGGGGCGAGGAGGTTACCGCCGCTGTGATCGACGGGCCGCAATCGGCCGCCTGGGACGAGGCCGAGAACCGGCTGCACGCGCAGAAGGCAATCCTCGACTGGTGCCTGACCTGAGCGAGGCCGAGCCGACCGACGATCTCGTCCGGCCCTTCCAGCTCACGGCGCCGAGCCTGCGCGGGCGGCTGGCGCGGCTCGGGCCGGCGCTCGACCGGATCATCGCCCGGCACGCCTATCCCGAGGCGGTCGCGGCGATGCTCGGGCAGGCTGTCGCGCTCGCTGCGCTGCTCGCCGGCGCCCTCAAATACGAGGGCGTCTTCACGCTCCAGACGCGCAGCGACGGGCCGATCCGGCTGCTCGTCGCCGATGTGACCTCGGAGGGCGCCGTACGGGGCTACGCTCAGTACGACGATGGGGCAGTGGCGGCCGCGACGGGTTCCGGCGCGCCGGTGCCGCGGCTGCTCGGCGCCGGCCATCTCGCCTTCACCGTCGACCAGGGCGAACACGCCGAGCGCTACCAGGGAATCGTCGCGCTGGAAGGCGCCACGCTCGCCGAGTGCGCGCACCACTATTTCCGGCAATCGGAGCAGATCGAGGCCGGCCTGACCGTGGCAGCTGCCAAGCGCGAGAGCGGCTGGCGTGCGGGCGGGATCATGCTGCAGCGCATTCCGGCCGAAGGCGGCGTCGCCGAGAGCCGCGCGGCCGAGGCGGAGGATGACGGCTGGCGCCTCGTCCTCGGCAAGCTGGGTACGTGCAGCGAGGCCGAGCTGACCAACCCGTCGCTGGGTGCGGACGGACTGCTCTATCGCCTGTTTCACGAGGAGGCCGTGCGCGTCTTTCCGGCACACCCTCTGGTCGATCGGTGCCGCTGCTCGCGAGCCCGCATCGAATCGGTGCTGCGATCGCTGCCGGAGGACGATCTGGCTCACGTGGCAGCCGACGGACAGGCCGAAGTCACTTGCGAGTTCTGCTCCACCGTCTACCGCTTCACCGAGGCCGAGCTCGCCGCGTTGCGGCGGCGAGCGGTCTGATCCACCGGTCCTTTGGCTGCAGATCTGTACCCGGATATGACTCCTCGCGGGTCGATTGATCGCGATCGCATAGCCGGGACCGTCATGAGCCTTCGCGACGGTCGCCCTGCTCGACTCTTCGACCGAGGTTCGGGGTTCGACCCGCTTGGTTGCGCCATACAACTCGCGGCCGTAAACTCGGTCCGTCCCACCTCAGCCGCGCGACCGGACAATCATAGCGCGAATAGTGTTGTTTTTCTGCGTTTTAGCTAAGTCGAGGGGAGATCGCTCTAGATGTTGGAGAGTCGGGTCGCGTCCTATGAATGGGCAAAGCTTCTGAACTTCACCAGTGCCGGAAACGCCCAGAACTACTGCATGTCGGGATGGGCGAAGCCGGAGGAAGGCCTGACCTGGACGGACGGGCTGAACGCAAAGCTGCGAATGTCGGTCAAGCCGCCCGTTTCGGATGTATCCCTGGTGCTGAGCTGCTTCCCGTTCCTGGGCGATGGCAAGGTCCCCTACCAGGAGGTAACGGTCTTCGTGAACTTCCTCCGTGTCGGGTTTGCGGTGATCGACGGGGCGGTCGAGCTCGAGGTCCCGATTCCGAGGCATGTCTTTCGAGACTCGCACACGGAAATCGATCTCTACCTGCCCAGGGCCTGCTCTCCCAGCGCGATCGGTGCCGGGTCGGACATGCGCAGGCTCGGCCTTGCCGTGAACCGGATGATGATGATGCAGGTTTGAGAGGGCGCCGGTTGCAATCTTCGAATGTCGAGATTCTTTGCGAAACCGAAGCCTGGAATGAGCGTGGCTGACCCGAAGCCTCGTCATCAGGCTTCCACGGAGCTTGCAAGGATGCCGACATCGCCGCGGCGGCTCGTCGCTTGGCAGCACCCTCGGTCGGCATGGCCTGGGCCAACGCAGCAGCCCGGGCCCGGGCCTTGAGTACGGACAGACCAGAGTCCGAGCAGTCGCCCCTTGCGACCCAGCTGGCGGCGGAGTTCGCGAGATTGCGCTCGCTCGTGAAGCACGGCCGGAAGCTCGAGGCGCGCCAGGATTTGCAGAGTCTGGTGTCGCGCCTCTTCAAGACTCCGGCGGATGCCGGCGTGCCACGGGAATGTTTTCGCGAGGCTGCAGAGCTGGCCCGCGAGGTCGAGCAGTTCTTGCTCCTCCAAGAGATATTGCAAGCGACGATCGAGCGGTACGGCCGCGATCCGGTGCTCTCGGTGGAGATCGTCGAAACCCAGATGCTGCAGAGGAGGCGGGACCTGGCGGTTCAGTCACTGTCGATGTTGGCGCCGACGCTTGGTCAGGACACGCCGACTCTGTTCAGCCTGCATCGCCTGTACCGGGCCTTCGCGGCCGGCGATTTGGAACGTCGCGAGACATGGTTCCGACGGGCGCGCGAGTTGCAGGACAAGCTGCTGGCGCGCGAACCGGATGCGGTGCCGCTTTGGCTGGACGCCGCGGCCGACGCCATCAAGACGAAGGACGCCAGCCGGTGGACGAAGGTCGCAGCAGGCGCCCGGCGCGCGCTCGAAGCCGTTGCCACGCAGGACTTCACTTTGTGGCTGAAGTTCTATTGGATCCTCAACGGCGCCGCCGACAGGGGACTGGGGGGACCGCGCAAGCGCGAGGAGACCGAGAACCAGATGGCCGAGATCGCGGTCAAGTTGCACAGCCTTGAGCCGACCGAGTCCGGGGTGATGATGATCGTCGCGCGGCACGCCGCAGGGCTCGGCGGCAAACTGCCGCCCGCCTCCATCGACGACGTGTTCGCGCGCCTGCTGGCCCGCAAGGAACCTGATCCGAGCTTCTGGCGCCGGATCGCCGTCTATGCCGAGAAGGCGAAGCGGATCGGCGTTGCGCGTGTCGCTGCAGAGAAATGCCTGGCGATCGACGATCTCGATCAGACCGCGGCCGCCATGCTGAAGGGTCTCAACCGCCCGGCCTGAGCGCCGGACGGCCAGCTCTGCTTCAGGGTAGCTCGTCCTGACCTTCTCGAGCGGGTATATCCTCGGCTCGGCTTGGCGGATTCGCTCGTGCTCCTCGGGGCCCAGTTCACACGTCAATCCACCACCTGCGTCACCTGAGCGGACGAAGGCGCATCTCGCCGCATGAGCCAGGCTTCGAGGGCACCGCCGGCCGCCCCGACTTCCCGGAACATCGGGTGCAGGTGGCTCGGGGACGCGGCTGCTTCGATCGCTCTCTTTGAGAGATAGGTGATTGTGGGCGGCTACGTGATCGAGGCTATTCGCCCTCCAGGCCGTGAGGACATCGTCACCGGGTTCTCAGCCGATCGGGCGCCGCGGCGCCGTCATGAAGATCAAGGCGTTGGACCGCGGCAACCCGCGCAAGTGCGCAATTACGTGGTTGTCCAAGGAGGCTCGTGCGAACATCGGCAGGGCCCCGGTTGCCGGGGTTCCTGCCTTCGAGCACGTTCGGCCGGATTGTCGAGCGGATTGGGGCGCCCTCGTGACAGGTCTTCCAGACTATTCTAGATTAGGCATATCTACTACTGTCTGGCACGCGTTTACGTTGAGTTGTGGGTCGGTTTAGGTACCTGTTGGCGGAGATTTCTTGTTTTGAGAAAGCGGAACTAGGTCGATCCGGGAGCCGGTTTAGAACAATATGGATGAAAGGCCGTTCACGATCGTTACTCCCAGAATCGTCTACGCGGACGCATATCCCGGATATGCTGCGCCCGAGGTGAACGTTTCGGGCGATCTTGGGGGCACGAGATTCCGGCAGGCAGCCGCGTTGGAATTCCCCAATTTGCTTTATCTCTTCGAGCATCCCGGCGGCGAAGGCGCCTTCACGCACATCGTGATCGACGTCTGGTCGAAGCACTTTACTTCCTTCCAGAACCACGGCTGGGAATTCGAAGTCTCGGTACAGATGGATGACGCGCCTGTCGCCGGGCGCCTATATCAGAAGTGCTACGGCAGACATCAGTTTCTTATACCGGTCGAGGCATTCCGGAAGCCTTCCAACCACGTCACGATATCCGCACGGCCAATCCGCGTCGGGTCCCTCGCCAACGGGGAGATTCTGTTCGATATCGACGTCTGCCTTGCAGCGAAGCCCCGCCTCTGGAACACCTTGGCACGGTCGGCGATCTGGGTTTTCTCGACTGCGCGTTCAGGCAGCACCTGGTTGGCCGTCGACGTCCTTTGCGCCGAGGGGCGCGCGCGGCCGATCGACGAATCGGGCGTCGGAAGAATGTTCGCGCCCTTGCGGTGGGACGCCGAACGGTTCTTCGACCCGCAGGCCCATCCGTACCATCTCGCGAGCGGCTTTGACCTCGAGACCGGACAAGTCAAGCGCGGCGGCGCGGCGCTTCCCGTGTTTCAGCGAGGCTTCACCAACATGGCGTTGGAGAACCAGATTCTCAGCCGTCAGAATTTTGAACTCTATCACCGCCTGCTTCGGGACGTGGCGCTAGAACATGTCATCAACGAGTGGGGTATCCTGGGCTTTTCTCGCGTTGCCCTGAAGATGCCGAACGATTCCCATGCCGCAGATTTCATCATGCGGGCCTTTCCGGAGTCGCACATGGTGTTCATGCTTCGTGACGGTCGCGACGTCCTGAAGTCACGGTTCTCGCCCTTCGCATCGCCGGAGCTGGCGACGACCGGCGATCGCGGCCTCCGCCGATACGCGATCGCCTTCTATGCGCACTTCTGGAACTTCCAGATCGACATCATCCGATCGGCGTTCGAAGCGCATGCCGAGGCCCGGCGATACCTCGTCCGGTACGAAGAAATGCGCCAGAGTCCCGTAGAGGTCATAGGCAGGCTCTATCGACATCTCGGCTACACGATCTCCGAGGAGCAGCTCGTCCGCCTCGCCGATGCGACCCAGCTGGAGAACGTGCCCGCCGCGACACGCGGCCCGGACAAGCCGCGGCAGACCGGCGAGATCGGCGGCTATCGCACCGTCTTCGATGCAGACGAAATCGCCCTCATGACTTCAATCATGGCGCCTAACCTTGCGAGGTACGGCTACGCCGTCTGAACGCCGCGAGAGCCCGATGCGTTCAGGCCAATTCGGCCAGAACGCTGAATCGGTCTCTAAACATTTGAATGAGATCACAATTCAGATTTTAGGTCGATTCGACCTCAATTCATCTTGATCTAGGGACTGCAGGCCGGCTTTCGACGACCCCGCTCATCGAGCAGTCCGAACATTCGCTCGAGCCCGCCGACATCATACGGAGGAGATACGTCCGCATGGCAGACCGCGCTTCGGCTGTGTGGAAAGACCAGCACCGTACGAAGGTTGGATAGTTTGCCGCTTCCGGCCAGTTGCTCCAGAAGCTGCGCGACCATGGGATCATTCGCGAACGTCTCCGAAATGTCGAGCGGCACGCTCAGCGCCGTGGCGGCCTGGCTCGCGGCGAGGAGGATCGCCTCCGCCTGGCCCGCATCCAGGGGATACATATGCACGTCCACGGCGGCCGGACGGACGTTGAGTTCCTGGTACAGGGCCTGAAGAGCCTTCAAATCCGGCAGCGCGCGCTGGGCGCGCACGCCGATGCAGCTGACGACGAAGCCCCCGCTGCCGTAAGTGCTCGCGTAGTGCGAGACCATGTAGCGGACCTGCCGCGCCAAATTCTGCTCGAGCTCGCTGTTCGGGTCGGGGAGGAAGCAGCTCTCCGACGCGATGTCGAAGACGAGATCGATGCGGGAGCCTGAATCCTTGCGCAATTCGCCGATCACCTGATCGGCCACCGACCAGACCTCCTGCAGGTAATCGGGATGCCAGCAATTCGGCATTCCCGGCCGGCAAGTCCGGGCCGAAGTGATCGGGTTCGAGGTCCCCTGTGGCGCCATGTTAATGTAGAGCCGCTTGTACCCGGCTTCGGCGACGTCCCGCGCGAATTCCTTGAGATTCTCGATATAGCCATTGGGCAGGATGCCTCCGGTCGCCACCGGATAGCCGAGGTGATCGTGCCGCTCGACCGCGTGCGCCATCGGAACATCCTCCGCGAGGCGGTACCAAAGGATCGTCCTGAGCGCCTGCGCCCCCTCCTGCGCCATTTGCTGAAGCATCGGCCGCACCCGCTGCCTGACGGCGGGATCATCGTAGTGGAGGACGATATTCGCCTTCTCCTCCGTGGTCGCGCCACGGTCCGTATCGCAAAGCCCCAGGCGGTCCAGGTGGACCTCGTAATGTGTCAAGGTGAAGCCGAGCGCGACGCGGTCTATCGCGCTCGAAACACATCCGGAGGCTGTCGGCACATCCGCCGCGCTGCCACATTGACTGCCGGCACAGCCGCACGCGAGGGCGAGCGCAACGCAGATCAGGCCGCGAAATCGCTTCATGACGCCCCTCCTGTCGACAAAGGCCTCGCTCCGTCCGCTGGGTTCCCCTTATGTTGTGAACCCATGGGGAATAAGGGATAATTGGGAATGCTCGTCATTCATATGGGAATGCCGAAGACCGGAACGACGGCTCTCCAGAAGGGTTTGGCTGCTGCCGCCGATGAGTTGCTGCGTCATGGCATTTTCTACCCGGATGAATATCGTAACAGTGAAGGTATTGCACATCACGCCCTTCCCAACGAAATTATGAAGAGATGCGATCTATCGGGGCCCCAGGCAACAAAGTTTATGGAGCTTGTCAGAGCAAGCAGCGCTCCACGAATTCTTATTTCCTCCGAGGCATTTACAAACCTTCTTTCGCAGAGCAGCATATTTGCCTTCCTGGAACTGATCCGGGAATGTGCCAAGCAGCGCCCTGTGCGGCTTGTGATCGCATGCCGCCGCGTCGACAGTTTCCTGGAATCCATGTACCTGCACTCGGTCAAGGTCGGCGACATCACCGCCGCGGTCTCAGACTACATCGAAGCCCGGGAACGCTGGGCGAAGAACTTGTTCGCGCAGCTCAGCGTGCTAAGAAATATAAATATTCTCCAGCGACTAATACTCGTAAAGTATCAGCGGGGACCGGAATATTGGCCATCGCTGCTGAGAGCTTTGGATGTTCGGCCGTGCGAACTTGTCGAGATTCCGGTATCGTCAAACGAGCGCCTTGGCCTCAAGGCCCAGACGTTGCTTCGGCACCTCGATGCGTTCTCCGGACGGATCGGGTACCCCCTCGAGAGGCCACAGCTGATTCAAAGCTTCGAGCGCGGCGAGTTCGCGTTTGCCGAGGAGAAGCGCCGCTATTCTGTCCTTGATCACTATCAGAGACTGTTCTTGCATGAAAACGCCCTGCGCGTAGCGCTGCAGGCCGGCATCCTGGAATACGTGGGTTTCTTTTCAGGCGACAAGCCGGAACGATTGGAGAATTACGGCTTCGACGAGGCGCATTTGACGGCTGATGATCTGCAGGACTTGAGAGCATTTGTCACTGCACAGACAACGAAGGCAGGTGTGCGAAGCACCCAGGGCTCAGCCGATGCGTGATGGGACCTTCGGACCGATCGAGCCGAATGGCAATCGACCCGGCGGCCGCCCTACTGCTATAGTCCCGGCACCCTGACGATCATGCGCGGGCGACGGTGGTCGAGGGCGTCGGAGCGTTCCTGTCCGCTGCCTCAGGCGGATGGGAACCGATGGTGGCGTAAACCGCAGGCAGGGTGATGAGTAGCGTCGCGCAACTTTCGGGGTCGCCGCCCGTGTCGTCGCGCAAACCGCGCAGATCCAAGAACAAGCGTCGGTCCATCGACGTCCGCCCGGCCAATTCGGGTTTGTTCGAGGCCGCCTGGTATCTCGATCAGGCCGGGGCTTCGGCCGCCGACGCCTATGAGCATTACGAGAGGATCGGCGTGGCGCGCGGCATTCCACCGGCGCCGCTGTTCGATCTCGCGCACTACGCGGCGCTCTTTGCAGAGATCGATTTCCGCACGACCAATCCGATCGCGCACTATCTGGGTCTTCCAGTCGACCGGCGCCGCGATCCGCATCCGCTGTTCGACAGAGACTTCTACCGCAAATCCGGCCCCGAACTCCCGGACGGCGTCGATCCGTTCCTGCACTACATCGAGAGCCCGGAAGGGCGCGGCCGCTCCCCGCATCCGCTCTTCGACACGGCGTTCTATTTCGAGACCCGTCCCGACGTGGCGGCGGGCGGCATGTTGCCGCTTCGGCACTACGTCCTGCACGGTGCCCGCGAAGGTGTCAGCCCCCACATTCTCTTCGACAGCCGGTGGTATGTTGCGGCCCATCCCGATGCGGCGGAGTGGGACAACCCGCTCCTCCATTATCTCGCGATCGGCGCGCCGCGAAACTATTCGCCACACCCTCTGTTCGATCCGGACTGGTACGTGTCGCAGACGGCCGACCCGAAGGCCAGGCAAGCGCCGCTGCAGCACTACATCGATCACGGCAGCGCGGCCGGGCTGAGCCCGCACCCGCTGTTCGATCCGGGATGGTACCGGCGCACCCAGATGCCGCCCGGCGAGACGCTCGAGCCGCTGGCCCATTTCCTCAGCCGCGGCGAGCACGAGGGCTGCGACCCCAACCCGCTGTTCAGCACGGCCTGGTACCGGAACGAGAATCCCGACGTCGCGCGCGACGGCTGGAACATGCTCCTGCACTACGTGCGCTACGGAGCGGCGGAGCGGCGCGATCCGCATCCGGCCTTCGTGACCGAGGCGTATATCCGCCGGAATCCCGAATGCACGAACGTGGCCGCCGGCCCCCTCGCCCACGCCCTGGTCCGCTATCGGCCAGGCTCGGGAAGGCCGCTCGAGACGGCAACGCCGCTGCGCAAGCGGCTCGTCAAGGCGGAGGCCGCGCAACCCGCGCCGACCCAGCGGTTCCTGGGCATACCGCGTCACCGGCGCTACCTGGCCGAGATCGTCGCCGGAGAGTCGGACGACGAATCCGCGCGGCGGATCGTCGGCTATTTCGACATCATCGAGGCGCTCGGCGCCGACGGCGGGCGGGATGTGGCCGGCCGACAGGGGACGCTCGCCGCGCTGGTCGAGCGCATGCAGCTTCTGTCGGCACAGGCCAATGACGACCGGCCGGTCGAAGCCTCGGTCATCATCCCGGCCTACAACCACGTGGAATACACGATCGCGGCGGTGCTCGCGGTGCTGGAGCACAAGTCGAACTGCCGCTTCGAGATCATCATCGGCAACAACATCTCGGCCGACGAGACCCGCGAGGTGTTCGAGGCGGTCGGCGGCATCTTGCGGTGCGTCACCCATGCGGTGAACGGGGGCTTCATCCGGAATTGCAACCTCTCGGCGCTGCACGCGACCGGCAGCTACATCGCGCTCCTGAACAACGACACGCTGGTCTTCGACCACTGGCTCGACGAGCTGCTCGCGCCTTTCGCGCGGTTCCACAATGTCGGGTTCGTCGGGTCGAAGCTGCTGATGGGCGACGGCGCGCTGCAGGAGGCCGGCGCGATCATGTGGCGCGACGCCAGCGGCTGGAATTTCGGCCGCAACAAGGATTCGACACTGCCGGAATTCAACTACGCCAAGGACACGGACTGGGTGTCGGGCGCCTCGATCGCGATCCCAAAATCCGTCTGGGACGAGAATGGCGGGTTCGACGAGCGTTACGTGCCGGCCTATTTCGACGACAGCGACCTGGCTTTCTCGCTGCGCGCCAAAGGCTATAGATCGATCTATTCGCCCACATCGGTGCTCGTGCACCACGAGGGCATCACCCACGGGACGGATACGAGCTCCGGCATCAAGGCCTACCAGCTGGAGAACCAGCGCAAGTTCGTCGAGAAATGGCAGCACGTCCTGGCCGCCGAGAACTTCGAGAGCGGCGAGGAGCTCTTCCTCGCGCGCGACAAGAGCGGCGCCAAGCCGCATATCCTGATCGCGGACCACTACGTGCCGCAATTCGACAAGGATGCCGGGTCGCGGTCGATCTACGAATACTGCGCGATGTTCGCCGATGCCGGGTTTCAGGTGTCGTTCTGGCCGGACAATCTCTACTACGACCGCTCCTACGTCCGGGCGCTCCAGGCGATGGGCATCGAGGTGCTGTACGGCTCGCAGCATGTCGGCCAGTTCCCCGCCTGGATCGAGCAGAACGGGCGTTATCTGGACTACGTCCTGCTCAGCCGGCCGCACGTGTCACAGAAGTACATCCACGAGTGCCGCCAGCATTCGCCGGCAAAGATCATCTATTTCGGCCATGACCTCCACTACGCACGGCTCGAAAAGGAATACGCGGTCACGGGGAATCGGGAGATCCCGGCCGAGATCGATTACTGGCGCGCGCTTGAGACCGAGATGTGGGAGAACTCGGACCTCATCCTTTACCCCGCCGAGGATGAGGTCGAGGCGGTGGCCGCCCAGGTACCCGACAAGCTGGTCCGCCGGGTAACGCTCTACATGTATCCGGACAGCGAGATCGAGGCCGTGCGGTCGCAACTGCGCCAGCAGACGGGCGCCGCCGCCCCGTCCCTCCTCTTTGTCGGCGGGTACCGGCACCGGCCCAATGTCGATGCCGCGCTCTGGCTGGTTCGCCAAGTCCTGCCGTTGGTGAAGCGGCGCTACCCCGAGCTCGTGACGATGCTCGCCGGTTCCTTTCCGCCGCCGGAGGTGACCGAGCTTGCCGGCAGCGACGTCGTGGTAACGGGCTATATCTCGGATTCGCTGCTGCAGCAGCTCTACCGGACCACCTCCGTGGCGCTCGCTCCCCTGCGTTTCGGCGGCGGCGTCAAGGGCAAGATCATCGAGGCGCTCCGGTTCGGCGTGCCGGTCGTGACCACGACTCCCGGAACGCAGGGCATTCCAGATGCCCCCGAGTTCACCGAGGTCGGGGATTCGGCCGAAGCGTTCGCGGACTGCATCCTGCGGCTCCTCGGGAATCCGAACCTCAGATACGAACGGGCGCTGCGGGGCCTCGAGTTCGTCGAGCAGGAATACGCCTATCGTTCGGTCGTCCGGCGCATGGCGGTGGACGTGCCGGAGCTCGGCCGCATCCTCGAAGGTCGCGGAACGCTGCGGCGCTGAGGCACGGGCAGTGAGAGACGGCGCATGTATCTAGAGATCCACGAAGCCTTCTCCTCCCTGCCGGAATGGAATGCCTGGGCCGAGACCGTGCCCGAGATACGCACGCCTGATTATCTCGAGGACGTGGCGCGCAACATCTGCGCAACCGGCTTCGTCGATCCCTGCGCCGGCCTCGTGCCCGCCGACGAGGTGGACGGCGGCTCGCGCAACTACCGGGAGGGGCTCGTGGCGCGCGCCTGCACCTCGCGCTACCGGGCGCTGCTGACCCTGCTGCGCGACCACGTGCTGGCGAATGGCTGGTGCTCGCCGATCTACCTCGCCGAGCACGCGACGGATTTCGGCGACATGCTGGCCTCGCGATTTCCCTTCGTCGTCACCAGCGAGTACATGCCGAACCCGGTCGTACGAATGCGGATGGCGCATATTAGGCACGAGGATCCGCTCCGACTGACCTTTCCGGACCGCTGCTTCGACGCCTACCTCTCGTCGGATGCGATCGTCTATGCCGCCAGCATGGAGACCGTTCTCCGCGAGGCCCGGCGGGTGCTGCGCCGCGGCGGGCTCTTCGCAGCAACGTTTCCGTTCCGCTATGGCGAGCCCGACACCGAGGTGCTGTCGGAGATCGTCAAGGGCGAGCTCGTCCATCATGGCGCGCCGGCTTTTCATGAAGACCCGCTGACGCGCACCCGCAGCCGGCTGCTCTACTACGTGCCGGGCTGGGACATCGTCGACGCGGCCAGGGAGGCGGGATTCGCCTCGGCCGAAATCGTCGCCCAGAGCTCGCGAACTCACGCGATTCTCGGCAGCGAGATCGCCGTGGTGTTCGCGCTTAGGGCGATCGCCTAGAGCCCGATGCGTTCAGGCCAATTCGGCCTGAACGCTGAATCGGTCTCTAAGCATTTGAATGAGATCAAGATTCAGATTTGAGGTCGATTCGACCTCAAATCATCTTGATCT
>Ga0070731_10003244_pt1 | contig 14815 bp, 18 predicted proteins | sample Coa_R1_2_FD_66448 | JGI IMG/M metagenome (GOLD analysis project Ga0070731, IMG submission 66448) | Surface soil microbial communities from Centralia Pennsylvania, which are recovering from an underground coalmine fire - Coalmine... | ecosystem: Environmental > Terrestrial > Soil > Unclassified ... | reverse complement strand
TCGAGCGCAACCTGCACGACGGTGCCCAACAGCACCTGGTCGCCCTGGCCGTGAACGTGCGCTTGGCCCGCCGCATGCTCGACAGCGACCCCGCCGGGGCGGCCGGCATCCTCGACCAACTGGGTGAGGGCATGCAGGGCGCGGTGCAGGAGCTGCGCGCCCTGGCCCACGGCATCTACCCGCCGCTGCTGGTGGACCGCGGCATCGAGGAAGCGTTGCGCTCGGCGGCCGGGCGCTCGGCTCTGCCCACCGATGTCGAAGCCGACCAAGTGGCCCGGCACTCGCCCGAGGTCGAGGCGGCCGTCTACTTCTGCTGCATGGAAGCGCTCCAGAACGCGGGCAAGCACGCCGGTGAAGCCGCATCGGCCCGCGTGCGGGTGTGGGAGGAAGCGGGCTCCCTGCATTTCGAAGTGGCCGACACCGGTGTCGGCTTCGACTCGTCGGGCAACCAGGCCCGCGGCGCCGGTTTCGTGAACATGAGCGACCGGGTGGGCGCAATCGGCGGCGCGGTGGAGGTCCGTTCAGCCGTGGGCGCGGGTACCACGGTGAGTGGGAGGATCCCGCTCAGCGACTGATCGTCCCGGGGGCCGAGGTGCCGGCCGGGGGCCACGCGGTGAGGAGCGAGTCGGGCCCGAAGTCCTCCTTGTGCACGTAGGCCACCGCGCCGCACGACCGGGCGTCGGCGGGCAGGTCCTCCTCGTTGTACGTCGACAGCAACACGACCCGCACGTCGGGATGAGTGGCGGTGATGCGGCGGGTGGCCTCGATGCCGCTCATGCCGTCCATGTTGATGTCCATCAGCACCACGTTGGGGGCCAGGGCGTCGATACGGTCGATCGCCTCCTCGCCCGAAGACGCCTCGCCCACGACCTCGAATCCCGCGGTGGCGCCGACCACGGCGCGCGCGGCGAGGCGGAACGGGACCTGGTCGTCCACGATGAGGACGGACGCGCGCTCGGTCACGCTCCATCCTCTCACCGGCCTCGGGCGCGGGCACAGGCAGGCAGCACCCAAAGGCCCGGAGGTGCCAGCACCCCCGGCGACCGCTCGTTCCCGGCGGCCGCCCTAGCCGTGCGAGGACAGAAAGAGCAGCACTGCCTTGACCCGGCGGTGGACGTCGGGCTCCTGGGACAGGGCCAGTTTGGCGAAGATGGAATTGATGTGCTTCTCCACCGCCCGTTCGGACAGCACCAGCGCAGCCGCCACCGCGGCGTTGTTCTTGCCCTGGGCCATCTCGCTCAGGATCTCGGTTTCGCGGGGAGTGAGGTGGGCGAGCGGCGAGCCGGCCGCCTTGGCCCGGGCCTCCACCAGCGCGTCCACCACCAGCGGGTCGATGACCGATCCCCCCCGGGCCACTTCGCGCACGGCCGCGGCGAGCTGGTCGATGTCGGAGACGCGTTCTTTCAGGAGATAGGCGCGGCCCTGCGAGCCGCCTTCGAGAAGGGCGAGGGCGTACGCAGGCTCGGCGTACTGGCTGAGGACGACCACGCCCATGTCGGGGAACCGCTCGCGGAGCTCGGCCGCGGCCCGGATGCCCTCGTCGGTGCCCGTGGGGGGCATGCGGATGTCGGTGACCACCACATCGGGAGGATCGGCCTGCACCGTGGTCATGAGCCCGTGGTAGTCGGAACACGACCCGATGACCTCGATGTCGTCCTCGGACGCCATGAGCCGGCCCACGCCTTCGCGGACGAGGTAATTGTCCTCGGCGAGCACGACGCGCACGGCCCCAGACGATGACATCGGCGGTCAGACTACGACGGGGAGCCCGGCGCCAGGGGTAGGTCGGTGGCGTCGCCCTGCCGGGCCACCACCACCTGGGGGGCGCGCCGGCCGGCGTGGACGTGCGCCAGGGCGTCGAGCTGGTCGTCGTCGCGCACGGGGTCGTGGTGGAACAGCACCACCCGCTGCACACCCGCGGCCCGGCCCAGGTCCACGGCATAGCTCACCGCGGCATGGCCGTAGTGGGCCTTGGACGGCAGCTCCTCGTCGAGGTACTGGGCATCGTGGACGAGAAGGTCGGCGTCGCGGGCGAGGGTGATGGCCGCCTCGTGCCGCTCGCCCAGGCCGTCGGGCCCGGGGCCCAGGGCCGTGGGCCAGTGGTCGGACAGGTAGGTGACGGTGCCGGTGGCGTCGCTGACCCGGTACCCGTAGGTCCGGCCCGCGGTGTGCGGTATCTCGGCCGCCACCACCGAGAACCCCTCGATGTCGTGGCGGCCGGGCTCGAGCGACTCGAAGCTCCACGCGCCGACGAGCTGGTCGGGGGTGATGGGGAAGTGCGGAGGGCCCATGGCCCGTCCGAGTACTTCGAGCGCGTCGCCCTGCGCGGGCACGTGCACGGAGACCCGCGCATCGGGACGGTCACCGGCCGGGAAGAACGGCAGCCCGTGGGTATGGTCCCAGTGCAGGTGGCCGAGGAGGATCGACCCCACGAAGGCGCGCCCGTCGAGCAGCGGGGCCACGTTGCGCAATCCGGTGCCGGCGTCGAGGAGCAAGGTCGGCGGCTCGCCGTCGTGCGCGATGGCCACGCACGAGGTGTGGCCCCCGTAGCGGACGAACTCGGGCCCGGGGGCGGGCGTGGATCCCCGGACTCCGCACAGCACGATGCGCACCGCTCAACTCTCCGATCGGGAAGCCTGCCGCCGGTGGCGGGGTGGGGACTCGGCCGGGCCCGGCGCCGTCAGTCGCGGTGGACCGACCGCAGGCCGGCCCAGGCGAGGTCGGCCAGGCGACGGGCCGAGCGGATGGCGTCGCCCTGGCCCGGGGACGTGCCCGAGGTCTCGGCCACCGAGATGAAGTGCCGGCTGGCGCCCTCGGCCATGCCCACCACGGCATAGGCCAGAAGACGCCGGTGGTCCTCGTCCAAGCCGGCATCGATGAGCACGTCCACCGCCTCGGCCAGCATGTCCTCCACGTGCCGGACGGCCCGGGACATCTCGGGGTCGTCGGGGACGTCGCTGCCGAAGAGCAGGGCGAAGGCGTCCGCGTGGGTGACGGCCAGGTCGAAGTAGGCGGCGAAACCGCCCTCGACCTGCTGCCGGGGCCCGTCGGCGGCAGCCACCGCCTTGCCCAGGGCCTCGAGCATCGACTGGGCGACGCTCTCGACCAGCTCCAGGTAGAGGGCCCGCTTCGAGGCGAAGTGCTGGTAGAGGAGGGGCTTCGTGACGCCGGCGGCCTCGGCGATGTCGTCCATGGTGGTGGGGTTGTAGCCACCGACGGCGAAGAGTCGCAGGGCCACGTCGAGCAGTTGCCGTCGGCGGATGTCGGCCCGCAGCCGGCGGCCGTGCCCGTTCCCGGTCGGCGACCCCCCGTCGTTCATCGCTCCAGCGTACGTGGCGCGCCGGTGCCGGGGAGGCGACGCTGTCGCTCAGTGCGAGCCGACTCCCACGCCGGCGAGCACGGGGACCAGCCGGCCCGGCAGGTCGCGCCGGGAGAAGTGGCGACGGGCCACTGCGAGGTTGTGGTCGAGCAGCTCCTCGTCGGGCGCCGCCAGCCAGCCGGCCAGGGGCCCGGGATCGGCGGGGGAGAACCACCGGAAGCCGAAGGCGGCCAGCTCGTCCGCCACGGGGTAGGGCCCGATGGCGAGCGGGCGGCGGTGCACGGCCGATTCGATGGAGGGGTTGCCGAATCCCTCCCAGCGCGACGGCAGGGCGACCACGTCGCAGGCGGCATAGGCGTCGGCGATGGCGGCGCCGGCGCACCCCGGGCCGGCGCCGTGCAGGACCCGACCCGGTGCCCCATCGAGCAGGCGCTGGAGCTCGGGCCCGTAGCCGTCCTCGGCCGGCCCGAGCAGCCAGTAGGTGGCGCCGAGGTAGGCCGCCAGCGCCAGGGCGGCGGGGACGTCCTTGCGGGGGATGGCGCGCGTGGGCTGGAGGACGAGTCGCTCGTCCTCGTCGACCGACAGCGCCCGTCGGGTGGTGGCGCGGTCGCCGGGCGGTGCGTCGACGTCGAAGGTGTTGCGCACCACCGTGGCGGCGATCCCGGCCCGGGCGAGCTGCCGGCGGCTCAACTCGTTGATGGTGACGTGCGCCCAGCACGCGTCGTCGGGAGGGGGCGGGAACCCGGCGAACCGCTCGCGCTGCCACGGGAGATCGTGGTGGTGCAACACCGCCGGGCGTCCGGCCAGCGCCCGCGCCACCGTGTCGGCGGCGGCCGGGTTGAGCGGCAGGGAGCAGAGGTTCTCCACCACGACCAGGTCGGCTGGGAACAGCGCCGCCTGCACCTCGGCCAGTGCCGGTGCCTCGGGGGCATCGATGGCCAGACCGGGGAGCAGCGTGTCCACCGGGCCGGCCCCGGCCACGGTGCGCACCTCGTAGCCCAGCTCGGCCAGCGCGCCGGCCCATTTGGCCGCTTCCACCGATACGCCGTCGGTCCCACCGAGCCGGAACGACACGAGCGCAACCACCGGCGCAGCCACCGCGGTGGACGCTACCGGCGCCGGACGGGCGCCTGGCTCGGGCCCGGCGGTAGCTTGCCCCTCCGTGACCGGCCCTACGGCGACCGAGAGTGCCGACGAGGTCCTGTACTCGGTATCCGACGGCGTGGCCCGGGTCACCATCAACCGGCCCGAGCGCCGCAACGCCATGTCGTGGACCGTGATCCGGGACCTGCGCGTATCGGTGGCCCGGGCGCGGGCCGACGACGACGTCCATGTCCTGGTGCTGGCCGGGGCCGGCGACAGCGCCTTCTGCTCGGGCGCCGATCTCGGCGCCATGGCCGGGGACGCGTCCGGCTTCCTGGGCACCCACCAGTCGCGCGGCGAGCTGGCCGGCCTGTTCCACGACCTGTGGGAGCTGGGCAAACCGACGGTCGCCCGTGTCCAGGGTTGGGCCATGGCCGGTGGGTTCGGCCTGGCCCTGGCCTGCGACATGGTGGTGGCTTCGGACCGGGCCCGCTTCGGCGCCCCGGAGATCAACGTGGGCCTGTGGCCGTACATGATCACGGTGCCCCTCATGCGCTCCATGCTGCCCAAGCAGGCGTTGGAGCTGATGCTGACCGGACGGGTGGTGGACGCCACGGAGGCCGAACGCCTCGGGTTCGTGACCCGCGTCGTGGACCACGACGAGCTCGACGCCGCCGTCGACGCCCTGGCCGCCACGCTGGCCTCGAAGTCACCGGCCGTGATGAAGCTCGGGCGCGACGCGTTCTACGCTGTGTGGGACATGCCGGCCGGGGACGCCCTGGTCCACCTGCACGCCCTGCTGACGCTCACGGCCCAGACCGAGGACGCGGCCGAGGGGATCGCCGCCTTCTTGGAGAAGCGTCCTCCCCGCTGGACAGGGCGCTGAGCGGCGCCGGCCGGAACAAGCGGCGAACGAGGAGACATGGCCAAAAGAGCGCTCATCACCGGGGTCACGGGCCAGGACGGCTCGTACCTGGCCGAGCACCTGCTGGAAATGGGTTACGAGGTGGTGGGCATGGTCCGCCGGTCCTCCACGCTCAACTTCGAGCGCATCGCCCACATCCAGGACCAGCTCACCCTGGCCGCCGGCGACCTCCTCGACGAGGTCTCGCTCATCGGCCTGTTGCGCGAGCACCGGCCCCAGGAGGTCTACAACCTGGCCGCCCAGTCGTTCGTGCAGACGTCATGGGGCCAGCCCGTGCTCACCGGCGAGACCACTGCGCTCGGCGTCACCCGGCTGCTCGACGCCATCCGCACCGTGGACCCCGAGATCCGCTTCTATCAGGCGTCGTCGTCGGAGATGTTCGGGAAGGTGCTCGAGGTCCCTCAGACCGAGCACACGCCGTTCTATCCCCGCAGCCCCTACGGTGTGGCCAAGGTCTACGGGCACTGGATCACCGTCAATTACCGCGAGAGCTACGGGCTGCACGCCTCGTCCGGGATGTTGTTCAACCACGAGAGTCCCCGCCGGGGCCTCGAGTTCGTGACCCGCAAGGTGACCCATGCCGTGGCCCGCATCTCGAGCGGCCTGGCCGACAAGCTGCCACTGGGCAACCTCGACTCCCAGCGCGACTGGGGCTTCGCCGGTGACTACGTCCGGGCCATGTGGCTGATGCTCCAGCGCGACGAGCCGGCCGACTATGTCGTGGCCACCGGCGAAACGCACTCGGTGCGGGAGTTGTGTGAGATCGCCTTCAGCCACGTGGGCCTGGACTGGGCCGAGCACGTCGTGGTGGACGAGCGCTTCCTGCGCCCGGCCGAGGTCGACCTGCTGGTGGGCGACGCCAGCCGGGCCCGCACCGAGCTCGGTTGGCAGCAGACGGTCGACTTCCCCCGGCTGGTAGCCATGATGGTGGACGCCGACCTGGAGCTCGTTCGCTCGGTCGGGCACTGAAGGCAGGCCCCGGCCGGCTCCGGTCGCAGTGCCGACGACAATGGTGACGACGATCAGCGCCGATCCGCTCGGGATCCTCGTCGCCTTCGGCGCGGGGATGTTGTCGTTCCTGTCCCCGTGCGTCCTCCCGCTCGTGCCCGGATACGTGTCGATGGTGTCGGGCCTGTCGGCCGCCGAGCTCGGCGACGACGCGCCGCGCGACACCGCCGCGCTCCTGCTCGGGATCCTCGGGTTCGTGGCCGGCTTCACCGTGGTCTTCACCGCGTTGGGCGCGGCCGCCTCCAGTGTCGGGCGGCTGCTGCTGCATCACCAACGCGCGCTCGACATCGCCGCCGGGGCCGTGGTCGTCGTCCTGGGCCTGTGGCTGGCCGGCGTGGGCACGCCGCGCCTGTTCCTGTCGGAGCGCCGGTTCCATCCCCGGCCCTCGCGCCTCGGGCGGTTCGCGCCTCCAGTCATGGGCATGGCCTTCGCCTTCGGGTGGACGCCGTGCATCGGCCCGGTGCTGGGCGGTGTCCTCGGCCTGGCCGCCGAGCGGGCCACGTTGGCGTCGGGGCTCGTGCTGCTGGTGGCCTACTCACTGGGCCTGGGCGTGCCCTTCCTGGCCACGGGCCTTGCCTTTGGCCGCCTCACCACTGTGCTGGCCCGGGTCCGCCGGCGGCTGTGGCTGGTCGACCTGGTGGCCGGGGTGGCCCTGGTCGCCTTCGGCCTGCTCCTGCTCACCGACAACCTCCACTGGTTGTCGTCGGCAGTGGCCGACGTGTTGCGGGCGCTCGGGCTGGGGCGCCTCGCCGTGAGCTGACCGAGCAGCATGGTCCGATGGACCCGGTGGCCGGGCCGGGGGGCCGATTCCCGCTTGGTCAGCTGGGCCGGGGCGCCCGTAGCATTGGCGCCCGTCCATGGCCAGTGCAGTCCTCCTTCGCGGCGCTGTAGCGCTGAGCGGTCGCTTCCCGGCGCTCGCCGGTGTCGACCTTGAGGTCGCCCCGGGTGAGGTAGTCGTGCTCTTCGGCCCCAACGGCGCTGGGAAGACGAGCGTGCTGCGGGCCTGCGCCGGGCTGCTCGCCATCTCGCAGGGCGACGCCATGGTGCTCGGCCACGACCTCCGGCGTCACCGCACCGCTGTCCGCCGTGTCGTGGGGATGCTCGGTCACGAGCCGGCGCTCTACGACGACCTCACCGTGGCCGAGAACGTGCGCTTCGGCGTGCGCGCCGCGGGGGCCGACCCGGGCGCGGTCGACCCGGTGATCGAGCGCCTGGGCCTCGGCGGGCGCGTCCGGCGCACGCCGGCGGCGCGTCTGTCGGCCGGTCAGCGCCGGCGGGTGGCCCTCGCCGGCCTCATCGCCCGGGCCCCGCGCCTGTGGCTGCTCGACGAGCCGCACGCCGCCCTCGACTCTGAGGCACGGGACCTGCTGGACGACGCGTTGCGAGAGGCGACAGCGTCCGGGGCCACCGCGCTGGTGGCGTCCCACGAGCCCGATCGCGTCCTTCCCCTGGCCGACCGGGTCGTCGACATGGCAGGCGGACGGGTCACCGGACAACAGCGCGGGCAGCGGCCGCGCCAGCTCCCCGGAGGCGCGCATGTGGCGTGACGCGCTGCTGGTGGCGGCCAAGGACTTGCGTATCGAAGCGCGCTCGCGGGTGGTGCTCAACCAGGTGGCGCCGTTCGCCGTACTGGTGCTGGTGCTCTTCGCCTTAGCCCTCGGCCCCGACCGGGGCCCGCTCCGGCAGGCCGCGCCCGGGCTCTTCTGGGTGGCGGTGCTCTTCGCGTCAGTGCTGGCCGTGCAGCGCAGCGCGGCGGTGGAGACCACCGACTCGAGTCGCGACGGCCTGCGCCTGAGCGGCATCGACCCCGCCGGTGCCTTCCTGGGCAAAGCGGCCGCGGTGGCGCTCGAGCTTCTCGTCCTGGAGGTCGTCGTCGGCGCCGGCGCCCTGGTCCTCTTCGGGTCCTCCGTGCGTTCGCCCGGGGCGCTGGTGGCGGCGTCGCTGGCGGGCACCGCCGGCCTGGCTGCCGCGGGCACGCTCTACGGGGCGCTGTCCACGGGCACGCGCATGCGCGAGACGCTCCTCCCGCTTCTGTTCCTTCCCGTGGCCGCGCCCGTGCTCCTGGCCGGGACCCGGGCCTGGCAGGCGGCGCTCGGCACCATGGCCTCGTCGGCGGGGGACCCGTGGGTGCGGATCCTCCTCGTCTTCGCCGCCGTGTACCTGGCCCTCGGCGTCGTCGTCTTCGGCGCCCTACAGGAGGCGTCGTGAACGCGCCCGCACGCCCGGCGCCGTGGTCGAGGCGCACCACGTGGGTCGTGCGGTCCCTGGGTGTGACATCCGCGGTGGGTCTGGCCCTGGTGGTGTGGCTGGGGCTGTGGGTCACGCCGCCGGACAAGACGCAGCACGACCTCGTCCGTCTGGTCTATCTGCACCCGCCCATCGCCTGGGTGGCGTTGTACCTCGCCTTCGGCATCGCCGTGATCTCGAGCCTGTTATGGCTGTGGCCGCGCACGCGCAGCAGGCAGTGGGACCGACTGGCCGCCGCGTCCATGGAGGTGGGCGTCGTGTTCACCGCGCTGACGCTGGCCACCGGCGCCATCTGGGGCCGGCCCACCTGGGGTGTGTGGTGGGTGTGGGACGCCCGGCTCACCTCCACCGCGCTGCTCCTGGTGCTGCAGCTCGGCTACCTCGCATTGCGGCGTGTCCCCTCGAGCGCTGAGGCTCGGGCCCGGCGCTCCGCCCTGGCCGCGGTGATCGCCGGCGTCGACGTCCCCATCGTGCATTTCTCCGTCAGCTGGTGGCGGACGCTGCACCAGAGCGCCACCGTGCTCAACCCCGACCTGTCGCCCACCATCCACGGGGCCATGGCGTGGACGCTGCTGCTCGGGTTCGTGGCCATGAGCCTGGCCTTCGCCTGGCTCCTGGTGCTGCGCTACCGGGCCGAGGCCCTGGCCGAGGTGCTCGACGACCGCGCCCTCGACGAGGCGCTGTCGGAGCGGTGGGCCGAGGGCCCGGACCCGAGCCCCGCGCCGGGAACACCGGTGGGTGTGGGGTCGTGAGCTACATCGACGCCGGCTACGCGCTGGCCCTCAGTGTGGTGACGGCCTATGGCGCCGTGTTGTGGTGGCGCCGGCGCCGGCTCGAGCGTGTCGTGGCGCAGCTCGACGGCCGGACGCGTCCGTCGTGACCGCGCTCGACGCCGGCGCGCCACCCTCGACCTCCGAAGGCGTCCCCCGGCGGCCCCGCCACCGCCTGCGCTACCTCAGCGTCGGCGTCGTGCTGGCCGGCGCGTTCGGCTTCCTGCTGGCCAAGGGTCTCGGTGGATCGCTCGACTACTTCGACACCGTCGACCAGGCGGTGGCGCAACACGCCAGCTTGGGTGACCGCACCGTGCGGCTCGAGGGACTCGTGGTCCCGGGCACGGTGGTGCGGACGGCGTCCGGGGTCACCTTCGTGGCGGCCGGCACCCATCACCGGGTCCAGGTGGAGAACACCGGCAGCCCGCCTCAGCTCTTCCAGCCCGACGTGCCCGTCGTCGTCGTCGGGCACTTCTCCGGGTCGGTGTTCCTGTCCGACCAGATCATCATCGACCACAGCGCGCAGTACATCGAGCAGCACCCGTCGCGCGTGCGCGCCCCGAACGGCACGTCGCGATGATCGGCCGCTGCCGGTGAACGCGGCCCTCGGGCACACCGGCGTCCTCCTGGCCCTCGTCGCCGCCGTGGTGGGGGTGGCTGTGTTGGCCACCGGCCTGGTGCGTCATCGCCCGCATCTGGTGCGGGCCGGGCGCACCTACGCCGTGCTCCTGTTGGCCGGCGCGGTCCTCGCCACCGCGGCCATGGAGCGGGGCCTCGTGACCCACGACTTCTCGCTGGCCTACGTGGCCGCCAACAACAGCCGGGCCACGCCCACGCTCTACACGATCACGGGGATGTGGTCGGCCCTGGCCGGGTCGATCCTGCTGTGGGGGCTCATCCTCGCCGGTTACGTCACCGCCATGGTGTGGCGCTTCCGCCGGCAGTCGGAGGACGCGCTGGTGGGGTGGGCCACGCTCGTCACCTACGCAGTGGCGGCATTCTTCTTCGCCTTGATGGCCGGTCCGGCCGACCCCTTCCGCACGGTGGCCGGGCCGGTGCCGGCTAACGGGCTCGGCCCCAACGTGCTGTTGCAGGACAACCCGCTCGTCGCCTTCCACCCGCCGCTGCTCTATCTGGGGTTCGTCGGCTTCACCGTGCCCTTCGCCTTTGCGGTGGCGTCGCTCGTCACCGGGCGCATCGGCGAAGGCTGGCAGCTCGCCACCCGGCGCTGGACGCTGTTCGCCTGGGCCTTCCTCACCGTGGGCATCGTGCTCGGCGCGTGGTGGTCGTACCAGGTGCTGGGGTGGGGTGGCTTCTGGGCCTGGGACCCGGTGGAGAACGCGTCGTTCCTCCCGTGGCTGTGCGCCACCGCCTATCTGCACTCGGTGCTGGTGCAGGAGCGGAGGGGCCTGCTGAGGGTGTGGAACCTGTCGCTGGTCATCGCCACCTTCAGCCTGACCATCCTGGGCACGTTCCTCACGCGATCGGGCGTGATCGAGTCGGTGCACGCCTTCAGCGACTCCGACATCGGCCCGCTGCTGCTCGCCTTCTTCGGAGTGGTGCTGGCGACCGGGGTTGGGCTCATCGCCTGGCGCGGCGACCGGCTGCGCTCCTCCGGAGGCATCGACGCGCCGGTGAGCCGCGAGGGCGCGTTCCTGCTCAACAACCTGCTCTTCGTGGCCTTCGCCTTCGTGGTCCTGCTCGGCACCGTCTTCCCGCTGCTCTACGAGGCCTTCGCCGGCCAGCAGGTGACGGTGGGGGCGCCGTACTTCGACGCCATGACGCTGCCCATCGGGCTGGCCTTGCTGCTCCTCATGGCCGCGGGCCCGGTCCTGCCCTGGCGAAAGGCGGACGCGTCGACGCTCGGGCACCGGCTCTTCATCCCCGCATGGGCGGGCGCGGCGGTGGTGGTGGGCTGTGTGGCCGGGGGAGTGCGCGGCCTCGGGGTGTTGCTCGCCTTCGGTCTCGGCGCGTTCGCCGCCGCCGCCAACGGCCGCCAGCTCGCCATCGCCTGGCGCGCGGCCCGGCGCCACGGCGCTCCGGCCTGGCGGGGAGTCAGCGGCCGGGCCAACGGCGGCATGGTCGTGCACATCGGGGTGGTGATCATCGCGGTGGCCCTGGCCGCGGCCACCAGCTTCGGTCACCGGGGTGAAGTGACGCTGGCGCCGGGCACGTCGGCCGTGGTCGACGGGCACCGCGTCACCTTCATGTCGCTGGCCCGGGTCCGCACCTCGGCGCGGACGGCCACCGAGGCCCTGGTCATGGTCGACGGCCGGGGGCCCTTCCGTCCGGCGGTGAGCCAGTTCGGCGCCGGGACCGAGGCCGTGGGCACGCCCGCAGTCGACTCGTCGTGGCGCGACGACGTCTATCTCACCGTCGACTCCCTGCCGGTTGCCGTCGGCGGCGCCGTCGGGATCGGGGTGACGGTGCAACCGCTGGTGGCGTGGCTGTGGGTGGGTGGCGGTGTCCTGGTGGTGGGGGCGGCGCTGGCCGCCTTACCCGGAGGTCGAAGGCGCCGTCCCACCGACCCGGTCTCCGCGCCGCTGCCCGGTATGGCGGCCGGCCCTCCGCTCGGCGAGGGCGATGGTCAGTACACCGAGGGCGAGCGGGTGGATGAGCCGATGCCGGCGGGAGCGCCGTGACGGCGACCCCGCCGTCGGGAACAGTCGGGCCGGGCGTCCCCGGCCTCGCCGGGCCCCGGCGACACGCCGCCCGGTGGGTGGCCCTGGCCGTGTTGGTCATCGGGTCCGGGCTCGTCGCCGTGCTGGCCACCCGGCCCACGGCCAGCGCCACCGAAGTGGACACACCGCTTCTGGGCAAGGCCGCGCCCGACGTGGTCGGGACGACACTGCGCGGCGACAGCTTTCGTCTCGACGCGCTCCGGGGCCGGTGGGTGGTGGTGAACTTCTTCGCCAGCTGGTGCCCACCCTGTCAGCAGGAGGAGCCCGAGCTGGTTTCCTTCGCCTTTGCCCACCGGGCGCCGGCGGACGCCGCGCTGGTCGGCGTCGCCTTCGACGACGCCGCTTCCAGCGCGCGCGACTTCCTCACGTCGACCGGGGCGACGTGGCCGGCCGTGCCCGACCCCGGCTCCCAGACGGCGCTGGCCTACGGGGTGCGCGCCCCGCCCGAGACGTTCATCGTGTCGCCGGCCGGCACCGTGGTCGCCCACCTCGACGGCCCCGTCACCGCCGCCGGGCTCGACTACTGGATCGCCCGGGCCGGGCAGGAGTCCTCGTGAGCTCCGGGGCCACCCGCATGTCCGACGTCCGGCGCGCCTCGTGGTGGGCGCTGGCCGTGGTCCTGGTCGCCGCGCTGGTGGTGGGCGCCCGCAGCCCGGGGGCCGCGCCGGGCCCGGCGCAGCGCATCGCCACCATCGAGGCCGATGTGCGCTGCCCGAGCTGTGAGGACATCTCGGTGGCGCAGTCCTCGGCCCCGGTGGCCGTGGCCATCCGCCAGGCCGTCACCGAGAGGGTCCACGCCGGGCAGGGCGACCAGGCCATCGAGGACTGGCTCGTCGGACGCTACGGGCCGGGCATCCTGCTGCGGCCGCGGGCGAGCGGTGGCGTGGGCCTGGTGTGGCTGGTGCCGCTGCTGGCCATCGCCGTGGCGCTCGGGAGCCTCGGTGTCTTCTTCTGGCGTCGACGGCGGTTGGTGGTGGTGGCCGTGTCCGAGGACGACCGGCGCCTGGTGGCGCACGCGCTGTCGGATCGGCTCGGTTCGTGACCCCGGGCCCCGAGCTCGAAGAGGCGCGCGGCTTCCTCCTTCGCTCCATAGAGGACCTCGACGCCGAGTGGGCGGCCGGAGACCTGGCCGAGCCCGACTATCGCGTCCTGCGTGACCGCTACACACAGCAGGCGGCCGCCGTGTTGCGGGCCATCGATAGCGGGGACGAAGGGCGCGACCCGGCTCAGGCCACCGCCACCGCCACTGCCACTGCCACCGCCACCGCCACCGCGGCCGAGCCGACCGGAGGACCGGTGCGTCGCCGTCGGCGCCGTGCCCTGGTGTGGGGCGCGCTGGCCGTGTTCGCGGCCGCCGCGGCGGTGCTGCTCGTGACCGAGCTGGCCACCCGCCTCCCCGGCCAGACCGGCAGCGGGTCCATCAGCTTGAGCTCGCGCCAACAGCGGGCGCGCACCGACGCCCAGGCGGCAGTGCTCGAGAACCAGGGCAACGTGGCCCAGGCGCTCACTCTCTACCAGCAGGTCCTCCGCCAGGACCCGACCGACGAGCAGGCGCTGGCCGAAGCGGGGTGGCTCGAGTTCGAAGCCGGCGTGGCCGCAGCGCGTGCGTCGTTGCTCGACCAGGGCCAGCGCGACGAGCAGGCGGCGGAGCAGGTCGATTCCCAGGCCTACGCCCCGCACCTGTACCTCGGCTCGATGCTGCTGGTCGAACGCCAGCCGGCGGCCGCGGCCGACGAGTTCGCCCGGTTCCTCGCCGGGCATCCACCCACCGCCGTGGTCCAGCGCGCCTGGTCGTACGTCGTGCGGGCCTACACCGAAGCAGGACGCCCGGTGCCGGCCGCCCCAGCCGGTGTCGGCTGACCGGGACGCCGCGCTAGGCGAGCTTGGTCGTGGCCTGCCGGGCGAGCACCGAAGCCCGCTGCCGGGAGACACCGAGGGCCCGGCCGATCTCGCTCATGGACGCGCCTTCGTCCAGGCATCGGGAGAAGACGGCGAGACGGAATTGATGGCGGGCTGCCTCGAAGTCGTCGAGCGCAGCGGTGAGCTCCCGGCGGCGTCGTTGTGGCACCTCGATGCCCAGCGCATCGCGCACCGAGCCACCGCTCTCGATGAGGGCGGTCAGTTCACCGTTGGACTTGGCGAACCGCTCCAGCACATCGCGCAAACGATCCGCCACCACGTTGGCCTGCGCGATGGCGCGGAGAAGGTCGTCGTCGGTTACCACCGTGTACTGAGCCCCCGCGTGATGGAGCGAGTGTAGCAATCGGCGTTTGCAGGCCGCCCGCTCCTTTGGGGGCCGGCCTCGCCGGGCCCCTCAGCCCACCGGTGGAGCGTGCTCGTGCAGGCGTCGGGCGTATCGGTGGAGGACGGACCCGATGCCCACGAGGCCGAGGCCGGCCAGCGCCAAGGGCAGCAGGTGCGAACCGGTGAAGGCGAGCATGGCGGCGATGACCGTCAGCCGCCCAGCGAGCGCAGGTGCGCCACCACGGGCCCAAACGCCGCCTCGAAGGCGGCAACGTCTGCGTCAGTGGTGGACCACCCGACCGACAAGCGCAGGGAGCGCTCGGCGTCGGCGCCCATCGCGGCCAAGACCGGGGACGGGGCCAGCGCCTCCGACGAGCACGACGACCCCGAGTGCGCGGCCACGCCGGCCTGATCGAGGCCCAACAACACCGGCTCCGCCTCCACCCCGTCGATGCTGAAGCACACGATGTGCGGGACGCGGTCGTTCGCATCCCCGAGTCGGCCCACGCCTTCGACCGCGGCCGCCGCCGCGGTCAGG
>Ga0070731_10003243_pt1 | contig 14816 bp, 12 predicted proteins | sample Coa_R1_2_FD_66448 | JGI IMG/M metagenome (GOLD analysis project Ga0070731, IMG submission 66448) | Surface soil microbial communities from Centralia Pennsylvania, which are recovering from an underground coalmine fire - Coalmine... | ecosystem: Environmental > Terrestrial > Soil > Unclassified ... | reverse complement strand
ACCGCCAGCGCCTTTGCGGAGCGCCTCACCGGCGGACGCTACATCGAGTTTGAAATCGACCGCGACGCCATCGCGCGCTACGGCCTGACTGTTGGCGACGTGCAGGACGTGCTGTCGGTCGCGCTCGGCGGCATGCCATTGACGACAACCGTGGAAGGGTTGCAGCGCTACACGGTGAACCTCCGTTACGACCGCGATTTCCGTTCGGATTTGGACTCGCTCAAGCACGACATCGTCATCCCCACGCCGACCGGTGCGCAGATTCCGCTGGGCGAACTCGCCACCATCAAGGTGGTGGATGCCCCGATGGAAATCAAAACCGAGGGTGCCGTGCCCAACGATTGGGTTTATGTGGACATTCGCGACATTGACGTTGGCACCTACGTCCAGAATGCCATGCACGCGGTGAACGCGGCCATCGCCGACGGACGGATCCAACTGCCGCCCGGGTACAACCTTTTTTGGAGCGGCCAGTACGAATACATGCTGCGTGCGAAGGAACGTCTGCTGATGGTCGTACCGCTCACACTGCTCATCATCACGCTCATCATTTATTTGAACACCCGCTCACTGCTCAAGACTGCCATTGTGTTGCTGGCCGTGCCGTTCTCGCTCGTCGGTGCCTTCTGGACGCTCTACCTGCTGCACTACAATTTAAGCGTGGCGGTCTGGGTCGGCATCATCGCGCTGGCGGGGCTGGATGCGGAGACCGGTGTCATCATGCTGCTCTATCTCGACCTCGCTTATGACGAATGGAAGCAAAAAGGGCTGATGCGGAACCTGGCTGACCTGCGGGACGCGATTTATCACGGCGCGGTGAAACGGCTGCGCCCGAAAATCATGACGGCCTCGGTTATCATCGCCGGCCTGGCGCCGATTTTGTGGAGCCACGGCACCGGCGCGGATGTGATGAAACGCATCGCCGCCCCGATGGTGGGCGGCGTGATTACCTCCACCATCAGCGTCCTGGTGGTTTATCCGGCGATTTATTACCTGTGGCGCTCGCGCGCTTACAATAATTCCAACACCCGCCGCAATTCCGTGTCGGTGTTGTAATAGTGTGGCGAAAGCCGGAGATAATTTTTCCCCGCGCGGTCCATCCGCAACGACGTGACCACACCGGCGTCCGTCAGCTTTTTATGCAGCGCTGTCAGGTCGCTGCCCGCCGGGTAACCTGAAACGATGCCACCGGCATTTTCAGGTTTTGCGTTCGCGTTCAAAACCGTGAAACCTTTGGCCTGCAAGGCCGGCACGAGCCAGGCGCGTTTGCGCTGCAATTCGGCGGCGATATTTTCCACGCCAATTTCCAGAGCCAGTTCCATCGCGGCCATCAGGCCGGCCAGACCCACCAGATTGTGCGTGCCGGCTTCGTATTTCAATGCACCGCCGCGGAAAACGATTTTTTCCTGGGCGACAAAGTTCGGGTTCTGGACGTTATGCCAGCCGTAAATCGGCGGGGTCAACCGGTCCTGGACTTCGCGCCGGACATAAAGCACGCCCGCGCCGCACGGTCCCAACAGCCATTTATGCGCATCGGCGGCCAGAAAATCCACAAATTCAACGGTCGTTGAAAACGCGCCCAGCGTTTGAATGGCGTCGAGACAAAACAGAATCCCGCGTTCGCGCAGGGATTTCCCAATCCTGGCATGTTCGAGGCGATGGCCGCTGATAAAATGGCAGGAAGCCAGGGCGACGAGCCGCGTGTTTTCGTCCACCTGCCCCAGGACGTCCATCGGCCGAATCGCGCCAAGACCGCGGGTGTTCAGCAGGCGCACTTCGACGCCGCGTTCCGCCAGCGCCATCCAGGGATAGACATTGGAGGGATAATCGTCGTGATAAACGAGCACGTTGTCGCCCCGGCGGAAATTCAGCCCGGCGGCGACAAAACTTAATGCGAGCGACGTGGGCCCGACGAACGCGATTTCCTCCGGCCGGCAGTTGAGCAATTGCGCCGCCAGCTTGCGCCCGTCGTCTAAACGCCGGGGAATCGTCTGGGTTTCCTGATCGTCGGTCGTGCCGTGTCGCGCACAATCGGAGATCGCCTGCGCCACGCGCCGCGGCAGCGGGCACACGCCGGCGTGCGCGAGGAAAACCTTGTTCTGCGCGACAGGAAATTCACGCCGGCGCAGTTCCTCGTTGGCGAGCAATTCGGTCAACGTCATGCGACAAGCTTAATCAGGGAACACGGGTGCACAAAGTGGAATTAGAACCCGTTCAAGACATTGGAAAGGTCGCTATGTGGACCGTAAAGACCCGAGTAGAATTGGACAATTTTGTAGGCAACAATCAATACGGCCAGCAAATAAACCCCCCGGGTGGTTAATTGGGCGAAGGTATAAAGCAGGCGCGCACCGTCATCAGCGTAAAGCCGATGCAGGTTGCGGAGTGATTCATCGAGTTTGCCACTGATTTCGCCGCTGGCGTAAAGATTGGCAAACGTTTCCGGAAACAGCCGGCAGGCGCGCACCGCTTCGGCCGGCGTTTGACCGGCGGTCACGGCCGGTTTCCAGGCAGCAACGGCACGGCGCAAGGCGGGTGAGCCGCTGGCGGTGGCGGCCAGATCCCAGGCTTCAAAAATGTTAACACCGGCGCTGATGAGCGCTTCGAGGGCGGCGGCGAGCCGCGACAGGGCAAGATAACGCCGCGCCGCGCCCAACAGGGGAACCGCCCGCAGAAAGGATTCGAGCCGCGCGCGCCAGTTTTCACCGTGCTGGCTTTGGGTGGCGTAAACCAACAGGGCCACCGCGCCATAAAGCGGGAGGAGGAGGAGCAGGGCCCGGGCAAAAAGCAGCGGCAGGCTCGCATTGAACTGCGAGTGGGCGAACGGCAGCACGATTAAAAAAATAAAGGCAGCGAAGTGAATCAGGAACGCCGGATAAATGAGCTGCGAAATCACCTGCCGGATGAGGCGGGCGCGATCCGTGTAATAGTCGGCGAGCATGCGGAAACAGGCGTCGAGCCTCCCGCTCTTCTCGCCGGCCCCAATCAATGCCAAATCGAACGCGGGCAACCAGCCGAGGCGATACAAGGATTCCGACACCGTCGCGCCCTGGGCCAGTTCCTCCAGCAGGCGTTGCAGCGGTTCGCGGTAGGAACGGCTGGGAGGGCTGCGCTGGATTTGCTCCAGGGCACGAATGATGGGAATTCCAGCGGACGTGAGTTGGGCGACTTGATGAAACAGCTCGGCGCGTTGGGTGAGCTGCCGGGGCGTGGTGAAGAAGGGCATACGCCCTCAGACCGCGACGCGGTCGAGGCTGGCCTTGAAATCACGCTTGCTGCGCGCGCCGACGATCTGGTCGGCCACCTGACCGTTGTGGAAAACGAGCAATGTGGGGATGGCGCGAATGCCATATTCGGCGGCCAGCGACTGCTGTTCGTCCACGTTGACCTTGCCGATTTTCACCTTGCCGTCGTACTCATCCGCCAGTTCATCCAGCAACGGCGCAATCATCTTGCAGGGACCGCACCATTCGGCCCAGAAATCCACGAGCACGGGCGCAGGTGATTGTAAAACCTGTTGGGCAAAATTTTCCTGCGTGAGCGTGACAATCAGCGGAGAGGCCATACGTCAAAAAAACGGGTTCAGGATTTGAATCACTTTCGGAAAACTCAATTGGTCGGGATGAGCATCATCCAGACCACCGTGCCGACAGCAAACAATCCGGCCACACCGGCCGCGATGGCGAGCATTTGATCCAACCCGCTCATGGTTGGGGCCGAGGGCATGGGCCGCGGTGCGGCCGGGGCGGGTCGTGCCTGGGAAATGGGGGCGGCCGTGGCAGCCACCGCGCGCGATGCCGGCTGCGGCGCCGGGGTCGGAGCCGGAATGGCGGTGGGCGCACCGGTCGGACCACCGGGGGGCAGCGTCGGCAACTTGATGGTCGGCGCAGCCGAGGGCTTGGGCGGCAAATTAATGCGGACGGTTTCTTTTTTGGGCTGAACTTTGCCGGTCTCTTTTTTCGGCGGCAGCACAGCACCCGGAGAAATGTTCGGAGGTGTCTCGGCCATAATCTTGTCTTTGTGTGTTAAAGATAAACAGCTTCCTGCAGGTGTCAAACCCTTATTCAAAAAACCGCGAAAGAGATTACCGGCCCGTTGCGAGAAACCAGATAAAATCAGGCCCGTTCACGACGCTCCACGCGTGTTCCCGCGAGCGTTTTCCCAACGCAGGGCGGAAATGCTTTGACACCAACACCCGAAAAGTTGATAAAAAGTGGAAAGCTAGGCCTTCTCATCAATCAATTCCCGCCGCGCGCCGCCGAGCAACTGTTCGATAAAACTGGTCGAATAAACCCCGCGCCGGAAATTTGGATCCTGCATGATGGCCTGTTGGAAGGAGACATTGCTCTTGATGCCGGTGATCATATATTCCGACAGCGCGCGATTCATGCGATCCATCGCTTCCCGCCGGTCATTGCCGGTCGCGATCAGCTTGCCGATCATGGAATCATACATCGAGGGGATGGTGTAGCCCGCGTAAGCATGGGTGTCCACGCGCACGCCCCGGCCGCCGGGCTGAAAATACATCTCAATGCGGCCGGGACTGGGCCGGAAATCGTCAAAGGGATCTTCGGCGTTGATGCGGCATTCGATGGCGTGACCCTTGATTTGAATGTCACTCTGCGAATGGCGCAACGGCTCGCCCATCGCCAGCATGATTTGATAGCGCACCAGATCGATGCCCGTGACCTCTTCGGTGACCGGATGTTCCACCTGGATCCGCTTGTTGAATTCGAGGAAATAATAATTGCCCAGGTTGTCCACGATGAACTCAACCGTCCCGGCACTGGTGTAACGCGCCGCCTCGGCGATTTTGACGGCGGCCTTGCCGATCTTGTCCCGTAATTTTCGAAACTTGTGTTCCAACAATGGCGACGGCGCCTCTTCCACGACCTTCTGGTTGCGGCGCTGAATGGAGCAATCCCGTTCGCCCAGATGAATGATATGCCCCTTGTTGTCGCCCAGCACCTGAATCTCGATGTGATGCGGATTCTCGATGTATTTTTCGATGTAAACGCCGGAATTGCCAAACGCCTTCTCCGCCTCGGAACGAGCTGTGTGATAACCTTTTACCAGCGAGATGTCATTGTGTGCCACTCGCATGCCCCGCCCGCCGCCGCCCGCCACCGCCTTGATCATCACCGGATATCCAATCCGTTTGGCAACGGCCAGGGCATCCTGCTCTTTTTCCACGGTGCTTTCCGACCCGGGCGGCGTGGGGACACCGACCTTTTTGGCCAGCGCCCGGCTGATGGCTTTGTCGTCCAGGGATTGCATCGCGCGCGGGCTGGGACCGATAAAGCGAATGTTGCAACTGTCGCAAACCTCTGCGAAATGGGTATTTTCGGCAAGAAAGCCGTAGCCGGGATGAATCGCATCCACGTCCGTGATTTCCGCCGCACTGATGATGCGGTCAATCCGCAAATAACTTTCCGACGCGGGCGGTCCGCCAATACAAATGGCTTCATCGGCCAACTGCACGTGCATGGAGTTGGCATCCGCCTCGGAATAAACGGCCACCGTTCGGATATTCAACTCCTTGCAGGCACGAATAATCCGAACGGCAATTTCACCGCGATTGGCGACCAGAATTTTTTCGAACATGGACTTTCAGCGAATAGGAACAGTTTCCGATGTGCGATGGTTTCAGGTTGGGCGCACTTTGAACAGCGGCTGGCCAAATTCCACCGGCTTCGCATTTTCCACCAAAACCTGGGTAATGACACCCTTTGCCTCCGCCTTGATTTCATTCATCACCTTCATGGCTTCAATAATGCAAACAACGCTGTCGGGATTGACCTCGGTACCAATCTCCACATAACTGTGGGCTTCGGGAGAGGGTGCCCGATAAAAAGTCCCGATCATCGGAGATTTGATTTCGACTTCCCCCGTAGCAGCGGTTGCCGGGCTGCCACCGCCGGGAACGGCCGGAGAAGCCGCGACTGCAGGCTGAGTGGTCGGAAGTGATCCTGGATCTTCATACTGGATGGCTGGAGAGGCTGTTCCGTTGGTTCCTCTTTTCAACCTGATCTTGGAATCCTGCCTTTCCAACTCAAACTCCGTAATGGAGTTCTTCTTCATCAGGTCAATTATGGCCTTAATATCTTTTAGATCCACGTTTCGATTTCGTTAAAGTTGTTCCAAAACCACGTTTTGAGCTATAATCAAAAAAGCAGCAGCCGGGTTACGACTCTGCCTAATCTGTTACGAATTTGAAACATTTTATAGTTCAATCCAAGCGACGTCAAGAAACAAAAAACGGAATTGATTTAACATAAAGACAGGTTGAAAACGCTTTCCTAAGTATGCTTTTTTAAATCGTTAACGTTAATTGACGCTTCAAGCGCCAAAATATAAGATTTTTGACCGAATCCGGATATTTGACCCCAGCAAACAGGCGCGATAAGTGATTTATGTCTGAACTTTTCCCGGGCATGAATGTTTGATAGGTGAATTTCGATGGTCGGAACCCCTACTGCGGCAATGGCATCTCTGAGAGCAATACTCGTGTGCGTATAAGCCGCAGCATTAAGAACGATCACGTCGAATTTCCCTTTTGCCTCCTGAATCCAATCGACCAATTCCCCCTCCACATTGGACTGCCTGAAATCCACCTCCACGCCCAAAGCCTTGGCGTGTTTGCGGACTTTGTCCTCAATATCGACCAACGTTGCGCGCCCATACACATCCGGCTCACGCTGCCCCAGTAGGTTCAAATTCGGCCCGTTTAGAAACAAAACTTTCATGCTTTGAAAGCGAGATTAGACTGCGCTGATTTCGGTGTCTAACTGATTTCCAGCAATCATAACCGCCGGATTAAAAGATTAAGTGACGTCCCGATGACATATTTGACTTTTGGTGCCCGCGACAGGACTTGAACCTGTACGATGTTACTCACTAGAACCTGAATCTAGCGCGTCTGCCAATTCCGCCACGCGGGCATGTCACCTGACACATTCCAATACGCGCCAAACGTTGCCGGAGCAAGCCAAATGTCACCACCGGGACGCCCAGATTGTCTTTGCTTTTCCCACCTGAACGGATATAATGTACAGTAGTACAGCGAATTATACACTTGTTCACTTTGGGTTTCTCAGGGGTATTGGCATTTAAGCAACGTTACGAATGAAGACTTCGGTCGAGAGCAAGATGGTGCTTGGGTTCGCGATTTCGCTGCTCGCGTTGGCCGGCCTGGGATGGTTGTCTTATCACACCACAACCCGTCTGGTCACCACCGAGAAATGGGTGGCCCATACCCAGGAAGTGATTTCAACGCTGGAAGCGGGCCGCGCCATTCTGGCCGATGCGGAAACCTCGCAACGCGGTTACCTGCTCACCGGCGAGGATCCATTTCTGAAGGATTCCCAAAAGGCCCAAACGGATGCGCGGCTCTGGTTGGTACAACTCCACAATTTGATCGCCGACAATCCGGAACAACAACGCCGATTGGCAAAACTGGAGCCATTGATTTCGCAACGGCTGGACCTGCTGAATAATCGGGCCAAATTGCGCCAGGAAGAGGGGCTCCCGGTTGCGACCCGGGCGGTGGCGTCGCGTGAAGGCAAGGGATTAATGGACCAAATCTCGGAAGAACTCACGGAAATGCAGGACGTGGAAAACCGATTGCTCTCGGCGCGCCAACGAGCCGCCCAAGTCAGTGCCACCACCAGCGCGTTCATGGTACTGACGGGCAGCGGACTGGCGGGGGCCATCTCCCTGGCGGCATGGGTGGTTATCCGCCGTGACTTAAGACTGCGTGCGCTGGCGGAAAAAGAGGTTCGGACCACGAGGGCCCAGCTTCAATCATTCCTGGACAACATTCCGGCCGATATTTTTTTAAAGGACACGAATGGCCGCTACTTGTTTGCCAACCGGCAGTTCGAGACGACTGTGGGGATTCTCCGGGATAAAATCGTGGGCGAGACCGGATTTGACATTTTTCCACAGGAAGTGGCTCAAGCCACCCACGAGAACGACCAAAAAGTCCTGAAGACGGGCGAACCTTTCCAATTCGAAGAAATCATTTTGCACAATGACGGTCCGCGCACGCATTTTTCGGTAAAATTTCCCCTGCGGGATGCCAACGGAAAGATTTACGCCATGGGGGGCGTCTCGACGGATATTACCCCGCGCAAACTGGCTGAGGAAGAGCGCGACCGCTTTTTTGATTTGGCGCGGGACATGATGTGCATTGCCGGTTTCGACGGTTATTTTAAAAGGCTGAATCCGGCGTGGGAACAAACCCTCGGTTTCACGGTCGAGGAACTTTCGTCAAAACCGTTTCTGGATTTTATTCATTCCGATGACCTGGCCGCCACCCGTACGAAATCATCCGAGTTAAGCACCGGCAAAGAGGTGATTCAATTTGAAAACCGGTATCGCTGCAAAGACGGTTCTTACCGCTGGTTCGCGTGGAACGCGCGGGCGGACCTGCCGCGCCAGTTGATCTATGCCAGCGCCCGCGATATCACCGACCTCAAGCGCATCCAGCAAATACATTTGCAATTTCGCGCGCTCTTTGAGTCGTTGCCTGGACTTTATCTGGTGCTCACGCCGGACCTCAAGATTGTGGCTGTCAGCGATGCCTACTTGAAGGCCACCATGACCAAACGGGGGGAAATCCTGGGGCGCGGGCTTTTTGAGGTGTTTCCGGATAATCCGGATGACCCCGGCGCCAGCGGCGTTGCCAACCTGCGCGCCTCCCTGAATCGCGTGCTCCAGGATGCCGTACCGGACACGATGGCCATTCAAAAATATGATGTGCGCCGGCCGGACGGTGTTTTTGAAGAACGTTTCTGGAGTCCGGTCAACTCGCCCGTCCTCGGTGCCGACCACCGGATCGAATACATCATCCACCGCGTTGAAGACGTAACCGAATTTATCCGGCGGAAACGGGCGGGCGCCGGTGACGACAGTCTGCGCGCGCGCCTGGAACAGATGGAAGCCGAGATTTTCCAAAGTTCCCACGAAGTGCAGGAGGTCAACCAGCAACTTCGCACTGTCAACCAGGAGCTTGAAGCCTTCTCGTATTCCGTCTCGCACGACCTGCGCGCGCCGCTGCGCCACATTGACGGCTTCGTAAAGCTGCTCGACAAGCAGGCGCGCGAAAAGCTGGATGAACGCGGGCAGCGGTACTTGAACATCATTGCCGACTCGGCGCGACAAATGGGCGCATTAATCGACGATTTGCTGGTCTTCTCCCGCATGAACCGCGCGGAACTGCGCCAGGCGAAGGTGTCATCGGATTCGCTGGTGCACGAGGCGATTGATGGTTTGCACGTCGAAACGAACGGCCGGCCCATTCACTGGAAAATTGCCACCCTGCCCGAGGTTGAGGCCGACCCCGCCATGCTGCGCCAGGTTTGGGTAAACCTGATTGCCAACGCCGTAAAATACTCCCGCCCGCGGAATCCGGCGGAAATTGAAATCGGTTGTAACGCGGCCAACGGGGAACTCGTCTTTTTCGTCCGGGACAACGGGGTCGGGTTCGACATGCAATATGCGCACAAATTGTTCGGGGTTTTCCAGCGCCTGCATCGCGCGGAGGAATTTGAAGGCACCGGCATCGGGCTGGCCAACGTCCGCCGCATCATTCACCGCCACGGCGGCCGCACCTGGGCGGAGGGAAAAACCGACAGTGGCGCGACTTTTTTCTTTTCCCTGCCAAGAACTCCAACCGAAACGAAAGGATGATCCATGGCTCCCCTAAAACGTATTCTCCTGGTGGAAGACAACGAACGCGACATTGAACTGACCCTCGCCGCACTGGACGAACACAACCTAGTAAACGAAGTCGTCACCGCCCGCGACGGTGCGGAGGCGTTGGATTATCTCCATCACCGCGGCAAATTCGCCGGTCACGCCAATGGCCTGCCGGTGGTCGTGCTGCTGGATTTGAAAATGCCCAAAGTGGACGGCCTTGAAGTATTGCGCCAGATGCGCAGTGACGCCACCCTCAAACACGTGCCGGTGGTGATGATCACGTCGTCGCGGGAGGAACAGGACCTGGTCAACAGCTATCAATTGGGCGTCAATGCTTATGTCGTCAAGCCGGTGGATTTCCAGAAATTCGTCGAATCTGTGAAGCAAATCGGCTTTTTCTGGGCCGTCATCAACGAACCGCCGCCCGGCGCGGTAAAACGCTCCAACTGATGGCAACCGAATTCCTCCAGCACCCGGTGCGCATTCTGCACCTGGAAGACAACGAGCATGATCAGGTCCTCGTCCGTGAAATGCTGCTCGCCGAGGGATTGGCCTGTGAAATTGCGACCGCCAAAACCCGGGAAGATTTCGACTCCACCCTGCGGCTGGCCCGGTACGACCTGATTATTTCCGATTACACGCTGCCGTCGTTCGACGGTCTGCGCGCGTTGTCCCTGGCACGGGAGGTGTGCCCGGAAACCCCCTTCATTTTTTTCTCCGGCACCATCGGCGAGGAGGCGGCCGTGGAGAGCCTCAAAAACGGCGCGGTGGATTATGTACTCAAACAACGGCCGAGCCGGCTGGTCCCGGCCGTGCGTCGGGCGCTGCGCAGTGCGGAGGAACGCGCGCGGCGCCAGCGGGCGGAAAGCGCGTTGCAGCAGAGCGAAGAGCGGCTGCGCATCGTCGCCCGTGCCACCAACGATGTCGTTTGGGAATGGGATATCAAGGCCGACAAAGTCTGGTTCAGTGAAAATTTCCAGACCGTTTTCGGCCATCGTCCGGAAGACACCGGTGCCGCGCTGGAACGCTGGCTGGATTTGATTCATCCCGACGACAAAGGCCGCGTCACCACCGGCATCACCACGTTGCTCGCCAGCGGTGGACGGGTTTGGTGGGATGAACACCGTGTTCGCCGCGCCGACGGTTCCTACGCGCAGGTCCTGGACCGTGCTTCGATCATGTACAACTCCGCCCGCAAGCCGCAACGGATGGTCGGCGTCACCATTGACATGAGCGAGCGCAAACAGGCCGAGCAAAAAATCCGCGAACAGGCCGCACTCCTGGACAAGGCGCAGGATGCCATCATCGTCGCCGAGCTGAATGAAAAGATCACTTATTGGAACCAAAGCGCCGAGCGGATTTATGGTTGGAGCACCGCCGAAGTCATGGGCAAAGACCTTCAGGAAGTGCTGTTTCACGGAAAACCGCCGCCCGAACTTCAGGAAACCATCAAAAGCGTCAGGGAACGCGGTGAATGGATCGGCGAATTGCACGAACTCACCAAGGACGGCCGGCCCGTCATTGTTCAGGGCCGATCCACGCTCATCCGGGATGAACAAGGCCGCCCGAAATCCCTGCTCATCATCAATACCGACATCACCGAACGCAAATTGCTGGAGGAACAATTTCTTCGCGCGCAACGGCTGGAAAGCCTGGGCATACTCGTCAGCGGTATCGCGCATGATTTGAACAACAGCCTGTCCCCCATTCTCATGGGCGTCGAAATCGTGCGCGAGGAAGTGACCTCACCGGAGGTGGAGAGCATTCTGCAAACCATGCAAACCAGCGCGCGACGCAGCGCCGACATGGTGAGGCAGATGCTCACGTTTGTGCGGGGCGGCGAAGCCGGTAAAATGCTCATTCATCCCGCCCAACTGGTGAAGGAAATGGGCCGAATCATCACCGATACCTTCCCCAAATCCATCCAGTGCCGCGTACGCGTGGACAAATCGTCCTGGCCGGTTCACGGGTTGCCCACCCAGTTGCACCAGGTCCTGCTCAACCTTTGTGTCAACGCCCGCGACGCCATGCCCCAGGGCGGCATCCTCACGCTGTCCGTCAAAAATGAGCAACTCAAGCCCGCCGAGGTTGCGCCTCATGCCGGTGCCAAACCGGGAAATTATCTCTGCCTGAGCGTGGCCGACACCGGGACGGGAATTCCCGCCGAACAACTCGGAAAGATTTTCGAGCCGTTTTTCACCACCAAGGCGCCCGGCAAAGGCACGGGCCTCGGGTTGTCCACCTCGCTTAATATCATCCGGCATCATGGCGGTTTTATCACCGTTCACAGCGAAATCGGGCGTGGAACGGAATTCAAATTTCATCTCCCGGCCGCCACCGAAACCCCGGTGGAAACCGTGCCGGGACAAATCACGCTGCCGCCCGGCAACGGCGAATGCATTCTCATCGTGGATGACGAGGAGGCGATTCTCGCCATCATGCGCTCAACGCTGGAAAACTATGGTTACCAGGTCTTGACGGCCGGCAGCGGCCTGGAAGCCATCGCCCGTTTCACCCAGAACTCCGATGCCGTGCACCTCATCATCACTGACCTCGCCATGCCGTTCATGGATGGTCACGCGGCCATCCTGGCTTTGCGCAAAATCCGGCCGGACGTCAAAATCATCGTGGCCAGCGGCTCCGAACGGGAGGTGGAGGATCTGCAGAAACAGGTCCAGACCGACGCCTTTATTCCCAAGCCATTTACGAACGAAAGCCTCCTCAAGACCGTCCACGAAATACTGGCGTCCTGAAAACCGTTTGCGCGGATTTCACAATTTCACCCACCGGCCTTTGTGCTGGGATTCCGCGACCGCCGCCAGTACCCGCTGGTTTTTCACGCCATCCTCAAAGGTGGGTTGCACCGGTTTGCCCTCCACGCAGGCGTTCACGAAATCCGCAACCGTGTGGATAAAAGTGTGTTCGTAGCCAATGAGATGGCCGGGCGGCCACCAGTTGCCAATGAACGGATGGATTCCGCTGCGCTCGGTGACCAGGATGTCCCGAAACCCCTGCCGGTCCTTCGGGTCGTCACCGTTGAAAAATTTCAGGCGGTTCATGTCCTCGAAATCAAAATAAACCGACCCTTTGCTGCCGTTGATTTCGATCGCGATATGATTTTTGCGCCCCGCCGCGAAGCGCGTGGCCTCCAGGTTCGCCAGCGCGCCGTTCTCCATCCGCCCGATGAGCAGCGCCGCATCGTCCACCGTTACCTTGCCCATTTTGCGCGTGCTCCCGCGTTGCGGGACCGGTGCGTCACTTAGCGGCCGCTCCGCCACAAAGGTGTGGAGCAAACCACAAACTTCCTTGAACTCGCCGACCAGGTAACGTCCCAAATCTATGATGTGCGCGTTGATGTCGCCATTGGCGCCGCTGCCGCTGGTCTCCTTCTGCAAACGCCAGTTGATGGGAAATTCCGGGTCCACCAGCCAGTCCTGCGCGTAACGCGCGTGATAATGAAGGATTTTCCCCAGCGCGCCCTCCCCGATCATTTTCTTCGCCAGCGCGATCGCGGGGATCCGACGGTAATTGTGACAGACCATGTGGACGACCCTGGCTTTTTGCGCGGCGGCCAGCATCGCCTCGGCCTGCTTCACATTCAGCGCCAGCGGCTTCTCGCATAAAATGTGTTTCCCGTTGCGCGCCGCGGCGATGGCGATTTCCGCGTGCAAATCATTCGGGGCGCCAATGTCCACGATGTCAATCAACGGCGACTCAACCACCTCGCGCCAGTCGGTCGCGGCGTGTTGCCAGCCGAGTTGTGCCCGCGCCGCCTGCACCCCGGCGGTGTTGCGTCCGCAAAGGGTGTGCAGTTCCACATTGGCCTTGAGATTGAAGAAACGGGGTGCCTGCCGCCAGGCGTTCGAGTGCGCCCTGCCCATGAAGCGGTAGCCGATCAGCCCGACGCGAAAAGTTCTCGCCATAAAAGTTGGGGTTGAACTGGATACGCGCGTCTTTATAGTGAGCCGCGACAGACAAGTCAATCAAATGGCCTTTACCACCGCAGAAATCGCAAAACATCTTGAAGGTGAGGTGCTTGGCAATGCTTCAGCCGTCCTCAAGGGTTTTGCCCCGGCCGACTCCGCCCGGCCGGGCGACCTCACTTTTGCCGAAAACGGGGACTTTTTCGACCGCGCCGAAAAAAGCGCTGCGACCGCCATCATTGCGGACAAGCGCTTTACCTCGACGAAAAAAATCCTGATTCGCGTGTCGAACGCACGCGTCGCCTTCGCCCGGGCGCTCGCGTTGTTCTTTCCGGAACGGACCTTCGCTGCCGGCATTCATCCCACCGCCATCATCGCCGCCGGCGCCAAAATTGATCCGAGCGCGCACATCGGTCCGTATTGCGTGATCGGTGAGCGCGTGCATCTCGGGGCGCGAACGGTTTTGCAGGGCGGCAATTTTATCGGCGACGATTCCAAACTGGGTGATGACGTAAATTTATTTCCGAATGTGACGGTTTATCCGCGCACGGAAATCGGCCGGCGCGTCCGCATTCATGCCAACACCGTGGTGGGTTCGGACGGCTTTGGTTACGTACAGGATGGCCGTATCCACCGCAAAGTGCCGCAGATTGGCAAGGTCGTCATTGGCGACGACGTGGAAATCGGCGCGGGGGTGACCATTGACCGCGCCGCGCTCGACTCGACGGTCATCGGCAAGGGCACGAAAATCGACAACCTCGTGCAAATCGCGCACAACGTCGAAATCGGCGAAGGCTGCCTGCTGATCGCCCAGTCCGGCATCGCCGGCAGTTCAAAACTGGGAAATTATGTCGTCCTGGCCGGACAATCCGGCATCGCCGGGCACTTGAAAATCGGGAATCAGGTTGTCATCACCGGTAAAGCCGGTGTGATGCATGACATTCCTGACGGCGGAAAATGGCTGGGCATTCCCGCCCAACCGGACAAACAGGCCAAACGCCAGATGATTGCCTACCAGCATCTCCCCGATCTGCTCAAACGCGTGACCAAACTGGAAAGGCAAGCCGCCGCGAAATCAAAGCGTGGCAAAAAATAGTTTGGTAGGGACGCGTGGCCACCCGGACGGTGAGTATGGAGAAATTGAAACCGGTAGGGACAGCGCGCTGCGCTGTCTGCGGACGCCGTGGCACG
>Ga0070731_10003241_pt1 | contig 14820 bp, 9 predicted proteins | sample Coa_R1_2_FD_66448 | JGI IMG/M metagenome (GOLD analysis project Ga0070731, IMG submission 66448) | Surface soil microbial communities from Centralia Pennsylvania, which are recovering from an underground coalmine fire - Coalmine... | ecosystem: Environmental > Terrestrial > Soil > Unclassified ... | reverse complement strand
GAGCCGTCGCTGTCGCCCGCGTTGGCGGTGAGCGTGATGTTGGCCGGCGGCACGAAATTGGTCCCCGTCGCGGGGCTCGTCAGCGTCACGGTCGGCGGCGTGTTGCCGACGACCGCGGCCGCGGCCTTGAACACGTTGAGCCGGCCGCCCGACGCCACCAGGCCGGTCCACTGCGGCAGGACGTCGACGTTGTTCATCAGGACGGCTTTGATCGTCTCGGGCGAAAATGCCGGACTGAGCGCGGCAATCAGCGCGGCGCTGCCGGCCACGTGCGGCGTCGCCATGCTCGTGCCGCTCAGCGTGCCGTAGCCGGCGCCGTACGTGCTCGTGATGTCCGTGCCGGGCGCGGCAAGATGCACCGACGTTCCAAAATCGCTGAAGCTGGCCCGGTTGTCGGATTCGTCCGAGGCCGCGACCGAGATGATGCTCGACGACGGCATGCTCGCCGGATCGAACGGCGCGGTGTCGTTGCTGGTGCCGTTGTTGCCGGCGGCAAAGGCGTTGAGAATGCCGGCGTTGCCGGCCGCGTCGATCGCGCTCTGTAGCGCCGTGTCGATGCCCCCGCTTCTCGGAGCGCCCCAGCTGTTGTTCGTGACGCGGATATTCACGCCGCGCTGCTTCATCATGACGACGTAGTTGAAGCACTCGATGGCGCCCGCGTCCGACCCGCTGCCGGACGAACTCAGAAACTTGCACGCGAGGATTTTCGTGTTCCAGTTGACGCCGACCACGCCGGTGCCGTTGTTGCCGACCGCCGCCATGGTGCCGGCCGTGTGCGTCCCGTGGCCGTTGTCGTCCATCGGATCGCCGCGCCGCGGATCCAGGCCGCTGTACAGCACGTTGATGCCGTGCACATCGTCCACATATCCGTCGCCGTCGTCGTCCAGGCCGTTGCTGGCGTCCGCACCGTTGTGGCCGGACTCACCTGGATTCGTCCAGATGTTGGCGGCCAGGTCCTCGTGGTTGTAGTTGATCCCCGTGTCGATGTCGGCGACGACGATGCTGCTGTCGCCGGTCGTGTAGGCGGACCAGACGTTCTGCGCCTGAATTCTCTGCAGGCCCCAGAGCGTGCCGTTCAGCCAGAGCGGATCGTTGGGGTTACCGAGGTCGGTCGCGTGACGGACGTAATTCGGCTGCGCGAACAGCACGTCCGGGTTGGCGCTGAGCGCGGCCACGGCGGCTTCGACGCTCTGACCAACGGGCAGCGCGAGATGGTGCATGTCGAACTGGCCGAAGTGATGAAGAACCCGCGCGCTCCAGGCCGCGAGCACGGTGTCGCGCCGCGATTGCGACGCGCCAGGACGGAATTTGACGATGACCTCGCCGGGGACGTACGCGGGATTCGACGCGGGTTGTTGCCCGCTGACGCCGCTCAAATATCCTGCGAGGCAGACGAGGAGCGCAACGCTCAGTCGCTTCATATCAGCGCCAGTCCGGATCGAGATCCGGGTAAGAGAATAAGTAGTATGGAAACGCCCGTATCAAAAGGGCGCATACATTTTACGTGCGGCGCGCCCTCTGATCCATATATCGAACAGGCGCGAGCATTTGGAGAGGCCCCCGATCGTTGATACCCCAGCAGGCAGAACAATGTCTGCCAGGCAGTGCCAACAAAACTGTGAGGAAGTGTTACCGGCTGTTGGCGGGCGAGAGGATCGGATCCGGAGACGTCGCCGGAGCCCGATGCAGCCAGCGCTCGAGCGTCCAAACGGCCCACAGCGCGTAGCTCTGATCCGACTCGCCCCTCCGGTGCGCCTCGAAGCGCCGTCGAAGCTCGGCGGCGTCGAGCAGCGATGACACGGAAGAACTGCGGGCGAGTACCTCGTCTTCGAACCGGGCTGCGTAGGCGCCCGAGATCCACGCGCCGATCGGGGCGGTGAAGCCGCGCTTGGGCAGCGACCACAAACCGGCGGGCAGGCGCTGCTTGGCCAGCGCCCGCAACAACACTTTGCCCTGGCCGCCGACCTGTTTGCGCGACGCGGGAATTCTGAACGCGAGCTCGACCATCTTGCGATCGAGCAGCGGGCAGCGCACTTCGAGGCTGTGCGCCATGCTCATGCGGTCCACCTTCACGAGCGGGTCATTCGGCAAATACACTTTCAGATCGGCGTACTCGGCGCGCTGCACGTGGTTCTTCGACGGACATCGCCGGTACGGTTCGGTGACGGCTTCGTAGACCGGACTCGATTCGACGGATCGGTCGGGGGCGACGCCGGCGAGCGCGCGCGCGTCGTGGGCTTTCAGGAACGTCAAGTCGGAGTAGTAGGCGCCGGCGGGATCACGGCCGAGATTTTCGAGAATCGTGCCGGCGCGAAGCGCGCGCGGCAGCCGGCGGCTGCGCGGCCACTGAGCGCCGAGCCAGCCCGCGACCGGCGCCACGACCGACGGCATCCACTCTCGAGCCGCGGCTTCCATCTCATGCGGCACGTACCGGAAGTCGTAGCCCGCGAACGTCTCGTCGCCGCCGTCGCCGGTGAGCGCGACGGTGACGTGCCTGCGTGCCGCTCTCGACACATACCAGGTTGGAATGGCCGATGAATCCGCCAGCGGTTCGCCAAGTCCGGCGACGACCGGCCCGATCACCTCGTCGAGCCGGGGTTCGATCGTTTCCGGAAAATGTCTGCTGTGAAAGGCCTGGGCGGTGAGCGCCGCCGCCTCGAGCTCGTTGTGCGCCGCGTCGCTGAATCCGACCGACGCCGTGACGAGGCGATCGCCGAGCGCTTCGGCCATGTAGGAGACGACGAGACCCGAGTCGATGCCGCCGCTGAGAAACGCGCCGAGCGGCACTTCGCTCTCGAGCCGCTCGTGCACGGCACGGCGAAGCGTCGAGTCGATCTCGGCGATCAGCTGTTCCGTAGGCCGATCGTCGGTATCGAATTCGGTGACGTCCCAGTATTGTCGCGTCTCGACCCGGCCGTTGGCGATGCGCAGCCAGTGGCCCGGCATCAGCTTCTGGACGCCGCGATAGATCGTCGACGGCGCCAGCACGTATCCGAGCGAGAGGTAGCCTTCGACGGCGCTGAGATCGATCTCCTGGCGCCAGAGCGGCGACTCGGCGAGGGCGGGCAGTTCGCTGGCGAAGTGAAACATCCCGTCGAGGACGGTATAAAAAAACGGCTTCTTGCCGAGCCGATCGCGCGCGGCAAACAACTCGCGCCGGCGGCCGTCGTAAATCGCGAACACGAACATCCCCTCGAGCTTGTCGACGCACGCCGGTCCGTACTCTTCGTAGGCGTGCAGGATGACTTCGGTATCGGACGCGGTGCGGAAGACGTGCCCGCGCGATTCGAGCACGGGTTTGAGATCGCGGTGGTTGTAGACCTCGCCGTTGAACGTGATCCAGCACGACTCGTCCTCGTTCGTCATCGGCTGATGGCCGCGGGCGCGGTCGATGATGGCCAGCCGCCGGTGTCCGAACGCGACGGGCGGCGCGTTGAAAAATCCGTCGCCGTCAGGTCCGCGATGAGCGATGGCCGCTGTCATCCGCGGCACGGCGGCGCGGGCGTCGGGATGCAGCGGGCCCTCGAGCGCGAAGGCGCCGGCGATGCCGCACATCAGGCCACCTCGTGGTAGACGTCGCGATATTCGCGGATCATCCGTTCCAATGTAAACCGTTCCTCGACTCGCGCGCGGCCGCCATCGCCGAGACGACGCCGCAGCTCGGGTTGGCCCGAGAGCTCGAGGATGGCGCCGGCAAGCGCCGCCGGATTCCTCGACGGGATGAACCGGCCGCACGTCTCGTCGATGACCTCGGGCGTGCCACCGACACGCGTGGCGACCACCGGCAGACCGGCCGCCATGGCCTCGAGAATCGTGAGCGACACGCCCTCGCTGACCGAGCAGTTGACGTAGACATCGCTCCCGGCCAGCCACTGCCGGGCGTCGTCTCGATGCCCGGCAAACCGGACGGCGATCGCAGGCTGGGCCGCCAGGGCGATCTGCTGCAGATGGTCGCGTTCCGGCCCGTCGCCGATGACCAACAGCAGAATCGGCACGGCGGTCGAGATCTGCGAACACGCGGCGATCAGCGTCCCGAGATCCTTCACCGGATCGAGACGCGCGATGGTCGCCACCACAAGCACGTCGTCGCCGACGCCCATCCATTCGCGAGCCCGAGCGCGGGCGCCGGCATCGGGCCGAGGTCCGACGTCGATGCCGTTGTAAATCACGTCGATGGCGTCGTCTCTGAAGCCTTCGCCGGTCATGTGCGCCTTGAGATCCCTCGACACGGCAAACACGCGCCGCGGCATTCTCGACAGCACGCGATTGGCGATTCGGCGCTTGGCCGACGGCGGCGCGTCGGACAGGCGTCCGTGTTCGGTGAATACGATGCCGGCGCGCGTGCCGCGTGCTCGCGCCAGACAGCTGTACACGAACGGCGAGTAATGGTGCGCGTGGATCACGTTCGCTTCGTGTTCACGGGCGTGGCGGGCGACCTGGCCGCCCAGTCCCGGGCGAAACCCTGATTGTCTGCCGAGCGCCGCCACCGTGACGCCTTGCCGGGCGACTTCTTCCGCCCACAGGCCAGGCTCGTCAAGGCAGCAAACCCTCATCGGAATCTCCGACCTGAGCCGTGACACCAGTTCGACAACCAGCCGTTCGGTCCCTCCCGGCTTCAGACTCAACACCACCTGAAGGACACGAGGTCCGCTCATCGCCGGACTGCCATCGTCAGCCTTTCAGGCTCTTCAGGACGTTGCGCGCGTTGTCCGCGCCGTCGAAGTTCGAGCTGAGCGACAGCGCTTTTTGCAGTGTCTCACGAGCGAGCGACTTGTCGTTGTTCTGGGCGTAAGCCAGGCCGAGATGATAGACGTACACCGGATTGGCGGGCTGCGCGGCCACCGACTGTTTGAACGACGCGATCGCGAGCGTCGGCAGGTTCTTCTTGTAGTACACCCATCCGAGCGTGTCATCGACTTCGTGCCGGTTCGGCAGACCGGCCTTCGCGGTCTGGGCGAGCTGCAGCGCGATGTCGAGATTTTCATTCCGATCGGCGTAGACCTGGGCCAGGTTGTTGGCGGCGATCGGCGCGCGCGGATCCATCGTGAGGATCTTCTTGTAGCCGGCCTCGGCGGCATCGACCTTGTTCTGAAGGTGCAGCAGGATCGCCAGGATGGTCTGGTTCGCGATCGATTTGGGTTGAAGGTCCGCCAGTTTCTGGAACTCTGCGGTGGCCTCCGGCAGACGCCGCTGCGCGACGTACAACGCGGCCAGCGCGGAATACGCTTCCATGCTGCCGGGATTCAATTCCACGGCGCGCCTGAGCGATCGCTCGGCGGCGTCGTACTGGCCCGTTTCCATCTCGGTCTGGCCCGCCAGAACCTGAAACTCGGATTTCGTCGGATTGCTCGACGCCGCCTTCTCGGCGACGGCTCTCGCGCCAGCCGCGTTCTTCTGTTTCAAATCGACGTTCACCAGGCCCCGCAGCGCCGGAATGCTCGTCGGCGTGCTGACCAGCACGTGTTCGAACGAGGCGCGGGCCGCGGCCAGTTCACCCTTGGCCAACTGCAGCGAGCCTAATTCGGTTTGAACGGCGGGATCGTCGGGAAACTGTTTCATCAGCACTTTGATGGGAGCTTCGGCGGCGGCCACATGGCCCGCGCCGAGGTCCGCGCTGGCGAGCGTCAGATAGCCGTCGGCGTTTGCCGGCAGGCCCCGCACCGCAATTTCCGCGTAGTGAATCGAGTCCTGATACTTGCCTTGCCTGAGAGTCAGCTTGGCCAATTCGAGATCGGCGCGCGCGAAGTCCGGATTGGCCTTGAGCGCGTCCGTTTGAGCCGCGATCGCGTCGTCGATCATCTGCGCGTCGGCGAGGATCGTGCCCATGACGTAGTGCGCCTGAGCGGATCCTTCGTTCGACGCGACCGCCGCCTTGATCGTTTTGAGCGCGTCGTCGTGCTTGCCATCGATTTGCAGGAGCTGCGCTTTGGCGACGAGCGCCTCGGTCTGGTGAGGCTCGGCCTTGAGCACCTCGTCGATGAGCCGATAGACCTCGGAGTGATCGGGGGAGTAGAGGCCGAGCGCCGCCAGCCGCAGCTTCGCGGCCTGAGACGCCTGGCCCGGCGGCTCCTGAGCGATTTTTTCGAGCAGCGCCTTGGCGTCCGCCAGACGTCCGGCCGTGACGTAGTAGTCGGCCAACGCGAACCGCGTGTTGCTGTTCGGATCGTTCGCGAGCACGATCTTCAGCGGCTTCTCTGCATCCGCCATCCGGTTCGACGTCACGTAGAGCGCAGCCAGCGCGCGATTGGCGAGCACGTTGGTCGGCTCGATCGCGAGCGCGTCTTTCAGTGCCTGCTCAGCATCGGCGGTGCGGCGAGTGGCCCAGTAGAAATTCGCGAGCGCCAGTCGCGGTGTCATCGCGTTTGGCGCAGCCGTGATCGCGTTCTTGAACGAAAGCTCCGCGCGCGCTTTGTCGCCCTTGGCGTACTGGACCATGCCGAGCTCGGTGTACCCGAGGCCGCGCGACGGATCCGTATGGATGGCGTCTTCCATCTCCTTCAGCGCGGAGTCGAGATCCTTCATGCCGGCCAGCGCGTTGCCCTTCAGAATCTGTGCATCGACGTTTCGCGGATCGATCGCCAGGACCTTCTCTGCCTGCCCTCGCGCGTCGTCGTATTTCCCGGCGATCAGCAGCATTTGTCCTGCCGTGATGTGGGCCTTGGGATCGTTCGGTAGCAAGTCCGCCGCCCGGACGTATTGCGGAAAGGCCTTGTCAGGACTTCCCTCCAACATGTAGGCATTGCCGAGTTTCTGGCGTGCGAGCCCCGACCGGGGATCCGCCTGAACGGCGCCGAGGTACTCCACGATCGCCTCCGGCACCTTGCGCTGGTTGATATAGGCGTCGCCTTGCTTGATGTGCTGGTCGACGGTGCCCTGGCCCCTGCCGCAATGAGCAACCGCCGCCGACATCGCAGCCAGCGCCAGGAAGCGGATCAATATCAAACTTGATGCTTTTTGCACGCGCGACCTCCAACCGGGGGCTTTCCACCATGCAGAGCAAGCGTCGTTCCGACGCCATCCGCCAGGAAAACAGGTACTAAGTCTATGCCAGTTGAGGTTTTAGCACGATCTGACCATGATCGACAGGATTCAGGAAGGTTATCGTGAGGCAGACTTCTTGGTGGGATAGCCGACTATCTGACTCAGCCGACGGCGAAGGTACAAAAACAAGGGCTCCCGACGAGGTGTCGGAAGCCCCTGAGGGTAAAACCAGAACCCGCGTGTTACCAGTTACTTGCGGAAACGACGACGGATGGCGCCGCTGATGCCGACGAGGCCGCTTCCGAGAAGCAGCATCGACGCCGGCTCCGGAACCGCCGTGGTGGTCACGGTGGCCGTCGAGCTGTAGACCGACGTGTCGGTCGAGCTCAGGTTGAAGATCGTGTCGCTGATCAGCGAGTAGAGCGACGAACCTGGCGTCACGAGCACCGCACCCGGATCGTTGCTGCAGTTGGTGGCCTGTGGCGGGTTGGCCGGCGTGCAGGACGCCACGAGGCTGGCGCTGCCGACCGGGGGAATCGCCGACGAGTTCGACGCCGAGTAGAACGCCTGCATCGAAATCTGCTCGAGCACGCCCGTGTCGACGGCCGTGACACCCAGCGAGTTATCGAGCAAGAAGCCGCCGATCGTCACCGGCAGCGTGTAGCCCGTGACGATTTCGTAGATGTTCAGCGCGTTGCTGTTCGTGTTCGTCACACGCTGAACAATGCTCGTCGAGTCCTGCTCGAACGACTGCGAAGGGCTCACACCGTTGACGCCACTGCCGTTGACGCTGTAGCTGAAGTCACCTTCAATTCCGCTACCACCACCGGAGCCCAAGCTCGTGCACGCGAAGCCGACCTGGCAAACCTGGAACGTGACGACCAGGGCTGCCTCAGCCTTTGAAACAATACCCAACGCGAGGAACGCGGCCGCCGCGCCCATCAACAACACTCTCTTCATAACTGTTTCCTCCCCAAAAATTCCCAAACGATCGCGCCCATCGCGAGGCGAGCAACCGGGGGCTATCTAAGCAAGACCACTGCCCGATTGGAATCTGAGAGTTCTCTGGAGTTAAGATCTTCTAAGACAATGACTTGAGGGTAATCACCAATCCGAGGCCTGCCTGAAAAGTCATCCCTCCGGGCAACTTAAGGAGGCATTGGCGCACTTGGCGCACTCAACCCCCAAGTTGGGCCAGCGTTTTTCGTGCGTCGTCCGCCTCGCCGAAGGGAACCTTTGACGACAGGGCGATGCGAAGTTCCCGCTTCGCCTTGTCGAGGTCACCGTACAAAACGTACGCCTTTGCCAGGTGGTAGTGATTGACCGGTTCCTCGGGCTCTTTCTTGACGGCGACCTCGAGAAAGGCCACGGCATCAGAGGCCATTTCCTTCTTGTAGCAAATCCAGCCGAGCGTGTCGTTGACGTGAGGCTCGTCGGGCAGCTGTTTCTGGGCCGTCCGGGCGAGTTCGAGGGCCTGATCCAGGTTCCGGTTCGACGCGACGTAAATCCACGCCAGATTGTTGGCCGCGACCGCCGCCTGTTTGTCGAGCAGCAGCACGTCCTGATACTGCTTCTCAGCCCCGGCGGTATCGCCTTTGGCTTCCATCAGCATGCCCAGCATGGTGTTCGCCGGCACCGACTTCGGATTGCGCCTCACCAGCTCCTGAAACTGATCCTTGGCGTCGTCCAGCTTGTGCTGGCTGATATAGACCTGCCCGAGCAGGCTGTAGGCGGCCAGCTTCGACGGCGCGACTTCGATCGCCTTCTTGAGCAGCTCTTCGGCCTTCGCCAGGTTGCCGGCGCTGCCGTAGGTCTTGGCCGCCAGGATCAGAAACTCGCCGTCGTTGTCGTGCGTCTTGAGATTCGCGTCAATCAGTTTCGTGGCGTCAGCCGCATGGCCCGTGCGCATGTCGACGGTCACGAGCCCTGTGGCCGCCTCGCGGTCGGTGGGCGAGAGCTGCAGCGCCTTCGCATACGTCGCGCGAGCCGCGTCCATCTGGTTGGACGCGAGCTGCTCGGCGGCGACCAGATCCAGCACGGTGGGTGAGGTCGGATAGTCCTTTTGCAGCGACGCGATCTCGTCTTTCGCGCGAGTCGTGTTGCCCTGCGCGAGCCACACGCGCGCGACCATGCTGCGCGCGAGCGGATTCTTCGGCTGCAGGGCGAGCGCCGCCTGCGCGTACGTGCTCGCCTTGTCGAACGAGCGGGTCGACAGGCTGAGCGCCGCCAGCGCGAGATTGGCGGTCACCGGCTGCGCGCGCCGCTTCAGGGCCTCTTCGTACGCTTTGATCGCTTCCTCGGGATGATCGGACGACGCCTCGATGTTGCCGATCAGCACAAACGCGTCGCCGGCGGACGACGAGTTGGGCTCGTCCTTCACAATCGAGTTGGCCTGCGCGAGCGCATCGTCGCGCTTGCCGTCGGCGGCCAGCAGGCGCGCGTCGAGCAGGCGCGCCGGCATTTCCTTGGGATGCTTGCTCAGCACCTCCGTGATTCTCGCCAGCGCCTGCGCGCGCATGCCCTGCGCCGCGTCGAGCGCCGCCAGTCGTGTCGTCGCGGCCGCGTACGACGCGTCCTTCGCGGCCAAATCCGTCAACACCTGCCGCGCCTCGTCGTATTTTTTTGCGACGACGTAGTAGTCGGCCAGCGCGATATTCGCCGCTGTGGTGTCGGCCGTCTTGGCGATCGCGCGAAAGTAGGGCTCGGCGTCGTTGACGCGGTTCGACACCATGTAGAACAGCCCGAGCGCGCGATTGGCCATGACGTTCGTCGGATCGAGCGCGAGCGCGTCCTTCAACGCCTTTTCAGCTTCGGGTGCGCGATTGCTGCGCATCAGAAAACTGGCGAGCGACAGGCGCGCCTCCACCGATTTCGGCGCGACCTCGACCGCCTTGCGGAAGTTGGCTTCCGCCTCCGGCATCTTGCCGGCCACGGCATTCAACGTCCCGATGTTGGCGTAGGCCGTGTCCTTGTCGGGCGCGAGCGCAATCGCATCCTGATATTCCGTCATCGCGCCGTCGACGTCTTTGAGACCCGCCATGCCGTTGCCGAGCAGGATCATCGCGTCGGCGTTCTTCGGATCGATCGCGAGCGCCTTTTTCGCGCGCGTCTTGGCGTCCTCGAATCCGCCGGCGACGAGCAGCATGTTGCCCGCCTTGAGCTGGGCGGTCACGTCGTTCGGCAGCAAATCCGCGGCGCGAACGTAGGCGCCGAGGGCGGCGCGCATGTCGCTCTTGTGTGTGTACGCTTCGGCGAGTTTCGAATACGCGTCGCCGCGCTTCGGCGCGATCTGCAGCGTCGCGCGATACTCGAGAATCGCCTCGGACCACTGCGACTTGTCGAAGAACTCGTTGCCCTTCTTGAAGTGCTCGTCGGCGTTCGGCTTGCTGCAGGCCGGCACGCCGGCCACGACGAAACACACGAGACAGGCGAGCAGCACGCGGCGCATAAGACCTCAGTTCGGAAGAAACGTGCCGAGCACCGGCAGCAAGTCGTGGACGAAGCCGAGCGCGACGGCATCGGCGCCGGCGAGCGCTTCAGGCGAATCGCCGGCGACCGGCGCAATCACGCGGACGATCGACCCATCCGTGCGGTTCAGCCGGACCGCGTCGGAGATCAGATAAAACTTGCTCCAGTACTCGCTGGCGACGATGCGGCCGTGGCTTTGATACCAGTAGAGCGCGACCTGGCGATCGAGCCCTTTTTGAATCACGTAGCGATTGACGGGCACGGTCGTGCCCGGCGTCTGCGGATTTTCGATTTGGATGATCGATTGCGAGACCGGTTCCCAGCCCGCGCCCGGCAGACAATTCTGCGGCGAATGAATGGTCTCGCCCTGCCGCTGGCTCTGCCAGTACCCGATGTAAAGACTAATCACGGCGGTCTTCGACTTGACGTAATTGCGGGTCACATAATCGGTGAGACCCAGCACGGCCAGGACGTTGTCGGCGAGCGGCGGTTGCAGCTCGCCGCGCCATCCCGCGATCTGCATCGGAAACGTGTCGAACGACGCGCGCATCGGCACGTTCTCGTACCGATCGGCCCGCGCGACGACGCCGGCGGAAACCAGCAGTGCGGCGACGATGATGATGATGCGAGCGCGCATGTCAGCGGCCTCCCGTGTTACGCGGCCGGCGCCTGGCCGGCGTGTGGCAGATCGGCGTGGCGGTCCGGCGCCAGCCGGACGATCAGTTTCTGCAAGGCGAGGATCAACGCGAAGGCGACGATGAACACGACCCAGCCGGAGAACTCATGAAAGAAACCTTCGGCGGCCTGCGGTCCCCACCAGTGGGCGAGCATGCCCGTGCCGGCCACGCGCGCGCCGTTGGCCACGATGGCGACCGGAATCGTCGAGGCCACGATCGCCAGACGCACCCACGCGCGGGAATCGGAAAAATAGCCGTACACGATTCCCAGCGTGATGAGCGACACCAGCGAGCGGATGCCGCTGCAGGCCTCGGCGACCTCGAGTTGCGTGTTCGCCAGAATCAACACGTTGCCCTCGCGAAGGACCGGAATATTCACCGCGGAGATCGCCCACTCGCCCGCGCGCGACGCGAGCAGCTGCAGCGGAAACGCAATCTGATTGAAGATGATCGCCGGAATCGGAATCATCAACAGCAGAAACGCCAGCGGAAATCCGAGAATCCGCAGGTGGCGCCATCCGAACAGAAACACGATGATGCCGGCCAGCGTCGCGAGCAGCGAGATCCGGCTGAGAAACAATTCCGATCCGAGCAGTCCCGCGAGCAGCACCAGAATGCCGGCGGCAAACACGACGAGCCCCATCCAGCTCGGATTGATCGGCGTCGCCTGCAGAACCCTTCGCCGCTCCCAGGCGAAATACGCGGCCAGCGGCAGGATCAGAAACCCGTGCGAATAATTGCCGTCGACGATCCACGCGTCGACCAGTCGAACGAACACCTGCCAGTAGACCAGGGCCAGCCCCGCGGCGATCACGCCGATCGCGGCGATCCTTTTCGCGTCGAGCGTCATTTCAGCTGATCTCTCAACGCCTTGACGTCGTCGCGATCCGTGGCCTTGGGATCGGCCTTGAGCGCGGCATCGAGTTCCTTGCGCGCCCTGACCAGATCGTGAAGCGCGGCATGCACGATGCCCGCGTGCACGAGGATGTCGACGTTGGTCGGCATCGCGGCCTCCGCGCGTTCGAGCAGCGGCGCCGCGGTGCGATCGTCGCCGAGCAGATGCTGCACCCAGGCCAGCGTATCCGCCACGATCGGCTGCGGCAACACGCGAAACGCTTTTTCGGCGATCGGCAGCGCGTCTTTCGGCTGATGCAGACGTTCGGCGAGGCTGTAGGCGAGATTGTTGAGCGCCAGGCCGTTCTGCGGATCGACGGCGAGGATCCGACGATAGCGATCGACGGCCTTGTCGAACTCGTTGCGGCTTTCGTAGAGCGTCGCGAGCGCGAATTGCGCCACGGTGAGGCGCGGCTCGATCTCGGTCGCTTTCATCAGCAGCGTCTCGTCGTCGCTGTGATTCTCGCGTCCGTTCTCGGCGTCTTTCTTCAGGAGCAACTTCAGCGCTTCGGGTTTCAGCCCGCCGCGGACGAGGACCTCGAGCCGGCGAGCGGCAAACAACGCCGGCAACTCTGTCTCGGGATCGAGATCCTTGGCGATTTCGTCTGGCCGAAGCACGTTCTTGCGAAATGGCGCGCACAACGGATCGCCGACGATGACCGTCTGCCAGCTCAGAAAGGGCATCGCCAGATAAAACGACTCCGCCAGATTGAAACCGGCGAGGTAGGCAGGAAACAGAATCTGCGGGCGAATCGTCGCGTCGAGATACGGTTCGGCGACATGCGCCGAGACGCCGGTGATGCCGTCTCGAATCAAATCGCCCGCGAGCGATTGGAAGCTGCCGGCAAACTGCGGTCCGCCGTTGGGATTGCTCGGCTTCCAGTCGGCCGGCGGTTCCTGAAATGTCCGTCCGTCGGTGCTGACGAACATGCCGCCGATGGCGCCGGGCGAGAAGGTCAATCCGAAACGGCGCAGCTGATTCGTGCGGTCGTTCGATCCCCACGAGTAGTAGCCGAGCACGGGATCGGGGGTCGAGGCCGCGGCCGTGGTCATCTCGAGCAGCACGCGATCGCCCGCGCCCGACGCGCGCAAGCGCGTGGCGGCCTCGTCCAGCCATCGATCGCCGCCCGCATCGTCGAACGTCGAGCCTTTCTGATCGAGCACGATGCGCCCGTCCTGCGACGGCGCCGAGCCGCGATCGATCAGTTTCAGGACATCGGCGACTGAAAAACCGTCGAGGCGCGTGACCAGATACAACTCGGAGGCAAATCGCGTGAACGGCTTCGCGTCGCCGACCGGCTTCTGATCGAGATACAGCGGATTGGCAATCCGCCCCACGATCGGATATTGGCGGCCGACCAGCTTGCCGTAGAGCAATGTCAGTTCCGAATCGACGCTGGCGACGGTGCCGTCGAGTCCGGCGGTGCCGTTCACCCGCAGCGGCACGCCTTTCGTGAGGACGATGTAGAGAATCTTGTCTTGCAGACTGTGACGCGACAGCCAGGCCGCGATGGGCGCTTCGATCGCGCGGTCGTACTCTTCCCGCTGAACCGTGTCGGTCACGACGGTCTGGATCCGCACGACGTGATCCTGCGGAAGTCCGCGCTTCTTGAGGTAGTAGTCGCCGATCTGCGTCGAGGCCGGGGCCTTCTCGTTGATCACCAGCAGGACGTTGTCCGCCGTTTGCGCGGCAGCCTGAGCTGCAGCACCCACGACTGCCAGCGCGAACAACGCAACGGGAAATTTACGCAGCGGATTCAGAAACACCCTGGCCTCGAAAGGGGGGATTTCATTGTATGTCGAAACGATGGGTCGGCCTGCGCCATGACAAATACGGAATCGGCAGGACTCGAGATCTCTAAAGCGAAAATAAGGCGAACACGCGGCGCTCGCCAGGCTTCCTTCGCGAATGCGTGGGTGTGGTGCTACGAGTCGAACGAGACGATCGGCTTGGCGGCCTGCAACATGTCGTCCGCGGCAGGCGGCTTGGCCGGCCCGGCCTGTTGGTACACCTGCCCGTCGGCGGTGTCCACACGAAGCATGTACGAAATAGGCAGCAGATCGAGAATGGCCGCCAGCGATTTGAGCAGCGCAGGCGCGAGGTGATTTTCGTCTTCAGGCGTCAGCGTCGAGACGAACCGAATGTTCACAACGTGTTACGCAGGCAATCGCCGTTCCCGAAACCAAATGACGTTTTTGCAACGCTTTTCTACAATGGCGAGAATCTTGTCGCCGCTTGAGATGACATTGGTCGCCGACTTCGAGGTCGGACGGCTCAGCTAACCGCCAGGCCGTCCGATGATTGCCGGCACCCACGTCCGGTTGATGCACACGCCGATGATGCCCTTCATTCCTGAAAACGGATCCGCCGAACCGCAGGTCGCCGGAGAACCACCGGACTCCTGACCGCCGCCCTTCGAGACGGACTGCTGCATGCCGGGCGGCAACCAGCCGCCGCCGACGCAGCTTCCGCCGCCAAGCGCCGCATAGGGATCCGATGTCGTGCATCCGCCGCCGGAACTGGCGCCGTCAAAGATCGGAGGCGCAGACGTATTGCTCGGGGCTGTCGTCGGCAGCGAATATCCGGGCGGCGTCCACGTGCCGGCCACACAGGTGCCGCCGCCAAGGGCTGCGAATGGATCCTGTCCGACGCAGCCGCCGGTGGTCACTGTGCCGCGGCTGGCCGTGTCGCCAGACCCCGAGGCGACGGGAGTTCCCGGCAACGTCGCGTGATCGTTGATCAGGAACGTGACTGCCGCCGAGACCGTCGTCGCGCCCTGGTTGTCGGTGGCGATGGCCG
>Ga0070731_10003240_pt1 | contig 14821 bp, 9 predicted proteins | sample Coa_R1_2_FD_66448 | JGI IMG/M metagenome (GOLD analysis project Ga0070731, IMG submission 66448) | Surface soil microbial communities from Centralia Pennsylvania, which are recovering from an underground coalmine fire - Coalmine... | ecosystem: Environmental > Terrestrial > Soil > Unclassified ... | reverse complement strand
AGTTCGCGGCAGGCCACTTCACGTCGGCGTGCTCCGTCACCATCTATAAGGGCGCCGCCTTCGGTGCGGACTTCCAGGGCAACGCATTCTGCTGCGAGCCCGTCCATAATCTGGTCCATCGCGATCTCCTGGAGGAGAAGGGCGCCAGCTTCGTCGCGAAGCGGGCGTATGAGAAGTCCGAGTTTCTCTCGTCCACCGACAACTGGTGTCGCCCCGTCAACCTGTGCTGCGGGCCCGACGGCGCGCTTTATGTGGTCGACATGTACCGCGCGGTGATCGAGCACCCGCAATGGATTCCGCTGGAGATGCAGAAGCGCGTCGACCTCCGGGCAGGGTGGGACAAAGGGCGCATCTACCGGGTGACCCCGGAGCGGTGGAGCGCCGGGCCGCGGCCGAAGATGTCGAGCCAGGGATCCGCCGACCTCGTCGCCTACCTGGAACACCCCAACGCGTGGTGGCGTCAGACCGCCCAGCGGCTCCTCCTCGAGCGCCACGACGCGTCCGCGGTCGGGCCGCTCCGGAAGATCGCGCGGGAATCCCGGAGTCCCCTCGGGCGCATCCACGCGCTCTGGACGCTGGAAGGGCTGGGCGCCTTGGACATCGGGGACCTCTATAACAATTTCCTGAAGGGCGATGAACGGGTGCGCGAGCAGGCTCTTCGGGTGGCGGAACCCCATTTGGGGGAGTGGACCCGGCTTCGCCGGGATCTCGTGACGCTGGCAAAAGCGGACACTCCGCGTCTGCGATTCCAGCTCGCGTTCACCGCGGGCTATGTCGAGGATTCGGAGGCAACCCTTGCCGGCATTCTCGTCCAGGACTCGGAAGACAAGTGGACGCGCCTGGCGGCCCTCAGCTCGCTCCGGAAGCCGCCCACCGTCCTTCTGTCCCGCCTGCCGGACTCGTTCCTCGAGCGGGGAAGTCCGGGCTGCCTCGAGTTGGTCCGGCAGCTCGGAGAGCTGACCGGCGCGGCCCGCGACGAAGCCCAGGTGGTCGACTGGCTCAAGTCCATCGCAAGCCCCGCCGCGGCGCCGCAGCGGTGGAGGCTCGTGGCCCTTTCCTCGATGGCCCCGTCCATCCGGCGCGGCGGCATGAAGCTCGAGGGCCTGCTCGAAACGTCCGGCACGGCGACCGTCGCCCGGGGCTGGAGGTCGGCCCTCCTGGAATCGGCGGTCGATCCGGCCCGCGACGTCACCGAACGCGTCAGTGCGATCGAGCTGCTGGCGATGATCCCTCCCCCGGACATGCCGGCGGCCATGGAAAAGCTGCTCACGCCGAAGGAGTCTCCCCAGGTTCAGGTCGCCGCGGTGCGCGCGCTGGGCACCGACGCGGCGGCGAAGCTGCTCGATGGGTGGGCCCGCTACACCGCCCCCGTGCGGCGGGAAGTCCTCTCGGCCTGCCTCTCCAAGCCGACGACGGTCGACGGCGTGGTCGAGCGCCTCGAAAAGGGAGAGATCCGACCGGTCGAGTTGGAGCCCCAGCAGCGCGACGCGCTCCTGAAGAATCCGTCGGCGGACATCCGCGATCGGGTGAAGAAGGTCATCGCGTCGAAGATCTCCGACGATCGCGAGAAACTGATCGAGGAAACCTGGGCCAAGCTCCAGAATCTGAAGGGCGATCCGGTCGCCGGCGAGAAGGTCTATCAGACGACCTGCGCGACGTGTCACCGCCTGAACGGACAGGGCTTCGAGGTCGGCCCGTCGCTGTCGTCGGTCGCCGGCCGCGAGAAGCGGGCCCTGCTCACGGATATCCTGGACCCGAACCGGGCCATCGCGCCGCAATTCCAGGTCTATCTGGTGAAGGTCGCCGGCATCAACGACCCCGTCTCCGGCATCATCGCGGCGGAGACTCCGTCCAGCATCACGCTCCGCCGGGCGAACCAGGAGGAGACGATCGTCCTCCGGCGCGACATCCTCGAAATCAAGGCCTGGCCGGCGTCGCTCATGCCCGAGGGCGTGGAGAACAACGTCAACGCCCAGGGCTTTGCCGATCTCCTTGAATTCATCCAGCGGGGTCCGGCGCGATGAGACTGCTGGCGCTTCTGCTGCTGGCCGGCTGCACGGCGGTGCCGGCCGGCCCGACCTCGATGAAAGCCGGCACCGCGAGGATCAAGATCACCCCCGGGGAGCCCGTCCTGATGGCCGGCTACGGGTCGCGCGACCATCCTTCGGAGGGAATCGCGGCCGACCTCTACGCCCGCGCCCTGGCCTTGGATGACGGGACCCCCCAGGCCAAGGTGCTGGTCACCGCGGACATCATCGGCTTCGGCCCGCTCCTGGGCCGGTCGATCAAGGATGAAGCCGCACGACGCTACGGCCTGAGCGAGGAGAACGTGCTCCTCGTCGGATCGCACACCCATAACGGGCCCGTCATCTCCGAGCGGGCCCTCGTCGATCATCCCGAGCAGGTGAAGACTCGGGATGCCTATGTCGACGGCCTGAAAACCAAGATCCTGCAGATCATCGGCGAGGCGCTGGAGAACCGCGAGCCGGCGCGGTTGGAATGGGCCCGAGGCCGGGCGGACTTTGGAATGTACCGACGGGTGCCCAAACCCGACGGAACGTGGGCGTTCGGCGACCATCCCGGAGGCACGACGGATCCGGACGTGCCCCTGATGGCCGTTCGGACTCCGGATGGCCGGCTGAAGGCGCTCTTCTTCACCTACGCCTGCCATTGCACGTCGATCCGCGGCGGGAAGGACCGCTTCTATTGGATCCATCCCGATTGGGCGATCTGCTGCCAGACGATCGAGAAAGAAAGGCCCGGGACCCAAGTGATGTTCGTCACCGGGTGCGGCGGCGACATCGATCCCGGCCCCAAGGGTCCCCTGGCCGAGGCCGAACGGAACGGCGAGTCCATGCGGGCGGCGCTCGAGGACATCCTGTCGCGAGGGACCTTCCAGGAGGTGCGTGGCCCCGTCTGCGCCTCGTTCCGTCGAATCGACCTCCCTCTGGAACCCGTCGATCCCTCCGCGGTCCAGGCCATGATCCGCGACGGGAAGCCCGCCGATCAGGCGTTCGCCCGGGGACTGGAGACCCGCTTGAGCGGCGGACAGGCGAAGGTCGGACCGATCAGCTACCCGATCACCGCCTGGCGCTTCGGATCGGGTCCGACGATCGTCGCCTTCGCCGGAGAGACGTGCGTCGAGTACGCGCTGCGCCTAAAGAGGGACCTCGGCGCAAACCGAATCTGGCCGATCGGCTACGCGAACGAGGTGATGTGCTACATTCCCTCGGAGCGCGTCCTTCACGAGAACGGCTATGAGTCGGGCTGGAGCCCGAAATGGGGCCGGGGAATCGCGGCCTTCCAGATGTCGGGCAGCGGTTGGGACGCGCCGTTCGCCTATGGCCTGGAGGACCGCATCCTGTCCGCCGTTTACGACCTGCTCAAGGAATAACGCATGAGACTGCTGATCACGATGGTGCTCGCCACCCTCCTGGGCTGCGCTTCCGAGCCGGAAGAGTCCCCGGCGCTCGACCTCCATGCCGGGGCGTCCAAGGTCAAGATCACCCCGGAGCACGCGGGATGGATGACCGGCTATGGCAACCGGAACCATGTCGCCGAGGGCGTCAAGACCGACCTCTGGGCCCGCGCCCTCGTGCTCGAGGATCCCGCGGGGAAGCGCCTGGTGTTGGTCACGGCCGACATCCTCGGCTTCCCTCCGGCCCTGAGCCGCGCCATCCGGAAGGAGGCGGTGTCCCGCTTCGGCGTCGACGCGGCGGATCTGATGCTGGTCGCGAGTCACACCCACGGGGGGCCGGCGATCCCGGAGCGGCCGTCCATGGAGATCTTTCACGGCCTGGACGAGACGACGGGCAAGGACGTGACCGAGTACGCCGACTGGCTGGAGGATCGCGTCCTCGAATCGATCAGCAAAGCGATGGTGTCGCGCAAGCCGGCGACCGCGAGGGTGACGCACGCCCAGGCGCATTTCGGCATGAACCGCCGGTTTCGAAACCCCAACGGAAGCTACAAGATCGCGGACAATCCCGAAGGGCCCGTCGATCCGGACGTCGCGATCCTCCGGGTCGTTTCCGGCGACGGGAAGCCGTTGGCGACGGTGTACACCTACGCGTGCCACGGGACGACGCTCGGCGGGGAGACCTACCTCTATCACGGCGACTGGATCGGATACGCGTCGGATGAAATCGAGAAGGCGACCGACGGCGCCCCGGCCCTTTTCGCGACCGGTTGCGGGGCGGATCTGAACCCGACCCCGAGGGGGCCGAAGTTCGAACTGGCGGAGCAGCACGGTCACTCGATGGCGACCGCCGTGGCGGGGGCTCCCGCCGGCGAGGCGTTGAGCGGCCCCTTCTCATCCGTCCTGAAGACGATCGATCTTCCGCTCTCTCCGCCGCCCTCGCGGGAGCTCCTCGAGCAGCTGTCGTCGGACAAGAACGTGTTCCGGCAGCGCCATTGCCGGGAGATGCTGAAACTCCTGGACGGGGGGAAGCTGCCGACGGCCGTGCCCTTGCCGGTCCAGGTCTGGCGTCTGGGCCGTGAGACGGTCGTCGCGTACGGCGGGGAGACCTGCGTGGAGTACGCGCTCAGGACGAAGCAGGAGCTCGGGGCGGATCGGACGTGGGTGATCGGCTACGCGAACGAGGTGCCCTGCTATATTCCGTCCGAAAAGGTGCTGTCGGAAAGCGGCTACGAACCGGGCTGGGAGCCGGCAACGCAGAAGACGATCGCGACCGGGTCGATGATGTTCTACGGCTGGCCGGGGCCGTTCGCGCCGGGGATCGAGGAGAGGATCCTGGGGACGATGAGGTCGCTGGTCCGGAACTGAACGGCTGAGGAGGCAACTTCCTTCGGGACCGAGGCCGCACCGAGATCTACAGGGTTGCCCGCCCCTGCCGAGATCCAGTCCTGAACCGGACCCCTTCAAGGGAGTTCAATCCTCACGGCGTACTCGCTCCGAGGCTCCTTCAGGACGGACGAACCGGTGATGGGGTGGCGGAGGAGGGCCGCAGCGAGGTGGGCCACCAGGAAGGACGGGGACTCATTTCCCGGGTTTGGTGATCCGGAACCCCGTGAAGCTGGCCCAGCGGTCGGCGTCCGCCGCCGCGCCGTGGGCGCCCAGTCCCACCTTCAGCTCCGACGTCGACTCGGGAAGCTCGTATTCGCCGATCGTCACCCAGTCGCCTGCCGCCTTGTACGAGCCCGACACCGTGGCGCCCGACCAGATCAGCTTCAGGAGGATGGGGCCTTTGGGCTCGTCCTTCGGGGGGAGGCTCTCGGGAAACCCCTTGGCCTGCCGGGCCAGGACGATCCCGGGCTTCTTCTTGTTGCATTCGCGGATCAGCTTGATGTAGTTGGCGTCGTCGTAATACAGGAACAGTCCGCATTGTTCGGCGTTGGTCTCGGGATCGCTGTCGACCGTCACTTCGATCGCCAGCGGAGCGGCCTGCGTCGCCACCGCCGGCAGCTTGCGCACCAGCAGATTCTTGGCGTCGCGCTTCTTGTACCAGATCGAGCCGGGCAGGCACTTCAGCCGGAGCGCGGACCCCTCGAGCTTCCAGCCGGAGGCGTCCTCCCGGATCCAGGTCCAACCCTCGCTCAGCTTGCCGGAAAACTTCTCTTCGACCAGGGCGGGATCTTGCGCCAGGAGCAGGAGGACCAGACCGGCGACTCTCATCTCGACACCCTATTTCTGCTGCATCAAGTATTCGACCACATCGACCAGATCCTTGACGCTCATCGCCTTCGTGATGTCCTCGGGCATCATCGAGAGCGCCGATTGCTTCTTTTCGGCGATCTTGTCCGTCGGGATGTCAATGTAGTCGCCGTTGCTGTCCTTCAGCGTGAGATGGTCGTCCGTGTCCTCGGTCTTGATGCCGGACTTGATGTCGCCGTCCTTGGTCTTCACGATCCACAATTCGAAGCTCATCAGGATCGACGCGCTGGGGGTGAGGATCGCCTCGAAGAACTGTTCGCGGCTCAATTTGGTGCCGACCGTCGTGAGCGGCGGGCCGACCTGTTTGCCTTCATCGCCGATCTGATGGCAGCCGATGCAGTTGGGACCCCCGTTGTTGTTGCGGAAGACCAGGGCGCCCGCCTTGGCGTCGCCTTTTCGGTCGACGAGCTCCGCGATGGGAGGCAGAGGCTTTCCATCTTTGCTTTTCGGAAGGGGAAGCTTCTGCTCGCCTTTCGACCGGGTGTCGGCGTCGGGACACGACGCGACCGCAAAGGCCGCCGTGGCCTTGAGTTCGGCGGGCATGGTGCTCTTGTCCACCAGGTCGATCAGCGCCTGGGCGCCGGCTCGGGACTTGCCGAGGGCCTTCACCGCCGCTTCGCGTTCGGCGAGCGGAGATTTGACGTCCAGGACAACGCCCAGGGACTTCGCCACATCGTCCTGCACGGAGGCGAGCAGGAGCGCGGCGGCCAGGGTCAGGACCCGATGAGCCACTACTTGTCCTTTTTGGGGGGCGCCGGGGCGTCGGGAATCACGCGATTCAAGCGCCAGGCGATCGCCTCGGCCACCTTCGGGTCCTTATTCTTGCCGTTCTTCTGCCAGGCTTCCAGAACTTCCTTCTCCCGGCCGATGCACGCGATGCCGAAGGCTTCGAGGTACCATTTGGGGACGTATTTCTCCTGGCGCGTGGCCTCCTGCTTGGCGAAGTCCTTGTTGGCGACGTCGTCATAGCTGTTCTGGGGCTGGACCTTGTCGGCCAGCGCGACCAGGAGGTCCAGGCACTTGCCCGTCGACTCGTAATTCATCGCCAGGCAGAGCTCCCGGGCGATCGCCGGGGACGGATCGGGAATCAGCTCCTTGGCCAGGTCGATCATGTCCATCTTGATCATCCGGGCCGCCCGGAGGGCCGCCACGCGGATGTCGACGGTCTTGTCCTTCAGGGCTTCCTTCACGTATTTCGGCCCGTCGGTGGTCCTCGCCAGCAGCCACAGAGCCCGGGCCCGGTGCGGCTGATTCTGGGAGGTCTTGTACAGCTCCTCGAGGGCCTTCTGAGCCTCGGGGCCGCCCGCGGCCAGCTTCTGGTAGCCCACGTAGCGGCGCGAGAGGTTGGGGGAGAGCAGGGCGTCGATCTGGCCCTTGACGCTGCCCAAGTCGAGTTTCTGCGGCACGGGTTTAAATCCGGGGGGAGCGATCCGGTAGATGCGGCCGCTGATCGTCGCCGGATCTTTGTCGCCCGTCGCGTGACCGCCGACGCCCGGATCGGTCCAGTCCGCGATATAGACCTCGCCCTGGAGGCCGATGCAGACATCCGCCGGACGGAACCAGCGGTCCGAGGACTTGACCAGATCCACCGACTCGCACTTGTAGCCGGCCTCGGCGGGAATCGGAGTATAGAGACGGACCACATTCGGTCCGGCGTCGCAATGGATCAGCTTGCCCTTGAGCGCGGGGATGTCGCCCTCATAGGCGAGGATGCCGGTGGGAGAGCCGGCTCCGGTCATCAAGAGGTTGGGCACGACTCCCGGGTCGCGCTGGTGCCAGTGAGCCTCCTGGCGCGACTGGCCGGGATAGGCGGGCTGATCCCGGTTCCAGCTGGAATCCTTCGCATAGCCGACGTAGCCGAAGTTGCCGCCTTCCATGACGTAGTTGATCCGAACTCCCTGGTTGCCGTCGTCGTCGTTGTCGGACTGCCAGGCGGTGCCGAACGAGTCGGAGCAGACCTCGTAGTTGTTCCGGAAGTTGTAGCCCAGAACCTCGAAGCCGCTTCCGTCCGGATTGCAGCGGAAGGCCATGCCGTTGGTGTAGTGCTGGCCTGCGCCGCCGCGGGGGCCGCCGCGCCACTTCGTGCCCTTGGCGCCCACTTCGCTGCCCGTCGAGTCGACGATGACCTCGCCCCTGCCGTTTTTCACGCGGGCGCCGTCGCAGCCCGCGTTGCCCGAGTTGAAGTAGAGCCGGCCATCCGGTCCGAACATGATCGAATGCAGGCCGTGATCATGGTTCTCGCCCGTGAACCCGTCGAAGAACACTTCCGGCGGGCCGACCGGCTTGTCGCCCGAATCGTCGATGGTGAAGACCCACATGCGGGGCGACTGGGCGACGTACACCTTGTTCCCCAGCACCGTGATGCCCAGCGGCCCGATGATCGACTTGTCCTGGTAGAAGACCTTGTAGCTGTCGGCTTTGCCTTCCCCCTTGGTGTCTTCCATGATGACGATGCGGTCGCCTTCGGGACGCATCTTGGATCCGCGGTAGTTCATCGACTCGACGCACCAGATTCGGCCCCGCTCGTCGATGTCCATATTGGTGGGATTGATGAGACCGGGCTCGCCCGCCCAGAAACTGGCTTCCAGGCCGTCGTGGACCTTCATGGCCTTGACGCATTCGTCGGGGGGCGCGCATCCCGTTCTCTTCTTTTCCTGGGCGGAGGCGATCCCCAGGAGGATGATGAAGGCCGCCAGCGCGCTGATGTGCTTCATGGAAGGAATCCTCATCCAAAGGCCGTGAATAATCGAATTAGCCCAGCCCTGAGTCGAGCTACTATAGCGGTCAGACCCCCGCCGCGTTTCTTTAAAATACGCCAAACCGGGGATGTCGCCGTGAGGTTAATACAGGCATGATGAAAATACTTCCGCTGGCCCTGCTCCTTCTCTCGTTTTCGGCCCCCCGGGAACGGCTGAAGCCGAACCTCATCTTCATCCAGTCGGACGATCTGGGGTACGGGGATCTGGGCTGCTACGGGCAGAAGAAGTTCCGGACGCCGCGCCTAGACCGGATGGCCGCGGAGGGGCTGCGGTTCACGTCCTACTACGCGGGTAACACGGTCTGCGCCCCCTCGCGCTGCGCCCTGATGACCGGCTATCACATGGGGCACTCGTACATCCGGGGGAACGCGGAGACTCCCCTCCGTCCGGAGGACGTCACGATCGCCAAGCTGCTGAAGGGGGCGGGCTATTCGACCGCGGTCATCGGGAAGTGGGGGCTCGGCCTGGAGGATAACAGCGGCCGTCCGGACAAGCAGGGTTTCGACTATTCCTTCGGCTATCTCGACCACAAACATGCCCACCGACAGTACACCGACCACCTGTTCCGGAACGGGGAGCGGGTCGAGCTGGACGGCAAGTCGTGGTCGAACGACCTGTTCACGAAGGAAGCCCTGGACTACGTCGGGAAGAACACGTCGAATCCCTTCTTCCTGTATCTCAACTACACCACGCCGCACGCCGCCTACGCCGCGATGATCACCCGAATGGATCGCGACGTGGGGACGCTGCTCGACCGGCTCCAGTCGCTCGGCCTGGACGAGAACACGCTCGTGTTCTTCACGAGCGACAATGGACCCCACCGGGAAGGAGGGGCCGATCCCGACTTCTTCCAAAGCTACGGTCCCTTGCGAGGGATCAAGCGGGACCTGACCGAAGGCGGAATCCGCGTGCCGATGATCGCTCGCTGGCCGGGGAAGGTCGCGGCGGGAACGACGACGGACCACGCCTGCGCGCACTGGGATTTTCTGCCGACCGCCTGCGACCTGGCGGGGGTGAAGGCGCCTGAAGGGCTGGACGGCCTTTCCTACGCTCCCGCGCTGAGGGGCAAGGACCAGAAGGCCCACGAGTATCTTTACTGGGAGTTCTACGAGCGCGGCTATGACCAGGCGATCCGCGTGGGCGACTGGAAGGGGGTTCGCAATGGACTCGGCGAGCCGCTCCAGCTGTTCAATCTGAAGACCGATCTTCATGAAGACACGAATGTCGCGGACCAGAATCCCGAGGTCGTCGCGAGGCTGGACGCCCAGATGAAGGCCGCTCGAACCGAATCGGACAAGTGGGTCCCGAAGAAGGCAAAGAAATGAAAACCCTGCTGCCGATCTGCCTGGTGCTGCTCTTCGGCGCCTCCCCCCAGGAGAAGGCCGTCCAGCCGAACTTCGTCATCATGATGTGCGACGACCAGCGCTGGGATGCGATGTCCCTGATGGGGAACACCATCCTGAAGACCCCGAACATGGATCGCATCGGCCGCGAAGGCGTCGTCTTCAAGAACATGTTCGTCACCAACTCCCTTTGCGGGCCGAGTCGCGCGTCGATCCTGACCGGAACCTATTCGCACACGAACGGCGTCCTGGACAACAAGGGCAGAGTCGACATCGCCCCGGGCACGCCGTTCATGCCCGAGCTGCTGCGGGCGGCGGGCTATGAGGTGGCGTTCTGCGGGAAGTCCCACCAAAAATCCGCCCTTCGCGATCGGACGTGGGATTACTACTTCGGCTACAAAGGCCAGGGCCGGTATCCGAACCCGATCATCGCCGAAGGCACGGATGGCAAGGACGTCGAGTGGAAGGGGTGGATGGATGACGTCGTGACCGACAAGGCGGTCGACTGGCTGAAAGGTCGTCAAAAGAAGCCGTTCTGCCTCTTTCTCTGGTTCAAGGCCTGCCACCGCAGCTGGATTCGGCCGGCGCGTTTGGAGGATCTGTATAAGGGGCTGACGGTGCCGAAACCGGCGCTGTGGGACGACGCGGGGGCGGGGAAGCCCGAGGCCTTCCTCAAGGCGGACAACCGGATCGGGGGTTTCAAGGACGTCGCGGACTACGACAAGTTCATGAAGGACTATTACGCGACGATCGTCGGCGCGGATGAGAACGTCGGCAAAGTCCTGGATACGTTGACGAAGATGGGGAAGCTCGACGAGACGATGGTGCTGCACACGGGGGACAACGGGTTCTTCCTGGGCGAGTGGCAGCGCTTCGACAAGCGCTTCATGCACGAGCCGTCGATCCGGGTGCCGATGGTGGTGCGCTATCCCCGGATGATCCAGCCGGGGAGCGTGAGCGAGAGGATGGTGCTGAACCTCGACATTGCGCCCACCATGCTGGAGCTGGCGGGCATCGAGATTCCGACGTCGATGCAGGGGCGAAGCTGGGTGCCGCTCTTCAAGAACCCGGCGGCCGAATTCCGCAAGGACTGGCTGTACGAGTACTTCGAGTATCCCGCCGAGCACAGCGTGAGGAAGCACCGGGGAGTGCGGACGGACCAGTGGAAGCTGATCCACTACTACGAGGCTCCGGAAGAATTCGAGCTGTACAACCTGACCCAGGATCCGACCGAGAAGGACAACCTGTACGGGAGGCCGGAGGTCGCGGATCGGGCTGCGGCGCTGAAAGCGAGACTCGGGGAGCTGAGGAAGGAAACCCGGGATCCCTGAGCGCGCCCGAGGCGCCCGTCGAGAAGATCCCTAAAGACGAGCCACGGGACGGGGGGACCGCCCCGCGGGCGTCCCCCGAAGACGCCCGACGTCCAGCGACCGGGCGATCGTTCAGCGACAACCTCGGAGGACCCGGCGGTTCGTCGCCGAAGCTGTCCGGTGGTCCAACCGGCCCTGCGCCCCGGAACTCGTCCGATCTCCGAAACGCTCGCCCCCCGCTCAGGGACGTTGTTTCAGCTCGATGTAGTCGGGTCCGTAGGGCTTGGGGGCGGCGATCGTCGCGCCGAGCTGGGCATCGCCTTTGGAATGCGGCACCGCGGGAAGGAGGACCGACGTGGCGTCGGCCTCGACCATCACGTCGACCGGCATCAGCCCGCCGCGATAGGTGATCAGGGTCTTCGCGCCCGGCGCCCGGAATCGCAACGTCACGTCGAAGGTCCGGTCGTGGGCCACCGAGACCAGCCAGAACCCGTTTCCCGTCGGCGACCAGCTGGCCTTCTCGCCCCGCCAGTCCTGCCGCGTCAAGACCGTCGGGTCCTCCTGGGGTACGCCGAGCACGATTCGCGGCGGAGCAAACCCCCGGGTGCGCTCCATGTCGTCGTACCAGTCCCCATAGGCCTGGCCGAGTCGGCGGAGCACGTCGCCGTGATCCTCGGCAACATTGGTGGTTTCGCCCGGATCCGTCTCCAAGTCGAAGAGCTGGGGCGCGACGCTCGGGATCGTCCACACGGCCTTGTAGCGCGTCCCGCGGGCGGTCGCCGAGCGCATCCGCTGCGGCACGTCTCCGCGGTGCCACTGAAAGAACAGGGTCCGATCCGGCGCGGGCCGGTCCTCGCGCAACCAGGGCAGGAAACTCATGCCGTCGATCCGAACCCCGGCGGGAGCCGCGACGCCGGTCGCTTCCAGCAGGGTCGGCACGACGTCGATGTGAGCGAAGGGGGCGACCACCTTGCGGTGGTCCTGGAGCTCCGCCGGCCAGCGGAAGAGAAAGGGCACCCGGAGACCGCCCTCGTACACGGTCCCTTTGAGTCCGCGAAGTCCGGCGTTGTAGCGCTCCTGCTGGGGACCATTGTCGCTCAGGAACAGGACGATCGTGGTGTCGGAGATCTTCAGGTCGTCGAGCTTCTTCAAAAGGCGGCCCACGTTGTCGTCGATGTTGGTGACCATCGCATACACCTTGGCGGTCGTTTCCGGGAGCTTGGCGTCCAGGTACGGCTTCAGGTAGCCGTCGGGTGTTTCGAGGGGCGTGTGGGGCGCGTTGAAGGCGACGTACGCGAAGAACGGCTTCTCTCGATTGGCCTGGATGAATTCCAAGGCGCCGTCGGTGAACACGTCCGTGCAATATCCCTTCGACTTGAAGGCCGCGCCATTGCGGTACATGGTCGCATCCGTGTAGTGGTCTCCGCCCGGAGGATCCGACGGCTGACCGATCCCTCCGCCGCGGATCGAGAGGCAGTCCTGAAACCCCTGGTCCTGGGGCCGGAGAGGATAGTTGTCGCCCAGGTGCCACTTGCCGAAGAGGCCCGTCCGATAGCCCGCCTGGCCCAGCATCTCCGCGATGGTCACCTCGTCGGTGTGCATCATCGAGCGACCCATGAAAGTGTCGACGACGCCGGTCCGGTACGTATAGCGGCCGGTCAGCAGACTGGAGCGGGTGGGGGAACAGACGGGACTCACGCAGAACGGATCGATTCGGCAGGCGTCCCTGGCCAGGGCGTCCAGATGCGGGGTGCGGATGTCCTTGTTGCCGTACGCGCCGAGGTCCCCGTAGCCCTGGTCGTCGGTGACGATCAGAAGGATCGACGGCCGGCGCTCCGGGGGGGCGCAGGCGAGGAGGAGGAGGACGATCGCGACCCGCCGCACCTACTTCACCGTCACTTTCGGGGGATCCGTGAAGTCCGCGGAAAGCCGGGCGATCTCGTCGCCCTTCATCTCGCCCTCCTGGAGCCAGAGGCGGTAGCGAACGGTGAGCCGGTCACCCTCCTGGAGGTCCTTCACGAAATACGACCCGAAGCGCCCGTAGTCCCGTTCGCTGAAGCGGGCTTCCTTGGGGTTGTCGGGCCGGTCGAGGTAGGCGACCGTGTAGCGCTGGTCATGGAGCACGAAGCAGAGCGCATCCCACGGCAGGTTGACGTGGGTTTTCTGACCGGGCCAGTTGCGCGTTTCGCCGAACTTTCCCGGTCCGTCGGGCCGGATGTAGTACGTCTGTTTCGCCGTTTTGTCCGGCACCTCCTGGGACGCGCGGAAGTGAAACCCGGCGTGCTGCGGATCGCCGTCGAGGTGCACCGGGGCGATCACCGGCGTCACCTGGGACACGAACTCGATCAGGGTCCCGCCGGGCAGCGCGTATGCGGTCAGGTCGCGCTGCTCCGTCGCGAAGATCTCCTTCTTCTGGCCGTGCCAGGCGATGGCGAGCTTGTGGCGCCCATAGACGGGGCCGCCCTCGGTCAGGAGGAATTTCTCGTGGGACTGGTACGCGTCGCCGGTGCAATGCCAGACGTCGCACTTCCTCTTGTCCTCCCCGTAGGTGATCTGGTTGAACCCGAAGAAGATGCCCCGGTGGTGGGGGAACAGGCCGCCCAGGCCCTTGGTGACGAAGGTCTCGCCCTTCGGATCATAGACCTGGTGGTAGATCTTGAAGGTGCTGGTCCGGGCTTCCTTGCTCGACTCGTCGAGCGCCTGGTACATGTAGCGCAGGACCGGACGGTGACCGACCGACAGCTCCGCGTAGTCGTTGGGCACGTCCTTCCAGGCGAAGGCGAGATCCGTCTTGCTCGCCTCGCGGATGAACGTGACCTTGTAGCTGGCGGCCGCACCGGCTTTCAGCTCGGGCAGGATGAACCGCAATTCGTTGCCGTCGGCGACCTGGCCCTGCAGGGTATGGCCGCTACCGTCTTCGAGGATCGCCGTGGCGGCGCCCGCGCTGGAGTCGGGAAGGGCGACCGGGACGGTCACCACCGTGTTCTTGCGATCCAGGGTCCCCGCCTGGACGGTGATCTGGATCGTCGCTGATTGCTGCGGGATCAGCATCAGCAGAGGCAGCCAGACTAGTTTCATGGGCGTCCGATCCTTGAAGGGGGGAGATCGTCCGGTCTCGCGATCCCTTGATACAACTCCACTGGGGGCTTCCGGGTTGTGGAAAGCCATCCGTCGATATTTTCCGGTTGTTTCGCCGGTCCCGAGCAGTAGAATGACCCCTGCGAGCCACCGTGTGAGGGAGGCTGTATGAAGTCGAGGTTCGCGCTCCTCCTGGCCCTCCTGACGCCCGTCGTCTCCTCCGCCCAGCAGCAAAAGCCCGTCGCCGCGCATCCGAAAGTGGATCAGGAGAAGGTCGACGAGGCGATTCAGAAAGGGTGCAAGTACCTCCTATCGTCCGGCAATGCCTTCTCGACGTTCCCCCACGGGATGCGGAACCAGCCGACGGCGGTCCAGGCCTACGGCGAACTCGTGCTCCTCACGCTCCTTCACTCCGGCTACTACACGGAGGAATCCCCCGAGCTGCAGCCGCTGATCCGGCACGTCAGCGAGAAGACCATCGGCTCGACCTACACCGCGGCGCTGATGGCGATGGCGTTGACGAAGCTCAACGCGAGAAAATACCAGGAACGGATCGCCCTCTGTGCCCAGTTCCTTTGCGACAATCAGTGCGAGAATGGACAGTGGGACTACGGCGAGCCGTTGATTCTCGAGCCCGAGAAGCCGAAAGTCCCCACG